>Ga0209163_1000045_pt1 | contig 313327 bp, 288 predicted proteins | sample MTBAKSrepl2MetaG_FD_187457 | JGI IMG/M metagenome (GOLD analysis project Ga0209163, IMG submission 187457) | Enrichment culture microbial communities om Arthur Kill intertidal strait, New Jersey, USA, that are MTBE-degrading - MTBE-AKS2 (Arthur... | ecosystem: Environmental > Aquatic > Marine...
AATTCCCTTCGGTAGTCAACCGCCCTTTTTCCCGTCCACGACCTGAACACCGCTTCGATGGCGATCTCCAGTTGCACGTAAGGATCGTCAGGGAAGGGTTTCTTGGTTTTCTTCTGGATGAGTTCCGAGAACTTGTCGCACGCCTCCCCGAGTGCATCGGCATCGAGGGCGATGTCATCTTTTGCTTTATACTTATCTTTGATCTTCCTGAATATATCGTCAAAATCCTCATCCTTCATGCCCAGGGCCACCGAGGCGAAGAGCTGGATCAATCGGCGATAGGCATCATAGGCAAATCGCTTGTTCCCGGTCATTTTGATCAAACCGCCCAAGGTGGCCTGATTCAACCCCAGGTTCAGAATGGTGTCCATCATGCCCGGCATGGACATGGCGGCACCCGACCTCACGGAGACCAGAAGCGGCCGATCCGGATCGCCGAAGCCTTTGCCCGTTTTTTTCTCGAGCTCCTTCATCGCGGCCCTGACTTCTTCCATGAGCGCGGCGTTCAACCCCTTTTTGCTCTGGCGGAGGTAGGTAAGGCAGGCTTCCGTGGAAATGACGAAACCGGGCGGCACCGGCAGCCCGATCTGCGTCATGCCGCACAGATTGGCCCCTTTTCCGCCCAGGAGTTTCTTGTTCTTCGCGTCCCCTTCTTCAAAAGAAAAGACAAATTTGCTATTCGGGGTTCCCATGGGTCCCTCCCTTTCTTTTCGTATATTCAAACAAATAGGCGAGCACAAGCATCGCCGCGGCCAGGGCGATCACGCGCAATGACGAGGCGCCCGCAAAAAAAATGCGGCAGATGAAATAGGCGAGCAAGACCGCCAGGCCCGCTCGCATCAGCAGGATATGAACCCGTCGCATCCTTTTGCCCCGGCTAAACGTTTTCTTCCATCACAGGCCTTTGGCCCAAGCCCTATGAAATCCGCCCTCGGGGATTTCATGCCGGATTTCAGTGCTGCTTCTTGAATGCAATCACCTTCTGCGATTTGTCCGATCCTTTGGAACCGGAAGGGGACCGGTCGCCGCCATGGATGGGGCCGGTCAGATCGACCTCTACCCTCTCCATCTTCATGTCCTTTCCGCCCATGGTGAAAGCCACGCCGTTGATGTATTCCTCCCGGAGAATCCAGGTCACCACCTGGTGAGGAATCGTCAGGATGAGCAAGGTAACCTGGTACCAGTCTCTCTTGATATCAGGCTCTATCGCTTGAATCCGGGCATAGACCACCGGTTGGTTTTCATAATGAACCAGAACCAGATCACCTTCTCGATTGACTCTTTCTCTACCGGACATCGCTGCACCAAACCCTATTCGCTGTCCCGGATGACGCTCCCGGGATCGGTTCTCAATTTTTCGAGCTTCTCCTCAAATCCTCGCCCGAGGTCCACCCCCATTTGCTTGGCCCTTTTTTTCGCAGCAAGACCGATGTTGCGGCTGTCCCTGAAAAAGGCATCCTCCTTGGCCGCCTTTGGATCAAAGGCGGCAAGGCGATCCTGCTCTGAGGCATGATAGTTCACACGGGAGATGATCCGCTTTATCTTCATGCCGCCGCATTTCGGGCAATGCAGATCGCCCTCCTCCTCCCTTTTCATCACCAGGAACTGGAAGGACCGTCGGCAAGACAGGCAGTCGTATTCATAAATGGGCATACCAAGCACTTCTCACGTGGTTCGACATGGCATTTGAGGCAGTGAACCTGCATAACATAAAAGCCGTTCTACCACCTAAAATTGACGGCTTCGTAAAAAGTCCGAAAACCCTGTTTTTCGTCATTCCGGCGAAAGCCGGAATCCAGGAATACCAAGGACTTCTGGACCCCGGCTTTCGCCGGGGTGACGACTTTAATGACTTTTTACGAGTTCACCAAGATCGATTACTATATCATGCTCACCCTTGAGGAGCAAACGCAAAACATACCGAGGGTTTTTCCGTTGCCCCTGCCCCGCAACCTATGGTATTTTCCGGAAAAACCGGCTTCTCCCGGTCCCCGCCGCCGGTCTCCTTCTGGAGGGAGCGATCCATGAAGCTTCGCATCATCCTGGTTGTTTTGTCTCTCCTCGCCTTTGTCTCCGCATCGGTGGGGGGGTACCTTTATCACGAATCGCTCAGACAGGGGGCCTTAAAGGAGGCCGAAAGAAAGGGCATCAATTCCACGGAAACCATCCGGAACCATGTTTCCCTCTTTCTCTCCGAAAACCTCAAAGCCGTGAGAGTCCTGGCGGGAATGAAGGCGTTGAGCCGCGCCCTTTCAGAGCCCACCTCATCGAGCATCGATGAAGCGCATCGCATTCTGGATCACTTTCAAGAGGCCCTGAATGCGGATGTGTGTTACCTCATGTCGCAAGAGGGAATCACCATCGCCTCGAGCAATCGCCACGCTCCGGACAGCTTTCTCGGTGAAAACTACGCTTTCAGGCCTTATTTTCGGGAGGCCATCCGCGGCGAACCGACCCTTTACCTGGCTCTAGGCATCACCTCTAAGAAAAGGGGCATCTACTGCAGCCACCCTGTTTACGGGGACCGGGGTTCGCTCACGGCCGGGGTCGTCGTTGTCAAGGCGTCGATCGATTCCCTGGAGCGGGAGTTCGGGAAAGCCTTTGACGGAATTGCCGTTCTCGTCAGTCCTGAAGGCGTGGTCTTCCTGGCAAACAGGGAAGACTGGCTCTACCGTTTCATGTGGAAGCCTTCCCCGGAGATCCTTTCACGGGTTGCGCTGGCCAGGCAGTTCGGAGAAGGCCCCTGGACATGGACCGGCCTGAGTCCGATGGACGAAACCCATGCCATGGACCGCTCGGGGATCAAGTACGTGCTTCACAGGGCGGAAATCGAGAACTATCCGGGTTGGGTCATCATCTACCTGCAAAGCATGACCCTGATTTCCCGGGACGTCTCCCTCTCCTTCATGAAGACCACCGGCTTTGTCATTCTCACCATCTGTGTGTCCATCGGCGTTCTGATTCTCTTGCTCTACAAAAAGGCGAGCCGTCTCATCCTCCAGAGGAGGTCCGCTGAAAAAGCGCTCAGAGAAAGCGAGGAGACCGCCCTGGCCTTGCTCAACGCCCCCACCCAAGCCGCCCTGCTTCTGGACAGGTCCGGAAAGATCCTGGCCCTCAACACCACGGCCGCCGAGAGATTCGGGAAACCCAGCCGGGAACTGATCGGCCGCTGTGCCTTCCAACTCTTCGACCCCGACATTGCCAGGACTCGCAAAGCCCATCATGAAAAGGTCGTTTCGTCGGGACGCCCTGTGCGCTACGAGGACAGGCGGGAAGGCCGCTGGTTCAACACCCATGTCTATCCTGTCTTCGACGCAACAGGCCATGTCATGCGCGTGGCCATTTTCAGCCAGGACGTGACCGAGCAAAAGGAGGCGGAGCAGGCGCTCAAGTCGGCCAAGGAAGAACTCACCCGCTATTCCAGGGACCTTGAAAAACGGGTGGAAAAGAGAACCCACGAGATCTCCAGCATCCTGAAGTACACCCCGGCAGTGGTCTATCTCAAAGACCCGAACAACCGTTACACGCTCGTGAATTCGAGGTTCGAGGAGATCTTCGGCGTCTCCAACAAGGACATTCGCGGGAAAACCGAGGAAGAGATATTTCCCCGCCATGAAGGAGAGGGGTGGAAGCTTAAGGACGATCAGGTGCTGGCCTCCGGTCAGTCCTGCCAGGTGGAGGTCGTGCTGCCGCAAACGGACGGTCTCCACACCTATCTCTCCGTCAAATTCCCGCTTTTTGACGAGCAGGCAAGGGTGAGCGGGCTTTGCGGCATTGCCACCGACATCACGGCCCTCAAGAAAGCGGAGGACCAACTGAGGAAGCTCTCGGCGAGCATGATGAGCAGCCAGGAAAAGGAGCGCACCGCCATCGCGAGGGAACTGCACGACGAACTGGGTCAGATGCTGACCGCCTTGAGATTCGAAGCGGTCTGGATATGGGAACGACTCAAGGGAAGCGATCCCGACGCGGCCGAGAGAGCCCTGACCATGTGCGAACTGATCGACAAGACCATCGACGATGTGCGGGGAATGTCCATCCGGCTCAGACCCGGCGTGCTGGATGATCTTGGCCTCATCCCCGCCCTCGATTGGTACGCCGCGGAATTCGAAAAGCGAACAGGGATTGCCTGCACGTTTCTGCATGACGGAGGGGACAAAGTCGGTGATGGGATTGCCACGGCCGCCTACCGGATCGCCCAGGAAGCCCTGACCAACGCAGCGCGCCACTCGCGTGCAAGACAGGTACAGATTGCTCTGCAGGGCGGCAACGGGGGGATGAGCCTTACGGTCAGCGACGACGGCAAGGGGTTTGACCCTGAAGCCCTGACCGGAGGCGGGTCCCTGGGAATCGCCGGAATGCGTGAGCGGGCGACCCTCGTCGGGGGTGCCATGGAGATTCACTCCCATCCCGGCCGGGGGACTCAGGTTGTATTCCGCGTTCCGGCTTTGCCCGCGAAGGAGGTGCTCCATTGATCAAAGTCCTCCTGGCGGACGACCACGGCATTGTGCGGGCAGGCCTGCGTCGGCTCATCGAAGAAAGCGGCGATATCAAGGTCATCTCGGAGGCGGCGGACGGCGAGGAAGCGTTGCGTATGGCCCGCAAGTCACCCCCGGACGTGGCGGTTATCGATATTTCCATGCCGGGAATGGACGGGCTTGAGGTCGTGAGCCAGATCCGATCCTTCCTGCCCACCCTTCCCATCCTCATTCTCACCATGCATGAGGAAGAACAGTATGTAGGGCGAGCTCTGAGCGCCGGTGCCATGGGATACGTGACCAAACGTAGCGCGCCCGAGGAACTGGTGAAGGCGATCCGGAAGCTCTACGGCGGGGGGAGATTTCTGAGCGACTCCGCAGCAGAAGTCCTGGCCGCGAGGGCCGCGCGGGGAGGGTCGCCTCTGGACACCCTTTCCAACCGTGAAATGCAGGTTCTCCGCTGCCTGGCCATCGGAAAGACCAACCGCGAAATCGCAGAGACCTATCACATCAGCATCAAGACCGTCGACACGTATCGCAGCCGTCTGCTCGGCAAGCTGGGCCTGAGGAACAACGCCGAGCTTTCCCGTTTTGCCATCCAGCACCGCCTGGTGGATCCCTGAGGATCTCCCTCTTTTACTTTTGATTGCTCCGGATCGGTCGTGTAAGAAAATTTATGACATCATAATCAGAACATAACCGATTTACAGGCTTTCTTGAGCATGCTACTAATGCCGTGTCTCACAAGTTTTGCACCTAAATATGGCAAGTTGAAAACTTGCAATCAGTTCCATATTTGACCCACTTCGCGCAGACACGGAAATTCGAAGCACGAAATTCGAAATCCGAAACAATGCCAAAACGACAATGTCCAAAATCTAGAACAAACAGGAACCAAGCCCGCTTCCATCGTTTTGGTCATTCGTATTTTAATCATTCGAATTTGTTTCGAATTTCGATATTCGATATTCGAATTTAGAGAATCCATCTGATTTTCGAATAGGTTGAATTGCCAAAAATCGACACAGAACTTATGAGACGTGATACTAAGAAGGTACGACCCATAATCCCGGTTCCCTTGCCGCTTCTTCGCGGCGTAAATTTTTTCATGCCCGGAGGACGGTCGCTCCAATCCAACCCCGGGGAAAGGAAAATGAGAACATGAATCCCGAAAAAAGCCTTCAAGGCAAGAGGCTGCTCATCGTGGACGATGAGAAGGATGTGCTTGACGTGCTGGTCGAACTTCTGGAGACCTGCCAAATCGATACGGCCACATCTTTTCAGGAAGGTAAGCGACTTCTCCTGGAAAATGATTATGATCTCGTCATCCTGGACATCATGGGCGTGCGGGGTTTCGATTTGTTGAAGATCGCCGGGGAGCGAAAGCTCCCGGCCATGATGCTCACCGCTCACGGGCTTTCCGAGGAGAATTTTCAAAGATCCGTAGAGGAAGGCGCCGTCTACTACGCACCCAAGGACGAAATGAAAAAGATAGCCACGTTCATGGCGGATGTCTTCGAATCGATCGCCAAGAACAAGAGCCCATGGGAGAGGCTCCTCGATCGGCTGGGGGGATTCTACGACAGACGATTCGGGGGCACCGACTGGAGAAAGAAGGAGCTCGAATTCGTCATCAAGAAAGGGGGGAGATATATGTAAGAGATCTGAACCCCGAGGATTTCCAACAGAAGATTTGGCTGGTTCGTCTGTTCTCGAAACGAAAAACATTATTAAGGAGGTAGGTTGTATGAAGCGTCTGTCCATGGTATTGACTGTTCTCACGGTGTCGCTTTTTCTCATGTCCGCAACCGCAGGAGCTCAGGAAAGGGCGGGCTGGCCCAAAGGGGTGACCATCGGCGCAGCGCCGCTGGGAGGCACGTATTTCGTTTGGGCGGGTGGATTCGCCAAGCTGCTGAACGACAAGCTCGGGCTTCCCGCAAACGTCGAGTCCACCGGCGGTCCGGTGCACAACACCCAGTTGCTTCAGGTCAAAAAACTCGATTTCGGCATGGTGACCTCGGGTCCGGTCTACGAAGGCTACAGCGGGGATCCGGACGGCTGGTCCAAAGGCAAAAAACATCCCGACCTGCGGGTCATCTTCCCTATGTACACCACGTACTTTCAGATGTACTCCCTGTCGAAAACCGGCATCAAGAGCATCATGGATCTTAACGGGAAAAGCGTCGGTGTCGGACCGGTGGGAGGCACGCCCGCCACCTACTGGCCCAAAATCCTGGCAACGGCCGCTGTCAAACCCAAGCGGATCGTGAATGCCAGCTCCTCGGATTTGAACTCCCAGCTCAAGGACGGTATGCTGGATGCCAACGGCCAGTCCGTGGGCATCCCCTGGGTGACCATCACGGAGATCGAAACGACCCACGACGTCAATGCCTACGGAGTGCCGGGGGACGTGGGCAAGAAAATCATCGCCAAGATCCCTTCCTTTGCTTTCGGCGCCATTCCCAAAGGAACTTACAAGAGCAACCCGGACACGGATATCCCCACCCTGACCATGTGGAACTTCATGACGGTCCACAAGGATGCACCCGACGACTTCGTCTACAAGGTCCTTGAAGCCACGTTCGCGAACACGGACATTCTCATCGCGGCCCACAAGTCGGCCAGAGAGGTCAAGCCGGAAGCCATCGTCAACAGTCCCATTCCCCTGCACCCCGGCGCCGTGAAGTACTATCAGGATAAAGGCATCCAGATCCCGGCCAAGCTGATCGCCAAGTAAGTCCCTGCAGCCGGAATCGGAGAAGCATTTCCAGCGAAAGACCATTGTCGGATGAGTCGCCCCCGGGACGACTCATCCGGCCTTCTTTACTCAAACGCGGATCGCCGCATCAGTGGAGAGAGCAAAATGGCCGAAAACACAGAAAGAATCACGGACCTCCAGGTCGACATCAAAGAAGTCGAAAAAAAGCTGGAGGAGATGAACATCAAGGACATCGAAATCTCCGGCGGCCGGGAATTCAAGCCCGGAGGAGTCATGTCCGTGGCCGTTTATGTGGTCGGCCTCGCCATGAGTCTCTTCCACATCTATATCTTAACCATCCGCGCCATCGACCCGTGGTATTTCCGCACCATGCATGTGGTCTTTGCCGGCGTGCTGGTGTTCGCCCTTGTGCCCGGCTGGAAAACGAAGCGCCCGGACCGTTTGCCCATCGTGGACATGGTCTTCATTCTGATGCTCGTCGCGCCGGCGGCCTACATTTTCATCAACTTCGACGAGTGGATCTACCGGGTCGGCGTGGTGCCCGAGACCTGGGACTTTATCATGTCCCTGATGTTCGTCGTGGCCGTTTGGGAGATGGCCCGCCGCGCCACCGGCTGGCCTCTGGCCGTCCTGGCCGCCCTCTTCATCCTCTACGGCCACTTCGGCAATTACATGCCCGGCCTGTTCTACCACAAAGGCTACGACTGGGACCGGATGATCACCTACCTGTTCAGTCTGGACGGCATCCTGGGACTCCCGACCCTGGCCTCAGCCCACTACATCTTTTTGTTCGTCCTTTTCGGCGCTTTTGTGGATTCGTCCGGAGCGGGCCGTTTCTTCGTGGATTTCGCCCGCTGCATCGCCGGACGCCTCCGCGGCGGCCCGGCAAAAGTGTCCATCGTGTCCAGTGCGCTGATCGGCACGGCCTCCGGGTCATCCGTGGCCAACGTGGTGGTGGACGGAGTGCTAAACATCCCCCTGATGAAAGCCAGCGGGTTCCGAGGCGCGGTGGCCGGGGCCATCGAGGCCATGAACTCCACCGGGGGGCAAATCGTCCCACCGGTTATGGGCGCGGGCGCCTTCCTGATGGCCGAGATTTTGGGCATCCCCTACCCCAAGGTCGCCCTGGCCGCCGTGATTCCTGCCTTTTTCTACTTCGGCGCGGCCTACTTCATGATCGATTTCTATTCCGCGTCGATCGGCCTGCAGGGCTTGAGGAAGGAGCAACTGCCGGTATTCCACAAAATCATGGCGGAGAAAGGCTATCTTCTCATCCCGATCATCGTCCTGCTCATCTCCCTGATGGTCTTGATGTATTCCCCTTACCGCGCCGCCATGTACGGCATCCTTTCGCTGATCGTGGTCAGTTGGGTCAGAAGGTCGACCCGCATGGGGCCCAAGACCATCCTTGACGTACTGTCCAAGGGCGCACGGGGGGCCATGGAAATCGCAGCCACCTGCGCGGCCGCAGGCATCATCGTGGGCATCCTGACCCAGACCGGCCTCGGGACGAAGTTTGCCATGATCATCTTCAACTACTCGGGAGGGAACCTTTATATCGCGCTGATCTTCACGATGATCATTGCCATCGTTCTGGGCATGGGCATGCCCACCACCGCGGCCTACGCCGTCTGCGCTTCGGTGCTGGCTCCGGCCCTGATCCAATTGAATGTCCCGGAGATTGCCGCACACCTGTTCATTTTCTATTTTGCCTGTCTGTCAGCCCTCACGCCGCCCGTGGCCTTAGCCTCCTTTGCCGCGGCCGCAATCGCCAGCGCCAAAACATGGGAGGTCGGATGGCAGGGCATGCGCTTCGCTATCGCCGGTTTCATTATCCCTTTCATGTTCGTGCTGGGCCCTGCCATGGTCCTGGAGGGAACCGCGGTCGAGATTGTGACGGTTCTTATCACCGGTACGCTGGGGGTGATCGCCCTGGCCGCAGCAGTGCAAACCTGGCTGCTCACCCGCTGCGCCACGTGGGAACGCCTCGTCCTGCTGGCATCTGCCGTCACGCTCATCAAGCCGGGCTGGCTGACCGATGTGATCGGGCTGGGGCTTCTGCTGGTCGTTTTTTTCATTCAGCTTCAGCGAAGGAAAAAAGTGAAGGCCCCATTCACTTCAACGTAAACGGCAAGCTTTCATTTTCTCTTTACGGATAAGGGAGATTGAGGTAAAAGTATTTTTGATTTGCGATTTTCCAGGCCCTCTTCCTGGGGCCTATTGAAGAGACGGGAGGTTTAGAATGAATGCGTTTTTGGAAGGCGGAACAAAAAACCCGATCAATATTCAGGACAATACATTCAGAGACGGGCACCAGTCCACCCTCGCCACGAGGATGAGAACCGAGGACATGCTGCCCATTGCGGAAAAAATGGATCAGATCGGTTTCTGGGCCATGGAGGTGTGGGGAGGCGCGACCTTCGACACCATGCACCGCTTTCTCGGAGAAGACCCCTTTGACCGGATCAAGACCCTCAAGAAATACATCAAGAAGACCCCCTTTTCCATGCTTCTCAGGGGACAGAATCTTGTGGGGTACCGGAACTACGCCGATGATGTGGCAAAGCTTTTTGTGGACAAGTCGTGTGAAGCCGGCATGGATGTGTTCCGCGTCTTCGACGCCCTCAACGATTTCCGCAATTTCGAAACCGTCGTGGAGAGGATCAAAGCCAACAAGAAGCACTTCCAGGGAACCATCTGCTATTCCCTGACGGATAGGCGCATGGGAGGCGATGTATTCAATCTGGAGTACTATGTTTCCAAGGCCAAGGAGATCCAGAACATGGGTGCCGATTCCCTGTGCCTCAAGGACATGGCCGGAATCATGGCGCCCTTCGATATCGCGAAACTCGTGACGGAACTCAAGAAGGTGATCAACATTCCCATCCACCTTCACACCCACTACACGAGCGGCATGGCTTCCATGGTCTACCTCGAAGCCATCAAAGCCGGCGTGGACATCGTGGACACGTGCCTGGCGCCTTTTGCCCTGCGGACGTCGCAGCCGGCCGTGGAGCCCATCGTGGCCGCTCTGGTCGGAACAGATCGGGACCCGGCTTTTGATCTCAATTTGCTCCTGGAGTGCGGAGACCATATCGAGAAGGTCGCCCCCAAGTACCGCGACTACCTGGCCAAGCACACCATGTCCGTTATCGACACCGGGGTTCTGGTGCACCAGGTGCCGGGGGGCATGATATCCAACCTCGTGAGCCAGCTCAAGGAAGCCAAGGCGCTGCACCGGCTCCATGAAGTCTACCGGGAGGTGGCGGTCACCCGGCGGGAACTCGGCACCCCTCCCCTCGTGACGCCCACGTCTCAGATCGTGGGCGTGCAGGCGGTGCTCAACGTGCTCTTCGGCAAATACAAAATGGTGACCAACGAGGTGAAGGATCTGGTGTACGGGCTTTACGGCAAGACCCCCACGCCTGTGGACCCGGAGGTTCAGAAAAAAGTTCTCAAAGGGTATAAGCGGGGCGAGACGCCTGTCACCGGACGCGCCGCAGACTATCTCGAGCCGGAGCTCCCCAAGGCCAGGGAAAAAATCGGGAACCTGGCCAAGGACGATTTCGACCTGCTCATTTATGCTCTCTATCCCACGACGGGTGAGCAATTCCTGAAATGGAAGTACGGCATCGAAGAACGCCCCACGTCCGTGAAGCCGAAAACGCTGGAGGACATCCGGAAAGAAGACGAGGCCATGGCCGCCGCTCTGGAGGCGGTGTGCAAGGCGAGTTTCTAGCCGGGAACCGCTTCCTCCGTCGCGGGCGGAGAAAACACCGGACTTGTAGGAGCATGCCACAGGCGGGACAGGTGCCCGCCTTTGGCATTCCATGAAGCACACCTTCTTGGGGGAACAGGATGAACTGGTTGATTCGATCCTTCAGCTCTTCGATCGGGAAGAAGCAGATCATGGCGGTGACGGGTTTGGGTTTCTGCCTGTTCGTGCTCACCCATCTCCTGGGAAATCTCACCATTTATGGCGGCAAGGAATCCTTCCTCTCCTACGTGGACCGACTCCATTCCCTGGGATCCCTGATCACCCTGGCTGAGTTGGGGCTGGCTGTTTTCGCCGTACTTCACATCGTGATAGGCCTTCTCCTGTTTGTTCAAAACCTGCAAGCCAGGCCGGTCCGCTATGCGGTGAGTCAAAGAGCGGGCGGCCGCACGCTCGGTTCCATCACGGCGCCCTACACGGGTTTTCTCATCCTGGTCTTCATCATCGTTCACCTGTTGAAATTCCGATTCGTGGACAAGGCGACGACCAATGACTTCATCCTCCTCTCAAACACCTTCGCCCAGATCGGCTACGTCCTTTTCTACATGGTCGGGGTTGCCGTTGTCGCCGTCCACGTGAGCCACGGCTTCTGGAGCGGGTTTCAGACCATCGGCCTGAATCATCCCAAGTACATGCCTTTGCTCCAGCGCTTCGGAATTCTCTTCAGCATTGTCCTCGGGATAGGCTTCGCATCCATCCCCGTGTACATTCTTTCGACCCTTTAAGGAGGTCCCTCAATGAAACTGGATTCCAAGGTGCCGGGAGGACCGATTGAATCGAAATGGGACAGGCACCGCTTCGAGCTCAAACTGGTCAATCCCGCCAACAAGCGCAAGTTCGAGATCATCGTGGTGGGAACAGGGCTGGCCGGCGCTTCGGCCTCCGCATCCCTGGCTGAGCTGGGCTACAACGTGAAGACCTTCTGCATCCAGGACAGCGGCCGGCGCGCGCACAGCATCTCGGCCCAGGGTGGAATCAATGCGGCGAAGAACTATCCCGGCGACGGAGACAGCATCTGGCGACTCTTCTACGACACGGTCAAGGGGGGGGATTTTCGCGCCAGGGAGGCGAACGTGTACCGCCTGGCCCAGATCAGCACCCTGATCATCGATCAGTGTGCCGCCCAGGGTGTGCCCTTTGCCAGGGAATACGGCGGACTCCTCGCGAACCGCTCCTTCGGCGGCGCCCAGGTCTCTCGAACCTTCTATGCAAGGGGGCAGACAGGCCAGCAGCTTCTCCTGGGCGCCTATCAGGCCATGATGCGCCAGGTCCAGGCGGGGCGGGTCAAGATGTTTCCAAGGCGGGACCTGGTGGATCTCGTGGTTGTCAACGGCCAGGCCCGGGGCGTCGTGGTTCGAAACCTCGTAACCGGCGAGATGGAATGTCACGCAGCCCACGCCGTCGTCCTTGCCACGGGAGGATACGGCAACGTCTACTATCTTTCCACCAACGGGGCCAGCAGCAATGTGAACGCCATCTGGCGGGCCTACAAAAAGGGGGCACTCTTCGCCAACCCTTCCTTCACCCAGATTCACCCGACCTGCATCCCCGTGCACGGAACCTATCAATCCAAGCTCACCCTGATGAGCGAAAGCCTTCGGAACGACGGCCGGGTATGGGTCCCGAAAAATCCCGGCGATACGAGACCGCCCAACCAGATTCCCGAATCGGAAAGGCATTACTTCCTTGAATTCAAGTACCCGAGTTTCGGCAACCTCGTTCCCCGGGACGTGGCCTCCCGGAATGTGAAAGAGGTGTGCGACCAGGGCCAGGGGGTGGGGCCGACCAAGTACGCGGTGTATCTGGACCTCCAGGATGCGATCCAAAGAGACGGCATCCCTGTCATCGAGAAGAAGTACGGCAACCTTTTTCAAATGTACGAGAGGATCACGGGCCAGAGCCCCTGGGAGGTTCCCATGATGATCTATCCCGCGGTTCACTACACCATGGGCGGGCTCTGGGTGGACTACAATCTCATGAGCACGATCCCGGGGCTCTTTGTTCTGGGAGAGGCCAACTTCTCGGATCACGGGGCAAACCGGCTCGGCGCCAGCGCCCTGATGCAAGGACTCGCCGACGGGTATTTCATCATTCCCTACACCATCGGAGGATACCTGGCAGGGACGCGCCTTCCCGAGGTCAACGAGGAACATCAGGCTTTCAAGGACGCCGTGAAAGAAAAATCGGACACGATGGCGAGGCTGCTCTCGATCCGGGGAAAACGCACGCCGGTCGGCTTTCACCGGGAACTGGGCCAGATCATGTGGGAATACGTGGGCATGTCGAGAGACGACTCAGGCATGATGAAGGCCAAGGACATGATCCCCAGGCTGCGGGAAGAATTCTGGCAGGATCTGGTCGTGCCCGGCTCTCAGAAGGATTTGAACCAGGCACTGGAAAGGGCCAACCGGGTCGCCGACTTCCTGGAGTTCGCGGAGTTGATGGTGGAGGACGCCCTTTCGAGGGAGGAATCGTGCGGTTGCCATTTCAACGTGGGCTTTCAAACGGACGAGCACGAAGCGCTCAGGCAGGACGAGACGTGCAGTTACGTGGCGGCCTGGGAGTATGGGGGAGACGGAAAGGCGGCTGAACTTCACCGGGAGCCCCTGAACTTCGAATATGTCGAGCTTGCCACAAGGAGCTACAAATGAGTGAGAACACGATCAATCTGACTCTCAAGGTGTGGCGCCAGAAGAGCTCTGAGAACAAGGGACACTTCGAAACCTACCAGGCCGAATGCATCTCGACCGACATGTCATTCCTAGAGATGCTCGACGTGGTCAACGAGAAACTCATCCTGGAAGGAAAAGACCCGGTTGCCTTCGAGCATGACTGCCGCGAGGGGATTTGCGGGTCCTGCGGTGCGGTCGTCAACGGCCTGGCTCACGGCCCGGAAAAGGCAACCACCCTCTGCCAGCTCCACATGCGCCACTTCAGGGACGGACAAACCCTGGTCATCGAACCCTTCCGGGCCAGGGCATTCAAGGTGCTCAAGGACCTCATCGTGGACCGCAGCGCGCTGGACCGGATCATTGAAGCCGGCGGGTACATCTCGGTCAACACGGGAAGCGCGCCTGATGCGAACACGATCCCCGTGCCCGCCCAGGCCGCAGAGCTGGCCATGGATGCAGCCGCCTGCATCGGCTGCGGGGCCTGCGTTGCCGCATGCCCCAATGCATCGGCCATGCTGTTCGTGGGAGCCAAGATCTCCCACCTGGCGCTGCTGCCCCAGGGGAAGCCGGAGGCGGCGCGGCGAGCTCTCGCCATGCTCCGCAAAATGGACGAATTGGGATTCGGGAATTGCAGCAACGAGCGGGAGTGCGAGGCGGTGTGCCCGAAGGAAATCTCCATTTCCAACATCGCCCGCTTCAACCGGGAATTCATCAAGGCGAGTTTCGGATCAAGCGAGGAGTGAAAAAGGAGGATTTTGACCATGCGAAAAAAAGTGACCGTTGTCGGGGCGGGCAACGTGGGAGCCACGGCGGCCATGCGAGTGGCGGAAAAGGGACTGGCGGACGTGATCCTTGTGGATGTGCTCGAGGGCGTGCCCGCAGGCAAGGCCCTGGATATCGCCGAGGCTGCGCCCATTGAAAAACACGACTGCAGAATTGTGGGGTGCACCAACGAATACCTTCAGGCGAAAGATTCGGACATCGTGATCATCACCGCGGGAATCCCGAGAAAGCCGGGAATGAGCCGGGACGACCTGCTCTCCACCAACATGGGCATCATGAAGACCGTGGTGAAGGAAGTGGCCTCCGTTGCGCCTCAGTCCATTCTGATCATCGTGAGCAATCCCCTCGACGCCATGTGCCACGTGGCTTACGATGCGAGTGGATTCCCCAAGGAAAGGGTGATCGGCATGGCGGGAGTGCTGGACTCGGCCCGTTTTCGCGCCTTCATTGCCATGGAACTCAACGTGTCGGTCGAAAACATCCACGCCTTTGTGCTCGGCGGGCACGGCGACACCATGGTGCCCATTTCCCGGTATTCCACCGTGGCGGGCATCCCCATCACGGAGCTGATTCCGGCCGATCGGCTTGCCGCCATGGAGAAAAGAACGAGAGAAGGAGGCGCCGAGATCGTGGGCCTGCTCAAAACAGGAAGCGCCTATTATGCGCCTGCCTCCGGGGCCGTGGAAATGGCCGAGGCGATTCTGAAAGACAAGAAGAAAATCCTTCCCTGCGCCGCTTATCTGCAGGGCGAGTACGGCATCAAGGATCTTTTTGTGGGCGTCCCCGTCAAACTGGGAGAAAGAGGCATCGAAGAAATCATCGAGATCAGGCTGAACGAAGACGAGCAAAAAGCGCTGCACCATTCCGCGGAGTCGGTGCACAAACTCGTTGAAGACATGAAGCGCCTTGCCAAATAGAGGTTAAGTCGATTCACCACGGGGGCACAGAGGACATGGAGAAGCGGTGTATTTTTCCGTCTATCGGGAGATCCGCCTTTGCCCATTCGAGAAGCTCAAGGCTACGGCGGGACAGGTACCGATACACGGAAAGATCAGTGTCCTCTCTGTGTCTCTGTGGTGAGATACCAACGAAACGAGGAGAAGGATGATGAGTGAAAAAACCAAAACCATTGAAGGAAATGAGGCAGCCGCCTACGTGGCCTATGCCATGAGCGAAGTGGCCGCCATCTACCCGATCACGCCCTCGAGCAGCATGGGGGAGTACTGCGACGACTGGGCCGCCCATGGAAGAAAGAATATATTCGGCCAGGTGTTGAAGGTCGTCGAGATGCAGTCCGAAGCCGGCGCTGCCGGAGCGGTTCACGGCGCCCTCTCGGCAGGCACGCTGGCTACGACCTTTACGGCATCCCAGGGTCTCCTGCTGATGATTCCCAACATGTACAAGATCTCCGGCGAGATCATGCCCACGGTCTTCCACGTGTCGGCCAGGGCCGTCGCCGGTCACGCTCTGTCCATTTTCGGCGATCATTCCGATGTCAATGCGGTGCGGGAGACGGGATTTGCCCTTCTGGCTTCCGCATCGGTCCAGGAGGTGATGGATCTCTCCCTGGTGGCGCATCTTGCCAGCATCCGCCTGAGCCTGCCCTTTGTCCACTTCTTCGACGGGTTCAGAACCTCCATGGAGATCCAGAAGATCGCCCTCATCGACTACCAGGACATGGCCGGGCTCGTGGACTACGAAGCCCTCGAGGAGTTCAGGAGCCGCTGCATGAACCCCGAGTATCCTCAGTTGAGGGGCACGGCCCAGAATCCGGACATCTTTTTCCAGTGCAAGGAAGGGGCCAACCCCTTCTATGAAAGGATTCCCTACGTGGTCCAGGAAGAGATGCAAAAGGTGGGCGACCTGACAGGCCGGCCCTACAACCTCTTCGACTATGTGGGAGATCCGGACGCGGAAAGGGTCATCATCTCCATGGCCTCGAGCTGTGACGTCATCGAGGAGACCGTGAATTACCTGAACGGATTGGGAGAGCGGGTCGGCCTGATCAAAGTCAGGCTTTACCAGCCCTTCTCCCGTGAACATTTCCTCAGAGCCCTTCCCTCCACGGTGAAGCGCCTCAGCGTGCTCGACAGGACCAAATCGCCCGGCGCCCTGGCCGAGCCCCTGTACCGGGACGTGTGCACCCTTTTCCAGGAAAGGGGCGAGCACCCCACCCTTGTGGGAGGACGATACGGCCTCGGCAGCAAGGATTTCACGCCCACCATGGTGAAGGCCGTTTTCGACAACCTTCGTTCCTCGGCGCCGAAAAACCATTTCACCGTAGGCATCGTGGATGACGTTACGCACACTTCGCTGGAGATCGGGAAGGAGATCGATACGTCACCCAAAGGAACGGTGCGGTGCAAGTTCTGGGGCCTGGGCGCGGACGGGACCGTGGGCGCCAACAAGAACGCCATCAAGATCATCGGAGAGAACACGGACATGTATGCCCAGGCTTACTTCGCCTACGACGCGAAGAAGTCGGGGGGCATTACCATGTCGCACCTCCGGTTTTCTCCCCGCAAAATCCAGTCCCCCTACCTCCTCACCCACTCGGATTTCATCGCCTGCCACAACCCGGCCTTCGTCAGCCAGTACGACATCCTGGCAGGCATCAAGGAGGGAGGAGCCTTTCTCCTGAACTCACCCTGGACCTTGGAGGAGATGGAGGAAAAGCTCCCCAACCCAATGAAGCGCACGATCGCCCGGAAAAAGCTCGGATTCTACAACATCGACGCCGTGAAGATCGCGACGGACCTGGGCCTCGGAGGACGCATCAACATGGTCATGCAGGCCGCCTTTTTCAAAATCGCCAACGTCATTCCCCCGGAAGAAGCCCTCGGATACATCAAGGCTGCGATCGAGAAAACTTACGGCAAGAAGGGAGAAGAGGTGGTGCAGATGAACGTGGCCGCGGTGGACGGCGCCGTAGGCGCTCTCGAGGAGATCAAGGTTCCCGAGCACTGGGCCACGGCCGGCCAGGAAGCGTACATCGAGAAGGACGAGCCGGAATTCGTGACCAAGGTGATGCGCCCCATGCTCGCCCAGCAGGGCGACAAGCTCCCGGTGAGTGCGGTTCCTGCGGACGGCATATTCCCGACGGCGACGACAAAGTATGAAAAGCGAGGCGTTGCCATCAATGTCCCCATGTGGATCCCGGAAAACTGCATCCAGTGCAACCAGTGCTCCTTTGTCTGCCCCCACGCGGTCATCAGGCCGGTCCTCGCCCGCGAGAAAGATCTCGAGAAGGCGCCCAAAGGCTTTGTCACCGAGGAGGCCAAGGGCAAGGAGCTGAAAGGATTGCGGTTCAGAATCCAGATCAGTCCTCTGGACTGCACCGGATGCGGCAACTGCGCCGACATCTGTCCCTCCAAGGACAAAGCCCTTGTCATGAAGCCGCTCGGGACCCAGGCGGAAGAGCAGATTCCCAACCACGTCTTTTCCACGACCCTTCCGGTCATGGATCATCTCATGCCCCCGACTTCGGTCAAGGGAAGCCAGTTCCGGCAGCCCCTTTTCGAGTTCTCCGGGGCCTGCCCGGGCTGCGGCGAGACCCCCTATATCAAGGTTATTACCCAGCTCTACGGTGACCGGATGATCGTCGCCAACGCCACAGGGTGTTCATCCATTTACGGAGGCTCTGCGCCGAGTTGCCCTTACACGGTGAACGAAGAAGGACACGGTCCTGCCTGGGCCAACTCCCTCTTCGAGGACAATGCGGAGTACGGCCTTGGAATGCTTCTGGGTGCCGGTCAGAGACGGGCAAAGCTGGCGGACCTGGTCCGGGAAGCGATCGGGGCGGAGGTTTCTCCGGAACTGAAAGAGGCCTTCCAGCTCTGGCTCGACCACTATGATGACGGGGAGCAATCCAAAGAGCATGGGCGAAAGATCGAAGAGCTTTTGGAAAAAGAACTCACTGAAAAGGAATCGTCTGCCGAGGATCTCCTGTACCGGATTTTCGAGCGGAGCGATTACCTCATTAAAAAGTCGGTGTGGGTCATCGGCGGTGACGGCTGGGCCTACGACATCGGCTATGGAGGACTGGATCACGTCCTTGCCACGGGGCAGGACATCAACATCCTTGTTTTAGACACGGAGGTCTACTCCAACACGGGCGGCCAGTCGTCCAAATCGACCCCGACAGGGGCGGTGGCCAAGTTTGCGGCCAGTGGAAAGCCCACGCGCAAGAAGGACCTTGGAAGAATGGCCATGACCTACGGTTACGCCTACGTGGCGTCCGTGGCCATGGGCGGCAACAAGAACCAGTTCCTGAAGGCGATTGTGGAGGCGGAGAGCTACCACGGTCCTTCCCTGATCATTGCCTACGCCCCGTGCATCAACCACGGGATCAACATGAGCAGGAGCCAGAACGAGGAAAAACTCGCTGTCGAAGCCGGATACTGGCCTCTTTATCGCTACGATCCCAGGCTCAAGGAGGAGGGGAAAAACCCCTTTATCCTTGATTCCAAGGAACCGAGCGGCGACTTCAAGGAGTTTCTCATGGGCGAGGTCCGGTACTCGAGCCTGACCAGAACGTTTCCGGATGCTGCGGAGAAGCTTTTCGAAAAAGCGGAAAAGGATGCCAAGGACAGGTTCGAGACCTACAAGCGCCTGGCGGCAGGCTAAGCACCAAATCCCCCCGACCCCCCTTTGTAAAAGGGGGGCAGAGGGGGATTTTGGGGAGCAGGGAGTACAAGACACCATTGATCATGGGTCATTGCAAACCCCATCGGCTTTGGCTCAATGGCCCATGACGATCATCAATGACCCATGACAAATGACCCATAACAACGGACTACTGACAACGGACAAATGACCAATGCCATGACGACCCCCTTTGTCTACCAGGAGCCCTTCCCGTTGTCCGGTGATGCGACCGAGTATCGCCTGCTGGGAAAAGAATATATTTCCACCGCTTTGTTCGAAAACAGGGAGATCCTCAAAGTCGCCCCCGAAGGCCTGACCCAACTCGCCGAAGCGGCATTCAAGGACATCGCGCATCTTCTGAGGCCTTCCCATCTCCGGAAGCTGGCGAACATCATTGAAGATCCCGAGGCCTCGAAGAACGACCGCTACGTGGCGCTCGAGATGATCAGGAACGCCGTCATCGCAGCCGAAGGGGTCTTGCCCATGTGTCAGGATACGGGAACGGCCATCGTGATCGGCAAGAAGGGGCAGCAGGTGTGGACCGGGGGCAGTGACGAGGAGGCTCTGTCCAGAGGAATTCACAGGGCTTACACCCGGAATTACCTTCGCTACTCTCAAATGGCTCCCCTCACCATGATCGAAGAAAAGAACACCGCCTGCAACCTTCCCGCTCAAATCGATCTTTACGCAACCCAGGGCAAGAGCTACCAGTTTCTTTTCGTGGCCAAGGGGGGAGGCTCCGCCAATAAAACCTTTCTTTTCCAGGAGACAAAGGCCGTTCTGAACCGCAATACACTTCCTGCCTATATGGTCTCAAAGATGAAGACTCTGGGGACCGCGGCCTGTCCTCCCTATCACCTCGCTTTTGTGGTGGGAGGCACGTCCGTGGAAGCCAATCTCAAGACCGTCAAGCTTGCCACGGCCGGTTATCTGGACGCCCTTCCGGGAACAGGCAACGAACACGGCCGTGCCTTCAGGGACCTGGAACTCGAAGAGGAGGTTCTTCGACGGTCACGGGATCTGGGCATCGGCGCCCAGTTCGGCGGAAAGCACTTTTGCCTGGACGTGCGGATCATCCGCCTGCCCCGCCACGGGGCATCTTGCCCCATCGGCCTCGGGGTGAGCTGCAGCGCGGACCGCAATGGGAAGGGGAAAATCACGGAAGAGGGAATCTTTCTCGAAAAACTCGAAACGAATCCCGCCAAATTTCTGCCCGAGCCCCGGTGGGATGAAGCGGAGCGTGCCGTTGCCCTGGACCTGAACCGGCCCATGAGCGAAATTCGTGCCGAACTGAGCAGATACCCGGTCGCCACCCGCCTCGCTCTGAACGGCAAGCTGATCGTGGCCAGGGATATCGCCCACGCCAGGCTGAAAGAACGGCTGGACAAGGGAGAGGATCTTCCTCGCTACTTCAAAGACCACATCATCTACTACGCAGGTCCCGCCAAGAAGCCCGAAGGATATGCCTCCGGCTCTTTCGGTCCCACCACCGCAGGAAGAATGGATCCCTATATTCCCGTGTTCCAGGAGCGAGGGGGCGCCCTGGTCACCCTTGCGAAAGGAAACCGGTCCCCGGGCGTGAAAGAGGCATGCAAACGCTATGGCGGGTTTTACCTCGGTTCAATCGGAGGGCCTGCAGCCCGCCTGGCAAAAGAGTGTATCACCGCCATGGAGGTCCTCGAGTATCCGGAACTCGGAATGGAAGCGATCTTCATGATCACGGTCAAGGACTTTCCAGCCTTCATCATCACCGATGACAAGGGAAACGACTTCTTCGATACCCTGCTGCGCTGAACTGACACGCCCTTTGCCTTTTTCCGTTCTGCGACGAAGCGTCCGGAAGCGATCCTGATTCGGGCTTTTTACCGTGAAAATCCCCCCTGCCCCCCTTTAATAAAGGGGGGAATGAAGCGGCACCTTATTGAACCTCCCCCTTTGGAAAAGGGGGATCGAGGGGGATTCTTGTGCGCCTTTGGCGCATCCATGCCCGGGGGCGGCCAATTCTTCGGCCATGAGGGTTTACGAGACCGTCATGAATAAAGCTCAATGAGTTTTTGATTTGACAGAGTTCATGAAAACCGAATATCGTCGAAGAAAATTTTTCTGACGTCAAGGCGGGTCGTGATGCTGCAAAATCTTTTTTCACCATTCGACATTAAGGGTTGTCATCTGCAAAACAGGATTGTGATGCCGGGACTGGCCTCTTTTCTCATCGAAGATGACGGCTCGATCACGGACAAGACGGTGGAGCATTACCGAAGACGGGCGGCAGGAGGACCTGCCATGGTGATCGTGGAAGCCTGTGCCGTTTCACCCGAAGGCATTGTGTCTCCTCACCAGGCAAGAATTTACGATGACCGCTTTGTTGAAGGCCTTGCAAGGATCGCTCAGGTCATTAGAGCCGAGGGGGCCGTTCCCGGAGTTCAGCTCCATCATGGCGGCAGGCAGACCCCGGCAAGGGTCATCAAGCGCAAACCCCTTTCCCCCTCCAACCTCCCCTGCCCCACCATCCGTGGTGAGGTGGAACCCCTCACCATCGACGGAATCCATGAGATGATCTTCAAATTCGGCGAGTCAGCCCAAAGAGCGTTGCAAGCCGGCTTTGACCTGATTGAGATTCATGGCGCCCACGGTTATCTGGTCAACGCGTTTCTTTCAGCTTTCTCCAACATCCGGGAAGACCAGTATGGTGGAGACAGGCCCGGTCGAGCCCGCTTTGCCGTTGAAATCGTGAAAGAGGTGAGGAAAAGAGTGGGTGAGGGATTTCCCGTTTCTTTCAAGATCAGCGCTCAGGAGTTCGTCCCCGGCGGACTCGACGTCGATGAGAGCATCGAACTTCTCAAACTGATTGTGCCCGCCGGCGTGGACATCGTGCAAGTCTCCGCAGGAAATGACGCGACTCCTGAATGGATCTGCCAGCCCATGTTCATGGAAAAAGCATGTCTTGCCGATTCGGCCGCAAAGATCAAGCGTGCGCTCCGGATTCCCGTCATGACCGTGGGCAGGATTAACGACCCCTTGGTTGCGGAAGATATCATTCGCGAAGGTCGGGCAGACCTGGTGTGCATGGGCAGAGGCCTGCTCGCAGATCCCGAAATGCCCAGGAAAGCCAAAGAAGGTCGACTGGACGACATTCGGATCTGCATTGCCTGCAACACCTGCATGGAATCCATCTTCCGAAGGGGGCGGGTGGAATGCCTGGTCAACCCCACCCTAGGCCGCGAAAAAGAAATGGAGCTGAAACCGGCGGAGAAAAAGAAGAGGGTCATGGTCGTGGGAGGGGGTCCGGGCGGATTGCACGTGGCCGCGGTTGCAGCGGCCAGGGGTCATGAGGTCCTGCTTTTCGAAAAGCAGCCCCGTCTCGGCGGCCAACTCGTCCTGGGGAGCGTGACCAGGTACAAAAAGGAAATCCTGAGTCTCATCAATTTTCAGAAGAAGCAGGTAGAAAAGATGGGTATCAAGATCTGTCTCAACCAGGAGGTGACCCCCGAGACGGTGAGGGAAACAAATCCGGACGTGGTGATCCTCTGCACAGGGGCTACACCGATTCAACCTCCCCTGCCCGGAATAGAAAAATCCATTGTATTGTCTCTGCCCGAGATACTGAACGGCCAAAAACCGGCGCCCAGGAAAACGGTGGTCCTTGGCGGTGGGGCCACAGGATGCGAGGTGGCCCACCACCTTTCGGAGAATGGTTGCCAGGTTACCGTTGTGGAACAGTTGCCCAAGATTGCAGAGCAGATGGAATCAATCACCAGGAAAGTCCTTCTGAAGCAACTGCGAGACAACAAGGTCCGGTTCCTCACGGCACACCGGTTATCCAGGATCGAAGACCACGGAGTCTACGTGACATCAGAGAGCGGAGCGGAAGCCTTCATCGAGGCGGAAGCGGTCGTGATCGCCATCGGCAACAAACCGGACAACTGTCTTTACGAAGCCATTGCGTCTCTGGGTGTTCCGATTCATCAAATCGGGGATTGTCTCGAACCGAGGAGTGCAAAAGCTGCGATCTCTGAAGCCGCCGTGATCGGCCGCGCCATCTAACCATGAAATCTGCTGGCGCAGATTTCATATATCGCCCCTGCGGGGCTCCTCTTGCCACAGAGCCTGTGCCCAATGTCATTCCTAGCCGTAATCCGAGAAACCTTTTTCCTAAGGCAGGGACGGCCGTTCTCCGAAAGGCGATATCTCAAAAAAGGTCACCGGAGATTGCAGCGAATGGATCCTTGAGGGTTTGCTCCACAAAAGCCCTGGCAGAACTTCCGGTTCCGACGAGATCAACGGTGTGTCAAACCCTCGAAGATCCATTCGCTTCCCCTGACGCCCATAGATATCGCCTTGAGGGGAATGGCCGTCCCTGCCGGGCCCTGTTCGGTTTGAGGCGGATCTTGCCCACGATTGAAATCTGCCGGTGCAGATTTCATTTTATGAGTTCCTGGTAGGCTCGTTGAATTTCCTTGAACTTTTGCTCCGCCAGGATCCGGAACTCCTCTCCCAGGTGAGAGACCTTGTCCGGGTGATACTGGTTCGCCAGGCGTTTGTAGGCCGCCTTGATTTCCTCCGGTGTGGCGTTCGGCTTCACACCCAGCACCTCGTGAGGGCTGCGTGGAGAAGAGGGCCCTTCCTTTTGTTTAGACTCAAAATCCTCTGAAGCCCTCTTTCCGGTTTCAGACTGCCCCTGTTTCCGCTTCCAGGAGAAATAGTAATAAGCCAGAATCCCGATCAGGCCCAGGTCATCCAGATATCCCGGACCGACCAGAATATCCGGCACAAGATCATAGGGTGAAAGGATGTAGAGAATCAGCAGCAAGATAAGAATCCAGAAACGCATCATCCCTTTACCCTTTGGAATCGGCCTTTGCCTGCTTGATCAACTCTTCGCCGAACCGATCGAGAAACAGCGAGAGATCTTCCTGCCAAGGCTTCATGATGTTGAGGCCGTTCTTCTTGAGCATCCTGTTTTCCAAAATGCAGTTTGCAGGCCTTTTTGCTTTCTTGTGGAGGTCTCGCAACCGGCAGGCCTCGGGAGTCACGCTGAGGTTGAGCCGTTCAATGACAAAAACGGCTGCCTCGTAAAAACTGCAGTGCCCCTCGGCCGTAGCATGGACGGTTCCCTTGGCGTCCACTTTGATCAGCTCCCTGATCTGCTCTGCAAGACGGTATGACCACGTGGGGGAACCAAAGTGATCATCAGGCGCCCTCAGCTTCTTGCTCTTTTTCTTGTTCAGCCCGTAAGCCACCAGCGACTTGACGAAATTTTCTCCCTCTGTTCCGTACAACCACCCCGTGCGAATGATGAGATAGTTGGAAGCGTTCTCCCTCACCGCCATCTCGCTTTCCATTTTCGCCCTGCCGTACTCGGAAAGAGGATCCACCGGATCGTCCTCGAAATACGGCTGGGGGACCACCTTGGCCCCGTTGAATACGAAATCCGATGAAAGATGAATGACCTTTGCACCGAACCTGGCTGAACCCTGGGCAAGATTTCTTGCGCCTTCCACATTGACCTTTCTGCACTGATAAGAGGCCTTGTGTTCCTCACAGGCATTCACCTTGGTGAAGGCTGCGCAGTTAAGAATGATATGGGGTCGGATATGCTGCAGTTTTTCAATGACCTTGTCCCAGCTTACGATGTCCAATTCCTTTTTTTCAGGTGCAACAAGGTCATATTCCTGACCAAGCACTCTCTTGCAATCGCTGCCAAGCATTCCTCTGCTACCCGTCAGCAAGATTTTCATCACTCCGACTCTCCCCGATCAAGATCCTAGAGTTGCAAATTACATAAAAATTCTTTATATTATATACGAAATAGCCAAAATTTGCCAAATCTCATTTTTTATAGCAGGCATCGTGATATTCTGCTTCCCAACCGCTGAGCTACCTCGCTCATACTGCCCCGGCGCAAAGACAGTTGGCTTTGCGCTATCTATTCTTTTCCTTTGCACCCTGATCGCCCAACCGTGCCTGGGAAAGGAAAAACGCCCGGCCCCTCCTCCGGCAGGGGCGATTAACCGGGACGTTCTCCGTGGCATTGAATTGCTCTATGATCTTGAGTTTGAACAGGCAGAGCGGATTTTTTCCCGGGTTGTTTCTGAAAAACCCAAAAGACCCATAGGGTATTTCTACATGGCCATGGTTTCCTGGTCCAGGCTTTCCATTGGATTCTGGGATAGGGAAACGCTCAAAGAGTACGTGGACCGCATTGATCTTACCATTTCCGTGGCCAGGGAAAGAATCGAAAACCGGGAGGCGGACAGCTTCGACTACTTTTATCTGGGCGGGGCTCTGGGCTTCAAGGGCCGATTTGAACTGATGCAGCACAACTGGCTTTCCTCCTATCTGCTCGCCTACGACGCCATCGAAGCGCTCAGGAAGTGCCGGAAGATGGATCCTTCCAACGTAGATGTCCTTCTTGGACTGGGCATCTATGACTACTACACGGCGAAACTTTCCGGGGTCATGAAGTTCCTGACCTACCTCTTTCTCTACAAGGGGGACAAGGACGAAGGACTCAGGAAATTGAAAACTGCCGCTGATAACGCGCTCTATTCAGCGATCGAATCAAAGAGTATGCTCCTTCACATCTACCTGTTTATGGAAGAGGACTTCCACAAGGCCTTGCCTTTTGCCCGGGAACTGGGCGAAAAGTTCGGGAAAAACCCTCGTCACAAGTATCTTGAAGGGATCGTGTATATTCGCGAGGGCCGGGATGCCCAATACGCGGATGTCCTGAATTTCATCCGTGCCGAGGGCGCCGGGCAGGAGTCCAAGTCAAGAGCTCAGATGTGGGCGAGTCAGGCCCTTTACCTCGAAGCCAGCTACCATCTCTTTCGTAATCAACCCGATCAGGCAAGGGCCAAGCTGGATGCCATCCTCGCACAAGGTAACCCGGTCGATGACCCGGCCATGGTGGCCTGGCCCCTGCTGAAGAGAGGGATGAGTTATGATCTCGAGGGGAAGAGACAAGAAGCCCTGGAGATCTACCGCTCCATCCTCGCCATGGAAAACGGCGCAGGGGCTCAATTCCTGGCTGAAAAGGGGATCGATGAGGCCATCAAGAAGGGAGATCCTTTCCTTGGCTACTGATGTTCACACCCGGCATGGTCATGGCAGGCGGTTGTTTCGACCGACCCTGATCCTCATCTCCTTGGCGCTCACCCTCGCCTTTTTCTCGGGATGCGCGCAGGTCATCATCAGGGCCGCAACCCCCTCCCTGATTCCCAATTTCACCGCCTCGATCTTCGAGGAATGCGATCCGCAGATCGCAAAGAGCGCCATCCCCTCCGGCCTGAAACTCATGGAAGGCCTGCTTAAAAACGATCCCCAAAACAAGGAGATTCTCCTTTCCCTTTCCATGGGGTTTGCGGGCTACAGTCTTCTCCTGGTGGAACCGGAAGACCCGGAACGGGCTTCCCGGTTGTACCTCAGAGCCCGTGCCTACGGCCTTCAGGCCCTCGGGGAAAAGGGAAAGAGACTCCTGGATTCCGCCGTATCCCGAGAAACGCTCCAAAAAGTCTTGGAAACGATCTCCGGGAATGATTATCAGGCCCTTTTCTGGGTGACCCTTTCATGGAACGCCTGGATCAGCGTGAATCTGGATCAACCCAAGGCGCTCGCTGAAATGGCTGCAGCGGAAGCTTGCCTCAAGAGGCTCCTTGAAATGAACCCCCACTATCTGCACGGACTGCCGCACGTCCTGATGGGGGTCAGTCTTTCGGCCCGCCCTCCCCTGCTTGGAGGAAACCCCGGCGAAGCGCTGTCGCACTTTGAGGCCGCCTTGCAGAGCGGTGGAGGCAAATTCTTCTTGACCCAGGTCTTTTTCGCGAGATACTACGCTGTCAGAGTCCAGGATAAAGCGCTTTTCGACAGACTCCTGGAGGAAGTCACCCAGGGTGACCCCAACCAACTGAAAGACGTCTGCCTCATTAACCAGGTCATGCAGCAGCGGGCCGAGGATTTGAAGAGGCAGAAGGATGACCTTTTCCTGTAGGAGGACCGCCTTGCGCAAGTTTCTTTACCCCTTTGCAGCCGCCCTGCTTCTATTCCTTCCTGCCTTGGTTTGGGGCAATGAGCCCCTTTTTATCAAGTTCGCCACGGTCGCCCCTGAAGGATCGACCTGGATGAATCACATGAAGGACCTCGACAAAACCGTGCGGGAAAAAAGCAAGGGTCGGCTGGGATTCCGAATATACGCAGGCGGCGTGGCAGGAGACGAACTGGATACCCTGAGAAAAATCAGGATCGGGCAGATCCAATCCGCAGCGTTTTCAGGAGTCGGCTTCGGCCAGATACTTCCCATGCTCAGGGTTCTCGACCTGCCTTTCCTTTTCCGGAACCACGATGAAGTGGACCTCGTCCACAAAGACATGGAGAGCTTTTTTGCGCAGCACTTCAGAGAAAAAGGGTTCGAACTCATCGCCTGGGCGGAAGTGGGCAATGTAAACCTCTTTTCCCAGCACCCAATCCGGAAGGTCGGCGACCTGGAGCGGCTCAAGGTGTGGACATGGTCCGGGGACCCCATTGCGAAAGAAACCTTTTCCGCCATGGGGACGAATCCCATTCCCCTGGCCATCACCGATGTCACCACGGCATTGAACACCGGGATGATCGACACGGTTTATGCACCCCCTCTCGGAGCCATTGCCCTGCAATGGAACCTCTATGTGAAAACCATGACGACCCTTCCCCTCGCTCATTCAACCGGCGCTGTTTTAATAGCCCGGAACTTCGCCGACAAAATGCCGCCCGACCTTTTGAAGCTCCTCAAGGATGAATTCCGGCGTGCCATGGCGGAGCTCACCGGCGAACTCAGAAAGCAGAGTCAGGAGGCCGTCACCCTGCTGGAAAAGGGCGGCCTCCAAATCGTGCCCATGCCCGACGAGGCGGAGCTCAAGGCATTCTACAAGGTCCATGACGAGGTGGCGCAGGCTCTTGAGGGCAAAGTCTATCCCAAGGATGTCCTGGATCGCGTCTACGCCCTTCTAAAGAGAAAACCCCAATAGCATGAAGATTCTGCAACGCATTGACAGGATCCTCAGTCGCATCGAGGGCAGGCTTCTCGTCCTGTTTCTCACGGTCATGGTCATCCTGACCTTTGTCCAGATCGTGCTCAGAGCCTTTCACACCTACGGACACTTCCAGTGGGCCAACTCGGCGATGGGCTGCCTCGACTGGGCCGAGCCCCTCGTGCGGCTTCTCGTCCTCTGGGTGGCCTTTCTCGGGGCCTCCCTGCTCACCGGTGAGAACAAACACATCAAAATCGACCTCATGTCCGAACTGCTCCCCACCCGGTGGCTTCCTTACCGCGAGATGATCCTTTCCTCGGCCTGCGTCGTGATCACGGCTCTCATGACCAAAGCTTCCTGGACCTATGTTCACATGGAGCGGTCCTTTGGAGGGAGCCTGTTCCTGGGGATGCCGACGTGGATCGGCCAGATCATCCTGCCCCTGGGGTTTTTCCTCATGCTTTGCCGTTTTCTTTTGAGAGGTCTGGGGGAGGCTCTCCAGCTCCTCGGGGGGCGGAGACCATGATTTTTTTCCTGGTGATGCTTCTCATCGCCCTCGTTCTGTCCGGTCTCCCGATTTTTGCGGGCATCATGGCCGCGGCCATGATCGGGCTCCACCAAAGCGGGGTCGATTTCTCCGCCATCGCCATCGAGATTTTTCGCCTTGCCAACGCACCCGTTCTCCTCGCCATCCCCCTCTTCACCTTCGCAGGATACCTTCTCAGCGAGGGTCAGACCTCGGCGCGTCTGGTGCGCTTCTCGAGAAGCATCTTCGGTTGGGTTCCCGGAGGCCTCGGCGTCGTGGCCTTGGTCACCTGTTCCTTTTTCACCGCCATCACGGGCGCCACAGGGGTAACCATCATCGCCCTGGGCGGACTTCTCTTCCCCGCCCTGATCTCCGAAAAATACCGGGAGGAGTTCTCTCTGGGCCTGATGACCACCTCCGGGAGTCTCGGGCTCCATTTCCCGCCCAGTCTTCCTATCATTCTGTACGGCTTTGTGTCCGGCGCCAGCATTGAAAAGCTTTTTTTGGCCGGTCTCATCCCGGGGATTCTCATGGTGGGGATCCTTTGCCTCTTTTCCGTTTATATGGGAAAAAGATGGAAACTGGAAAGACCCGCCTTTTCCTTTTCCGAATTCCTGGGGTCCCTCAAACAAGCGGCCTGGGAGCTTCCCATTCCGTTTCTCATTGTGGCCGCCATTTATTCGGGCTTTGCAACCGCTACGGAGACCGCTGCTTTGACGGTGGTCTATGTCTTCCTGGTCAAGACCCTGGTCTTTCGAGAATTGAGCCTGTTCACCGACATCCCCCGGGTCATGATCGAGAGCATGAAAATGGTGGGCGCCATCATGATCGTCCTGGGCGCGGCTTTGGGCTTCACAAACTACCTGGTGGACGCCTTCGTGCCCATGAAAATCCTTGAGTTCATGAAGGGCATGGTTGAGACCAAAATCGGCTTTCTCCTCATGCTCAATCTCTTTCTCCTCCTGGTGGGGTGCATGATGGACATCTTCAGCGCCATCCTGGTGGTCGTTCCCCTCATCATCCCCATGGCCGAGAAATTCCAGGTGGACCCCATTCACCTCGGGATCATTTTCCTCGCCAATCTCGGCATCGGATACAACACGCCGCCTGTGGGGCTGAATCTCTTCATCGCCAGCTCGCGGTTCGAACGGCCTATCATGACGCTCTACAAGGCGACCCTGCCCTTTCTTTTTCTCCTCCTCCTCACCCTGCTGCTGATCACCTACTGGCCTCCCCTGAGTCTTTTCCTGCCTTCTTTGCTCAAGTGATGTGCCGATCCACGAAGGCTGCGCCCTCTGAGTCTCTCCCCTCGGCCATGACGAGCCTGTGCGGCAATGGGTCATCCCGGCCAAGCCCCGTGTAACGGGGCGCGAGCCGGGATCCAGCAGGCTCTGCTGGGAGTGCGGATGAAGGATGGACCTTATACACTTGAATTTGTGGGTGGATGAGTTATATTAGTATCTAAACTGATCGGTTCCAGGTTCAGGGTTGAAAGGTTACAACCACTTAAAACCGTTCATGATACTGCTCGGGCTCCAGAATATCTCGTATAATCCAATTGGTTGAACTGGGGTATCGTCACAAAAAGCGAGTTTTCATTTGATACATGGTGGGTGAGGTTTTTCAACCCAGAACTTTGAACCCTGAACCGCTCAACCTAGGTAGCTTTCAATTTCAGTTTGGAGGAAGATCGCCGATGCCCATTTACGAATTTCAGTGCAGGAAGTGCGGGAACGTATTCGAACAGCTTGTTTTTCCGTCGGACAAGACCGAGGATCTCATTTGCCCCTCCTGCGGTGCCAATGACCCCTGCAAACTCATGTCGTCTTTTTCCTGCAGCTCATCCGGCGGTGAAGGCGGCATCGCTTCCCATTCATGCGCTTCCCACGGCGGTTTCTCTTGAGCATAGAACCCTGCGGCCGTGAGCCGCGAAGGATAGGAGGAAACTTCCCCCCTTTGAAAAGGGGGGCGAGTAGGGATTCTCATGCGCGGGGGTGGCATGAACCCCTGACATGAGCTTTTACGAGGCCCTCAAGCATTTGAAACGAGCTTTTCGATGAGGATCAAATCCATGGAACTATTGTGGCTTGTGGCAATTATCGTCGTGTGGGTTCTTCTTCAGGCCGTGGTCCTGCCTAAATTGGGCATATCGACGTGAATGAAGCCCAGTTGCCGGGTCGGCGGCGACAAGAATATCGAGACCATCGAGCAGAAAGAAGGTGAATAGGTACCATACCACTGGCACACATCAGCCGCCGGCTATGCAAGGCGCGCAATGGTCACCAAAGCTGTGGTGGCGGTAGGCAATACGCCGTTACTCCAGCACTCCATTCCTCATTTTTTTCACCCCTCCGCCCTTCGCTTTTCCTCATCGCGGATTTCCCGGCGCAGGAGCTTGCCTACCTTGGATTTGGGGAGCATGTCCCGGAATTCGATGTACTGGGGAACCTTGTACGCGGCCAGCCTCTCGCGGCACCACTTGATCAGGTCATACCCCGTCAATCCTTTAACGTCCTCTTTCAGGACCACGTAGGCCTTGATCCTCTCTCCCACCTTCTTGTCCGGCACACCGACTACGCAGGCACCGATCACCGCCGGATTTTCCTGAAGAACCGCTTCCACCTCCGAAGAAGAAATCCGGTATCCCTTGTGCTTGATCGTGTCGACCGTGCGGTCAATGAAATACAGGTGCCCTTCCTGATCCATGGACACGATGTCCGCGGTTCTGTACCACAAGAGGCCGTCCAGTTCGATAAAAGCCTGAGCCGTCTCCTCGGGCTTGTTCCAGTATTGCCGCACCATCCTCTCCGAGTGCACGAGAAGCTCTCCCGGTTCGTTCGCAGACACCGGCTCCAGGGTGTCCGGGTGAACGATCCTGATTTTCTTGCTGGGGACCACCTTGCCGATGCTCTTCAGGGGATTTTCCTCATCGGTGGGGCACATGGTCACGCCCCCGCAGGTCTCGGTGGCGCCATATCCCTGGTAGATGGGTTGGTCGAATTTTTTTCGCCACCGCTGGTTGATTTCCGTGGGCAGCACGTCTCCCCCGTTGAAGCAGTATTTCAATGAACTCAGGTCGTAAAAGTCGATCCGATCATGCTCCAGCATCATCCGGTACAGCGTGGGCACACCGATCATGGTTTTGGCCTTGAATCGTTGGATGGCATGGAAAATGGCATCCAGATTCACCTTGGGCATGAGAATGATTTGGCCTCCCACCAGCAGGGTGCTCAGGGCGCAGGTCTGGCCCAGGATGTGAAAAAGAGGGACTGAACCGATGATGATGTTCTCGGACAGGGGAAACAGGGGGGCGCTGACCGCGATTTGCTCAAGGGCGGATTCCAGGTAAAGGCCGTGGGAAATGGGAACTCCCTTGGGGTACCTCGTTGTTCCTCCGGTGTAGATGATTTCCGCGGTACCGGACTCTTGAGCGGTGATTTTGGGCAGGGGCGAACGGCCTGATGAAGATCGGGCCATTTTTTCAAACGACAGGCTGTCGGCCTCATTCCCGATCTTTCCGCTCGGAACCTTGTCAAAGGCCCAGCCAAACAGTTTTTTCCACCATGGCAGCAAATCGCTGAGTTTGCTCACAACGGCCTTCCTCATTCGGGTGTCCGGGAAGGCCTGCTTCACATATCCATAGTTGGTATCGCCGCAAACGATGCAGGAGGCCCCGCTGTCGTTGGCGATGTACCTCAGGTCATAGTCCGTGTAGATCGGCGTGATGGGGACCACCACGGCGCCGGCCCTCTGGATCCCGAGCCAGGCCACCACCCAATGAATGCTGTTGGGAAGGTAGAGCACGACCCTCTCCCCTTCCCTGATCCCCTGCTCCCTCAGGGATGCTCCAAAATTTTCGGCAAGAGCCAGGACGTCCCGGTAGCTGAAACGGGTCCCCAGGTAGACGACCGCGGTCTTGTCGCCGAAGCGAGCGGCAGCGTCTGAAAAGGCTTCGAAGATGCTCTGAAAAGACAGATCCTGCGCCATATCTCCACTCTGTCAGACGCCGAAGTAGGCGGCCTTGACCTCCGGATTGTCCATCAACTCCCCTCCTGTGCCCGTCAAGGTCATCATCCCGTTTTCAACGATGTACCCGAAATCGATCATGGGCAACACCGGCCTAGCGAACTGCTCACTGATGAGCATGGTGATTCCCGATTTGTCCCTGAGGCTGCTGATGGCGGACACGAGCATGTTCTGCATCATGGGGCTCAGGCCCAATAAGGGCTCGTCCAGGAGAAGCAGGACGGGCTTGGCCACCAGGGCCATGCCGATGGCAAGCATCTGCTGCTCCCCTCCGCTCAGGAATCCGGACTTGCGGGATTTCAAATGCACCAGGGCGGGAAAAAGCTCGAAGACGTACTCCATCATGTCCCTGACTTCATGGCTTTTCCTCAAATAGCCGGCGATCCTGAGGTTTTCAAGAACGCTGCTTTCCGGAAAAACGGGATGTCTCTCCCGGCAGAGCACAATGCCCCTCTTGACTCTTTCACTCGGCTTTGTGTCGGTGATGTCCTCTCCCTTGAAGAGAACCTTTCCGTACACGGTAATCCGCTCTCCTCCCCTCCTCTGCTCCTTGGTTCTCATGTCGATGATGAGACCCGAAAGGGTATTCATCAGCGTGGTTTTGCCCGCACTGTTGGAGCCGATGACCCCGACAATCTGGCCCTCCCTGACCTCCATGCTGAAGTCATTGAGAGCCAGCGCATTCTCGAAGAAAACCATGAGATTTTGAACAACAAGCATCCTAAGGTCCAATTCTCAACCGCAGAGACCGCGGAGAGCGCTTCTGCAAGGATTGTTCACCGCAGAGAGCGCAGAGACCGCAGAGAAAAAGTCAAGGTTCAGAAACTCTTTTGTTTAAACCCCTTGTACAAAATTATCCTTTGCGGTCTCTGCGTGCTCTGCGGTGAATAATCTTTTACTCCTCCGAGCCGAGGTAGGCGTTCTTGACCTCCTCGTTCTCCATCACCTCTTTGGCCGAGCCCTCGGCGATCTTGCGGCCGTAATTGAGGACCATGACCTTGTCGGCGATCCGGAAAAGCTCCTTGAGACGGTGTTCGATCATAATGATGGTCTTACCCTGGATTCTCAGCTTTTCAATGATGGGGACAATGCTCGCCACCTCGGCCAGGCTCAAGCCTGAAAAGAGTTCGTCCAGGATCAATAAATCCGGTCTCAGGGCCATGCTCTTGGCCAGTTCAAGGCGCTTCAGGTAACCCTGGGGCAGAGACCCGGCCATCTTGTAAGAAACATAGGCATCCCGTTCAAAGCCCACCTCTTCGAGCAAATCGAGGGCCACCGCATCCCGGTCCCCATATTTGCCGCCCGCCATTTTCTTGACCCTGGGGGAGTAGAGGGGCACGATCAAGTTCTTGAATGCGGGCATGTGGTAAAAAGGGCGCACCATCTGGAAGGTTCGGGCAATTCCGAGACTCACGATCCTGTGCGGGGGAAGACCCGTGATCGGTTTATCCCTGTATAATACGGCTCCGGAGCTCGGCCTCACAAACCCTGTGATGAGATTGACGAGGGTCGTCTTTCCCGAGCCGTTGGGGCCGATCACGCCCAGGAGTTCCTTCTCTTTCAGCTCGAAGCTGATGCGGCTTACCGCCTGGACGCCTCCAAAGGTCTTGGAAAGGTCCGCGACCTTCAACAGGGGGGCGGAGTTCATTGCTCCACCTCCACCCACCGTTCGAACTGGTGGTACTTGCGCTGGATGTAATGAAAAAGCCCTTCCGGCAGGGCCACGACAAAAATCACGAGGAAAAGGCCGTAGAAGACGATTCGGAGCGCCCCGAGCGCTCTCAGGACCTCGGACAGTGGCACCAGGATAAAGGCGCCCACCACGGGGCCGGCAAAGGTTCCCATGCCGCCCACAACGGCTGCGGCCACAGGCATGATGGAGTAATCGAGCGCAAAGCCCGGCATGCCGGCAAACATGTCCAGGTGCGTACCGACCGCGCCCGTAAAGGATCCCACGGAGGCCCCCATAAAGAGCACCTGGGCTTTGACCCATTGAATGTTCAGACCGGCACTCATCACGGAACGGTCGTTTTCACTGATCCCCCGGATGATCAAACCATAGTCGGAACCGATGACCCTTCGAAACCCGAAGAGGGCAGCCAGGAGGCCCAGTTGAACAACGTAGAAAGCGGTGAGTTGACTGGGAAAAGGATCCAGGCCTGTGAGTCCTTCCGTCCCTCCGAGGATCCTGGTGGCTTCCACCAGCCTTGCGAGCATCAAGGGAAGAACCAGCGTCACCATGGCGAAATAAATGCCTCGCAGCCGCAGCACCGGAAGAAGCAGCACCGTGCAGAGGAAGCCGCCCGCCACGGTTGCGATGGGGATCGTGAAAAGGGGGGACAAGCCCCAGTAATGATTCAGCACCCCGGCAACATAGGAGCCTATGCCGTAAAACAATGATTGTCCCAGGGACACGAGGCCGGCACATATCATCATGTCCCAGCTTATGGCAAGGAGCGCATAGGTAGCTGTCGAGATGAACACCTCGCGCCAGTATTCGCTCAGGAGAGGGATGAAACAGAGAAGGCCCACCACCGGAAGCGCTCGAGGGAGAAGCAGATAAGCCATTTCCCTGAAGGAGGACAGCGCGAAAATATCCTCTGAGCGGGCTTTTATCCCGCGGTCGATTCTCTCTTTTCGCCTTTTCATCCGCACTCCGGATACATGCTCATAGCCGATAGGTCATGCAATGGCGTCGGTGGTTCTTTGTGCCGGGACTCTTCCATTTTCTTCTTTTTCAGCCGTGTCCCGTGAGCCTTGTGCCTTGCCCCGAGCCCTCCCCTAGATTCTTTCCTCCAATTCCTTCTGACGGCTGAATAGCCCCGAGGGCTTTATGGTGAGAACAGCCGCGATGGCAATGAGGCTCACCAGGATCATCCAGTGGGGTTCGAGATAATTGGCCGTAAAAGTCTGGGCAAAGCCTATGACGACGCTTGCGACCAGAATCCCGACCGTGCTCCCGAGCCCGCCCACGATGCAGACCGCCAGCGCATTGATCAGGACCTCGTAGCCCCCCTCCACGGCAATCGTTCCCAGGGGAAGGATAACGATGGCCGCAATCGCCCCCAGGCCGGAGCCGAAGGCCATGCTGAGTGCGCCGACGAAATCCGAATCAATGCCGAAGGTGAGGGCCGTCCTTTCGTCCTGGGCAATGGCCCGAAAGGCCAAACCGATCCGGGTGTAGCGTGTAAAAACAAAGATAAAGGTTGTCAGTCCCACCGCGGCTGCGGCGATGATCAGCCTTTGATAGTCTATATACACATCTCCCACCGAGATGCTCCCGTCAAAAAACACGGGCAAGGTATACCGGAACCCCACGAAATCAAAATACCGGAACAGCTCCATGATCGCCAAGCCGAGCCCGAAGGTAGCCATCACCTCGGAAAGAGAAAGCCCTTTTACCCTCATGATAATCAGGTAGTAGATCAGAATGCCGACCACGACCGCGCACAGAATGGCCAGAAGAACGGAAACAAGATAGGGCAGTCCCAGAGAATGGATGAAAATCCAGCAGAGGAAACCCGAGAGAATGTAAATGGCGCCGTAGGCGAAATTGGCCACACCGCTGATGCCGAAGGTGAGATTGAAGCCCATGGCGAGAAGAGCCAGGATCGAGCTGTTAATGAACCCGTAAATCAAGCTCCCGATGAACATGGGAAATCCTCTCGCCTCCCTCGACCCCGATAGATATCGCCTTGAGGGGAATGGCCGTCCCCGCCAAGCCCTAGACGGTTCGAGGCGGAGCTTCGCTAGTCCTTTACAAAGGACCTTCGATTATTTCGCAGGCTTGAGCCCTTCAGGCAGTTCGATTTTGCCTTCTGCGATGGACTCAGGGTAAACCACGACCCGTTTGCCCGGCTTGCGCCACTGGATCATGCATGCGAGGGCGGTCTCTTTCGGATCCTGTCCAAAAACCACCTGGTGGTCTTTTCCGAAACGGATTCGGCCCATGGCCCCCATCCTGTCCGCCTTTTCCAGTTCAGGCACCACCTTGTCCCCATCGATGCTTCCCGCTTTTTCTATCGCATCCCTGAGAATGTAAACCATCTCGTACGCAGGAGCCGGCGAATGCCCGGCCTCGATCGGCACGCCGTATCGTTTCTTGTAGTTCTCGTAGAACTCAACGGACTTAGGGACTTTCGAGACGGGAACATTGCCGATCTCAAAAATACAGTTCAATGCGCCGTCAATCTTCTGATCAAAGGACTTCCATGCGGCCGGGCCGGCCAAGGGCGAAATGAACCCGGCAACAAGAGCGGGCACCTTCATGGATTTCCACTGCTTCACGAGAATTCCGCTCTGGGGCATGTCAAAGATAGGAAGAATGACCTGGGCCTTTTCCGCCCTGGTCTTCATCAGGCCGGAGGAAAAATCCGAGGCGCCTGTGGGATAGGCCTGCCGTCCCACAACCTGCCAGCCCGCTTTTTCAAAAACAAGTTTGACCATGAGATCGGCCGTGGCCCTGGCCCAGGCCACGTCCTGGTTCATGATGAAAACCCGGTTGAAGCCGAACTCCTTGTTCAGGTATGCCATGGTCCCGCCCAGGTACTGAACCAGGTACACCGCATTCAGACAGGTTCTGAAGGTATATTTATACTGTTCATATTCGGTGGTGACCTTCTTCTGCATTTCAGGAGACATGGCGGTCCCCAGGATCATGGGGACCTTGTGCTGGGCCACCACATCCATGCAAGCCACCGCGGCCTCTGATCGGAAGGACCCGAAAGCGATGAAATTCGCTTTGTCTTCCAGAATGAGTTTTTTGTGGGCCCTGATGACATCGGCAACCGGTACGCCGGGCTCCGCTCCTCGTGCGTCGATGGAGACAACCTTGAACGGCCGTTTTTCGCCCCCCACATTGACTCCGCCTGTCTTGTTGATTTCGTCGACGGCCATGTTGATGCACAGAAGCCCTTCCTTGCCCTCGAGAAAACCGAGAGACGTCGGAACCCCGAGCACAATAGGCTCGGCCGCCAGAGACCATGAGACCGACATCATGCACACTGAAGCGAACAACAGAACACCAAACATCCAACCTTTTCCGTTCATAGTTCCCCTCCCTGCTTTTAGGTTAATCTTCAAGGATGATCGGATTGCTATAAAGCAAAAATCGAAACGCAGAGAACCCCATCATCTGGTCAAACATGTTGGAAAACGGCGGCAGGTCATGGCGGTGCAAAAACAGATTCCCGGCCCCCTGATTCTACTTTGCCTTCTGCTGCAAATGCGGGCGACGCTTGAGATTCAAATGAATTCTAATGAAACCGTTTAAGAAAAGCAACAGCAAACCCTTGCCGCGCTATGCCCCCAGATAGGCCTTTCTGATCTGCGGGTCTGCGGCGAGTCTCGGACTCGTGTCGCTCAACACGATTTCGCCTGTCTCGAGCACATAGCCGCGATCCGCGGCCTGCAACGCCTTCCGGGCGTTCTGCTCGACCAGAAGCATGGTGACGCCCTGGCCGTGCAGTTGCCGGATGACCTTGAAAGTATCCTCCACATAGATGGGCATCAAACCCAGAGAGACTTCATCCATCAGAATCATCCGAGGTTTTGACATCAGGGCCCTGCCGATGGCCAGCATTTGCTGCTCTCCTCCGCTCAGGGTTTTCCCGACCTGCTGATTCCGCTCCCTCAGCACGGGAAAGAGCTGAAACACGCCATCCATGCTCGATTGCAACGTTTTCGCATCGTTCTGGATGTAGGCCCCCATGAGAAGGTTTTCCCGCACCGTGAGGTCTGCAAAGATCTTTCGGCCTTCGGGCACCAGGCTGATTCCCAAGCGGGCACGCCGGTGCGGGGGGGCTGAGGTGATGGTTTCGCCCTCAAACACGATCTCTCCCCTGCGGCACTTCACCAGCCCCATGATCGATTTGAGAATGGTGCTTTTTCCTGCCCCATTGGCGCCGATAATGGTGACGAGCTCCCCTTCCCGAACAGAAAAACTCACGCCCCGGAGGGCAAGGAATTCCCCGTAGGAGACTTCGAGGGTTTTGACGTCAAGCATCGTCCGTCTCCTTTCCGAGGTAAGCCTCGATCACCTTGGGATCCGTGCGAATCTCCTGGGGGGAACCCTCGGCGATCTTGCTCCCGTGGTCGAGAACCACGATGCTCTCACACAAATCCATGACCACCTGCATGTTGTGCTCGATGAGGAGAATGCCGATTCCTTGATCCCGCAACCCTCGAATCAAAACCATGAGCTCAAACGATTCTTCGTAACGCAACCCCCCGGACGGTTCATCCAGGAGGAGGAGCCTGGGCTGGAGCGCCAGAGCGCGGGCGATTTCAAGCCTTTTCTTGAAGCCGAGGGGCAGGTTCTTGGCCAGGTTCTTGGTGTAAGGCTCGAGGCCGGTTCTTTGGATGAGTCGGTGAACTTCCTGCAGGGCTTCGAACCGCCGGCAGGGTCCCATGGAGTCCCACAGCGAGGGATAGAACCGATGCCCGAAGGCAACGAGAACATTCGTCTCCACATCCAAATTCGGGAAAGGCCGCACAACCTGAAAGGTGCGGCCGATACCCAGATGGCTGATCTCGTGGGGTTTCATGCGAACAAGGCTTCTGCCCTGAAACAGCACCTCCCCGGCCGTGGGCGGATCGATGCCGGATATCACGTTGAACAGGGTCGTCTTCCCGGCTCCGTTCGGTCCGATGAGCCCCAGGATTTTGCCTGACTCGGCATCAAAACTCACGTCTTCGAGCGCGCGAAGTCCTGCAAAGTCCTTGCTCAGGGATCTCACTTCCAGAAGCGGCATGGGTTCACCTCCCCGCCCTGAGCCGGCTCAGGCCCTTGGTAAAGGACTTGACCAGGATGGAATCCGGACCGAGGAGCCCGCTCGGCTGGAAACGCATCATGGCAACCAGGAGCAAACCGTACAGGAGAGTGCGGTACTCCATGATAGGCCGGGATATCTCCGGGAGAATTCCCAGAAGAGCGGCCCCGACGAGGGGTCCCCAGCGTGTCCCGATGCCGCCGAACACCACCATGCAAAGGATCAGGATGGACTGACCGAATCCGAAGTTCTGGGGCATAATGAAGGTCAGGAAATGGGCGTAGAAGCCCCCGGCCAGGCCGGCCAGCGCGCTTCCAAGGACAAAGGCAACCACCTTGAAGCGAACGATGTCCACGCTCATGGCCGATGCGGCCTGTTCGTCTTCGCGAATAGAGGCCCATGCAAGGCCGATCCAGGAGCGGCTCAGTCCATAGTCCAGGAGCAGGAGAACGGCGAGCACCGCCAGGATGAGGATGAGATACTCGCTCTTGGTCATTTCCCTGCCGAACCAGCTCGGAAGGTCAATCCCGCCGATCCCCATGGCGCCGCCGAAGAAGGGAATGTAAAGGAAAACCGCTTCGATCACGAAGCCGATGCCCATGGTCGTAATGGCCAGGAAATCATCCCGGACCCTCAAACACGGAATGCCCAGGACTGCGCCGACCACGCCTGCGGCCACGGCTGCCAGAGGAACGTCGATCCAGAAAGGGAGGCCTGCTTTGGTGTAAAGAATCCCCGCGGCATAGGCCCCGATTCCGAAAAACGCCGCGTGCCCGAGGGAAATCTGGCCCGCATGGCCCGTGATGACATTCAGGCTGTGGGCCAGGATGGCGTAGATGGCGATGGTGATCAGGATCGTGACGACGTAACCGCTCATGCTCTTCCTTGGATCCAGTGAACCACAGTCGTTGCCTTCCTTTCGCCTCCATATCCAGGGTGGCGCGAACTCTTCCTTTTTGCTGTAGGAGCAAGCTCCCGCTTGCGAACATCGCGGCCGGGAGGCCGCTCCTACAGAGGACGGGTTTTGGTCACAAGGGGTTATTAAGCTTGACTCACGCTTTTCCCAGAAGACCGTAAGGTCTGAACATAAGAACCAGGATCATGGCAATAAACGCAATGGCGTCCCTCGGAAAAGGAACCGAGAGGACGCCGATGAAGAAGGTCTCGGCGAGCCCCACGATGAGGGATGCCAGGACCGTTCCGGGAATGTTCCCCAGACCTCCGAGAACGACGATCGCAAGGGCCTTGTAAGCGGGAATGCTCCCCATGGTCGGCCAGACCTGGTTGTCATAAACCCCGATCAGGACCCCTGCGGCCCCGGCCATGAAAGAGCCGATGATGAAATTCACTGCAATGATGGCACTCACATTGACGCCGAAGGTCGATGCGGTTTCCAAATCCAGCGCGCAAGCCCGCATGGCAAGCCCAAGTTTCGTTCTGGTCAGGAAAAGCCAGAGGAAGAGCAAGATCAGAAAAGTGACCAGGAGAATGAGAACCTGCGTCTCCGTGAGCCGGAAGCCGCCCACAGTAAATGCACCGAGCCCCACCTCGGCGTTGTAAACGAGGGTGTGGGGGCCGGCCACAATTCTGAAGGCTTCCTCCATGGCCGTGAACAGGCCGATGGACACGATGAGAGGCGCAATTCTCGGCATGTGAAGGATCGGCGTATAAAGAAAGCGTTCCACCAGGTACCCGGCCACGGCTGCGCCCGCCATGCCTGCAAGAAGAGACAGCCAGAAATTGTCGACGAGACGGAAAGCAACCAATCCGACATAGGCGCCCAGGGTGTAAATCCCTGCATGGGCCACGTGAAGGATCCGAAGAATGCCGTAGACCATGGTCAGGCCCAGGGAAATCAGGGCATAGACGCTGCCCACGGCAATTCCGTTTGCCAACTGCTGCCAGATCATGCGCGTGCCTCAATGAAATCTGCAGGAGCAGATTTCATACAACGCCCCTTCGGGGCTGTCTTCCCGCCGATCAACATTCACGTAGGAGCAAGCTCCTGCTTGCGATTCCCGTCAGCCTTTCTTAGGGGGTGTGATGATCTCTGGATTGTCGATAATGGCCTTTCTCCTGAACTTGCCGTCTTTGACGACCTGGATCTGCACAGGCTTGACCACCTCACCCTGAGCGAAGCGGCTGATTTTCCCTGTCAGGCCGTTGTAATCTTTTGTTTCCAGGAGAGCCTTCTGGATGGCCCTGGCACCGGTCCCTGCCTTCTTGATGGCATCAACCAGGATCATGAAGGCGTCATAGCTCGAGGCGCCCACCATGTCGGCATCGTGCCCGTAGGCGGCCCGGTAATTTTTCAGGAAGTTCTGCACGAGAGGTCTTGGATCGTCCCGGTCGAGGTTCGTGGCGATAATGACCCCTTCCGCCGCATCCCCGGCGATCTCCAGGAACTTGGGAGAATCGAACCCTTCTTCTCCCAGGATCTGGCTCTTGACTCCCAGCTCTTTGGCCTGCCTCACGATTGAAGCCGCCTCATTGTAGTATCCGGCCGCGAAAATCACGTCGGGATTGCCTTCTTTAATGGAAGTGAGGTAAGGTCGGAAGTCTTTTTCCCCCGGGAACTTGTACATCTGTTTGGTGAGAATGGAGGCTCCCAGCTTTTCCGCCCTCTCTGCGAAGCCCGCTGAAATGGAACGGCCGAAATCATTGTCCATGGCGATGATGGACATTCGTTTCGCCTTCAAGTCCTTGACCGCGAATTCCGCGGCCGCGGCGCCTTCCACTTCACCGAGAAAGCCGTTCCTGAAAATGAAGTCGTTGGGTTTCTTCGTGTTGGGATTCCAGGTCACATCGGGGTGTACGGCGTATCCGGCGACCATCGGCATCCCCGCCTTCTGGAGAATGGGCGCCACGACCCTGGTAGGGCCGCTGTAGGAACCGCTCACCACCCCTACAACCTTGTCTCTTTCAATGAGCTTGTTCGCGATCGCAACCGCTTCTTCGGCCTTGAGGCGGTCATCATAAACGATCAGTTCGACTTTTTTCCCCTTAATCCCTCCCCCGTCATTGACCTCCTTGACGCCCAACTCCACGGCGTTCTTGGCGCTCATGCCGTCAGCCGCGGCAGGACCGGTGATGGGAGCAAAAAAACCTATTTTGATGGTTTCCTGGGCCCCTGCAGACACAACAAAAGAGAAGACCATCAGGGCACCCGCCAACAGACACAACGACCAGCGTGCATATTTTCCCATGTTACAACCTCCTCCTTTCATGGGTTTCGAGTTGTCAATCCTGCTGAAATCTATGAAAAAGCGCTTCCCCAGTCAAGACTCTTTTCAAGGGCATTGAAGAACGGCGCGTTCGTGGTATAATGCGCCCGGAAAAGGAGTGGCGAGTGACGAGTGACAAGACGTATTCTGTGTTCAGCGTTCAGTATGGGGTCGTAAGAAGTTTTTCCTGAACACGGAACACTGTCTATAACTCGGGAGCGAAGTTGTCACCGGAGATTTTACCGGAGAAAAACCCGGCAAGGAGGTACTCGATAAATGGCACTCTCACCCAAAGAAACCCTTTTAAAGGAACTGCAGATCGGCACTGGAAAGCCTCGCCCTGTGCGGGCTCCCAGGGGAAAAACCCTTCACTGCAAGGGATGGCACCAGGAGGCGGCTTTGCGGATGCTGTGCAATAACCTCGACCCTGAATGCGGTGAGAAACCCTCGGAACTCATCGTTTACGGGGGCATGGGAAAGGCGGCCCGCAACTGGGACTGCTTTGATGCGATCGTCCGATCCCTCCTCGACCTGGAGAACCATGAAACGCTCCTGGTCCAGTCAGGGAAACCCGTGGGCGTTCTCACGAGCTATGCTCACGCGCCGAGAGTGTTCATCGCGAACTCCAACCTTGTCGGGCACTGGGACAACTGGGAGCACTTCAACGAACTCGACCGGAAAGGCCTGATGATGTACGGGCAGATGACTGCAGGTTCCTGGATTTACATCGGGACCCAGGGCATTCTCCAGGGCACTTACGAAACGTTCGCCGCCATTGCGGAGAAACACTTCGGCGGGTCCCTTTCCGGCCGCATCGTCCTGACCGCCGGATTGGGGGGAATGGGAGGAGCACAGCCCCTTGCCGTGACCATGAACCAGGGCGTCGCTCTGTGCGTGGAAGTGGACCGGCAGAGAATTCAGAGACGGCTGGACACGCGGTACCTGGACACCATGACCGAAAACCTCGACGAGGGTTTGGCCATGGCCAAAAAGGCGGCCGCGGAAAAGCGTCCCCTGTCCATAGGAATCCTGGGAAATGCGGCAGATGCCCTTCCCTCCTTGATCGAGAAGGGCCTCGTCCCTGACGTGGTCACGGACCAGACAAGCGCCCACGATGAACTCAACGGGTATGTTCCTGCCGGCATTCCCTACGATGAGGCCCTGGATCTCCGAAAGAAGGATCCGGGCAAATACATCGACATGGCTCTCAACTCCATGGCCATGCACTGCCGCGCCATCCTGGAGATCCAGAAGCAGGGGGCCGTGGCTTTTGATTACGGCAACAACCTGCGTGCCCAGGCCATGAAGCGGGGCGTGAGCAATGCCATGGACTACCCGGGTTTTGTCCCTGCTTACATCCGCGAGCTTTTCTGCTACGGGGAAGGACCCTTTCGATGGGCTGCTCTGTCCGGAGATCCCCGGGACATCGAGATCACGGACCAGGCCCTGATCCAGGCCTTCCCCCACAAAACACGCATGGTCCGATGGCTTCGGATGGCCGGAGAAAAAGTCAGGCACATGGGGCTTCCGGCCCGAATCTGCTGGCTCGGGTACGGCGAGCGCGAAAAAGCGGGCAAGCTTTTCAATGACCTGGTGGCCTCGGGCAAGGTCTCCGCTCCCATTGTCATCGGCCGGGACCACCTGGACTGCGGCTCCGTGGCCTCTCCCTACCGGGAGACGGAAGCCATGAGGGACGGGTCGGACGCGGTGGCGGACTGGGCCCTTCTGAACTGCATGGTCAATGTGGCCTCGGGCGCAAGCTGGGTGTCTTTCCACGACGGCGGCGGGGTCGGCATCGGTTATGCCCTTCACGCCGGCCAGGTGTCGTTGGCCGACGGCACGGCCGAAGGCGAGTTGAGGGTGACGACCGTGCTCAGAAACGATCCGGGCACCGGAATCATCCGCCATGCCGATGCCGGGTATCCCACGGCGATCAAGGTTGCCAAAGAGAGGGGCGTCAAGATTCCGATGATGAAGTGAAAGAAGAATACAGAATACAGGAGACTGAATACACGAGAGTACGAAGACTGGAGTGATGGAGTATTGGAGTGATGGAGTAACGGTGCAAGGGGCACGGCGCAAGGGGCACGGATCAGAAGCCAAGAGGTTCCCTTCCGGGAATCGCGAAGATCAATGGACAATGGTTTTACCCTGACCCGTGTCCCGTGAGCCGTCCTTCTCGGTAACTCCATCTGAATCAGAGGAGATCCTTCACCATGGAAAATCAGCTTATCGAATGCGTTCCCAATTACAGCGAAGGTCGCAGGCCGGAGGTCATTGAAGCGATCGTCGAGCCCTTCCGCAACAGGCCAGGATGCATTCTTCTCGATTACCGGGCCGACCAGGACCATAACCGGCTCGTGGTCAGCCTGGTGGGGCAGCCGGAACCCATTCAGACGGCCCTCATCGAATCGGCCCGCGCAGCCGTCGAACACATCGACATGGAGAAACACCGGGGCGGACACCCCCGGATCGGCGCCGTGGACGTGATTCCCTTTATCCCCATCCAGAACATTGACATGGAAGCCTGCGTGAAAATCGCCCGCGAATTCGGCAAACGGTTTCACAAGGAGACCGGCGTTCCTGTGTACTTCTACGAAGAGGCGGCCCTCAGAACGGAGCGAAGAAACCTGGAAGTGATTCGCAAGGGCCAGTTCGAAGCGCTGAAAACGGAAATCATGCGGCCCGAGAGGCACCCTGACGTGGGTGAACCCAAGGTTCACCCCAAGGCCGGCGCCACGGTCATCGGTGCCAGGAAGTTTCTGATCGCCTTCAACGTGAACCTCGGGACCTCCGACATCAAGGTGGCCGGGAAAATCGCCAAGGCCGTCCGGTCATCGAGCGGAGGTCTGTGCCATGTCAAGGGAATCGGCCTGGCTCTCGAGGAACGGGGACTCACGCAGGTGAGCATGAACATCGTGGACTACGAGAAAAACACCCTGTACAGGGTTGTGGAAATGATCCGTATGGAGGCGAAGCGATGGGGGGTCCCGCTTGTCGAAACCGAAGTCTACGGCATGATCCCCGCAGCGGCACTCCTTGACAGTGCGGCCTACTATATGCAGCTTGCAGGCTTTGAGCGGAAGCAGGTGCTCGAACTGGCCCTTCTCGACATGCTGGGAAAGGACGAAGAAAAATGAGGCTCACCGAATTGAGCGTGAAAGATTTCGTTGCGACCCTTTCCGCAGGCTCTCCCACACCCGGCGGAGGCAGCGTGTCCGCCCTTGCGTTGGCACTAAGCGCGGCCCTCTGCGCCATGGTCGGCCGCCTGACCCTGGGAAAAGAAAAATATCGGGAGGCTTGGGGCGCCATGGAGCGCCTCCGTGACGAAGCGGATTTTCTTTCCTCCAGGCTCCTGAAGCTGGTCGAGGAAGACGCGGCAGCCTACAACACGGTTCTCGAGGCTTTCCGGATCCCGAAAGACAAGGGGACCCTGAGGAAAGATGCCATCCAATCCGCCTTCAAAGAGGCGGCTTTTGTGCCCATGGAAACCCTAAGGGCCGCAGCAGGGCTTGTGGATCTGGTGAAAACGGCTTTGGACCAGGGCAACCCGAACTGCCTCACGGACGCAGGAGTGTCCCTGCAGTTGGTTCGCGCAGCCGCAAACGGCGCGGCTTACAATGTCAGGGTGAATCTTCTGAGCATCGCGGACCTTGATTTCAAGACAAAGCTCGCCGCCGAGTCATCAAGCCTGCTCGACCGCATCGAAGGCTCCCTCAAAGAAGCGGAAAAGCTTTTGAAGGATCGCCTTCAACGGGATGGCCCGTGACAAAAGACTACTATGCAAAGAAGCTCTCTGCCGAGCGGTTGCGTAAAGTCTATGAAATCGCCTCTCCCAGGGTGCGACAATACCTGGAAGAGGAAATCCGCTTTGTCCTCGATCGCATAGAAGCCGATGCGCTCGTCCTCGAACTCGGTTGCGGATACGGCAGGGTGCTGGAGAGACTCGCCTCCAAAACAAAGCGGATCGCCGGCATCGACACATCCTGGGAGAGCCTCAGGATGGCCGCAGCAGAGGATCGAGGCGGTTTTATGCTTGCCCTCATGAATGCAGCCTTCCTCGGATTTGCAGACAAAACTTTCGATCTCGTGGCGTGCATTCAAAACGGGATTTCGGCGTTCAAGGTGGATCCCCTCGATCTGATGCGGGAAGCCGTGCGCGTCACCCGGCCGGGCGGCCGGGTCCTCTTATCGAGCTACTCGCAGAAATTCTGGCCCCACCGTCTGGAGTGGTTCCGGGAACAAGCGCGGCACGGGCTTCTGGGCGAGATCGACGAGGCGGCAACAGGCAACGGCGTCATAGCGTGCAAGGACGGCTTCAGGGCCACCACCTTCAGCGCCGATGCCTTTCTTGCCCTTGCTTCCAGGTTGGGCCTGGCCGCCGAAATCTTCGAAGTGGATGAATCGAGCGTGTTTTGCGAAATCATCCGGCCTTGGGATACAGCCATGCCTTCCACCTCTGGCATAGCACCGCAATAGGTTCGGCTGATTAGAGGTGAAATGCATTGTTTGAAATTCGAATCTCAAATTTCGAAATTCGAAACAAATCGAAAATCCAAACTTTCCAATGACAGAAACTCGCTGAACCTGTTAACAGAATAAGCCTACTTGTTTTTGGCAATCGTCGTTTTTCTAATTTGAATTTGTTTCGTATTTCGTGCTTCGGATTTCGAATTTGCTCAGAGATCATTAACGATAATTATCTCACCGAACAAACCATACCCTGAGGGGAAGTGGCGACAAATGGAAAGAAAGATCATGCCCTGCGATGCCTTGTGGATAAACGCCCATCTTGCGAGCATGACACCCGACCGGCCTTACGGCGCCCTTAAAGACGCAGCCCTTGCAGTTTCGGGCAAGGAGATCGCATGGGTGGGGACCATGGAAGACCTGCCGCCGGAATCGTTGTCAGAGGCGCGACAGGTCTTCGACGTCAAAGGCGCCTGGATCACTCCCGGGCTCATCGACTGCCACACTCACCTTGTCTATGGAGGCAATCGGGCCCGGGAATTTGAAATGCGCCTTCAGGGCGCATCCTACGAAGAGATCGCCGGGCAGGGCGGAGGCATCCGGTCAAGCGTGGCGGCCACGCGGGCCGCCAATGAAGACGCCCTCTTCCGGCAGAGCGCCCGCCGCCTCGTTTCCATCCTGGCTGAAGGTGTGACCACCGTTGAAATCAAGTCCGGGTATGGTCTTGACCTTGAAACCGAAATGAAAATGCTCAGGGTCGCCAGGCTTCTCGGCGAAAAATTTCCCGTGACCGTCTGCCCTACCTATCTCGGTGCCCATGCGCTGCCCCCGGAGTTCGAGGGCGACAGCGACGGCTATATCGATTTCGTGTGCAGTGAGGTGCTGCCCAAGCTCGCGTCGGAGAACCTTGCAACCGCGGTGGACGCCTTTTGCGAGAAGATCGCCTTCACGACCGATCAGACGGAAAGGGTTTTCAGGGCCGCGCTTACCCATGGGCTCCGGGTCAAGCTCCACGCCGAACAGCTTTCTGACCAGGGAGGAGCCTCCCTTGCCGCAAAGTACGGTGCCCTTTCTGCAGACCACCTCGAATACCTCTCGGAGACAGGCGCCAAGGCCCTTGCTGAGAGCGGCACCGTGGCCGTTCTTCTGCCGGGCGCTTTCTATTACCTGAGGGAATCCAGAACGCCCCCTATCGACCTGATGCGCCGCTATCGCATCCCCATGGCGGTCTCGACGGACTGCAACCCGGGCACGAGCCCGGTGGGTTCTCTGCTGCTCATGGTCAACATGGCCTGCACCCTATTCCGGCTGACCCCCGAGGAAGCCCTTGCCGGGGTGACGCGCCATGCGGCCAAGGCCCTTGGTCTCGAAGAACGTATCGGAACCCTGGAAGTGGGTAAGAATGCGGACTTCGTGGTTTGGGATATCTCGGAGCCTGCAGAACTTGCCTACGCCGTGGCCTTCAATCCCTGCAGCCAGGTTGTCAGGCACGGCGTCGTTCTGAGATCCAGCTAAGACGGCATCGTAATAAGCCATCAGAGTCATCACCCCGGCGCCCGTCCTCCGCAGTTGCTATGCTAAGGAGGGTGGAAAAGCCGGGGTCCAGAAGTCCTTGGTATTCCTGGATTCCCCGGTCAGACCGGGGAATGAAGCGGCACCTTATTGAACCTCCCCCTTGATTCTCTTGATGATCCTCGGAATGAAGAAGGAGAAGACGAAAAGGCCCACAGAGAAGAAGATCTTGAAAGAGATCAGGTCGCCCCAGTTTCCGGAGGCCCATACCTCTTTCACGGTCCCGATAAAGAAAGTGAAGATGAAGGTCCCCACGATGATGCCCAAGCCCGTGCCGAAGAAGTAATCCCAGAAGCGCACCTTCGTGAGTCCCATGCCGAAATTCATGGGCGTGAACGGGAAATAAACCAGCCGGAGATAGAGCACCGTTGCAAACCCGTTCCGCTCGATGGCATCGTCATATTTCTTCAGCCTATCGCCGATAAGGGAGGACGCAAATTCTCTTCCCAGGGTACGGCCGATCCAGAAAGCGGCACTGGCCCCCAGCATCGCGCCAACCCACACATAGAGAAAACCCCAGTAGGCCCCAAAGATCGCGGCCCCCAGACCGGTCAGTAAGGTTCCGGGTAAGAACAAGCAGACCCCCACTGCGTAGACCGCCATGTAAACCACGGGCGCCCACAGGCCTGCCTGTTCCAGAAACCCCCCCAGGGCCTCAGCCGTCAAATATCCCTTCACAGGGGTAAACCGAATCAGATAAATAGCGGCTATGACAAACACTCCAAGAGCCAGTGCCTTCGTAAGGCCTTTCTTTCGGCTCTTTACATTTTGTTCAACGGTTCTTTCCATTTCTTTCCTCTTTATGCGCAGGGTAGAGGACGCATTGGCTAGCCCCGCAGGGACTCGTGAAGCCTTCGGCTAACATTCATGAACGCGCTGCTATCCCTTTCTCGGGGTCTCGGCAGATCAACCCGGATCTCCTCCCGAATCCTCCCCGGGTTCTTGCTCATGAGGAGAATCCTGTCCGCCAAAATCACGGCTTCATTGACGTCATGGGTAACAAAAAGGATCGTGTGGGACAGTTCCTGCCAGAGAGCCAGGAGAAGGTTCTGCATCTCTTCGCGGCTTTGGGCGTCCAGTGAAGCAAAAGGCTCGTCCATGAGCAGCACTTCGGGCTTCAAAATCAGTACCCGGGCCAGGGCCACCCGTTGTTTCATGCCGCCCGAGATCTCGCTGGGAAGGTAATCCCCGAATTCTCCCAACCCGACCAACTCCAGGAACCTTTCAACCTCTGCTGTTTTTGATTGCTTGTTCTGATCCCGCCCCCTCAGACCAAAAGCGATATTCTCCCGCACGGTCAGCCAGGGGAACAAGGCATCCTCCTGAAAGATGACGCACCGATCCGGACCCGGCGCCTTAACCGGCATTCCTTTGATCAAAACCTTCCCGGAACTGGGAGGCACGAAGCCGGCCACGATCTTGAGCAGCGTCGACTTCCCGCATCCGCTTCGGCCGAGGATACAAATCAACTCCCCGCTTTCAGCCAAGAAGGTGATCTCTTCCAGGACAGGCAAGAAACCGCCGTTCATCGGGAAAACCTTGTGAAGGCGCTCGATTTCAAGAATCTTGCCCTTTGCCTTCCGCCCCGGCAAGGCGACGGCTCTCAGATGTGGACTCATGCCGCTCTCCTGGCGCTTTTGAAACAGAACCTCATCCCGACCTGGAGCAGTTGGTCGCTCAGCCTGCCGATGACGGCGATGACAATGATCCCGACGACGATCATATCGATGCGTCCCAGCATCCGGGCATCCATGATGACCGCTCCGAGACCGTTCGGCACCCCTGTCAGCTCTCCCAGGACCAGATAGGCCCAGGAGATCCCCAGGCCCAGCCGCAGCCCTGTCATCACGTGCGACATGGCTCCTGGAAGCAGGATGGCAAACGTCCCGCGCAATCTTCGCACTCCCATCATCGCGCCGGCCTGGAGCCATAGTGGATTGACCTGCCTGGCTCCGGCAGCCGCATTCAAGTAAACGGGAAAGAACGCAGCCAGAGCCACAAGAAAAACCGTTGTTCTCATGCCGATCCCGAACCACACCATGGCCAGCGGCAGCCAGGTTATGCCGGGTACGGCCCGAAGAGCATTCACGGTCGTGCTCATGAGCCTGTGGACGACCGAAAGACGGCCTGAAAGAATGCCCAAGGGAAGACCTACCGCCACGGCGGCTGCGAACCCGCAGCCCACTCTGAACAGACTCGCCGCCGCATCACTGATAAAACGTCCCGCGTAAGGACCTTCCCCGTGTTGGCCCAAAACATAGGTATAGCCCGCTCCGGCTATCTCCAGGGGGTGAGGGAGCAAATAGGTCGGTATCAGCCCTGTAGCGCTGACCACGGTCCATGCAAGGATGAAAAGTGCGGGAAGGACAGCGGGAAGAACACGCCGGGCTCCTGCACGATGCATCTTGGCGTAACGCTCTCTCATTTGGCCACCTTGCCGACAAAAGACCGATCAAAAAGCCTGGTGTAATCCGGCTGCTTCTGAATGACGCCGAGGGCCTGCATCCTTTCACCAAGGGCCTGTGCCTTGCGGACAAAGCCCTCGTCCATGTCCCAGGCAAGCTCCATGTTGGGTGCCGCCTTTTCCAAAATGCGCAGCTCCGTGCCGAAAGAGGAGGCCCGCTTGAGCCACTTCTCCGGATGGGCCTGAAGGTATCTCGTGGCCCGGACATGAGCGTCCACCAGGGCCCGGACCAGTTCCGGATTCCTTTCTATGGTTTCCCGCTTGACCAGCATGCCTGCATTGATGGTGCCGACGGAGTCATCGTAGTATGGATAGGAAAGTATTTTCCCGTACCCCTGATCCACGGCAATAGTGGGAAAAGGCTCTCCGGAAAGAAAAGCGTCGATCCCTCCCCTGGCAAGAGCCATGCCCATGTCGAAAAAATCAACCCTCGTCAAATAAACGTCTTTGTCCGGTGAAAGACCGTGGCGCGTCAGGATCTCCCTCAAAAGAATTTCGTGCATGGTTCCCGGCACGTACCCGATTCTCTTGCCCTTCAAGTCTCCCACCTCTTTAACCGAACCGCCTTTCCTGACCACCAGGGCCGAGCACTTGTTACAGAGCGCCGCCACGACCACGACCGGTTGCCCGAGCGACGAAGAGTGGATGGCATGGGCCAGGGTCGTGCCGCACATGTCCAGACTGCCTGCAAGCAGGGCCACCTTCTGGTCCGCAGGATTGGTGAAGGAGAATACGTTCACTTTCTTGTTTTGAGAAAAAAACTTTTCATAGAAAAAAGGCTGTATGGTTTGTGGGGTCTTCCAGGTCCCAACCTTGACCTCTGATGCCTTTGACCATGCGGGGGCGACCATCAGTAAGGCTAACGCCCCGACCATCGCTCCGCGAAATCCGCCAAGAAAAAGCATGCTTGCAGCCTCCTTTTCTCATATTTCAGATCTTGCCCGTTTTGCTTGTGCGATAGGGTGGATGGACGGCAAAACAGTTGGAAGCCAGGCCGGGATTCCAGCCCATCTCCATAAACATCTCCCGGCAGGCCGCAAGACTCTTCCCCCTGCCCTTTCCCGTATCCGCGGTTCCGTCCCTGGGACTGGACCCGACCTCCGGGAAGAGGAGATTGACCCCGGCCATCAGGGAGGCTGAATTAGGCTCGTGGGTGCAATGGGCTCGCGGCACATCTCCCATGACAAGGCGGCTGACCGCCGCCATCCTGGCCATCTCCCGCTCCGTGATCATGCCATGCTTCTCCATGGGCGAACCCGGGAAATTGATGCGTCGCATGACCCCGCTATAGGTTGCCTCGTACTCGCGGGCCAGAAACATGAGGTCCACCACCTCTTCCAGGCTGTGCTCTGGACCGACGGGCTCCACGCAGTTCATCCACAGCAGCCCCACATCCTTCAGCACCTTAATGGTCCTGATGCGCTTCTCTCTCTTGAAAGGGGTGTCCTTCCCTTCGCCCAGCCGCACCGCGTGGTAAGCTCCGATGTACCCTGCGTCAATAAGCCTCTCGCCTTCACGGTGGTTGATGTCGCGGGTGTTGGCCACCAAAGGAACGGAAACCGCCTTCTTCAACACCTGTCCGATCTCGATCAGTCTCTCGAAAGAGAAGGTTCCCGTGGTCATCAGGTTCAGGGCGTCGGCGGACTGCTCTTCCCCCTGCTTCGCCCAGTGGAGAATGCCCTCCTCGGCAAACTCCACTTTTTCTTTGAATATGCCGGCTTTCGTCGTCAGGGAACAAAACAGGCAGTTGTAGGGGCATGGCTCCACGTTTAACCCGATGTGGAAGTGGTTCTCCCCTTTTCCCTTGAACTGTTCCCTGGAAAGGCGGTTGGCCGTCTCCATGAGGGCATAGGTTTCTTTGGAGTCCAGGTCCAGATTCAATAGCAATAAGGCGTCTTCCCTGGTGATTCCTGCGAAGTCACCTCCTCGATCTAAAATTCCTTCAACCTTTGCCGAGATATTCCATCCCATGGTTCATGTTTTCCATACCGCTTTGATTTTCATTACAATGACATACCTTTTCCTTAAAGGCCGGGGTTTTCTCCGCCCTTTACGTTCGAATCTGAACCTCTTTGTGAAGATTCTTCACCGCCTCGGGACCCCAGGTTCCTGCCTCGTAAGGGAGGAGCATCTCCGCCCGATTTCCGCATCTCTCACAGCCCTCCAGGATGGGGGTGAGAAAGGCCCAGCAAAGTTCCACCCCGTCCTGACGCCAGAACAGCATGTGGTCCCCCATCATGACATCGAGCAAGACCTTTTCGTAGGCATCGAGGGCCGGGCCCTCATAGCCCTGGTGATAATGGAAGTCCATGGTCACGGACCGAAGGCAAACCCTGGCCCCCGGGTGCTTGGTCTGAAAAGTGAGGGTGATCTCCTCCTCCGGATAGATCCCGAGGGTCAACCGGTTGGCGCGAATGTCTTCCCCCAGGACCCTGCGAAACATGGAGTGGGGGACTTCCTTGAACTGAATCACGATTTCCGTCCGTTTCTCGGCCATGCGCTTGCCGGAACACAGGAAAAAGGGAACCCCCTGCCAGCGCCAGTTGTCCAGGTAGATCTTCATCATGGCAAAGGTCGGAGTCAGCGAATTCGCGCTTACGCCCGGCTCTCCACGATAAGCGGGAACGGCCTTGCCGTCGATATTCCCGGAACCGTATTGTCCGAGAACGAGATAGTGCTCCAGGCTCTCCACGGGGAATGGCCTGAGCGACCGGTGCAGTTTCACCTTTTCGTCAAGGACCCGGTCGGCCTCGAAGAGCGAAGGCGGCTCCATGGCGGTCAGGGCCAGAAGCTGCATCATGTGGTTTTGAAACATGTCCCTCAGCACGCCCGACCTTTCATAGTAGCCTGCCCTGTGCTCCACGCCGAGGGTCTCCGCAGCCGTGATGCTCACATGGTCGATGTACCGCCTGTTCCAGATCGGCTCGAAAATGGCATTGGCAAAGCGAAACATGAGGATGTTCTGGACCGTTTCCTTGGCCAGATAGTGGTCGATCCTGAATATCTGCGGCTCCTGAAAATGCTCGTGAAGCACCTTGTCCAGGGCGACCGCGGTATCCAGATCCCTGCCGAAGGGCTTTTCCACCACGATCCTCGACCAGCCCTTTCTTTCCCCCGAAAGACCGACGCGGCCCAGCATCCGGGCCGTCGTCTCGTAAAGGGTGGGAGGAATGGCCAAATAGAAGATCCGGTTCTCCCCGGTTCCGTGTTCGGCATCGAGCACGCGGAGGTGTTCGGCCAGATGGACATAGGACGGCTGGTCCTCGTATTCGAGGAGACGATAGAACAGGCGACTCGCAAAAGATCGCCACTTCTCTTCATCGACAGGGTCGGTTTCGGCAAGGGCGCTCTTCATCCGGTCCCGGAACTCATCATCCCCTATCCTCGTGCGGCCGCATCCGACAATCAGAAAGGGATCGGGAAGTCCCTGGTTCAGAAAGAGGTTGAAAAGGGATGGAATCAGTTTCCTCGCGGTCAAATCCCCGGAAGCGCCTATGATGACGAGGCTGCATGGTTCGAGCCTGCCCTCCAAGATGCAGCTACCCTTTGGAACCTCCAAATCCTCTGCAACCCCTTCGATAACGGCTTCCTCAACCTGCTTTTCTTTTTCCTCAAAACCATTCATTATTCACCCCCTCTTCAGAACTCAATGATTCAAATCCCAGTCATAGAAAAGGCACTCCGAATCGCCGTTATTTCTTTTCCGATGATTTTACGCTATGGCCGCCGAACTCCCTTCTCAGGGCCGCAAGCACTCGATCTGAAAAAGAGTCCGCATCCCTCGACCGGAATCGACTCATCAAGGACAGGGTGATGACGGGGGCGGCAACACCGGTTTCTATAGCCTGATTCACGGTCCAGCGGCCTTCCCCGGAGTCTTCAACAAACCCGCGGATGTCGCTGAGCTTCCCGTCCTTTGAAAAGGCCGCTTCCGCAAGCTCCAGGAGCCAGGACCGCACCACGCTTCCCTGATTCCAGAGGTGCGCGACCTCTGCGTAGTTCAACGTCCCGGCATAGGGGGAAGCCTCCAGGATCTGAAAGCCTTCTCCGTAGGCTTGCATCATGCCGTACTCGATGCCGTTGTGAACCATTTTCACAAAGTGGCCGGCGCCGGTGGGACCGCAGTAGAGATACCCTTCTTTCGGGGCCAGGGATTTCAGCACCGGTTCGATATGCCGATACGTCTCCTCCGATCCACCGATCATCATGCAGTAACCGACCTTCAGGCCCCAAATGCCGCCGCTGACTCCTACGTCCAAAAACCGAATCCCTTTTTCCGCCAGGGATTCCGCGCGCCGGATGTCGTCCTTGAAGTAGGTGTTGCCTCCGTCGATAGCGATGTCTCCGGGAGCGAGAATTTCCCTGAGTTGGGCAACATGATCATCCACGGCAGGCCCGGCCGGGAGCATCATCCAGGCCACACGAGGAGAAGGAAGTTTTTCAGCGAGTTCAGACAGGGAGTATGCCGGCACGGCGCCCTCCCCGGCCAACTCATCCGTCTTTTGAGGCGTCCTGTTGTAGACCACCACCTCGTGGCCCCCTTGCAGGAGGCGCCTGGCCATGTTCATGCCCATTCGTCCTAACCCGATCATTCCAATCTTCATTGAGTCCTCCGTCTAGAAAGATCTCGCCCCGAGTTTACCCTGAGGCACTCGAAGGGGTCGAGATGACATCCTTTCTGTCTATTCCTCCCCGCACGCCCTGCCTTTCAGGTGAAAGAAGAATTTGAGTCCTTTCTTCACCTTGTCGGAAAAAATCTTTGGAGAGAGGTACATCCCCGCCACCCGCTTGTTGATCTCCCCGAGGGTGGGGTAAGGGTGCACCGCGGAAGCCAGGGTGGAGAGCTTCACCTTCCCGTTCAGGACCGCCACCCACTCGCTCAACAGTTCCCCGGCCTGAGGCCCCAGGATCTGAACCCCAAGGGGTTTTTCACTCTTGTCCAGGAGCATCTTGATCCTGCCGGCTTTCTCTCCTTCGGCAAGATTCCTGTCGTTGCCTGAAAAAGGTTCCGTAAAGACCGCGTAATCGATGCCCGCTTCCTTGGCCGCCTTTTCGTTCATCCCGATGCTTGCCAGTTCCGGGTCCGTGTAGGTGCACCAGGGCAGATAGGTGTAGTTCGCTTTTCTTGGAAGGTGAAAGACGGCGTTGGCTATGACGATGCCCCCTTCGTAACCTGCCGCATGGGTAAATTGAAACTTCCCGGTCACATCCCCTGCTGCATAGATGTGTTTCTGCGAGGTGCGCATCTTTTCATCGACCTTGATGCCTTTTCGATCGAACTCAACGCCGGCGCCCTCCAGGTTGAGCCCCTGAATATTGGGGTCCCGGCCCATGGCGACCAGGAGTTTTTCCGCCCTAAGAGTGCTCGTCTTGCCCTCTTTGTCTTTGAGGAGCACTTCCCTTTCATTTCCAAGATCTTTTAGGCCGAGGACCGAGGTGTTCAAATGAAAGGCGACCCCCTCTGACGCGAGCACTTGCATGACCTCGTCGGCCATGTCCTTGTCTTCTTTGGTGAGGATCTGTCCGCTTCTCTGAACAACGTCGACCTTGGTTCCCAGACGATGGAAAGCCTGGGCCATTTCGACGGCAATGGGGCCGGCCCCCAGTATGATCATGGATTCCGGGAGATGATCGAGAGAGAAAATTTCCTTGTTGGTGATGTAGGGGGTTTTGTCCAAGCCTTTGATGGGGGGACTGTCGGGTGACGAGCCGGAAGCAATGACCCAGGTCTTTGCGGAGACTTCCCGTCCGTTCAGTTGGACGGCTTGCTCGTCCGTAAACCTGGGTTCCCCGAACTCCACCTTTGCCCCGAGGCTGCAAAACCTCTCTTCCGAGTCATGTTTCTGGATGGTTGCGATCACCGAGCGGATTCTTTCTCTTACTTTCGCAAAATCAACAGGGGGCAGATCTACACCGGGGAGTCCGAAGGCTTGGGCGTTTTTCATGGTGTGATAGGCCTGGGCCGTGCGGATCAGGGTCTTGCTCGGCACACAGCCGAAGTGGAGACAGTCGCCTCCCAGTTCTTTTTCCTTCTCGATGAGCAGGGTTTTGGCGCCCAACTGGGCCGCGCCGGATGCCACGGTGAGCCCTGCCGCCCCCCCGCCGATGATCCCTATGTCATAGTCATACGTCGCCATGGTGCTTCTCCTTTCATCCCTGTCGCTTCATATATGATTCCGCAAATGCAAGCGCGTTATCACCACAGAGTCACGGAGAACACAGAGAAAAGTTTTTGTTTGTCGGGAGATACCGACAAACAAAAAGTTTCTGCCTTAAGATCTTTACGTATCAGGGATCATTGAAAAACGGTGGTAAAGATTCCAGACCTTATCGTATCCGTCCAGCAAGAGCCCTGTGTCATGAATTCGATTTAAGAGGGTCTTTTCGTCTATCGGTATCTCCCGATAGACGAAAAAATGAATCTCCTTCTCCGTGCTCTTTGTGTCTCCGTGGTGAAACCGGCCGGCCTCCATAGGGTTACTTGCCGTTCAGCGACCAGTCATAGTCGAGATATTCGACCCTGATTTCCTTTGCCTGCTTTTGCAGCCTTTCTTTGAGCTCACCCGTTGCATACTTCAAGAAGAATCCGACGACGTCGTCATTGAAGTCTTCGGAGTACCACTTGAAAATGCTGCTCACATACAGGGTGTTCCCTTCCAGGCGGTTGTAGGCCGGAGCGTTGATGAAGGCTTCCGTCATTTCCGTGAGCTGATGATCCAGCACATCCCCCCGATAGGGTTCCGAGCGCAAGGGCGGGCAGCCCTTGGAAGCACAGTTCACCGCAAAGTGAATGCGGGCGTCCTCGAAGCGTGGGCGAAGGATGTCATGTTCGATGTTGTCCAGGGTGAGCACCTCACCGTCGATGCGGGCGATTTTCTTTTTCCATGGGCTCTTGAACAGACTCCCCAGTTCCTTGATGGACTTGATCCCCGGATAGGCACCCAGGATCAGCTTGACGGTCCAGGCATTGTAGGCGTTGACGTAAAAAGCAAATTGCTCGTTCGGTGAAAGCGCTTGTGTGTCCGTCTTCTCCAAAATACTCAAGTATTGATCGAGCTTGTCCTCTTCATTCTTGAATCCCTCATAGTCCACCACGCCGTTTTTTACATACTTGAGCAGGAGAGTGCCGTACAGCCCGTGATCGACCTCGCCGGTCGATAAAGCGGGTGATTCACATAAAAGTAATCCAAGGAAGAGAAGCGTACTGATTTTCAGAATACTTTTCATAATTCGCCTCCTTCACCTGTTAACCGTCTGGAAATAGTATTGACGCTTCGTTTTTGCCGCCATCTCACCTCCCTGTAGGAGCGACCTCTCCATCCTCCGTAGCAGTTGCTACTGCGGAGGACGGGCCGGTCGCGATCCTGTCGTCCCGCCCCTGGCGGGACTCCTACAAGAGCAGGCAGGCAATGAATGTCAATACTATTATGAGACCATTAATATCATTCCAGCAAACTTGCCTATAGGTCGGACGGGTTCATTCAACCTTACAAACTTTTTGCATGAAGAAGCACCTCCAAAGGGACATGGGATGATCACTCGAATCGCGATACTCAAGATTTGACTGCTACAACCCGGCGCCGCCGTACTTCAGAGCATTGTCGCTTTTCCCATTCATTTGCGGTGAGAATAGAGGCTTTTTTCCAATCTTCCTTTGTAGATCACATGGGAGTGTAACTCGGCCGCCATCATGATGTGGGCGCCCGAGAAATCCTCAAGGCTATATTGACACAGGAAAAGACTTCCTTTCCTTGAATCGCGGAAGTTTCCCGCCTCCTCCAGAGCCTTCAGCGCTACCAGATCCCAGTTTTTGCGCAAGGTCCAAGCCCCGTCGCCCACCAACCTGAACGATCCAGGCTCTTCCGTAAAGCCTGTAAGGTATCGTATCATTTCCTTCGGTGAATCCATGCCCTCGCTTAGGAGCAATCGCCCGCTCTCAATTCCTCTCTCAGCACTACGACCCAGACGCTTTAAGTTCTTCATCAGTTCACCGGCCCGTTCAGGAGGCATGACGGCAAGGACCCGCTCGCCGCGTCGCAACCCCTCGATCACATAAGAGGTGGACACCCCCAGAGCCTCCTCTTTGCCTGAATAAAAATGGGTCATGTGCGAGCCGTCCGGTACTCTGAATCCTCCGACGCCCAACGCTTTCAGCCGATCGGTTCTTGATCCTTGAAGGAACTCCTCCATGTCCCGCATATGAAAACGCCTCTCCCGCTTTCCCCCCAGCCTGTAACACTTGAGGGCGCCGGAATTCGTCCATCGCCGTATGCTCATTTCAGAAACATGCAGGAACTCGGCCGCTTCTCTTATGTCGAGCAAACGCTCGTTTAAATGCTCACTTTTCTGCTTTTGCATTGAACACATATGCCTCCTGGCTTCACGCCTGATCAAGAGGAAACACCACGTTCCAGTCCTGCTGAAAACCCGTGCGGTCAAAATTGGTGGAGATGTGGGACATAACCAGGTCCCCGGCCTCGATGTCCCATGGGATAACCCTATAGTCCCCGGTCATGCTTTCGAAGGGGCGGTCCCCTCGTTTTTGAAGTCCTGCGGTCGAGATGATCGCGATCCTGCGCCCGGCAAGAGGCTTTCCGGAGGCCCAAGGCCGCCTTTCGAAGGACGGGCAAGGAAGTTTAGCCAAATGAGACCTCATGGGCTCGGGCATTTGATCGAGGCGGGCCATCGAGGTGCTCCTTTCTTATTTTGGAGGAAAAAGGTGAATTGGGGGGATGCTTATTCTATTTTAATTTGCTATACAATATTGATCATTGGATAGATGTCAAGCGGCGGCGGGCATCTTTTCTCCTGAACTTGCAGCGTCGCTGGTGGTGTTTAGTTTCGGGAACGATTATTCAAGAAGGAGTCATATCATGAACCTGGAAGAGGAGATTCATTCGAAAAAGGCGGAATTCCAAAACGTTGTCTCTGAGGAAGTCCGGCAGGTTATGGGGCGAGTCCGTCATGATCGTTCTCAAAAGCGGGGAGCAAAAACTGGGTACCTGGGTCGGCGAGGAGAGGAACGTCTATGAAGATTACAAAAAAGCCTTCAAGGATGAGCCGCCCATGATTTCCGGGGTGGCGATCATGACGGATACGGACAATACCGGAGAATCGGCGACTGCCTTCTATGGGGATATCCTGTTCCGCAAGAACGGGCGCTGAGCAAACCGAAGTCGATCGGCCCCTTCACGGCAAAGGACGTCATGAGTCCGATCAAGTTCTACAATGACAGGACGCGCGCAAGCCGGGCTGCCCATGCATGGGGTATGGATATTGGCAAAATACATTATTCACCCCATTCTCGTTCCTGCCTGTTTGAGGTATGCGGTGGGACATCGGGTTTTCTTATCGAGTTCCGGATGGAGGAATTCTCACCGGCTATAAACCCTGAAACCGTAGACGGAGGTAAATCAATGGATCTCAAAGACATCAGAAAGGCCCTAGCGGGCGTGTGTTTCGCCACTCTGCTTTCAGGGGCGGGCGTTGGTCTCACGGGTTGTGCCAGTGGATGAGGCAGCCAACCCGGCGCAGGTGGCGCCGACCCCCAGAAAAAAGAAGCGGGAAAGTCCGGGTGAAGCGGGTCTCAGACCGGCGCAGGTAGCGCCGTGGAAGAGAAAAAAGAACCCGGGCAGAGTGGCTGAAGCGGCACGAAGCCCGGTGCAGGTAGCACCGAAGAGGAAAAGAAAGAACCCGGACAGAGTGGCTGAAGCGGCAGCAAGCAGTAGTGCAGTTTGCACTGCCGGTCCTTTTTAGATACAGTACCCTGGTCCTGATGCCATTTCAGGGTATGAAGAATAACCTGTAACTCCTCCATCCGGATGCCTTTTTGAGAAGTCGGGATGAAAGCAGAAATCTCGAAGAACATGGCGGAAATCTATCGCCACTGCCGATCATGCCTGAACCCTGAGATGTGGGATGAGATGATCAGGGCGATGCACGGCGGGGAAGACCTGGACACCTTTCCCGCTCTTCTGTCCACACGGACCGCCCAGGGCGGGCTTGCCCCTTATCTGCCGGACCTCGCACGGCTGGAACGCTCCATCCACAGGGCAGAAGAGACGGTGTGTTCGTTCGCTGCACCGGATAACGCTTGTGTCAATCCTTCCTTGGAACTGGTCCCGCTTTCATGGAAAAACCTGCTGGACTTCATGCGCTCAGGCGCAGACCCCGAAGAGGGACCGGAGTTCGTGATAGCCTTCCGGCACCCAAAAACCGCGCAACTGATAAACAGGGTCGCCACCAGCGACGACCTGCTGGCGCTGAAGCTTGTGGCTGAAGGCGTCTCTTGCAAAGACGCGGCGCGTCAAACCAAGGTCTCGGTAGCAAAGGTGGACTCGGTGCTCGATAGGGCCGTCCGGGAAGGTCTCCTCATTTCACCCCCATCGAAAATCCGGCGCGATCCGCATGATTTTCCTTTGAACGAGGGCATTGACGAAGCCTTTATATCCGCCCAGGTGTTCACCCTTCAATGGCACATCACGCAGACCTGTGATCTTCACTGCAAGCACTGCTATGACAGAACCGACAGGCACCCCATGAAACTTTCCCAGGCCTTGAAAATCCTTGAAGGCTTCTACGATTTCTGCAAGAGCAGGAATGTCCGGGGACAGGTTTCTTTCACGGGAGGGAACCCCCTTCTCTATCCTCACTTCATGGAACTCTACCGCGCGGCATCGGATTTCGGTTTCACCATCGCCCTCCTGGGCAACCCGGCACCGAGGACGAAGATCGAGAGAATCGTCGCCATTGAACCCCCTGCCTTCTACCAGGTGAGCCTTGAAGGCCTGCAGAGGCACAACGACGACGTGAGAGGCCCGGGGCATTATGATCGGGTGATGACCTTCCTCGATGTGCTTAGGGATTTCAGAATCTATTCCATGGTCATGCTCACGCTGACAAGAGACAATATCGAAGAGGTCATTCCCCTTGCCGAAAGGCTGAGCGAAAAGGCCGATCTTTTCACCTTTAACCGCCTTTCAATGGTGGGAGAGGGCGCCAAGCTCCAGCTTCCTTCCAAAGACCGTTATGCCGCATTCCTGAAGGAATATGTGGAGGCTTCCAAGCAAATCCCGGTGATCGCTTTCAAGGATAACCTCATCAACATTTTGCTCCACGAAAGGGGAACGGACCTATTCGGCGGGTGCGCCGGATATGGCTGCGGCGCTGCCTTCAATTTCATCGCTGTTCTTCCAGACGGGGAAGCGCACGCCTGCAGGAAGTTTCCCTCGCCTATAGGCAACGTCCTCGAACAGGGCATTGCGGCCGTTTACGACTCCGCGGCAGCGAGAAGGTACAGGTCCGGATGTGCGGATTGCAAGCGGTGCCCCATTCGTCCTGTCTGTGGTGGATGCCTTGCCGTGTCTCATGGTTTAGGATTCAACGTTTTTGAGGAGCGGGATCCTTTTTGCTTTAAGTCCTGAGTCCATGGGCTGAGCCCTAAAATTTACCGGCCCTGCCTTGCTTTGAACGCGATCCAGGAGCACTCACTTGATCCGGCATGCGCCATGGATGGCATCGCAGGTGTCGGCAAAAAGCTTCGAGATCCAGTCCTCCCGCATGGCCGTCGCCGCGGCCCACGCCTTGCCCTCTTTGAGGCGGAGATACCGCAGCGTAGTGGTGAGAAAAGCAGCGTGACTCCAAGTGAGCGGGGACACGGAAAGGGGCTCGCCTGTGTGGGGATGCAATTGCTCGGAAAGGACCCCTGACGGCAGCGCGTGGTCGGCTGCCCAGTTGAGCAGATCCAGAGCATGAGGCAGCCCATTTTCCTGATCAGCCTTTTCCAGGAAATAGTCCGCGAGCCAGAGTGTGGAAATGAACCACGGATTTCCCGTGACATCGTTTCTTTCACGATAGTAGGTGTCATCCTCGTAGCGCGCCATGCCGCCGCTCTTCCCGGACAACCAGAGTTTTTGGCGCAGCGCATCCATGGTCGCCACGATCCGGGGATCATCCGCGGTGTACAGGCCTAAAGCGAAAAGCCCCCAGAGGCTTGAATCGCATTTGCCATCCACGTTAAGATCCTCTTCTTCATTGCGATACAGCATGCGGCAGAAACGGCCCAGTTCGTCTCTCCACAAATGCCTGGAGGCCGCATCCCTGATTTCCGAAGCAGCCTGCCTGTAGATTTTTGCTTTTTCGTCTTCGCCGAAAACCGTGCAAAAAATCGACGCAGCCGCCAGACCGCCAAAAACAGCGGAAACGGTAAAACTGGAGATGCCCCTGCGCTCCTCCCACAAGTCGTAAGAGGGTGCAGGAAGACCCGTTTTCTTGTCGCGATAAGAGACCATGAAATTGGCAGCCCGCTTGATGAGAGGCCGGTAGAGGGGCTTGATGAACTCAATGTCCCGGTAGATGACGAAGTGATGCCACAAAGCCCAGATGACGAGGGCGGTTTCATCTTCCTGGATCGGAAGCTGCGGTCCATTACCCTCGTACCAGGGATGCCATGAGGACGCAAGGGTTCCGTCAGGGTTGTACTTGTGGAGAAGATAACCGTCTTCATCGATGACCTTGGCCGCAAATTCGTAAAACCTCTGCGCCGGCATGGGATAACCGGCCAGATCCAAAGCATGCGCCGTGAGAGCACCGTCCCTCGGCCAGACATAGGAATAGGTATCCCTGTTGAACTGGATCACATCCGAGTCATTCGCAGCAAGCACGCCCCCCTGCCAGTCAAGCTGGGTGCTCAGCACGAGCAGGCTCCTGCGATAGAGATTCCTGATTTTGGGAGGCAAATGATCATCCGGGATCGTCTCCTTGCGAACCCAGAGATTCCAGTAGTCGGCTGTACGCTTGATAAGAATCTTGGGATGCTTGTCCCTGACCACGGAATGCATGCGCCTCGCCTCAGCCCATGTCTCGGCAGCGCAGATCCAGTAATACCCCTTCCCAGACCCATGCGCATCCAGCTCTAAGGCGAGAGAAACAACCGAATCCACAGACCCCTGGGCAATCGTGTTACCGGAAAGGACGCCGTCCTCCGCATCCCTGTAAGTGCCTTCTCTGCCGGCCGCTCTCTTCACGCCCACCGCAAACTGCGAGAGCCGTTGCAGCCCCTCCGAGAAACCGTTGATAAGAAAATACCGCGATCCTTTGTAATGAACAATGCCGCCTGTCACAGGATCATACGCTGCCGTATCGCCCACACTGTTGCCTGAGATATCGAAGTCCTGAGCAAAAAAGAGTTCGATCCGGCGTTTCTCCGGGACCAGGTTTTCTACCATGACCTCCCGGACAAACACATTTTCGTGAAAATCCACGGCATCCTTGCACACCATCAGGACTCCCAGGTCCTGATGATACAGGGTCACGTTCGTGACGAGGGTATCCTCCTCATAGAGGAGTTCCTTTTTCCATTCTTCACCGACCCAGGAGAACCGCTTCCCGGCGCGCACCCCAAAGCGGCAGGTATTGCCGCCCACATGGTTCTCCTGTCCCACATGAGGGAAATAGAGGTCGCGGATCAGATAATCCCTGTCAAAACATACCAGAAGGCGACTGTTCCCTACCGGGATGTCACGAGGCATGGATCCACCCCCATCAATCTATCGTTCGCCGGTTAGCGATCGCAGAAACCGGAAAAGACGGTGACGAACTAAAGCAGCCTGTAAGGATAAGCGCGTTTGGTCCACTCGCTCTCAGGATACTCAGCCTGCAGTTTCTCGTAGACATCCTTCAATGGTTTCGGCTTGTGGCTCGTCTTGTAGAGACAAACACCTTGTATGAAAATAGCTTCCGGTGCTGCACCGCTCTTTGGATAATCCCTGAGAAGCGCATCCAGGCTTTTCAACGCCTCTTCAAAATTCTCGTGATCGAAGTGAATCTTGGCTCTCCCGAGGATCAGGGAAGGGATCAAATCCTCGGGTGCAAGGAAACCCACGGTCCTGTGATGTTCCTTTCCATCTTTGTCGAGGGTCACCAGGGTGGGGGTCCATTTGACCTGGAATTGGTCTGCGAGAGGCTTGTGATCATGGGGTAGCTGCAAAGGGATGACATTCTGCGTGATGAAGTCGATGACTTTGGAGTCGGGGAACGTAACCGCTCCCATCTGCTGGCACCCGATTCACTCCGGGTTGTGGAAAAACATCAGGATGGGTTTGTGCTCCGCTTTTGCCCTCGACAGGGCCTTGTCCAGTGTCCTTTCCCATTGAATCTCTGTTGCCATGGCTCATCCTCCTTCACTCTCGAAACGTATGCACAGATTCGCTTCGCTCCCTCGAAATTAAACGACGAGTTGCGCGATTAAAGGGATGTCCACGACTCCCGTGACGGGCAGACCGGCCCCGGTTTGATAGTCCTTGATGAGCCTCTGCGAAGTCCGGCCGAAGATCCCGTCGGCCTTGATGTCCACACCTCGATCGGACAGGCCCAGTTGCACCAGCCGGACATCCAGCCCACGCAACAGGGGCGATTGCAATGACAGGACGCGCGTGCCGGGCTGCGGGCCGTCATAGCAGCCGCGCGGAGTTGCATGAAGGGTTTCAAGCGTGATCTCTACACCGCGGACCACCAGGGGAATTTCCAGCCCCCAGTATTCCTGATCCATAAGCCGCTGAAAGGCATCCATGCGATACACGGTTGCACGCAAGTCCGCACGCGTGCTGCCCGCCAGCCAGGCTCGGCGCACTTTGACATAGGCTTTCACCCACCCTTGCTCACCCAGGTCGCTCAGTGTGCCTTCCTCCTGGTTGGTGCGGTCTCGCATCCTGGCCCAGGACCCGTGTATGTAGCCGTCGTAGACCACGGCCACACCAAGAGCGCTCGTAATGCCCATTTTCTGCGCTGCCCGCGCTGCCGGCTGCCAGTAGTACATGTCAAAAAAGTCGTCCTGCGTGTCGCGCATGACCGGGTCGTCAGCGGTCGCGCGCAATATGTTGTGCAGCTTCCGGTCGGCATCCAACCCAAAATCCAATGCCTGCAGGCGTCCCAGATAGGTTTCCAGCCGGGTTGCAAACCTTGCGCCGTCATTGCCGCAATAGCGCTGGAGCAGTTTGAACAAATTGCCCGAACCCAGGGTGGTCTGGGACCGGCCGAAGGTCAGGTGTCCGGTGTCTCCTTCGATAAGCGTCACCAGGCTGTAATCACCCCGCACCTCGCTCGTCTCGAAGATGTTGAGAATGCTTTGAGCCGTTTTGACCTGTGTAGACGTCAACATGTTATCTCCTCCTGTTTGGGTTCCTCATAAAACGCCAACCGCTGGATGCTTAGACCTTCTATTCTATCGAAGTGCCACCCCGCTTGAGAACATCATGGGCGCCCTTGAACTTTTCACTTTCACATTTTACATGTTGAACGGATATTTGCAATACCGTTGTTCTCTCTGCTGATCGCTTGCAGCTAGCACGTTTTCCGAGCATCTCGCCACCTCCCCGGCTATTTCTAAAAACAGGGAAAGAGACGGCACAAATGAGGAAATTTGTATTTGACAAGAGCCTCCAACCTTAGAAAAATGGAGACCTTCGCCATAGAGTAGAAGGGAGCAAAGGATCAAGGAGAGGTCAACATGAACGCCGCTCCATTAAGGAGACGACGGGACTTCGCGTCAAGAGTGGCCGTCTTGCTGGGAGCCGCGGCCTTGGCCTTCGGGGCGCTCTCTTCCGTTGCGGAACGGAGCTTCTTTGACGCGACCGGTTTTGGTATGCGCACTGCCGCGAGCCTCTCCGATCCCGCTGTCGCCGCCTTCGCCGCGGAGCGCGTAACCGAAGCGGTGATCCGCAAAGACCCTGATCTCGTGGCTGTTCGACCCCTGATTCTCGCAACGGTCAGTAGCATCGTATCCTCCGCCTCATTCCGTGGGCTTGCCGCTGCCGGGGCGCGACAAGCGCACACAGCAGCCTTCTCAGAGGGAACCAAGCGACTGGTCCTGTCTTTGCCCGACGTGGAAGTGCTGGTGCGTGGCGCACTTGAGCGTGCAAGCCCCGAGCTCGCGGCAAAAATCCCTGCAAAACTGGACACCGTCCTTGCCTCTATCGGACAAGGCCGCCAAGGGGAAGTCATCATCGACCTCTGGCGGCTCGGAGAGAGGGTGCGCCGGCAAACGCAGGTTTTTTTCGTGCTGGGCCCTCTCCTTCTTCTTTTCGGGGTTTGGGCTTCTTTGGACCGGCGCCGGGCTCTCCTTCACATCGGAATCGCGCTGGGTGTGGCGGGCCTGGCTCTTGCGGGCCTGCGCCCTGCCGGGCGGCTCCTTCTTGGATCCCTCATCTCCGATCCTCTCGAGAGCGGAGCAGCCCAGGGTCTCTGGAACGCCTACATGGGCAATCTTTTTTCGTGGGGATTTTTCTTCGCAGGCATCGGCCTGCTCTTTGCCGCAGCCGCACACTCCCTCATCGAGTCGCTGGACCCTGTGGCTGCAGCACGAAAGATCGGCCGGCTCATCGCAGTGCCGCCTTCTTCGCGGCGGGGCCGCATCCTGTGGGGCATCATCCTCCTTGGAGTGGGCCTCTCTGCCGCAGCCTTTCCTTTCGATCTGCTCGCAGGGGCCATGGTTCTGGCAGGCCTGGGCGCCGCTTTCATCGGTATCCGCGAGCTCTTTCGCCTCATTCTCGAAACCATGCCCGTTCTTCCATCCAAGCAAGGCGCTCCTCAGACGCGCAAATGGTCCCTGCGGACGGCTGTGGTTTTGGGCCTCGCCGGCGCCCTCGCCCTTGCATGGGGACTCTGGCGCAATCCGGTCGTGACCCCGGTGCCGACAACCATCACAGCGTGCAACGGGCATTCCGCGTTGTGCGATCGCCCTGTGGATGACGTGGTGTTTGCCGGTGCCCACAACGCCATGTCCCACCAGAAGGTGCAGGACTGGATGTTTCCGCACCATCAGGCAGGGATTCCCCGGCAGCTCCACGACGGGGTGCGCGCCCTTTTGATCGACGTCTACTACGGATTCCCCGGAGGCGTCCGGATCAAGACGGATTTGAGCGGAGTCAATCGCAAGAAAATCGAGGAGGCCGTGGGGTCAGAGGGGGTGGCTGCGGCCGAGCGCATCCGCGATCGCCTCATCGGTGTGGACGAAGGCCGGCGCGGCCTCTACCTTTGCCATGGTTTCTGTGAACTCGGAGCCTATGAACTCGAACCCACCCTTCGCGACATCCATGATTTCCTGATCATGAATCCTCACGAGGTGCTGCTCATCATTGTCGAGGATTACGTGGAACCAAAAGATCTGGCCGCGGCCCTCGAGCGAAGCCGCCTGGCAGACATGGTTTACCGGGGTCCGGCTTATCCGCGATGGCCCACTCTGCGGGCCCTCATCGCAGCGGGCCGGCGCGTGATCGTTTTCATCGAGTCAGGCCGAACGGGCGTCCCCTGGCTGCGACCGGCTTTCCAGGACTTTCAGGAAACACCCTACACCTTCCATCATCCGGAGGAGTTCTCCTGCAGGCCGAATCGAGGCGGCACCGAGGGATCGCTTTTCCTCCTCAACCACTGGATCGACACGGCACCGGCGCCCAAACCCTCCAATGCGGCCGTCGTCAACGGCTATGACTTTCTTCTCGATCGGGCAAGGCGGTGTGCCCAGGAGCGCGGGCACCTTCCCAATGTGATTGCCGTGGACTTCTACCGCACCGGTGACCTGTTTCGCGTGGTGGATGAGCTCAACGGCGTCCAGTAAAGCCTGAAAACACTGGATCCCATCTTTGCGGTAATGGCGTCCGAACAACTCGACTCGTCCTGAACCTTGACTTGTCGCCTTCAAATTGGGCGTGCGGGACAGACTCCTCGCCCCCTTTACCAAGTTGGGGATTGTCGTCGTGAAGGTCGGGAGGCATTCGTTGACAAATTGTCAAGAAAATCGCTATCCTGACTTCGTTCTTCAGGAGGTTCACATGGAGGTCATAACCGTTGGGGAATTGAAAGCCCGGTTTTGCGAAATATTGGAGCAGGTGATAAAGGGGCAGGAAATTGTCATCAGTTTTGGAAAACAACGAAAAAAAGTCGCTGTCCTCGTCCCTTACAGCAGGTTCAAAGGGAAACCCGAAAGAAAGCTGGGATTGCTGAAAGGCCGGGCTTCATGCCGCATCCATGACGACTTTAAGTTGAGTGACGAAGAGATGCTCACCTCATGAAGTTGCTTCTCGACACCCACAGCCTCCTCGGGTCGCCTGATCATATGGCAAGCCATCCAAAAGGGTCTATTTCTCGTCTCCGCAGATCGTCATTTCATCGAATACCAGGAATACGGCCTGAAGCTCTTGTGGTGATATATTAACCGTCTCGAAATAGTATTGACGCTCCGCTTTTGCCGACATGTCATCTCTGTGTAGGAGCGACCTCCCGGTCGCGATCCTGTCGCAAGCAGGAGCTTGCTCCTACAAAAACGAGGAGGCAATGAATGTCAATACTATTATGAGACCATTCATATGTTACGCGAGAACAGTTGCGCCCTTGTTACTCTGCATTACGGCCACCCTTTAAAACGCCAATTGCTCGATTTTCAGCCCTTCTATTTTATCGAAGTGCCGCATGTTGGAAGTCGCCACTGAAAATCCAAGCGCGAGTGCCGTCGAGCCGATGATGAGATCATGGGCGCCGACCTGAATCCCTTTCTTAGCCAGGTCGGACCATAGTTCTGCATAGATCCTGGCGGTGGAAATCTCGAAAGCATATATTGGAAACAGTTCGATAACCTTCTCCACATACGCACTTCTCTTTAGTCGTCTTTTTTTCGAATCCGCCCTGTGGACGCCATGGAGGAGTTCTGCAACGGAGATCACACTGAGGCCAAAGGCCTCATGCTCTCTCTTCTGTGTGAACTTCTCGATTTCAAACTCCTGCCTTTCCGCTTCAATGAGGACGCTCGTATCGAGAATTATTCCCATAAATCACCCTTGGCCACAGGAGGTTGATCTTTCCAGATATCGTCGAGATCCGCTTCAAAGGCATCCAGTTCTTCCCCTAATCGCGGCAGGTTTTTCAGCAGGGATTTGAGTTCCCCCAGCGTCCTGACATCCGTTTTTTCCTCAACAGGCCTCATAGACGCCACCGGCTTTCCACCCCGTTCAATGACATAATGGACGCCTTTGAATTTTATTGCGTTCAATACTTCCGAGAAATCCCTGACCGCCTGGGTTGCGGATATACGCTTTTCCATGTCTCAAGCCCCGATGTAAAATATGATAATCATATTTTACATGCTGAAGGAACCTTGTCAATACCGAAATTCTGGATTTCTGCCGGTCGTGGATGGCGCGGCTCGGTAAACGGCTCTTTCCGGGTGCCCCCTAGTTGAGTGGCCCTACCTTGCCTTCGACCTCCTTCAGGAGGACGCCCTCCCTGATGAGCCCCACGACCCGCTCGATGTCCGGGGAAAGGACACGGTCCTTGTCGAGGTGGGGAACTGCGTCCCGTATCACACGGTAGGCTGCCAGGGTCCCCTGTCCCGGCTTCATGTTGGTGAAAAGATCGAGGGCCTGGGCCGCACAGAGGAGCTCGATGGCAAGAACGTTTTCGGAGTTCTTCACCACCTCCCTGGCTTTGCGCGCCGAGATGGTGCCCATGGACACATGGTCTTCCTTGTTGGCTGAGGTGGGAATGGAATCCACACAGGCAGGATGGGAAAGGATTTTGTTCTCCGAAACCAGGGCTGCGGCCGTGTACTGGGCAATCATGAAACCGGAGTTCAGCCCTCCGTGATCGACCAGGAAAGCCGGGAGGCCGCTCAGGAATGGATTGACCAGCCTCTCCACTCTTCGCTCCGAAATGCCCCCGAGTTCTGAGACCGCCATGCAGAGGAAGTCGAGAGCCAGGGCCACCGGCTGGCCGTGGAAGTTCCCTCCCAGGAGAAAATCCCCGGTCTCCGGAAAGATGAGGGGATTGCCCGTGGACGAATTCATCTCCGTCTCGATGACTTTCCTTACGTACTCGAGGGCATCCCTGGTCGCTCCGTGCACCTGGGGTGAACACCGCAGGGTGTAAGCGTCCTGGACCCGGGAACAGTCCTTGTGGGAGCTGATGATCTCACTTTCTCGTGTGAGCCTTTCCATGTTTTCGGCTGCGGCCGCCTGCCCCGGATGAGGTCTGAGTTTGTGAATTCTCTGATTGAACTCGGTCCTGCTTCCCATGAGCACCTCGAGGCTCATGGCCGCGGCAATGTCGGCGATCTTGGACAGGCGAAGGGCATCGTAGGTTGCCAGCCCGCCGATGGCGGTCATCACCTGGGTCCCGTTGATCAGGGCGACCCCTTCCCCGGCCAGAAGTTCGAGAGGCTCAAGACCGCAGCGCTTCAGGGCTTCGCCGCCCGTGAGCCGCTCCCCCTCAAAAAAAGCCTCTCCCATACCGATGAGCACGAGGGCCAGATGTGCGAGGGGCGCCAGGTCGCCGCTCGCTCCCACCGATCCCTTCTCGGGCACCACAGGGTGGACCTCTCGATTCAAGAGATCGATGAGGCGTTCCACGGTTTGAACTCGAATCCCCGAGTTTCCTCTTGCAAGGTCTTTGGCTCGGAGGGCCATGACCGCCCGAACCGTCTCCGTATCCAGCACAGGGCCAACGCCCGCGGCGTGGCTCATAAGCAGATTTTGCTGGAGTTGCCGCGTTTCCTCCTTGGTGATCACCACATCGCTGAGTGCCCCGAACCCGGTCGTCACGCCATAAACGACTCTGCCTTCCCTGACCCACTTTTCGACCAGATTCCCTGCTTCAACGATTTTCTTGGCGGCCTGCTCCGAGAGCCTCACCGCTGCTTGTTTTCTTGCGATGACCACCAGGTCTTCGAGGGTCATCCCGTCCGTACCCAGCGCGATTTCTTTCATCGGGTATCAGCCTTTCCCGGTTTCTTGCCTGCAGGACTCCCTTCCATCCCGCTCGGCCGTTTTCTCTTCCTTTTACTCCATATCATCAAATAGATCCAGCCCCGCAAACTCCTTTTGGTTTTGAGGGTATGTATTGCTGAACAACCAATGAAGTTCCCCGCCGCTTGCGGCGGGGAACTTCATTTCACCAGAGGTTCAAGACATTAGAGCGGGTAAGAAGAGCACAATTTGCGGAAAAGCAATGAGGAGAAATATGAAAATAAACATGGTGAGTACGAAAGGCAGCACCCCCTTGAATATGGTTTCCATGGGTACATCTTTGGCTACTCCTGCGATTACATATACATTCATGCCTATTGGAGGAGAAATCATGGCTGTTTCGACCAACAATGCGATCAGGATTCCGAACCATAGGGGATCGAATCCAAGCTTTATAATCAAAGGAAAGAAAATGGGTACTGTGAGCAAAACCATAGCCATGGTATCGATGAAGCAACCAAGAACGAAGTAAAGTACTACGATGAAAAGTATCGCCAGAGTAGGACTTATTCCAAGTTCAATGATGTAGTTTGCAAGCTCCATGGGGATGGTGCTCACAGCGATAAAAGGCACCATGATGAATGCACCAATGGCACAGAGAAAAATCATGCCGGTGGATTTGACGGCATCTACAATGCTGACAGTCAACGATTTCCAGTTTAGCCGTTTTCTGACCAGCGATAATAGAATGGCGCCCGCGGCGGCAATACCTCCAGCCTCTGTAGGAGTGAACCAGCCGACAATGAGGCCACCCATTACCAGAACAATCAAAACCAGTACTTCTGCGCAGGCACCGGTCGCGGCCAATTTTTCCTTGAATGTTGAGCCTTTTCCGGGCGGAGCGATGGATGGCTTCAAGCGTACCTGGAGGTAGACCGTGGCCATAAACATTAAAGCCAGCATGATTCCTGGCACGATGCCGGCGATAAAAAGATTAACGATCGATGTTTCTGTAAGAATTCCATAAATGATCAGGATGGTACTGGGTGGTATCAAAAAGCCAAGCGTACCGCCTGCAGCAATGCAACCTGTGGATAATGCGCTGTCATATTTATACTTCCGCATTTCCGGTATTGCCGGTGTTCCTATCGTTGCTGCCGTAGCTATGCTCGATGCGCTCACTGCGGAAAAAATGGCACAGGAACCCAGTGCTCCAATAGCCAGCCCCCCCGGCAGTCTTCCAAATATCCTGTACGCCAGCGTAAACAGGGCAGAGCCCAGACCCGCGTTGAAGAGAACGGTGCCCATAAGGAGAAAAAGTGGAAGGACGAGCCAGTCATAATTGGATATGAGCCCGTACGGGACCGTGGAGATAACATGGAACGCGGCGGGCATATTGACTATATAAGAAAATCCCAGAAATCCAACCAGGGCCATGGAAATACCGATGGGAACGCCCAAAAGAAGAAAGAGAAGCGTTAAGACGACCCCAACAATACCCGTGGTAAATGGATTCAACTTACTTTTCCTTTCGCAGAAGCCGAATGAAGTCATACAAAAAATATCCCCAGATCGCAGCGCAGCCCAATACCCAGACGAATCTGAACGGGGCCGAGGGGAGGTGAAGCACCAGAGTGTAGGAACCCGGTTTAATGATTGCATCCCAGAAATAATCAATGGCACCCCAAATGAGAAGCGAGACAGTGACCAAATTGACAGTCATGCCGAAAATGGCAATGGGTACCTGAAGCGACTTGGGCAGTCGGGAAACCAGCACTTCAACGGCGATATGAGCCTTTTGCAGTTGCGTGTAACTTAGAGCAAAGGAGATGAGGACAACTCCAGACAAACTGATCACTTCCACGCCACCATAGAGTGGCGAGCTGAAGAAATTCCGTCCGATAACGTGTACGACGACGACAAGCATCATCATCACTAACGAAATGGACGAGATGATAAGAGGCACATTTTTTGCCGTGAACTTTAACCAGGAGGACACAAGCAAACCCCCTCATTAAGAAGTGATTCTATAGAGAACCGGCGCGATAATTCCTCCCGCGGGGAATGAAGATGGGCTGCCACAGGGTTGGCCCCATATGCATCATCGCGCAGCCATACGACGCAGTTATCAACCGTCTCGAAATAGTATTGACGCTTCATTCTAACCGAAATGTCCTCTCCCTGTAGGAGCGACCTCCCGGTCGCGATGCTATCGCAAGCAGGAGCTTGCTCCTACGGGAACGGGGACGCGACAAGGAGGCAAATGGGTGTCAATACTATTATGAGATTATTAATATGCTGCGTGTCGAAAGACTCGCAGCATAACTCGTCAATCTATTCCTATTTCCTGAGTGAATTTACAAATTCCAGCACCTTGGTTGCAGGATATCCTTTCGCATCGAGAACGGCTGCGTGCTTCCTGTTATTGGTATCCACGATTTCAAACCACTTTGCCTGTTCTTCTGCCGATAGCTTGATGAACTCCATACCCTCTTTTTTTCCATACTCAACAGCAGATGCATCCGCAGTGTCAAAAGCCTTGATCGATTCATTCCGGCCCCACTCGAGGCTGTCATCGATTACTTTCCGGAGGTCGGGAGAGAGCTTATTCCAGCTATTGAGATTCATAACCAGGAACCAATTGCTGGACTGATACATGCCGAATTCAGTGACGTAATTTACGGGAAGTTTAAAGGACTCAATGGCCTCTTTGAAAACCAGACCACCGTGGACGGTGCCCTTTTTCATGCCGATGACCATGTCGGCTGAGGTCATGCTCACCGGAGTCCCACCCAGTAACTTAAGCGTGTCGGCTGCCTCGGGTACCGGCACCCTGAGTTCCAATCCCTTCAAATCGGCCATGGTGCGGACCGGTTTTGTGGTGGCAACCACAGCCGGGCCTGAGGAGTTAATCCATAAAACCTTGACGGTTTCCCATTCTTTTCGAAACTCCGGAAATTTCTTCCAGACCTCGGCCACTATTCTTGATCCGGAAGCAGAATCAGGGACACCGGCCAGATACATGGAGAAAAGTCCGGTCAGTTCGGCTCCGGCCCTGGAATAGCGGTAACTCGAGCCCATGTCGGCAATGCCCTTTTCGACACCACTGAAGGTCTCGAAAGGATTGATTAGGGTTGCACCCGGAAATATGCGGATATTCAGATTGCCGTTACTGTTGTTCTTGACCTTTTCCGCCCATGCTGCAAGTTGTTTGTCCAGGATAGAGCCCGCGGGGGCCATATGGCTGAGGGTAAGCTGTGCTGCTGAAGCTGCAGGCAGAAGGCCTGTTCCGATCAGGACGACAACACTCAGTATGACTGCAAATTTCTTCATGATCTTCCTCCGTCTTTATTCTTGAATGCGATAGATCGCGCGACTGTATCCCCCTGCAACAGGGGAGCAAATAGGATGCCAAGGGAGCAAACGAAGGGAGGCGCCTTAATTGCCTGAAAAGAGGATGAAACGCCTTGGGTGAAGCGTCTGCAGAAAAAAAATGGTCTGCTGTCATGTCAGTATTCTTTACATCATGTAAAGAAGAAATGACCGCCGATTGAGAATCCTGGCCTACTGCTTGCCTGAATATTGCGTCACGTCCTGCCTCAAGTCCCGCTTCTGGATCTTCCCGGCCGGGGTCCTCGGCAGGTCGTCCACGACGAAGAACTCCTTGGGCACTTTGAATGGGGAAAGATGTTCCTTCAAGAAGGCCTTGAGCGCTTTCTCGTCGATTTTCCGTCCAGGCTTCGGGATGATGTAAGCCGTCACCCTTTCACCCCACTCCCTGTCCGGGGTACCGATGACGGCGCATTCCTGCACTTCCGGTCTCTTGTAGATAACCTCTTCCACCTCCTTGGGATAGACGTTCTCTCCGCCGGTGATGATCATGTCCTTGATTCGATCGACGATGTAGTAGTATCCGTCCTCATCGACCTGGCCCACGTCGCCGGAGCGAAACCAGCCGCGCTCCCAAAAGGCTGCCGCGGTTCCTTCCGGGTTGTCCAGGTAGCCTTTCATGATGTTCGGGCCCCGGACGCAGATCTCGCCTTTTTGGCCTTTCTCCACCTGATTTCCGGCTTCATCCCGGAGCTCAATCTCCACACCGGGCACTTCCGTGCCGATCGAACCGATGACGTGCCTGTAATAATGGTTGTAGGTGACGGTCGGAGCGGCTTCGGTCATGCCATAGCCTTCGTAGATGGCCAGGCCCGTGCGCTCTTTCCATTGCCTGACCGTTTCCGCAGCCATGCTGGCCGCGGCCGAGAAACAATAGCGAACCGGGCCGAGCCGCTCTTTAAGCCTGTCCAGGGTCAGCAGGCGGACATAGACCGTTGGGACCGCGAACAGTTTGGTCACCCTGCCCTTTTTCATCGCATCCAGCACTTTGTCCTGATCAAAAGCAGGAAGCATTTCCAGGCACCCGGCGCTCAGGATGGTTGCATTCATGATGTGCATCTGGCCGAAAACGTGATTGAAGGGCAAAAAACACAGGGCCCGGTCCTTTTCCGTGGAGCGCTCGTTGAAGACAACGGTGTGGATGGCCGCATTGATGTTCTCGTGGCTGAGCATGACCCCCTTGGGAGTCCCTGTCGTTCCCCCGGTGTAGAGCACCGCTGCCGTATCCGTCCGCTCCCTGTCGACCGCTTCGAAGGAGGGCGAACCCTGGGCAAGAAGTTTCTCGAAAGTTAGATCGCCGTTTCGGCAGATGATTTTTTCCACGACCCCTGCCCGCTTCAGTTCCTCCACTTCTGCCAGCCTTTCTTCCGCCACAAGCAGGATCCGGGGACGAGAGTGCCCCATCAGCAGGGTCATCTCCTCTTTTTTCAGCATGGAGGAATAGGTCACCGCCACGGCGCCGGCCTTCAGGACACCGAAATAAAAGCCGAGCCAGTCCTTTGAGTTGGGCAGAAAAAGGCCGATGGGATCGCCGCTTTTGATCCCCATTCCCAGCAGGGATGTCGCCACCCTGTTGGCCAGAGCGTCCAATTCTGCATAGGAAGTTTCCGCGCCGGATTCGCTGACAGCCGGACGTTTCCCGAAATAGAACGCGCTTCTTTCCAGATTTTTCGCCAGGTTCATGTCTCCTCCGATCAAATCCCCACGTGGCTGTCCGGCAACCCAGAATGCCTCTCCCCCTGGCCCCAACCATCTCCCTCAGAAGCCTTTGTCATGATGTCATTGCGAGGGAGTGAAACGACCGAAGCAATCTCAGTGGTGGATCGACCCATGGAGATTGCCACGCTCCCCCGGATCAAGTCCGGGGTCGCTCGCAATGACAACCAGACGATTGCGACACAGTTTCCAAGTGCGAGGGAGTTGTCGGACGGCATGCTCGCATCGGGTCGGCCCTCTCTACAAATTGCAGTCGTAATAGCCGCGGCACACGTCAAAGCGGCCGAGCTGCGCTCCCCCTTCCCAGAGCTGGATGATTTTGCATGATTTCTTTTTCCACAAAGCCGCGGAGCATATCCTTGGCCATGCGATCTTCTTCCTTGAGAAAAACATCCAGGTATTGATGATCCGTCATGTTTGTGTCACCTCCTTTGGTGCTTCGTTTCCCTCACCCTTCCCCCCAGTTCGGGGAGAGGAAGAAGTCTGGCCGAGACCCAAATCCGAAAGCACTCTTCCCACAAACTCCATTCCGTCCGCTTTATAGGCAGGGAGCTCCCATGGCATTTTCCTTAACGTCTGGAGCATGGAGGGCAGAAGGTCGAAGGAGATGGAAATGAGCTGCCGGCCCTCTGGAAAGAGTTTTCTCCGCTTCATGCCGTGGCCAAGCCCCGTGACACTGTAATTCAGCTTCCCGGTCAGGTAGGGATAAACGTAGGTCCACGCACACCCGATTGCGGCCGTGAATTTGCTCTCCCACATCTCCCCTGTCCTGTAGCTCATGGCCCGCAGCAGGATTTCGGTCTGATCGGTCTTGGCAAGGAGGATCAGCAGGTCGGGATCAAAGGAAAGCTTCTCTAAAGGCGAAAAGGCAACATAGTGAATGACGCCTCTGCCTATTTTGGGAAGATGAAGGTAAAGCCGGCTTGCGGAGCGGGGCTCTTCAAAGATCTGCAGCCCTGCCCCGAACTCCCCGCTGATAAAAGGCTCAGGCGAATCCGCCTGTCCCAAAACATAAAGACCGGCTTCACACAGATGGTTTTCAGCATCCGCATAAAAGGCATTCCCCTGCTGAGCCTTCACAAGCATCTCACAGAAAGCCATCTTTTCCGCCAACCGCTCCAGCTTGGCCGGTCGTCTTGGCAAGAACTTGACGCCCACAGGCGGGATGTCGAAGGCAAACCTGTCAAGAACAGCCAAATCTTTTTTAGCAATCATCGTAGCGACTCCCTAAGGTCTGTCGTCTTATTTTCAAAGGAAAGCCCGCTTCTGCAGATGGTATGGAGGCTGTCCGACACGTTTTCGGACAGCCTCCAAAGAGGACTCTTGAAAAGCCCTTGGATCAATAACGGCTTTCGCCTATTTTTTCGTATAAATGTGAGGCAAGGGCGTGGAGCCGACTTTTACCACCTTGCCGTTGATGACCTGGTCGATGCGGATTTCATCGACGCCCTCGATATCGCCCGGGCCGTAGGTCAGCGGCGTGCTGCTGATGCCGCCCGTCTCAAGTTTCTTGATCCTGTAAAACCCGTTCTCCAAGACGGCCCGTGGTGTGAGTTTGTTAAAAGGAACCTTTTCCACGGCGAGCCGCAATGCCTCGACCTGGATCATGCCCTCGAGGAAGCCGCCCTGGTACATGATGTGATTGACGAATTTGCCGGGGTGAGACATTTTCTGCGCCTCGATCATGAACTTCACTCCCGGAGCAGGGTCGTCCCAGGACGGGAAGCTTCCGGCGCACACGTAACCGTCGCCCAGTTCGCCCATGGCCTCGGCGAACACGACGGCATGGCCGGGCGAAGCAACCCCGAAGGTCATCTTGTAGGGCAGAAAGGGTCCCATACCCAGCCTGAACATCTCCTTGACCGTAGGCTGGGAGCCGGGGTTGATCATCACGCCCAGGGCAAGATCAACGCCTTTTTCCTTGAGCCATGTGAGCTGGGTTGTGGGCGGCGATGTAGGCACGAGCGGCACATACTGGGTTCCCACGAACTCATAGCCTAAGTTTAGAAGATAGGCCTTCATCTCCGGGATCTCGATGGATTTGCCCATGGCGTTGTCCGCGGTCAGGTACGCGACCTTCGGTTTCCTCGTTTCCTTCCAGTTCGATTTGAACCACTCGGCGATGGCTCCCATGCAGTCGGTATAGATAGGATAGTAAGTGAAGCAGCTTTGAGGCGGGGACAGGTAGTACGGCCCGGTGGCCATGCTCGTGGCCCCCATGCCGTCCTCCCACAGCCTGTCTTTGAGGGCGAGCGCAATGGGAGACCCCGATATCCTGGCGACCAGCATGCCCTTGGCCTTGAGCTCCTCGTAGATGGGCAGGGCTTTGGCCGGCTTGAGCTCGTCATCCCGCCACATCACCTCCAGGGTAATATCGGCAGGCCATTTCTCCTTGCGCCAGGGGGCCATATTCTTGGTTTTGTTTACATAGTTGACGTAGTCCTGAATGGCGGACAGTACGGCCGCCGAATCCTCGGCAAACGGTCCGGTCAGCGACTGAGTGCCGCCGACGTACAGGGTTTTTGCATGGGTCGCGGGAATTCCCAGCAACACCACGAGCATCATGGTCATGAAGACGATCGCAGCCATTTTGATTCTACCCATCTTGTCCCTCCTTTGTTGTTAATGGTTTCTGTTTCGATGTTCCTTTTGCCCTTGCCGGCATCACAGTTTTCATTCCGACACTTCGTGGGAAAAAGGCCAAAGCCTGAAGTAGGTCTTGATCATCTCCCAGCGGTGATGAAGGCCCCGAGGTTCGAAAATCAGGAAAATGATGATGACGAGACCGTGGGTAATGAGGGCCAGGGAAGCGGCCGCCTGAGGAGCGACCACGGCCGACATGACCGGCCCGGCCACGGTGACGAGTTCATCAAGGACCTTAAGGGCGATAGCGCCGAACACGGCCCCTGCCGTGCTGCCCATCCCTCCCACAATCAGCATCCCCAGGTACCAAACCGAGTCCATGAAAGGAAACTGGTCGGTGCTCGCGAAACTGTAATAGTGAATGAGCAGGGCCCCGGCCACACCCGCATACACGCACCCGATGAAGAAGGCCTGAAGCTTGTAGGTCCAAAGGCTGACTCCCATGACTTCAGCCGCCAAATCATTATCCCGGATGGCGATGAACGCCCTCCCCGCCCTGGTGCGCACGATGTTCTTGGCAAAGAGGGTTCCCAGGCAGGCCAGGACCATGACCAGCCAGAAGTAGTTGGCCTTGGTGTTCAGGGAAATGCTTCCTATCCTGGCCCTGGGGATACTGAGGCCGTCCGCTCCACCGGTGATGCCGTGCAATTGGATGATAGTCCAGATAATAATGAAATGCGCGGCGATGGTCGCCATGATGAGATAGAAGCCCTTGATCTTCAGGGACGGCAGGCCGAAGATCAAACCGGCTATGCCGGCGCCCAGAGCACCGCAGGGAAGGGCAAGCCAGAAAGGGAAGCCGAGTTTGGCGCACAAAACCGCCGACGTGTAGCCCCCCACAGCCATGAATCCTGCATGACCGATGGAAATCTGGCCGCAGTACCCCGTCAAAATATTGAGCCCATGAACGCTGATCACGGAAATGCCCATCATGGTGAGAATGGTGAGCATCCTGTCGCTCAAAAAGAAAGGGCCGGAAAACAGAAGGACGAGAAAGACCAGCAGGGTCCCCCGTTGAAGCCGGGAATGGAAGATGGACATATCCTGGGCGTATTTTTCTTGAAAGGTTCCTGTGCGGATAGCCATGCGCTATACCCTTTCGATCCTGACCAGGCCGAACAGCCCGTAGGGCCTGAAGATGAGCACGATGATCATGACAAAAAAAGGAAAGACCTGGGCCAGGGCCCCGCCGGGCAAAAGCGGGTCCAGATATCCTGCAGCGACGTTTTCCAGCATGCCCAGGATGATTCCGGCAAAAATAGCCCCGCCCACAGAGTTTACCCCTCCCAGGAGCACGACGGCGAACGCCTTGAGGCCGATATTGGCGAGCTCCATGTTCGCGCCTGAAACCCCTCCCAAAAGGATGCCGCCGATGACCCCGACCACGCTCGCGATGATCCATGACACGGCGTAGACGGTGGTGGCCCGGATGCCGACGCTCTGCACCACCTGCAAATCCTCGGCCGTGGCCCGCATGGCCAGGCCGATTTTGGTGTAGCGGAAAAGGAGCATGAGAATCGCCACGCAAATCGCCGAGACGATAAGGCCGATCAAAGACTCGGAGGGAATGGATATCTCTCCCACTTTCAAGGTGATCGTGGGCAGCAATCCATGGTAGGCCTTGTATTCGGCTCCCCAGAGCAGGGTGGCAACCCCTCCCAGGATGGTGGACAGAGCGATGGTCGCCATGATGACGGCCAGCACGGGCTCGCCCAGGAGAGGCCTCAAAATAAGACGCTCTATCAATAGACCCATGATAGCTGCCGTCACGATCGCCAATCCGAGAGCGGCCCAAATGGGCAGGCCGAAGGTGACCAGGAAGGTGAAGCCGAGATAGCCGCCGATCAGAACAAAATGTCCCTGGGCGATGTTAAAGACCTCCGAACACTTCAGGATGATCACGAAGCCTATGGCGATGAGCGCATAGACCATCCCCTGCGCCAAACCGGTTACCACCAATTGCAAAAAAAATGTCATCGGCCCGTTCCTCCGACTGACTGGATTCGAAGCGTCGTCTGGACGGTCCCCATGGGTCCGTCGCTTTGCCCGACCCGGGCTTCCACCGGGACCTCCGTCCTGTCAGCGTAGATCGCCTCGATCATGTCGCGGTAACGCTCTTCCAGGAATCCCCTTCTGAGCTTTCTATTACGGGTCAACTCCCCCTCGTCCGGGTCGAATTCCCTGTGAAGAATGACAAATTTCTTCACCCTGGAGCCGGGGAGCAGGGTGTCATTGACCCTTTCGATATCCTGCTTCACCAGGTCGTAAACCTCCGGCCTTTGAGCCAGCTCGGGGAATGTGCTGTAAGGCACCCTTTGATCTCCGGCCCACTTTCCGACATTACCGTAATCCATCACGATGATCGCCGATACATAGAGTCCTTGGGGGCCGGCCAGGACCCACGCATCCTTGATATAGGGGCTGAACCTCAGCCGGCTTTCTATGGATTGGGGGGCAAGAATATCTCCGTTCGCCAGCTTGACAATGTCCCTTAATCGGTCGACAAACACCAGGTGCCCGTCATCTTTGATGATTCCACTGTCCCCGCTGTGGAACCATCCGTCCTTGAGCACTTCGGCGGTCTTATCGGGGTCTTTGTAATACCCGATAAAGGCGCCGGGGTGCTTATAGATGATCTCCCCTTGATCGGTCACCCGCAGGTCTTCTGCCCGGTGAGCGGGACCCACCGTTTCCAAACGAATATCCTCCTTGCCCGCCCCTGTCAGGGGGCCGCCTTCCGTGGAGCCGTAAAGGTTCTTGAGAGGCAGATTCAGTGCATGGTAGAACTTGATCGCATCCGGGCTCAGAATGGATCCGATCGTGTAGCAGATCCTCACGTTCTGCAGGCCCAGGGTGCGCCGGATAGGTGCAAAGATTGTGATCTCCGCCAGCCGATAGAGCATCCTCTGGAACAGAGTCCGATTCCGCTTGTTGTACAATGCCTCGGCCATCCGATCGCCCACGGGCATGAACATTCGGGAGGCAAAGCGGTTGATCCTGTCGGCGCTTGAAATTTTTGCCCGAACCATGGCTGCCTGGCTTTCCCACAACCGGGCCCCGCGGACCACGATGCTCGGTCCTGTTTCACTGGTGTCCCGCTTCTGGGTTTCAGGCCCTTCCGCAAAATTGAGGGTGCATCCCGAAAGGAAGTGACACCCGATCGAAAGCCACTGCTCGTTGATCCAAACCGGCGGCAGGTAGGGGACGACATTGTCGTGATCGTACCACCGATCGAGACCCAGGTGGTATTCCGCGCCCGCCCTCAAGCTCTTAAAGGTGTGGACGGCCCCCTTGGGAGCCTGACCGGTGGTTCCCGAGGTGTAGACGATGGCGCACACATCATCCGCTTTTCCGCTTTCAACGCTTTTCTCAAAGGACCCGGGGTGTTCTTCTTCATATTTTCTGCCGAGATCCAGCACCTCTCTGAATCCTATCAGGACAGGGTCCTCGTAGTGGGCCAGCCCTTTATAGTTCCAGTAGATGACCTTCTTCAACCCAGGGAGTGCTTCCTTGATTTGAAGGAACTTGTCAACCTGTTCCTGATCCTGCACGATGGCAAATGCGGTCTCTGAATTCTCCGCAATGTATTTGATCTCCCCCGGCGTGAGCTCCGAGTAGGCTCCCACGGAGACGGCGTGGGCGGCCTGCGCCGCCAGCTCCCCATAGTACCACTCCGGTGCATTGTCGCCCACGATGAGCACCTTGTCTCCGGGTTGAAGGCCCAGGGACGTCAAACCCAGAGACAGGGATTTTACGTTGAGATAGTAATCCTTCCACGTGTACGGCTTCCACACCCCAAAGCTTTTGTGGCGCATGGCCCTGCGGGTGTCACCGTATTTCTCAGCGTTAAACTTCAGCACCTTGGGCCAGGTATCGCCCTTTTCCGAGTACAGCATTGCCATCACGTTATCTTCCATCTCCGATGAAGAACTGAACGACAGAAAATCTCAAGCCTAAAACACGAATATCGAATGTCGAACACAGAATTTCGAATGATGAAGGTAAGAGGCTGTATTTTCCCCTTTCGGACTTCATTATTCGATATTCGACATTCTGCGGTTCCCCTGCTTTTATCCGAGCCACCTTTTCCTGCGTCTGTAGTGCTTCACTTCCCGATAGCTCTTTCTGGACCCGGCAGCGGAGAGCCCCAGATAAAATTCCCGGATGTCCGCATTATCCTTGAGCGTGTCGGCAGGGCCTGCCATCACGATTCTTCCGTTTTCCATGACGTGACCGTCGTCGGCGATGCTCAGGGCGGCCCTGACGTTTTGCTCTACCACGAGGATGCCCATTTTGCGGTCCGCTCGGATTCTTCCGATGATTTCGTAGATCTCCTCCACCATGAGCGGGGCAAGGCCGAGGGACGGCTCGTCCAGCATCATCAGCCGGGGATTGGCCATGAGCGCCCGCCCTATCACCAGCATCTGCTGCTCACCCCCGGACAGATAGCCGCTCATCCGGTTACGGAGGCTCTTTATTTTCGGGAAGTAGCCAAGAACCATTTCGATGTCCCTCTTGACCGCGGCCCTGTCATTTCTACAGTAAGCCCCGACCAGGAGGTTTTCCTCCACACTGAGGTGCTCAAGAACCCTTCGACCTTCCATGGCCTGGCTGATGCCCATCGCGGCAATATGCTCGGGGCCATACCGATCGATCCGCTTGCCGTCGAAATGAATGTCGCCGCCGGTTACCGCCCCCTCTTCCGTCTTCAGCATGCCGGATATGGCCTTGAGCGTCGTGGTTTTGCCCGCCCCATTAGCTCCCAGCAGGGCGACAATTTCGCTTTCACCGACCTCCAGGGAGACCCCTCTCAGCACCTGGATGACATTCATGTAGACCACTTCGATGTTGTTCACTTGCAGCAGCATGTCGCCCTACCGCCTTCTTGTCGCTTTCCCTGGAGAAAAAACCCTTGCCTACAGGCCAAGAGCTCCACTCGATAAATCCGAAATTCGAATATCGAAATCCTAAACAAATTCAAAATCCGAATGCCCAAACTTCTCAAACAATCGGAGACAGAGCGAACTCGGTGCATTGGGTGGTGGCGCATTGAGATTTCGGTCATTGTTTTTTGTTTCGTGCTTCGGATTTCGTGCTTCGGATTTGTACCCTTTACACGAATCTCATTGGACGACTCTAAAGTCACCACATTGCCGGCGTTGCAGCCTTCACCGACCCTTCCCGAGATAGGCCGTGATCACCTCGGGATTCGTGCTGATCTCGGCCGGGGTTCCCTCGGCGATTTTGCGTCCGAAATCGAGGACGACAATCCTGTCCGCGATGTCCATCACCACGCCCATATCGTGCTCCACGAGGACGATACTCCGGATTCCGTCCCTCAGCACGGGGGTATTGGGATAGGTCGCTCCCTGACCTTCGAAAACATCGAGGATGAATCGGGCGATATCCTCTTTTTCTTCCAAATTCATCCCGGCCATGGGTTCGTCCAGGAGCAGGACTTTCGGCTCCAGAGCCAATGCCCTTGCCAGCTCCACCCTTTTTCGCATTCCGTAAGGTAAAAGTCCGACCACCTTTTTTCTAATGGGTTGGATTTCCAAGAAGTCGATGATCTCCTCCACGACCCGGCGGTGCTCGATTTCTTCCTTTTGCGCCGGCCCGAAGTAGAGGGCACCGCTCATGAAACTCCGCTTCATGAGTGCGTGCCGGGCGGCCATGACATTGTCCAGAGTGCTCAGGCCCGTGTAAAGCTCGATGTTCTGAAACGTTCTTGCAATACCGAGCTTGGCCAGTTTGTCGGGACGCATCCGGGTGATTCGCCTTCCATCGTGGAATATCTCACCTTTTTGGGGTTTGTAGAAGCCGTTGATGCAGTTCAAAAGGGCGGTCTTGCCTGCTCCGTTCGGTCCGATGATCGCCAGGACTTCATGATTCCTGACATCCACGCTCACATCGAACAAGGCATGAACCCCGCCGAAGCTGAGGGATAAATTCTCGATCCTCAATGTGGCTTTTTTCTCGCTTTCCACCGGTCAAGTGTCTCCTGGGAAGGGAAGTTTCTCTTAACGTTGCGCAGGGCGGCAGCCTTTTCCGTTCCTTTCTAACACAATGCTCTAGGACTTGCCAAGGATCTTCCTCCCGGCCACCATTTTCTCGATCCTTTGCTGCCTTCGAAAATCTCCAGGGCCTTCCGGATATCCAACGGCTCCTTGGTTAAGGCAAAAACTACATCTTTTATACGTAACTGAGATCTAATTGTGCAGAAAATGAGAAGTGAAAAACCCTACTGATATAGTCAATATATGGATAATCGATACATTAAATTTTCTCTGATGTCAATCATTATGCCGTTGACAGGCAGGCTTAACGTTTCTATACTGCTTTCCGCCTCATCAAACCGTTTATCATCTCAACGTATCTTCAAAACAATGACAAAACCGAAAAGGGAGGAGAAGAAATGGAAAAGAAACTGCTTTTCTTTTTGCCGATGTGTGTCCTCATTGCATCGCTCTTCCTGGCAGGCTTCGCCCAGGCGCGGCACCATCCGAGTTGCGGGCCAACGATTGACCCCATCGTGTCCACGGACTGGCTGGCAGAAAATGCTGGAGCAGACGACCTTGTAATCCTCGATATCAGAACTGTAGGGGAATACTCGACCGGTCACATTCCGGGCGCGACAAGCGCCCCGTTCGTGACGGGAGATCCTCCGATCCCCGTTTCCGGATGGATCAACATCAGCGATGACGGCCTTCTTCTCGAAGTACCTGATGAGAGCGATTTATTTCCATACATCGGTTCTCTTGGCATAAATCGTTGTTCACGAGTCGTGATCGTTACCTCACCAAATCCCGCAGAACCTCCATTTTATGGTCTCGCCAATGGAACGAGGGTTGCCCTTACCCTCATTTATGCTGGAGTGAAGAACGTGGCGGTTCTGGATGGGGGCTATCCCAAGTGGGTGGCGGAAGGAAAGCCGACAACGACGGGTGTACCTGATGTAGAAATCGTAACTTACGATGGCAAAGTGAACAAGGCAATATTCGTTTCCCGGCAATACGTGAAGAAGAGCATTCGAAAAGCCGACATCCTCGATGTGAGAGACGCCGATGTTTACTTCGGAGTCACGATCGAGCCATTTGCAGAAAAGGCCGGGCACATCCCGAACGCCAAGTGTTTGCCCGCTCCATGGATATGGTATGCAGAAGACGGGAATTATCTTTATAAGGACGCCGATACTCTAAGCGAAATGGCATCCGGTGTAATCGGGGAACCCTGGGGTCGTAAAGGTCATTTCCGTCAGGAAATCATCGTCTACTGCGGCGTGGGCGGGTATGCCAGCTCCTGGTGGTTTGTGCTGACACAGGTCCTGGGATATGAAAACGTGAAGTTATATGACGGAGCCGCCCAGGAATGGGTGAGATATTACGACATGGTTCCCTATCAGTGGGACTGAGGCTGCGTAACTGACCCCATCAAGGGGGAGGGATATCTCACCTGTATTTTGCGCGGATTTCTTTCTTGAGAATTTTTCCCTGGGGATTTTTCGGCAGGGAATCGACGAACTCGACCGACTTGGGCGCCTTGTAGGACGCAATGTGCTCCTTGCAGAAGGCTATCATCTCCTTTTCGGTAGCCGTAGCGCCCGGTTTCAGGGCGATGACGGCGTGCACCCGCTCCACCCACCGGGGGTCGGGGACTCCGACCACAGCCGCTTCCCCGACGGCCGGATGCTTGTAGAGCACGTCCTCCACTTCCCGGGAATACACGTTCTCGCCGCCGCTCACGATCATGTCCTTTTTCCTGTCCACGATGTAAATGAACCCTTTCTCATCGTAGTAGGCCAGGTCGCCGGTGTGGAGCCATCCATCCACAATCGCTTCCGCCGTCTCTTTGGGTTTTTTCCAGTACTCCCTCATGATCGAATCGCTCTGCGCGATGATTTCGCCCACCACGCCGGGGCCGACATCCCGGTCTTCCTTGTCCACCACCCTGGCGTGGACACCCAGACTCGGCTGCCCGCAGGAAAGCAGCACCTTTTGCTCTTCAGCCGGTTTGTCCAGCACCTGGTGGGTTTCCTTGGGAAGGGTGGAAATCTGCGGTCCTGATTCCGTCAGTCCGTAGCCCTGGGCAAAAATCGGGCCTAGAACGTCGAGCCCCCGTCGCAGCAGTTCTACGGGCATTGGGGAAGCCGCATAGTAGATCCTGTTCATGCTCTTCAGATCGTACTTTCCGAGGTCCTGATGGGAAAGAATCGCGGCGAGCTGGGTGGGGACAATCTGCATGTCCGTCACCTTCTCATCTTGAATGGCCCGAAGAACCGCCAGAGGATCAAAAGACCGGTTCGGCAGGATCACATTGCATCCTCCGGTAAGGAAAAAGGGCCACACATGGCTGTCCCCGCCGATATGGAAAAAGGGCAGGACCATGAGATGCCTGTCTCCGGCCTTCGTTCCCATCTCCAGGGCCTTGATCCTTGTGTTATCCAGTTTTTGAGCGTGCGTGTAGAGCGCTCCCCGCGGGAGCCCCGTGGTCCCGCTGGTGTACAGGATGATCACGGGATCATCCTTCTTGACATCCACATCCGGCTCTTCCGGCTCATCCCCGTCAAGCAGATCCCCATACGAGACCATGCCGGCCGCAGAGCCTTCCAGGCAAATATAGTTTTTCACCTTGGAAAGGCGGGGCCTCAGGCCTTCGACGGGTTCGAGAAGCTCAGGGCCCACGAACAAGGTGTTTGATTCAGAGTAATTGATGAGATATTCGAGCTCCTCCGGATGAAGCCTGGGGTTGAACGGTGAGGCGATGAATCCCCCTTTCATGGCGGCTCCGTAAAAGTCCGTGTATTCCAGACAATTCCACGAAAGGATGCCGATCACCTCACCCTTTCGGGTTCCGCTGCGATGGAGGGATCGAATCAGGCGGTTTATCCTCGCGTTAAACGCGGAAAAAGTTATTCTTTGCGAGCCGCAGACAAATGCTTCCTCGTCAGGGTGGAGAAGGGCGTTTCTGTAAATGATGTCTGCGAACGTGCCTCTTGTGTACCGGCACAATTCCTTGAGAATGAGTTTTTCGGACATTTTTTTCCTCATGAGCGGGTCGGTGCAAACGCTGACTGGTATTTCTGACGTTGGAAAACCCAATGACTTCCTTTGGCTTCCAGTCTGAAAACGTGAATCCCATTTTTAGAGCCGATTCGGATTTTTGTCAATTTCTTCATAGTCAATATTTTTAGTTATGCCCTTGCCTGAGAAAAGAAAATGTGCTAGGTGAAATGACAGGGCAGTCACCAAAGGCCTGATGTCCCATGAGGGTTCATAGGACTCATCCGGGATGAAAGGATTTCATGTCTCCACGCCGATTCGGAGCTTAGGACACCATGAGGCCGAAGCACATGAAAAGATACGTCAGTGATCTGAGCACGAACGAAAAAGTGCTGATGGTCATTGTACGGGCTGCAGAAAACTTCAAAAGGACCCACACCGCTATCTTCAGGAGATACGGCCTCTCCTTCCCGCAATATAATGTGTTGAGAGTCCTGGATGCCTCCCAGGACGGCAGGAACAAGATCTCCGACATCGGCAAGATCATGCTCGTTCCGGGTGCGAACATGACCGGCATAGCCAAGAGATTGGAAAGAGACGGCTTTTTGGTCAGGCAATCAGACCCCGGCGACGAACGCGTCACCATCCTTCAGATCACATCCAAAGGGAAAAAGACCTTGAAAAACATCAAAGAGGAAAAGGACCGCATCCTCGAAAAACTGCTCAACGGCTTTTCACAGAAAGACAAACAGGCGCTCCTGGATAAAGTCAAACACCTCATCAAGAAAAACAGGCGTTCATTGTAGTCATTAGGCGGCCTTGCCGGAAATCAGAGCCTCAGTGATCAACGTTAAAGTCCGCACGATCCTCAGCCTGAAAAAAATTATAGGGAGTGGAGAAATTCAGCTCTCCCTTCCGGAGAGCAGTACCCTGGAAGAACTGATCACAAACCTCGTGAGCAGCCGTGGAGATGAACTGGCATCCCACTTGTACGAGCCGAACAGCAAGCGGCTTCGGCCCTACGTTCGACTCATGGTGAACGGCAGGGATATCGCTTTTCTCAATCGAATGGAAACCGTGCTTCGCAGTGGAGACGAAGTCCTGATCCTGCCCCCTGTTTCCGGGGGCTGAGAGCAGACTGTCATCTCGACTCCTTCGGCAGCGCCAGAGGCGACCAGGGCTTGCGCGTCACCGGCTGTGGCGTACAGGAGGCTGGAGGGGTGCTTCGCGCATCGCAATGACAGTGTAAGATTTTTTGCGAGACCATCAGAATTGGAGGTGCAAAGATGTACAAAGGAGGATACACAGGCAAAATTCTGCGGATCAATCTCACGGATCAGACTTCAAAAGAAGAGGCGCTGCCCCTGGAAACGGCAAAAGATTTCATCGGGGGCGCAGGATTCGGGATCAAATATCTTTTTGACGAAGTGAAAGGCGGCACGGATCCTCTGGGCCCCGGGAACAAGCTGATCTTTGCTTCCGGCCCCTTCTCCGGGACCACGATCCCCTGCGCCAGCCGCATGGCCGTCACCGCCAAGTCCCCTCTCACGAACGCGGTGGGTGTGGCCCTCACGGGCGGATATTTTCCAGTGGAATTGAAATATGCCGGCTACGATGCCCTCGTCATCGAGGGAAAGGCGGAAAGCCCCACCTACCTCTGGATCAAGGACAACAAAGTCCAGTTCCGCAGCGCCAAGAAGGTGTGGGGGATGAAAACCACGGACTGCCAGCAAATCCTCAAGAACGAACTCAACGATCAGAACATCAGGATCGCCTGCATCGGCCCGGCCGGTGAAAATCTGTGTAAAATAGCCTGCATCATCAACGAACTGAGAGCCGCGGGCCGCAAAGGACTGGGCGCCGTCATGGGATCGAAAAACCTGAAAGCCATCGCCATCCGGGGGACCGGAGAGGTGGCCGTCGCGGACAAAGAGAAATACAAAAGCGCAAGGGAGGGGTTTGCGAAGGCCATGAAGGAAAGCCCTGTACTCTATCCCCAATTCTCAAAGCTCGGGACTCCCATGGTGGTGGATCATGCTTCCGCCATCGGCATCTTTCCCACCAAGAACTTCTCCACCACGGGCGAGTATGCCCCGGTAGACAAAATCGGTGTCGAAGTCCAGCTTACACGAAACGTGGGGAGCGAACACTGTTACGGCTGCCCGGTCGGTTGCAGCCAGCTTAAGGTCGCCAGGACAGGGCCCTATGCAGGGACCCTTGCCGAAGGTCCCGAGTACGAGACGTTCTTTTCCTTCGGCGGGGAAACGGGTGTTGAGAACATCGATGCGGTCATTGCGGCCGACCGGCTGGCCGACGAATTAGGGCTGGATACCATCTCTGCAGGCGTAGCCATCGGCTTTGCCATGGAGTTGTATGAAAAGGGAATCCTGAGTGCCAAGGATACGGGAGGACTGAAACTTAACTTCGGCAATGACGAAGCCATGCTCACCCTCCTCAGGCTCATGGCCTATCGCGAGGGAATCGGCGACCTGCTTGCAGACGGCACCAAGGCGGCGGCGGAGAAAATCGGCAAAGGCTCGGAGAAATACGCCATGCACGTCAAGGGACTGGAACTCCCGGCCTACGATGTGCGGGGCGCCAAAGCGCACGGACTCAACTTTGCCACGTCCTACACAGGAGCGGACCACAACCGGGGGTATGCGTTCCAGGAAATTTTCGGCATCCCCATCCCGCATGAAGTGGACCGGTTTTCCGCCGAGGGAAAAGGGAAACTCACCAAGTGGAACCAGGACGTTCGTTCCGCGACCTGCGACGCTCCCACCATGTGTGCCTTCCTTCTGGACATGGCGGTCCCTGCCATCGCCACGCAAAATACGGCCGACCTGATGGAGGCGGTGACCGGCTTGAAGCTCAGTGCCGACGAGGTCCAGGCCGTGGGCGAACGGATCAACAACCTTGCAAGAGCCTTCAATGTGCGCGAAGGATTCAGCCGCAGTGACGACACGCTGCCGGAAAGACTGATGACCGAACCCCTGAAGGAAGGAGCCTCCAAGGGCCAGTTCATCAGCAAGGATGAGCTCAAGCACATGCTGGATGAATACTACACCGAACGGGGCTGGGATGTGAAGACAGGCGCCCCGACAAGAAAGAAATTGACGGATCTTGGCCTCGGATATGCGGCGGATGCGCTGAAACTCTAGCGAAGCTCCGCCTCGAACCGATCCATCCGACCTAGCAGGCTGCTTCGGAGGACGGGTTCGGGCCTGGCAGGGACAGCCATTCCCCTCAAGGCGATATCTATGGGCGTCGGGCGAAGCGGGGTTCGGGTGAAGGGAAGTAATCCATGAATGCAAACCGGTCAATGCACAGAGGAGGCAAGCATGAAAACAAAAGCCGCTGTCGTTTACGAGAGATCAGGGAAATTCACGATCGACCAAATCGAAATCAGCGAGCCCAACGACGATGAAGTGTTGGTTCGCATCGTCGCCACAGGCATATGCCACACGGATCTGGCCGGTCGTGAGCAGTATTTGCCGATCCCGCCCGAGCGCGCGTTCCCTGCCGTGTTCGGACATGAAGGAGCGGGCGTGGTTGAAAGAGTTGGGGCCCGGGTGACCAAGGTAAAACCGGGCGATCATGTGGCCTTGAGCTGGAATTCCTGCGGGGTCTGTCCGCGGTGCAAGTCGGGGAACGAACCCTATTGCGACAATCTTTTCCTTTACAACTTCAACGGCGCCCGGCCGGACGGAACGACGACCTTGCTAAAGGGTGATCAAGTGATTTACGGCTCTTTCTTTTGCCAGTCTTCTTTCGCCGATCTCGCGCTCACCAACGAAAGGACCCTCGTCAAGGTGAGCAAGGAGATTCCCCTCGAGATCGTCGGTCCCATGGGGTGCGGAATCCGGACCGGAGCGGGCGCGGTCATGAACACCCTTCGTCCCAGCCCCGGCGCTTCCATCGCCGTATTCGGCGTCGGCCCGGTGGGGATGAGCGCCGTCCTCGCATCTGTGGTGTGCGGTTGCACCACGATCATCGCCGTGGATCTCATTCCCGAAAGGCTCGAGAAAGCCAAGGCATTCGGCGCCACCCACACCGTCAATGCAAGCGAGGGAGATCCTGTCCAGGCCGTCATGGACATCACCGGCGGCGGGCCGGAATTCAGCCTGGAGTGTGTGGGGAATCCCAAGGTCCTTCGGCAGGCGGTGGACGTCTTGCCCCGCCTCGGGGTTTGCGGGCTTCTCGGCGTTGTGCCGCCGGGAACCGAGGTCGGCCTGAACATGGACCTGATCATGAACGGCAGGACGGTTCGGGGGGTCCTCGCGGGCGATTCCATTTCGGACCTGTTCATTCCCAGGCTTCTTGATCTTTACAGCCAGGGGAGGTTCCCCTTCGACAAATTGATCACGTTCTATCCCTTCGACGACATCAACAAAGCCGTAGAAGACATGGTGCACGGGCGGGTGATCAAACCGGTAGTGCGAATGTAATGCCCGGCCTCCTTTTCAGGAGCGGACGGATTGTTTACCATCATTGGTTTCATGAAGAGAGGAGGTGAAACCTGCAAATTTTCCCTGAGCGGCAAGAAGGAATGTTGGGTTCTATGTAAACAAAGCTCAGAACCTTTTCAGAAAGGGGGACACAATGAAAAATAAGGGTTTGCTCGGGTTGATCGTGATTACGATCGCTGTGTTTTTCCTGACGGGTGCCGCCGGCGCAGCAAGCAAAGACAAGATCGTCATCGGCCAGGCGATCGCTCTTTCCGGGCCTCTGGCAGGCGGTGTTCAGATAGCCGGCGGTCTCATTTACGAACTGTGGGTTGAAGAGGTCAACAAGAACGGCGGCATCTATGTGAAGGAGTATGGCAAGAAATTGCCCGTGGAACTGAAAAGGTATGACGATAAGAGCGATATCGGGACCATGACGAACCTTCTGGAAAAACTGATCCTGGAGGACAAAGTGGACTTTGTATTCCCTCCCTGGGGCACTGCCTGGCTCTTTGCCGCGGCTCCCATCGCCAACAAGTACGGGTACATCCTGATCGGCGGTCCCGGCGGCGCATTGAAGCTCAAGGAACTCAGCCTGCCCTACTTCTTCCAGGTTTTGAATTTTTCCGAAACTCAGGCTCCTGCTCTCGCAGACATTTATAAGGAAGTGGGCGTCAAGTCCGCGGCCATGATCTACCGCGGAGATCTTCACGGCATTGAGTACGGCAATGCCATGGTTCCCTTTTTCAAGCAGAGGGGCATTGACGTCAAAATGAACAAAAGCTTTCCTGGGGAGATTAAGGATCTCTCACCCCTGCTGAAGGAGGCCAAGTCGCTCAACGTCGATGCTTTTTGCATGGCCGGCTATCCTGAAGAAGGGATGCTTCTGACCGGCCAGTCCCTTGAGCTGGGGATCGACTTCAATTCCCTGTTCATGACCGTCCTGCCCTTTTCCCCCAATCTCTACAGAGACAACTTCGGCGTCAACGTGGTGGAGGGTGTCATGGGCGGCGGGGCCTGGAATGCCAAGACGTCTCCCGGAGCCAAGGATCTCGTGGACAAATTCGTAGCTCGCTTCAAAGTGGAACCCGACTACTGGGGAGGGCTGTTTTATTGGTCGTCTCTGCAGCACTTCCAGCAGGCCATCGAAAAGGCAGGAACCCTGAATCAGAAAAAGATCAGGGACATCATGGCTACCGAGAGGTTCGACACGGCTCTGGGACCCTTCTGGTACGACAAGGACCGATACTTCGTCAATCATCCCGGTGAGATCGGTCAATGGCAAAAAGGGGTCTTCGAAGTCATAGACCAAGGGCCGAAGCGCACCGCACCCCCTCTGTACCCCAAGCCGCCGTGGCCGAAGAAAAAGTAGAAGGAAATCGCATTTGAAAGATTGGACAGGATTGACAGGATAATCAGGATTCGGAACACATCCTGTCGATCCTGTCTAACTATTGCGTTCTACCGGGAAGCCGCCACGATGATTGTAAACATCCTCGACATCCTGATTGCCGGTTTGCTCATGGGCGGCATCTATGCCCTGATCGCCGTGGGGCTCAGCCTGCAGTACGGCGTTGCCCGCGTGCTCAACATCGCTCATGGCGAGTTCATCATGCTCGGGGCCTTCATCACGTGGTCGCTTTTCAACTTTTTCAAGATCAGCCCTCTGGTTTCTGTCGCTGTTTCAGGTCCCCTGATCCTGGCTCTCGGGGTCATCCTTTACAAAACGGTGTTCAGTCGTCTGAGAAGCACTTCACCCTCACCCTCCGTCTTTGAGGGCAAATCCATGCTGGCCTGCTTCGGCCTCCTGTTCATCATTCAGAATCTCGCGATACTCATCTGGGGTGCAGAAAACAAGGGATACTCCTACCTGGCTTTTCCCGTCAGTTTCTGGGGGACGAAATTCGCCGCCAATCGTCTGATGACTCTGGGCATTGCGATCCTCTTCGGCTCGGTCTTTTACCTTTTCCTCGCCCGCACCCGCCTGGGAAAAGGGATCCGCGCTGCAGCGCAGGACCCGGTGGCCGCCGGCTTGATGGGGATAAACATCGACCGGGTCCTCGCCCTTTGCTTCGGCCTTGGGGGCTTGATGGCCGGTTTAGGGGGCACCCTCATCAGCATGTCTTATCAGGTTCAAGCCACCATGGGGCTGGAATACACGATGATCGCGCTCATCGTGATCGTCCTGGGGGGGCTGGGCAGCATTCCCGGAAGTTTTCTCGGAGGCTTCCTGTTGGGTCTTGTGGGAAGCGCCGTAACGCACTGGCAGCCCGGCTTGGCCCTGGTTGCCTATTATGTCATCTTTATGGGTCTCCTCCTGGCCAAGCCCACAGGCATTTTGGGAAGATAGAACCATGAGCATTCCAACCGTCGTTTTCAAGAAGCCCTTCCTCGTGGGGTTTCTAGTCGTCATCATGCTTCTCGTGGCGCTCGCGCCCCTCTATGCCACACGGTATTCCATCGTGTTCCTAACCACCATTTTCATGTATGTGATCCTCACCGTGAGTTGGACGCTCTTTTCCGCTCCCACGGGGTACGTCTCTTTGGCACCCGCCGCATTTTTCGGGACCGGCGTCTACGCTTCGGCCCTTCTGGGCTTAGTGCTTCCCCTGCCTGCCGTCATCGTCATCGGCAGCCTGGCCAGTGCCTGCCTTGCCTTGCTGGTGGGGGCCTTGACTCTAAGACTGAGGGGCATCTATTTCGTCATGTTCTCTTTCGGGTTGGTGGAGCTCCTCCTGCATTTTATCCTGTGGTGGGAAGTCAATATCACGGGAACAACCGGCCGTGTGGTTCCCACCGTGGATAACACAACGGTCTATTATCTCATGCTGACCATTCTTGTGATCTTGCTTCTCACCGCCGCCTTGACAAACCGCTCCAAGTACGGGCTCGCCTTGCAGAGCATCGGGGAATGTGAAGAAGCGGCGGCTCACACCGGGGTCAATGTGACCGCCCTGAAGATCGCGACTTTTGCCGTCAGTGCTTTTTTCATGGGCGCAGCCGGTGTCGTGATGGCGACAAGGTGGACCTATATTGACCCGAAGATCGCTTTTAATCCTGTTCTGTCTTTTCTACCCGTTCTGATGGCCATCTTCGGCGGCACAGGACAACTTTATGGCCCGGTCCTAGGCGCAACGGTTTTCACTTACCTGGAAGAATTCCTGATCACGCGGTTTCCCTATTACTACATGCTCATTTTCGGCATCATCATGGTCTTCGCTATCCTGTACCTGCCCGAGGGTCTTGTAGGACTGATTGAAAAGCTCAGAAACCGGATCGGGGGAGCGAAACATGGCGATCCTTGAAGGCAATGGGGTGACCAAGTATTTCGGAGGACTGGCCGCCGTATTCAATGTGGACTTTCACGTTGAGCAAGGTGAAGTCGTCGGTCTGATCGGTCCCAATGGAGCCGGCAAGACAACGCTCTTCAATCTGATATCGGCTGCCTTGTGTCCGAAGTCAGGGACCATACGATTCAAGGGAACGGATATCACCGGATTGAAGCCCTACAGAATTTGCAGGATGGGCGTGGCGAGAACCTTTCAAACCGTTAAGATCTTTCCCAACATGGCGGCACTCCAAAATGTGCTCATGGGCTCCTATTTCGGTATGTGGCCCCCCATATCCTCCTCGGATGCGTCAATCAAGGCTTTGGAAATCCTGGAGTTCGTGGGATTGTCCCGGGTGAAAGACGCTCCTGCCAGAGATCTCACCCTGGCGAATCAGAAGCGGCTCGAAGTGGCGAGAGCCTTGGCTACCCATCCGGAGCTCCTGCTCCTTGATGAGATCATGGCAGGGTTGAATCCTGCGGAGGTCTCACAAGCCATGGAGCTGATCCTCAGGATACAAGCGAAAGGGATCACCATCATTATGATCGAGCATGTCATGAAAGCCATTATGAGCCTGTGCGACCGGATCATGGTCTTGCACCATGGTCAAAAGCTTGATGAAGGAACACCCCAGGAAATTGCTGCGAGCGAAAAGGTGATCAGGGTCTATTTGGGAGACAGGGCGCATGCTGGACGTTAGCCACATCGATGCGTTCTACGGCAGGATTCAGGCACTTTGGGACATTTCTTTGACGATCGGGGAGGCGGAAATCGTTGCCCTGTTGGGTGCCAATGGCGCGGGTAAAACCACCCTTCTCAGTACCCTGACCGGATTGCTGCCCTCCGCCTCGGGGCGCATTGAATTTCGCGGCAGGAGAATCGATGGGCTCAGACCTCACGCCATTGTGGAACTGGGGATTTCTCACATCCCTGAAGGAAGACGGCTTTTCCCCGACATGTCCGTTCGCGAGAACTTGGAAATGGGCGCCTATTTGCGGAGATTATGGAAAGAGAAAGAGCAGACGATCGAAGAGGTTTATCAGCTTTTCCCCATCTTGAGAGAACGACAGGGCCAATTAACAAGCACCCTGAGCGGCGGCGAACAGCAGATGGTCGCTATGGGCCGGGGTTTGATGTCAAAGCCGAGACTGTGCATCATTGATGAGCCTTCATCCGGTCTGGCCCCGATCGTCGTGGACGAAATCTTCCACATCATTAAAGAGCTCCGCGACCGGGGAATGGCCATATTCCTGATTGAGCAAAATGTCCAACAGACGCTGGAGATCGCGGATCGTGCCTACGTGCTGGAGAATGGACGGATCGTCATGGACGGAGAAAGCAAGAAACTTCTGCAGGAAGAACGGATAAGAAAATCCTATTTGGGTCTCTAACAAGCTGCGGACAGCCTGCAACCAGGGGGTTCTTCAGCAGCACAGGAGCATTCGAAGGGTACAACCGTGCAAATCAACAATCCTGAAAGGAGGACAAAGCCATGTCAGGGGAACTGGTGAAACTATTGTCTGATTTGAAAGAGCCCGAGGCCTTGCAGTTCGTCGAGAGCGCCTTGGCAAAAGGAGTCGATCCCATGACTCTCCTGGAGGATGCCAAGCAAGGCATGAGCATCGTGGGGGAGAGATTCGCCAAGGGAGACTACTTCATCCCGGATCTGATGTTTTCCGGAGAAATCCTGAAAGGGATCGTCAAGATGCTCGAACCCCATCTCAAGACCGCTGAAAAGACCGAACGGTTAGGAAAGGTTGTGGTTGGTACCGTGGCCGGGGATATCCACAACATCGGCAAAGATCTCGTGGTTTTTATGCTGGACGTGAGCGGGTTCGAGGTTCTTGACCTGGGCATCGACGTGCCGGCACAAAAATTCGTCGATGCTGTCAGGGAGAGCGGAAGCAAGATCATCGGACTGAGCGGGTTTCTGACCTTGGCGTTCGATTCCATGAAGAAAACCGTTGATGCCATCCAGGAGGCAGGACTCAGGAACAAGGTAAAAATCATGATCGGAGGCGGCCAGATTGACGAGCAGGTAAGAAACTACACCGGCGCGGACGCTTACGGAAGAGATGCGGTGGCTGCTGTTCAACTAGCCAAAGGCTGGATAGGAGGGTAAGACCATGGAAAAGAAATGGGAAGCGATGTCGGCCGATGAAAAGCAGGAGGCCCAGTTTCAAAAGCTGCTCACGCCCAAGGACCCTCAAGGAAATGACCTCAAATTCCAGAGTCCGGAAGCGGAGGCCGCGTACAAGGCAAGCATAATCAGGATCAAGGATGCCGTTCAGTTAAAAAAGACTCCGGACAGAGTCCCGCTCACCCTGCTTCCGAGCATGTACCCTTTTATCAGCGCCGGCATGACCGTCCAGGAGGCCATGTATGACTACGGCAAATGCGCCGCGGCCTTCAAGAAATTCATCCTGGAGTTCAAGCCGGACATGCACATAGGCGCTGCGCAGGCGGGCCCTGGAAAGTTCTATGAGATCCTTGACTACAAGCTCTACAAGTGGCCGGGCCATGGGGTGGCCCCCGAACACTCGTACCAGTGCATCGAGGATGAATATATGAAGGCGGAGGAATACGATCTTTTGATCACCGACCCGTCCTTTTACTTCAGGAATTTCTATCTGCCCCGGGTATTCGGGGCCCTGGAAGGGTTCACCATGCTGCCTCCTCCCACCGGCATCCTTGAAATATACGGGGTCGCCTTTAGTTTCATCCCCTATGCCCTGCCCCCTGTCCAAGGGACTTTCAAGGCTCTCTTTGAAGCCGGGGCTGAAGCCCTCAAATGGGCCATGGCCATGGGCGGGTTAAATGCCGAGCTGGCTTCACTGGGCTTTCCTAACATCCTCGGCGGGTTTACCAAGGCTCCCTTTGACACGATCGGCGACACCCTCAGGGGCACCAAAGGGATCATCATGGATATGTACCGCCAACCCGATAAACTGCTCAAAGCCCTGGAAACTTTAACGCCCATCATGATCGGCATGGGGTTGGGCGCAGCCCAACAGACGGGAAATCCCGTCATATTCATGCCCCTTCACAAGGGAGCGGACGGCTTCCTCTCCGATGAGCAGTTCAAAAAATTTTACTGGCCCATGTTCAGGGCCGTCATGATGGGTCTCATCGAGGGGGGATGCATCCCGTTCCCCGCCCTGGAGGGGCATTGGGGCTCCCGTCTGAACGTGATTCAGGACATCCCGAAAGGCAAGACCATGTGGATGGTCGACCAGACCGACATGGCAAAGGCCAAGGAGACCTTGGGAAAGAATGCCTGCCTCATCGGCAACGTCTCCTCATCCATGCTGAAGCTGGGCACGGTCCAGGATGTGAAAGATTACGTCAAGAAGCTCATCGACACGGCGGGCAAAGGCGGAGGTTTCATCGTGGGCAATGGTGCGTTTTTCGACGAGGCAAAGCCGGAAAACGTGAAAGCCATGGCTGACGCCGCCCGGGAGTACGGGGTCTACAAGTGATTGAGCAGCGCTCTTCTCACCAGGGCCTTGACGATCTCGACCTTGTAGGCGTTGCCGCTCAAGTGTTTCGCGCCTGTTACCGAGGCTCGCGCCGCATCCTCCACCGCTGCAGCGTCAAGAGATTTTCCCTCGATGACCTGCTCCGCGGTTTCGGCTCGCAGGGGTGCCGGTGCGACGCCTCCTAAAAATATCCTGGCCTTCACGCATTTGCCATCTTGAACCGTGATGAGGGATGCAACGCTCGCCACGGCAAAATCGATGGGCTTTCTTTCCGTGAACTTGAAAAAAGCCTGCCGCGTTCCTGGCCACGGCTTCGGGATCCTTACTTCCGTCACCATCTCTTCAGGGCCCAAGGTTTGACCCAGGGGTGTATAAAGATCTTGGACGGGAACCGTCCTCATCCCTTTGCTTCCCATGATGTCGATCTCCGCGGCCAGGGCCGAAAGGGCGATCGCCGTGTCGGAGGGGCATACGGCAAAGCATTTTTTTGCGCCCATGATGGCGTGGTAACGGTTATCGCCCTTTATAGCGTGGCAAGGACCGGTTCCCTTGCGAAGGCAGAGAATACGGCCTCCCATGGAGTGAGGATACCGGTAGTACCAGCAGCGCACGTCCTGGCAGAGGTTCCCGCCGATGGTGCCCATGTTGCGGATCTCAGGCGATGCAATGGATTCGGCCGCCTTGGAAAGGGCCGGGTATGAGGCCTTGACAAGGGGAGACTGAACGATATCGGCGAGTTTTGCCAGGGCTCCGATCTTCAGTCCGTCGGTATTCTCCACGATGGCATCCAGACCCGAAATGGTCTTGATATTGATGAGGGCAACCGGGTAGTCCTCCAGGATCCGGTCCTTCAGAAGGCCCAGCAAATCCGTTCCTCCTGCAATAAGACGGGCCTTGCCCCCAAAGTCTTTCATCAAAGAAAGCGCTTCATCCACGGATGCGGCGTTGACATGCTCAAAGGGTTTCACGTCGGTAATCCTCCCTCAATGAAATCTGCTGCCGCAGATTTCATATAACGCCCCTTCGGGGCTTCCAGGTCCTGAGTGTTCAGTAAAGCTCCACGGCAACCTGCTCGGATGCTACCTATATCTTACCCAGGGCCTTGAGAATTCTCCCGGGCGTCAGCGGATACTCGCACAACCTCCTGCCCACGGCATTCGAGGCGGCCATGAGGATGGCACTGGGTCCGGGTGACGTGGCGATCTCCCCGACCCCCACCGCCTTGTAGCGGTGCGTCGGAATCGGGGTTTCGAGAATCACGTTTTGAAACTCGGGAAGCTCTGAAAAGGTCCGCCACTTGTAGTCGATCATGTTGATGTTCAGCAGGTGGCCGAGCTTTCTGTCGAGGATCGATTCTTCGAACAGGGCCGTGTCCATGCCTGCGGCGCCCAGGGCTCCGTAGATCTGGCCCTCAAGGCTCGGAGGATCGATGATCTGCCCCACATCGGTCGCCGCCACCACCCGGCGCAAGTCCACCTTCCCTGTCTCGGTGTCGGCCTCGACTTCCACGAAAAGAGCCAGGAAATTGGGAACCGAATAGTCCGGCTTGAAGCGCCCGAACCCCGTGCAGGTTTGCATGATCCCCATCACCCTGCTCCAGGGGATTGCCCTGTCGGGTTTTGCGCGGGCATAGACCTTGCCGTCCCTGGTATCGAGCTCTTCGGCGGGCGCCTTGAGCTCACCGGCCGCCAGCTCAAGAAGCTTCCGCCTCGCATCCTCCGCGGCGGCGATCACAGCCGAACCGACCGCATAGGTTCCCCTCGAACCGACCAGACCGAAGTCAAAGGGATTGAGAAGGCTGTCCGGAGGGGTCATGCCGACCCGTTCGAGGGGCAACTGGAGAACCTCTGCCGCCATCTTGCAAAGGCTGCTCCTCTGTCCCATGCCGGATTCGGAGACACAGGCATGGATCGTTGCCGTCGCGTCAGGGTTCAGCCTCACGTAGGCTTCCGACTCGTCTTCTCCCACGTCCGCATTGCCGTGAATCCCCAGACCCACGCCGACCTGCTTTGTCCCCTGCACAGAGGTCGGGGTGAGCCAGCCTTTCCACTTTTCTTGCCATTGGAACGCCTCAGCGCCGTCCATGATCGCCTTGGAGTAGTCCCTTCCCCTGCAAACCCACCAGTTTCCCTCGCGCCAGTAGTAGCCGTCTCCCGGTTTGACATAGTTTTTCTTGAAAAACTCCACGGGATCGAGGTCCGCCTGTTCCATGGCGATGGAAAGGATGGGATGAAAAGCGCTCTCCAGCTCTTGTCCCCCGAAACCGCGCACCACCCCTGAGGCGCATCGGTTGGTCAGAACGAGCCTGGTTTGCAGATCCCAGTTGGCACACCGAAGCATGAGCTGGGCCTCCCCGCAGCCCACCGCGACCTGGGCCTGGGACATGTCACAGAATGCGCCGGTATCGACAAACCACGTTCCGGAGACGGCCGTGACCGTGCCGTCCTTCATGATTCCCACCTTGCCCCGGAAGCGGGATCCCAGGCGCAAGGAAAAGGCGCCGAACTGCTCTTCCTTGGTGTACATCACCTTCACAGGTTTGCCGCACGCCTTGGACAGGGCCGCTGCATAGAACAGGGGCTGGGCCGCATAATTCTTTGATCCGAAACTCCCTCCGCAATGGGTGCTGATGGCCCGGATATCCGGGAAACCCATTTTGGAAAGCATGATGAAGCGATGCCAGGAAGCGCTCTGGGTTGCAGACCACACGGTCAGTTTGTCAGGCCCTTCCCACTCCGCGATCACCCCGGGAGGTTCGAGGGGCAGGGGATTGGCCGCATTCTCGTAAGCATAGGTCCCCTCTGCGACGAAGTCGGCCTCGGCGAAGCCTTTCTCCACGTCCCCCATCACCACTTCAGAAAGGCTCTTGGGGCCGAAAACCTTGACATCCAGGGGAACGAGGTTTTGCGGAAACTCCTCGTACAACTGGGGTGCGCCGGGTTTCATGGCCTCTTCCACATCGTAGACCGCAGGAAGTCTCCGGTATTGCACCTCGATCAGGCCCAGGGCCTTGTCCGCGATTTCTTCCGTCTCGGCTGCGACCAGGGCAACCGCGTCTCCCACATAACGGGCCTTCCGGTCAAGGACTCTCACGTGCCTTGGGATGCCTGTTTTCCAATCAGGCACGTTCCTGTGAGTCAGGACGGCTTTGACCCCTGCAAGCGCCTCGGCCTTCGAGGTGTCGATCTCCACGATCTCGGCGTGAGGGTAAGGGCTTCGCAGAGCCTTGCCGTAAAGCATGCCCGGCCGCTTCACGTCATCGATGTATTGCGCCTTGCCCGTGACAATTTCGAGAGCGTCTTTCCGTGCCGTGGCCTTGCCTATGAACCGATATTCCTGTGACATGCCTCTCACCTCGTTTTTTTCGCAGTGTCCATCACCGCCCGCTCCACATGATAGTGGCTGATGCACCGGCAAAAATGGCCCGAAAGGGCATCCTTCACCTCCAATTCATCGGGCGAGGCGTTTCTATCCAGGAGCGCTCTGGCGGCCATGATCATCCCCGGGGTGCAGAATCCACACTGAAAGGCCGTGTGGTCGATGAAAGCCTGCTGGAGCGGATCCAGCGTTCTTTTTGCCGGATCTCCCAGGCCTTCGATGGTGGTGATCGATTTCCCGTCACATTCCACGGTCAGGGTCATGCACGAGAGGACCGCTTTCCCGTCCACAAGGACCGTGCAGGACCCGCAAGCTCCGTGATTGCAGCCGACTTTCGTCCCGGTCAGACCGAGGGTTTCCCGGAGCGTTTCCGCAAGGGTGTGCCACGGAGCGACCCCGGACGGCCGGACTCCCTTTTCGAGATCATAGGTTTCACCGTTGACGGTCAAAGAAATCGTCTCTTTTTCTTTTCCAGGTTTCACGGTTCTCTCCTTTTAAACTGAACGGTAACATTTTAGCTTTTTGAAATCATGCTGCCGGATGCCAGGGGCATGGGGGTCCCTCTCAAAACTGAACAACGAAGACGCCACACCACCGTGTTCAGCGTAAGGCAACCGGTGAGGCGGGCGGAGAATTTCCGGTGTCGGTCCATCCAGGATCGACCCTCAAAGGACCACGGAAGACTCGCCGCCCGCCTTTGCTACCGGGCGTATGCATGCTCCATCCCGGACTCTCTTCGTTTTCAGTTTTGAGAGGGACCCCCATGCTCAACGCCTCTCCGGCTTTTCAAAAAGCTAAAATGTTACAAAGAACGGATTTCCTTCGGTTCAGTACGTCACCAGGCCCGGCAAAAACGTGGCCATCTGCGGAAAGACCATCAGGAACAGGGTAAAAAGCATCATGGCCAACAGGAAAGGCATGATCCCCCGGAAAATGACCTGAAGCGGGATGTCGGGCGTTATCCCCTTGATCACGAAAACATTGACACCCACAGGAGGCGTGATCACGCCCATCTCGCCCGTCAGGACGATGACCACGCCGAACCAGATCGGGTCAAAACCGAGCCTTTCCACAATGGGGAAAAAAATCGGTATGGTCACCACGATCAGCGCCATGGAATCCATGAAGAAGCCGCCGACAAAATAGATGGCCACAATGATTCCCATGATCGCCATCGGGGATATGGGCAGGTTTCCCACCCATTCGGCCAGGAGAAAAGGAATCATGGTCACCGCCATAAAGTGCCCGAACACCGTCGCTCCGGCAATGATGAAGATCACCATGCATCCGGTTCGAAGGGCATCCAGCCCTGAGTCGAGAAACCCGCTCCAACTGAGTTGCCGCCGGGCCAGCCCGATGACCAGGGCCCCTCCCGCTCCGATCGCTCCGGCCTGGGTCGGACTGAACCATCCAAGGAACAGCCCCCCGATGGTCAGGAGAAAAAGGATCGTGGCCGGAAGGATACCTGTCGCGGCCCGGGCTTTTTGGGTCCACGATGTCGGGGGACCGGCCGGACCGAGGCGAGGGTTGCGCCAGCACAGCAAACCCACGGTGGCCACGAAGAACAGAGTGAGCAACGCGCCAGGCAGGATTCCGGCTACAAAAAGCTTTCCAATGGATTCCTCGGTCAGGATGCCGTAAACGATCAGAACCGTGCTTGGAGGAATAAGAATGCCCAGGGTCCCCGCGGCCGCCACGGTGCCCGTAGCCAGGGCGTCGTCGTAGCGGTACTTTTTCATCTCCGGCAGAGCGATCCGTCCCATGGTGGCCGCGGTGGCCGCGGTGGAGCCGCATATGGCCGCGAAGCCGGAACAGGCCAGGACGGTGGCGATGGTCAAGCCGCCCCGGAATTGTCCCACCCAGGTATAGGCCGCGGAGTAAAGCCTCCGGCTGATTCCTGAAGCATAGGCGAAAGAGCCCATGAGGATGAACATGGGGATCACGGAAAGGGGATAAGAAGAAAAGGAATCATACATGTCCTGGGCAAGGATATTCAGGGCGGGTCCGGTACCGTTCAAATATGCAAACCCGACAAACCCCACAAAGGCCATGGCAAAGGCGACAGGCATCCTGAGGAGAAAAAGCAAGAGAAGCAGACCGATACCCGCGAAGCCTGCACTGACAGGGGTCATGCCTTCACCATCCTTGAAAAGGCGTTGATCGCCTTGATCACCAATGCGATGCAAACAGGAATGCAGGCGAAAGCCGCGCCATAGGCGAAGGGGAAAAGAGGGATGCGGACCGTAGGGCTCCCTTCTCCCCCCATTTGCAGATAATATCCGTGCTGGGCCAGACGCCAGACGATCAGCGCAAAAAGCACGAAGCCGAGCATGTGAATCACGAAAGCGATGCACGACTGAACACGGTTTGGGAGGAGCACGACAAAAAACTCCACTTCGATGTGCCTGCCGTAAATCAGCGCTGCCGCTGCTGCAAAAGCCATGGCAATAAGCTGGGCAATCTCAACGGTGTCGAGGGCCCCGCGGATGGGGTGGAGGAACACCTTGGCACCGACCACATCAATGCAGGTGATGACCATCATCACCAGAAGAGCCGCATATCCGATCCACTCGATCTTGTGGATGACCCACTCGTTGCACTTCTCCACCTTTTCAAGCAGGGCCATGGAGGGCTCCTCGGTTCGATCAATGCTTGTCTGAAAGCGGCATTTCGGCTTTCTGAAAAATCTGGAAGCATCGAGCACGGCGAGTCTGGTTTCAAAAAGCCAAGATGCTACTTTCAATAAGATCTCCGCCCCTGTCAGCACATTCCCCGCAGAGCACAAAGACGGGGCGGAGGCGAAGAGATGCGGCTTACGGCCTCAACGCTGCAGGGCCCGTGGCGGATTTTATGCGGAGGGCCTTTTGCTTTTCCGTCAGGAAGGCGGTTCTGTCCCGGAGCCATTGGATCCAGCCTCGGACTTCCGTCTCGGTAAAGCCGGCTGAAACCATATTCTTCACGTACTTTTCGATGACCGGCTGCACGGCCTGCTGCCATTTTTCAAACTGCTCTTTGCTCAAATCGCTGTACGTGACTCCCACCGATTTCCCGAAATCCTGCCCTGCAAAATCCTCGGCGTTCCACACCAGGGCCATCCTTTCCCGATACTCGCCGGAAAGGTGATCGAGAATCGAGCGGATATCAGGGGGCAGGCTGTTGTATTTCGCCTTGCTCATGGCCACGTAGAAAGGATAGACAGGACCCACGTGCCAGGTGTCCAGAACGTACTTGGCCACCTCTCCGAAGCGGAAATTTTTCACCGACTCGCCGCCCGTAAACGCACCGTCGAGGACGCCCTTTGAAATGGCATCATAGGTCTCCATGACAGGGGTGGGCGCGGGTGTCGCTCCCAGGGAACTGATCACATCGGCCATGAGACCCGGCGCCCGGATGGTCAACCCCTTCAAGTCCTCGAGGGAGCTCACAGGTTTCTTGGTGATGAACTGGCTTGGCCCATTGCCGTGCATCCAGAGGATCTGAAACTTGTCCCATTCCTTGAATTTGAACTCAAGGAGGAAATCGTTCATGATCTGGTTGGCCACCCACGCGGTAGGATAACCCAGGGGCAGTTCAGCGACCTCGGTAGCCGGAAATCGACCGGGGGTGTACTCGATGTGCGAAAAGCCGATGTCCGCAATCCCGGTTTCCAGTCCCTTGGCAATAGCGGGCGCTTTAAGCAAGGAGCCCCCGGGAAAATAGCTGATCTTGATTCTTCCCCCTGTGCGTTTTTCGAGTTCGCGATTGAACTCCTCGCAGGCCTTGGACTGGGCCGAAGGAGGAGGGAAATAGTTGGCGAATTTCAGTTCAATGACCTTGGCTTGCGCAAATGCGCTTGGCAGAGGAAAAAGAATGAACACCATAAAAACGATGATGGCCGGAACGACGAAGTTTCTGAGCTTCATGGCAATCCTCCTTTTGGTCAGTGATCCTTTGTCATTGGTCCTTTGTCCAATGTTCAATGGTACACCCCGTATTCTTTTGAAAAATCGATCATGGCCTTCACGTTTTCGGGTTTTGATCCCTGGACGCCGGCTCCGCTCGACAGGATAAAGCCTCCATCCCTGCCCGCAACATCGATGAGCTCCTTGCAGTACGCTTTGACCTCCTCAGGTGTTCCGGTGCACAGGAGGTCCAGGGGCACATTTCCGGCCAGGCAGGTCACGCGACCCACCGTCTCTTTAGCCCGCTTCATGTCGGTGCGGTCGAACCACCACAGCACCTTGCCCTTCGGAAGGTCGCTGATCACGTCGAGGCGAGTGTTGTAGCCCCCTTCTGCAAGAAGCTGGGGAACCAGGCCCTCATTGACCAGTCCGATAATGAGTTTTCTCAGGCTCGGCCAGTAAAAGCTTTTGAACTGCTCCTGGGACATGAAGCCGTCTGCGCCCTTGTGAAGGGGGATGAAGGGCATGATGTGCCCGTTCGCCCCGCAGGCAGCCACGGCGCACCTGACCATGCTCGGGATGAGCCGTTCGCAAGCCTCTTTCAGTTCATCCTGACGGCGAAACATGTCCAGCATGACGCCCTTCGTACCTCGAAGGCTGTCGCCGATCACGTCAAAGGGGGCTTTTGTGAAACCCCCGGAAAAGGCAGGATATCCTTGACCCATAATAGATGCGCCTATATCCCGCACGGCCGTCCTCCACCGGAGGGCCTCCTCCCCTGCCCGGCTGAGGGAATCCAAGGCGGCTTTCATGGTCTCCGCACCGAAGGGCACAGCCATGGGAGGCACCAGGGGGATCTCGTTGACGGGAGGAAGAAGGGGAAAGGTCGTGAAAGGCTTCAAGGAACCGAAAACCCGGGGAAGGTAGGAATTGATGAAAAAGGCCGTGGGATCATCGATCAGGTCCTGGTATTCTTCGGCCTTCATGTACTCACCCTCGACGTACTGATATTCCCGCTCCTCGGAAACACCGTGCCCCGGCCAATGATAGATCCTGTAATCCAGCGTATCCAGCACCCTGCCGGGAACGATGGTCGTGGGGCTGTTGTAGGCATCGGGCGCCAGATCCCGATGGTAGGCCTCCCAGGCTCTCCTGAGGGCTTGATAATCATACATGGCGTCGCGCATGGTAATCCGAGCATACTGCATGGGGAAAAACCCGGCCGAAGGGCAGACCGGAACTCGGCTCGGGATCTTTTTGAGTTGAATGGCATCCTTGAGCAAAGTCACCCGCTCTCGATAGGAGGCTTCGGCATCCGCATCCGCAAAGGGAATACCCTCTCCCTTCAACCACACCTTGAACCGTTCTTCCTGCTTTGTCTCCGCATCCGGCGAGACGTCCACAAATCGTTGCTTCATGCTACCCTTTCTCCGTCCACTGCCTGGCGAGCCTCACGCCCGCTACTGCGTCCGGACCGCAGGCATCGGCTCCGGTATACTCTCTCACCTTCTCAGTGACCTGTCCTCCGCCGATCATGATCCGCACCTTTTCTCGGAGCCCTGCCTCCTCGATCGCCTGAACCGTTTTTTTCATGGAATCAAAGGCCAGGGTGAGCAGTCCACTCATGCCCACGACCTGAGGATGAAAGGCCCGGATCGCCTCCACGAACTTTTCAGGCGCCTGATCAATGCCGATATCTCGCACCTCAAAGCCGTTGGCCTCCAAAAGAAAGATGACAATGTTCTTGCCGATATCGTGGATATCGCCCTTCACGGTACCGATCAAGACCCTGCCGCGCGCCTCTCCGCGCTTCTCTTCCCGGATCATCGGTTTGACGATCTCTGAAATCTGCTTGAGCATTTCACCTGCCATCATGAGGTGAGGAAGAAAATACTCGCCCTTCTCGAACCGCATCCCTACAGCCTCCATGGCCGAAGAGCAAGCCTCCAGGATGGCCAGCGGATCCGCTCCCTCATGGAGCATCTCTTTCGTCTCCCTCAAGGCCTCGTCTTCCTGCATTTCCACCAGCGCGCGAACCAGTGATTCCGTCATAGCGTCCCCTCTTCCTTTACGATCAGGACGGTGTCCGTCCAACAATTCAATGTTTTAATAACCAATATATCAAACACCTTACCCTGTCAATACAGCGCCATTAAAAGCCTTCGTCAACGAAACACCGAATCAACTATTTTTTGAGGCTCTCACGGGCGAGGCCAGAGGGTGCCAAGCCTCATCCAGGACCCGCGCGCTGTCGAAGGACGGTTCCACGCGCAAGAGCCCTGAGCGGTCGTAGAGCTTGCCCTGAATCCGGGTAAGATACCCATTGGTGAAGACTTCCGTCCGCACCGCCAGCAGGACCTCTCCCGACGGATAGAGGATCTGGAAACCGTCTCCGGACCCTTGGAGCCGACACCCTCCAGGATTCTCAACCCATTGATCGCCTCTCAGGTGCACGAGGAAACGCCCCTCAGGATCGTAGAAGCGTCCGCAAAGGAAAGGCGCCCTTTCCTCGGGCAGTAGCACGTCGGCAAGGAGCCAGAAATCATCCTTTGCATCGGCCTTCCCGAGAAGGAATCCCGGCGTGAGCATCCGGTCGATGAGGTAGTTGTGATGGGCACTGATCAGGCTCTCACGAAATTTCATCGTATCCTCTCAATGAAATCTGCTGGCGCAGATTTCATATGCGCCTGCGCAATTTTTCGAGCAGAAGGGTCAAGATCGTGCGGCCTTCCCCAACGAGCCCGAGATCCGCCATCTTAAAGATGGGAGCGTTGGGGTCCCGGTTGATGGCGATGATGGTTTCCGCGGCCTGAATGCCTGTGGTGTACTGCACAGCGCCCGAAGTCCCCACCGTGATGAGAAGCCTCGGCTTCACGCTTTTTCCGGTCTGCCCCAGGAGCCGGTCCTCTTCGGCCCAACCGGCCATGACCGCGGGTCGGGTCGCACCAACCTCTCCGCCCAGACATGCCGCAAGCTCGAAGAGCATCCCGAAGTTTTCCTTGGTGCCAAGGCCCCGGCCGCCCGCGACGACCACAGGGGCATCTTGCAGGTTTCCTTTCTGAGCCTGCTCAGGCTTGCTTCGAACCAACTGAACCCGATCGTCCGCTTCCACCTGCACCTCGGGGTAGACGATCCGGCTGACCGCGGTTTTGTCGTGAATCCGCTCTTTGAACATTCCGGGATGGACGGTAGCCATTTGAGGTCTGTGCTCCGGGGTGATCACATCGGCGAGAAGCTCGCCACCGAAGGCTGGCGTCGTCTGAATGAGCCATCCATGTTCAGGATCCACTTCCAGGGACACACAATCCGCACTCAAGCCTGTTTTGAGCCGCTTGGCAAGGCGGGGGAAAAACTCCCTGCCGAAAGCCGTTGCGCCTGCCAGAAAAATGTGAGGCCGCCATGCCTCCACGAGGCCGGCCACCACGCGAGTGTAGGTCTCCACCTGGTAGGTCTTCAAGGCCGGGTGCTCGACCACCATCACCACATCAGCGCCGTGCGCCGAGTACTCCATGGCAAACTGGTGAACCTGGTGGCCCAGGACGAGCACCGTCACCTCCGTACCGAGTTTGCCTGCCAGTTCTTTCCCCTTGGCAATGAGCTGCAGGGTAACCCGGTTCTGGAAGTAGTTGCGATAATCGCCGAAAATCCAGATGCCCTGGGTGCGCTCAGTTTCCTGCGTCTTCTTCATCGATGATACTCAAAGATTCAAGCTTCCTGATAAGCCCTTCCACGATCTCCTGAGAAGTCCCGCTGAGGAGTTCCCCCCTTCTTTTCGGAGGGGGCCGGTACAATCTCAGAACCGTGGTCGCCGATCCGTCAAAGCCCACCTCTCTCTCGTCAAGCTCAAGATCGGCGAGTCCCTGCCGCAGGATGTCACGGCCTTCGAAGGCTCGCTCAATCTCGCCGAAGGGCAGGTAGCGCGGCACGGTGAGGTCGCGGGAGACCGTGAGCAGGGCCGGCAGGCTGACGCGCAGCGTGTTGAGGAACCCGTCGCTTGCCTGCCTGACCATGAGCGAGTTCTCTTCAGGGTGAATCTCCGTCACGCCGCAGACCTGCGGAAGGTCTAATTCCTCCGCGATCTGAGGCCCCACGTGGCCCGTGTCGCTGTCGATGCTTTGCTTCCCGCACAAAATGAGATCCGGAAAGGGCTCCAAGCGCGAAATGGCCCTCGCCAGGGTGTGCGAGGTGGCCAGCGTGTCGGCCCCCGCAAAGCGGGGATCGGTGATCAGAACCGCATGATCCGCGCCCGCAGCAAGCGCTTCGCGAAGGGCCTCCTCGCTTTGAGGGGGTCCCATGGTCAGCGCGATGACCCTTCCGCCCAGTTTTTCTTTTAGCGCCAATGCCGCATCCAGCGCCACCGCATCCAGGGGATTGATAATGCTCTCCACGCCCTCCCGAATGATGGTCATCCTCTCTTTGTCCATGCGAATGCTGGGGGCGTCCGGCACCTGCTTGATACAAACGACAATGTTCACGGTCGAACAATCTCCCTTTATGAAATCCGGTAAGCCGGATTTCATATATCTCCCGCCTCCGGCGGGATCAAAGCCTCGAAGGGGCGTTGCCTGAAATCTGCCTCGGCCAGATTTCGCGCACCCCCCCCGCCAAAGACCCTGATTCTTATTTAGCCCTTTCCTTTGTCTGCCAGCAAGCTGCGGGCGATGACCATTCTCTGCACCTCCGAGGTGCCTTCATAGATTTCACAGACTTTGGCATCCCGGTAATACCGTTCGATAGGATAGGCCTTGGTGTAGCCGTACCCCCCGTGTATCTGAAGACCGGTGCGGGCCGCGTCCACGGCTGTTTCACTGGCAAAGAGCTTGGCCATGGCCGATTCCTTGGTGTGAGGCAGCCCCTGGTGCCGCATCGAGGAGGCCCGGTACACCAGCAACCGGGACGCCTCGATCCGCAGGGCCATGTCCGCCAAAAGGCCCTTGATCCCGCCGAAGGAAGACAAAGGCCTGCCGAACTGATACCTTTCCCGGGCGTATTTGACGCTGACATCCAGCGAGGCCTGGGCAATCCCCAATGCCTGGGCGCCGATCCCGACGCGTCCTCCGCTCAGGGATGCCAAAGCGATCTTCAGACCCTGGCCTTCCTCGCCCAGCCGGTTTTCCATGGGCACATAGCAGTCGTGGAGAACCAAAGGACAAACCGGATTTCCCCGCATCCCCATGAGGTCCTCGGCAGGGCCTTTTTCAAGCCCCTCTCTTTCCGACTCCACCATGAACACCGAATACTGTTTTCCCTTGTCTGAAGGACGGTTGCGGGCAAAAACGAGATTCAACCCCGAGACGCCGCCGTTTGTCACAAAGATCTTGTTTCCATTGAGCAGGTACCCGTCCCCCTTTTTCACGGCCGTGGTTTCAATGGCGGATGCATCGGAGCCGGCGTTGGGTTCTGTGAGGCAGAAAGTCCCGATTTTCCTGCCCCTGGCCATGGGCTCCAGAAAAATCTTTCTCTGGCAGGCGTCGCCGAATTCGTAGACCGGGAAAGCCGCAACGCTGTTGTGCACCGAGATGCACAGTCCCATGGCGGCTGAGACTCTGGAAAGCTCCTCGATCACCATTACAGCGCTCACCGTGTCCAGGCCGGCACCGCCGTATTCCCGGGGGATCTCCAGGCCGAAGTAATCCAGGGAAGCCATCTCCCCGGCAAGCGCCTGCGGGAATATCGCCGTACTGTCCATCTCCGCAGCCAGGGGAGCCACCCTTTCTTCCGCGAACCTCCGGGCGCTCCTCCTGATGACGCTTTGTTTCATGGTGGGCTCTAAATTCATGGCATGTTCAGCGACACCCCGCGTGTCCTTGTCTTTTCATTGACCTGCCACAATCCCTTTCCCATTGCCGATACCTCGCCAACATGGGTAAGAACCGGCTCGCATCATTGGACATGCTTGCTCAGAGAGGCATAGACAGATCCAGGAATGACGGATGCCGCGGTCCGCGCCGCCTTGGTCCCCAGCCTCTGCAAGACGGATTTTGGAGCGGACATGAACCACGAATAATTCCTTCTCAAGTATCTCAAAAACAGGATCAGGAAGGTCTCATAGTTGGTTTGGTACCGGAGCCTGCTCCTCGTATAAAATCTAAAGCCCTTTTCGCTGAAAGGCTCGATAATGCCGTCCCTGATCGCTCTGTCATACAGAGGAGTCCCAGGGAAGAAAGCGAGGAAAAAAATATTGATGGTCACTTTTGCCGGCAAATCCGTGAGAAAGAAATAGGTTTCAATGATGTCATCCCTCGTCTCGTAAGGATTGTCGATGATGAAGTCGAGAAAGAAGTCGAGTTTGTGCCTCCTCTGATAGGGAGCGATGGCGGAAATGACGGCCTTGGCCCTTGAGACGCTGATTTTTCTTTCATACACCTCATCAAGGACCCTTTGGCTGGCCGATTGCACGCCCATCTGAACCGCCCGGAGTCCGGATCCCAAGAGGGCTTCGAATTTATCCTTGCTGTACGTACTCGCGCTCACGTTGACGCCGAAGGGAAGACCGATTCTCTTTTTATAGATCTCGGCAAACCGTTCGATCTCAGCCCGGCTGCGCATAAAGAAATCATCATCCCCGAACCCGATCAGCCTGAAGAAGTCGAACCGGCCCAAGAGCGATTCCAGCTCTTCCACGACCCGTTCCACGCTCTGGTACCGCATGGTGTTGACCCCGAACATGGACACGTACCTGCAGTTGTTGCAGTAGGTGCACCGGTGCGGGCAGCCCCGGGATGTCAAATACCACAAGATCGGGATGTAGTAGGGATACCCTGCGAGGCGTTGTTTGAGGATCTCTCGGGTCATCTGAAAGAGACCCCTATCCAGCAGATAGTGGTCGTTCAGGTCATAGTCGTAGTGGGGAAGGCTGTCCAAGTCGGAAAACTGCGGCAAAACCGGGTTTCTGATCTGCTCTCCATTCATGGTGAATGCCATGTTGGGTGTCTTCCAGTATTCAGTGCCCTCCTCCATTCTTCTTACGAACTCCACCACCGCGATGTCCCCTTCCGAGAAGCAGACCCCGTCGGCGTGAACAAGGCTCAGGCCTATGGCTGAAATGCAGTGGGGACCACCCCAAATGACCTTCATCCCCGGGTACTTTCGATGAACGTATTCCGTGACCTGCACGGCCCGCATGGCATAGCTGCTGTAAACAGCTACCATGACCAAATCCGTGTCTTTCAACAGGTCATCCAGCAAATCGAGTTCCGTAGGGGTGTAAGCCAGAGGTTCCGGCCTCGCCAGGAAAACGCACCGCACCCTGTGCCCCGCCCGTTTCAGCAAAGACGAGACCAGTCGGGACCCGTCGGAAGAAAGACGCCCGGAAACATTGATCAGTGTTATTTTCATTCTCGGCCACGCTATCAGGTGGTTGACTTTCCGCTTCACTCTCCGTGTTGTAGGCCCGGCAGAGCTGATGAGAACTCTCTTTTTCGGAGTTGGACTATACGGAATTGGGGTGTGAGTGTCAATGACCAATACGGCCACGATGGTGTGGGATTCTCCCTCCTCACCGCCCCGTGTCTTTTCCTTTGACTAGAATGAACCTGAACCGTACTATGCTCTAACGATCGATGAAGGGAGGAGGAAAGACATGGCGCTCAATCCGGAAGGAATCAAGCCCTTGGAAGCACAAATCGTTTCCGTGAAAGGCACGTGCAGCGCAGGGCACAAGGCCGACGAATCGCTAAGGCTCAGTTGCTGGGACACTGGAGGTCTGTGCGGATTCTTTTACCACGACATTTTCCCCAGCCTCAATGTGATGCAGTTCGGGGGCCGGTATCCCTGGGGAGATGCAGACGAGATGGTGCTGGAGTGTCCGGACCGCCAGAACCTGGTGACCATCCGCATCCGAAGAACATGAGCTTTCTCGCAGAGACCTCAGAGAAAAACAGAGAGGATCTTGAAAAAAAATGCTCTGCGATCTCTGCGTGCTCCGCGGTGATAACCTCCTCGCTCAAAACGGCGGGTCGGGGGCTTTCACCAGGGCCTCGGAGACGAGCGCCACGAGTCCCCATATGGCGTCCGCGGACAGATGGTGTTCTATGGATCGGTCAAAGAGCACCGAAACCCTCGGATCAAACTCCTCGTCCCCCTCCCACAGGAGGTAATACAAGGGGACCTTCGGGAAGGCCGGGATCTTGAAAGCTGCATCGGCCAGGCTCAGGACTTCTCCGCCAAGGGATTCGGCCGCTTTCTTGAAGCCCTCCAGATCGCGACCAAAGCGATCGACCACGCCGGCCACGCGCAGCTCATGAGGCCCCTGGAAAAAGTGGGCGGTCTTGAGTTCTTGGAAGCTCACAAGTTCGCGGTTCAGGAGTTGCGGGCCTGCGTTGAGAAGATAGGCGAGCACAAGAAGTTCGAGCAGGGGGGCGTTCAGCGGCTCCCACTCGCTCTGATGCTTGCGCCTCAGGCAATGGTTTCTTCTATCCACGAGGATTTCTCTTCCCAGGATAGGCAGCACCATGTCTTCCTTTGAGAACGCCCGTGCAAGGGCATTCTCGCAGACCGCAGCCATATCTTTCTTTTCAAGGTCCTCCCAGTAGTGGATCGGGACATCGATTTTTTCTTTTGTAGGATCGAGCTTTTGACGGCCCTGATCCCGTCTTCTTTCCTGCATTTTCAAAAACCCCTCACTGAAAGGATAAGCGCTGAACCGCTCACAGGGGAATTCCTCGCAGTCTCTCAGACAATAGTCTATTCCTCCAATCAAAGCGCACGCAAGGATGGGGCAAGGAGCACCCAGAATCCGCACCTGGGCGGCCATCTTTCTTTGAGCCTCCGGACTCCTTCCCGGGCCGCAACTCGAACAGACACCCAGAACATTGAGCCGGCACGCATCGCAGTTGATTCCGCAAGCACCGGTAGACACGCGATCACCTCCCTGATTCCACCAGAAGAGAGATGGACGTCACGGATCTGCTCTGGCCTCTTCCGGCTTCCAGAATGGCCGTGATCACCTCGCTCGACTGCTGACTGGTACCGGCGATGGTCACCCACTGACCTATAGGCGCCACAAGCCGAGTCGACGCTTCCGTGAAGTGAATCACCCGGGCCCCCGCTCCCCCGTGTGAAATCCTTGGGGTGATTTCAACCTCGGCATAGTCCTTGAGAATGACGGGGTTGACTTCAAACCCTGTCTCGATGCTCTGAATCGTCACGGACTCCATGACCCTGGCGTAGCGCCTCGTCAGATCGACCCAGCGCTGGGTGTAAAGGATGTCCTGACCAACCATGATGTAGGCCGGGCTACCGGAAACCACGGTGAGGAAAAACTCCGAACTCCCCTGCCCGGTCAGAGTCCTGTCCTGAAGGCGCACCTCCACGCCGTCCCTTCTCATGGGTCTTCCTGCGCCTACCGACCAGTCCTCCCCGGACGCGCGGGCACTTCCCTCGACCCTCGTCCTATCTCTGTCACCCGACTCGTCGAATCGGACCCGGATCCTGGCCTGTTTCCCCGGCTTGTCAAAGCCCTCCAGGAACTCCCGCACGCGCCGGATCGTTTCCTCGGTGTCCACGACAAGGAGCGCATTGGTGCGGCTGTCCGCAACGACCCGGCCTTCCGCAGAGATCAATGCCTGAACCATGGGCAGCGCTTCGGCAGCGGTCCGGTATTGCATCGGAATGACCACGGTCTCGGCGAAGCTCGCCGTGGAAAAGAAAAAAAACAAAACGAACACAGCCGGGGCAATTCCTCGCGCTCTGCCTATCCTGGGCATCATCCAACTCCGTCCAGTGTCACAGTGATGCAGATTCACGGTTGATAAACTCGTAAGAAGTCAAAAAAAGCACTTTCCCGTCATTCCGGCGAAAGCCGGAATCCAGGTTTTTCAAGGACTTCTGGACCCCGGCTTTCGCCGGGGTGACGCCTATTTTGACTTTTTCCGAATCCATCAAATGTCATTTCGAACGAAGTGAGAAATCTAGTCCTTCAGAGTATTTCAAAGATCTCTCCCTTCGGTCGAGATGACAATGTATTTATGGTACGCAGCACTGGGTTCCCGCCCCTTTACCAGTACTCCAGTACTCCGCTACTCCAGTATTGCATTCTTCAGGTACCCCATCACTCCAGCACCCCATTCTAAACCGCTGATTTTTCCTTCTTCAGGACCCGCACATCCGTGATCCGTGTCCCGGGGTACTGGCCCCCTTCATCTTTCTCAAGGTATTTCACCATGTCCCACACCGTATTCAGGGCCATGGTGACCCCTACAAGCGCCTCCATCTCAACCCCTGTTCTCGCCTGGGCGCTCACAAAGCAGGTCGCCTCCACGAAGTCCGGCGTCACGTGAAACCCTACGCGAACGGTGTCCAGAGGAATCTGGTGGCAGTGGGGGATAAGGAGATAGGTCTGCTTCGCAGCATTCATGGCAGACACTTCCGCGACAAGGAAAGGGTCCCCTTTCTTGATATTCCCCTTCCCGATCGCTTCAAGGGTCCCTGAAGAGAGATAAATCCTGCCCGAGGCTTCCGCTTTTCTCAGCACCACGGGCTTTTGCGTGACGTCAACCATGCCCATGAGACGAACCTCCCAAAAACCGGAGTGATGGAGCGTTGGAGTATTGGTAAAGACCAGAGCGGATGAACCTTGATGCAGCATTTGTCCAGTACTCCATTACTCCAGTACTCCCTCTTTTCAGTACTCCATTACTCCTTGAATTTTTCTTTCTTCTTGCTCGCTTCCGCCTTAATCCTGTTCACCACGGTGATCAGCGCCTTGAAAACATTTTCCCGAATATCACCGGCAATGACCACAGCCAGGATCTCATCGCCGATGGGAAGAGTCCCTTCTTTAGTATCAACTAAAACTTCAATAATACCTGGCATCATTTTTATATCTTGCAAGATCGAACTAAGAACACCGTGGTCATATGAGACCTGGATGCTCTCCACCCGGCTTCCGTCCCGGGAAGTCGCGCGAACAATCCCCAGGTGGCTGGCGATCATTCCCATCTTTCCGGCTTCAGGGTGGGCCTTAGCCTTCTGTATCATCTTCTGGATGTCCATGTTCTCCCTCTTCGTCATGATCCCGGTCAAGGTTAAAAAGCCTTCGAGTCAGGTCCAAATAGGCTTCAGCCTGCGGTCTTTCCGATTTTCGTTTCAACAGCACGATAGGGTCATTGAGAATTTTCTCGACGATGGAGAGGGTCAATGTGTCCAAACCCCTCACTTGTTCGGCCGACAGAGGTCCCAGACTTGTCAGGCTTTTCCGGATTTCCGCCTGCCGGATCAATTCAGCCTTGTCTTTCAAAGAAACAATGGTGGGCACCACCGCAAGCGTATTTAGCCATTTCTCGAACTTAATCACCTCTTGCTCGACGATTCTTTCACCTCTGAGAGCTTCTTCAGCCCGTTGCGCCATGTTGACCTGGATGATACCCCTCAAATCATCAATGTCGTAGACATAGGCGTTTTCCAGGTCGTTGACCTGGGGCTCCACGTCCCTGGGCACGGCAATATCGATAAAAAAAATGGGGCTGTTCCGTCTTTTTCGAAAGCATTTTTTCACTTGTTCGGAGGTGATCACGTATCCCGGGGAAGCGGTCGAGGAGATCACGATGTCCACTTCCATGAGCTGGGATCCGATCTCCTCGAAAGCCACCGGTTCTCCTTGGAAGCCCGCAGCGAGCTCGACGGCACGCTCAAAGGTCCGGTTCGCCACGGTGATGGAACTCACACCCTGGCTCAGGAGATTGCGCAGAGCGAGCTCGGCCATCTCCCCTGCGCCGATGAGGAGCACCTTCTTGCCCTTCAGGTCGTAGAATATTTTCTTCGCCAACTCGACGGCGGCATAACTCACCGATACCGCGGAATCGCATATGCCTGTCTCGGTACGTACCCGCTTTGCAGTGTGAAAGGCCCTGTGCATCAGGCGGTTGAGGATCGTGCCCGCGGTCTTTTCCCTGGTTGCTTTTGAATAGGCTTCCTTGATTTGACCGAGGATCTGAGGCTCCCCCACAACCATGGAATCCAGGCTGGATGCCACCCTGAAAACGTGACGCACCGCGTCCCTGCCCCTGTAATTGAAAAGATGGGGCGAGAACATGGTCGAAGGAATCCTGCCGAGTCGGGAAATGAGCTCAATCACCGAGCCTTCCGCCTCTTCCACCCTCTCCGTGGTGAAAAGGGCCTCCACCCGGTTGCAGGTTGAGATGAAGAGACCTTCTTTGATGCATGCCTGGTCTCTCATCCAAGCCAAGGCAACTTCCGCCCCCTTGGGGTCTCTGGCCAGGCACTCCCTCAGCTCCACGGGGGCCGTTTCATGGTTCATGCCGATGTCGACAATGTTGATCATGAATCCTATGAGCCCCCGAGATTCCTGAAACTGTGATAGTCGCTCAGCCACAGGCTTGCGCCCACAAAGGTGAAACCAAGGACCGCAAACCCGATGATCGCCATGATGGCCGTTCTTCTGCCCCGCCATCCCACGGCAAGACGTTCGTGGAGCAAGGCGGCATAAAACAACCAGGTGACAAGGGACCAGGTCTCCTTGGGATCCCATCGCCAGTAGCTGCCCAGAGCATACTGCGCGTAAATCGCACCCGTGATCATGCCGACGGTCAGAAAAGAGAAGCCCCAGATCAACGAATGATGATTGATGGAGTCCAGTGTGGCCAGGGAGGGAAGGCGAGCATAGACGGTGCCGAGCTTCTTCCTCTTGATCTGTCGCTCTTGAATAAGATACATGATTCCGGCCACGAAGGTCACGGCAAACATCCCGTTTCCCACAAAGGATGTGCTTACGTGCACGGTAAGCCACAGGCTTCTGAAGATCGGCTTGACCATCACCTCGGAACTCGGCATGGCTGAGGAAATGATGAGCAGGCACGCAACCAGGGGCGCGATGAAAGAACCCAGCACCATGAGCCTGAATTTCAGGTGAAAAACGAGGTAGGCTCCCAGAATAGTCCACGCGAAAAAGGAAAGGGCTGACTTGAGGGTCAGGGCCGGGGCTGCGCCCATGGCATAGTACTGAAAAAAGATCCGCAGGGTGAGGCACACGAATCCCGCCAGGAGAATTCGGTAGGACCACAGGTAAGCGCTTTTGTTCTGGCTGATGATGTAAACGATGAGTCCTGCGGTAGCCAGGAGGGTGAACACCAGTGCCAGCCTGCCCATGATCAGGTCAATCATTTGCCCTTCCTTGCGTAGGTCATGATTTCTTCTTCTGAAAAAGGCCTGCCTAGAACGTCTGTGATGATGGATGCGGTTCGCTCCCAGTCGTTCTCGCGGATGGAACCGAGAAGAGACGAAGCGATGAGCTTTTCGAAGAGCACCTTGTTTTGTTCCTGAGAGAATCCCCGGCACAAAACAAGTTCCCTGAGACGGCCCATGAGCGTTAGGAATGATTCGTATTCTTCGCCGAAGTACGCTTCCAGATCCTCCCTGATTTTCCGCGCAAAAGCAGGACTTTTCCCGGACGTGGAAACGGCCACCACCAGGTCTCCCCTTCTCAGGATAGAAGGGACAATAAAGTTGCACTCTGAGGGCTGGTCCACCGCATTGACGAGCAACCCTTTTTGCCGGGCTTTCTCGCTGACATGACGATTGAACGAGACATCACTGGTTGCAGCGACAACCAGGAAAATCCCATCCAGATTGCTCTCCGAGAAATCCTGTCCTGCGTAATGAATCAAACCCCTTTCCGCCAGCGAGGCGATCGGGCGGTTGAGCTCCGTGGCGACCACGTCGACCACCGCACCATGCTCAAGCAGCGTCTCAATCTTTCGTTGGGCGACTCTGCCGCCGCCCACGACAAGGACCCTTTTACCCTCGAGATCCACGAGGATGGGGTAGTAACGGGACATACGCAGACCCCTTTCCCTTACACATACTGGTCCACCATGCCGGTGATGAACCTTTCCACTTCCTCGACGCCGCCTTTTGTCTGGAGTTCCATGATCAGATTCTTTATCTTCCGGTAGGTCGCAGGGTCTGCCTTCAGATCATCCGTGGAACGATAGGCGCCTCCGCGCCTGCCCACGCGGTAAATGAGCCGCTCGGAATCCGGCAGTTTCTGGTACCTGTCCACGACCTCGAGCATTTTCTCCTTGTCTTCCGGAAGCCTTCCGCTCACTTCTTCAAGAAGATTCATGATATGATCGCTGGTCACGACACTGCTAATTCCCGAGAGGCTTTGAATGAAAAGCTTGATCTCTTCGGCGAGCATGTCATCGGTCTGCATTTTAAAGGTGCCCTCTTTGAGAAGACTGAACAGGGGAACCCGGTCAGGAACCCTCAGGCTTCGAATTCGGATGAAATGAGGGTTGATCCGGTTCAGGACCTCGGCCGTGGCAAGAGCGTGCTCCCTCCAGAGGTCCTGCCCCCCGAGACCCGGCATGACGTACTCTGAGAGCTCCATTCCGGCCGCCACCACTTTCTGCCCCGCCTCCACGTGCTGGGCTCCCGTGACACCCTTTTTCATCATTCGCAGTACAGGATCATAACCGGACTCGAGGCCTACGTGAATTCGATTCAGGCCTGCCTCTTTCAGCTTCTTGAGGGCATCAACGGACTTCCGGACGATCGTGCGCGACCTGGAATAGGTCGTGACCCGGCTGATCTCTGGGAACTTCTCTCTCAGAAACTGCAGGACTTCGACCATGTCTTCCGTGGCCATGACCAGGTTGTCCGCATCCTGGAGAAAGCATGCTCCTGTCCCGTAGTAAAGCCATGCCGCGATGCTCCGATAGGCATCGCTGTAATTGGGGCTTGAAAAGACATGGCTCGCCACCTGGTCCGTGATGCGGCCCGTGAACCCGAGGCTCCACGACAAGGCCTTGATGTCATCCGCAATATCCCTTGCCGTCTGGATGTCTTTCTTGACCTCCTCGACACTTCGGAGGGAGAATTTCCTGCCTTTGTAAACAGGGCAGAACATGCACTGATTCCAGGGACAGTTTCTGGTTAATCTCAGGAGCAGGCTCCTGGCCTCATTGGGCGGTCTGATAGGTCCCTGCTCAAAACTCTGATGCTCCACGGCTTGGTTTCTCCTTGCCTAACTATTCAAAAATTATTAATAATATACATCACCTCCTCGCAAATGCAAGCCTCCGATCCGGGATGGAAATTACCCGGGTGTTCAGAACCCGGCATATCACCCGGAATCCGTGAGGATTGCTTTACAAGGCTTTTTGGGTGTGTTATTCATACCTTCTGGGTGGGAAAAGGTTTATTTTCTCGGCTCGATGCAGAGGCATCGAAAAGCCGTTACCCCGTCGGACTTGGAGAGTAGGCTCTTTTGAAACGGAACCCTTACCAGGAGAAGGTGGATGAATGAGATCACGCGGTGTACCCACTGTATTTTACCAAGCACCTACCCCGGCATCGAATTCGACGAAAAAGGCGTGTGCAGCTACTGTCAGGCCGAGATGCGGAACCGGCACTCGCCGAAGGATGAAAAGAACAAAGCCGACCTTGACAAGATCATCCTTGCCCACAAAGGGAAAAATCCAAAATATGACGCCATTGTGGGCGTGAGCGGCGGCAAGGACAGTACCTACGTCGCCTATTATTTGAAGAAGGAATATGGCCTGAAGATTCTCGGCTTCAATTGCGACATCGGATATCGATCCGGCTACGCGATCAAAAACCTCGAGACCATGGCCGATCGGCTTGACATGGATCTCGTCACCATCAGGCCGAAAAAATCTTTCCTTTTGCGTCTCTTCGCCCATTTGCTCAAGAATCGGGGTGAGTTTTGCTCCGCCTGCAACAACCTGGGCTACTTGATCGGTGCGAGCTTTGTGCGTTCGCAAAAGCTCTCCCTCGGGTTCTCCGCCCTGGCGGTCGGGGGCTGGTCCAAGAGATATGAATTCCAGCAGAATGTTTCCGTGACCTCCATGCAATACTTTTTCCAGAACCTGACCGAGGATTTGTTTCAGGATCTTCTGGCCCAGCCCTTTATCGACAACAGTGTGGTCATGCGCTTCAAGCAGTTGCACGACCCGCGGCAGGCGCAAATCGGCAGCGAAGGGCACAAACAGTTGGGCGAGTATGCCATGAATTTCATTCAGCTTCCGGACTACATTGACTGGAACATCCGGGAGATTCCCCGTATCCTCGCCGCAGAGCTCGGCTGGGTACACCCCGGTGACATGCATGAAAGCCATTTTGATTGCCTCCTCTTTCCCATCAAGGAATACCTCAAGTTCAGAAAGTACGGCCTGAGCCAGGAGACCATCAAGAACAGCGTACTCATCCGGGAGGGTTTGATGACACGGAAGGAAGCCCTGGAAAGAGCCCGCATGGAGCAGACGCAAGAGCCCCCGGTAATGAAGAGTTTTCTTGATGAACTTCAGTTGACCGGAGATGAGATCAACTGGGATGCCCAATGGTCGACCCGCTGAGGAGAGCCCATGAAAATTGCGACCATCCGGGTTCATCAGGCCACCACGCCTTTTGACATTTCGTTTTTGTCGGGCCGGGCTTTCCGCACCAAATCCGAATCGGTCATTCTCCGGATAGACTATGACAATGGAATGTTTTCCTACGGCGAAGGCGCTCCTCGAGCCTACGTAACCGGTGAATCCCTCTCTTCCGCTTCCGCACTGATCCGGGATTCATTCGCGCCCCTGCTCCTCCACCGGACAATCGAGAAAGTGGAAGATGTCCACTCCATCCTGAACGACCTGGAAGAGTCCTGTATCCAGGGAAACTGCAAGCCCTACCACTCGGCGTTGGGTGCTGTGGACATCGCATTGCTGGACGGGCTGGGTAAACTTGAAAAACGGCCTGCATTTTCTTATTTGGGCCCTTTGCGCAAGAGTTCTACGGCTTATTCCATCTCTGTGCCCCTTCTTCCGGCCGAGCAGATTCGTCAGCTCTTTCACCGATTCCGGCACTATCCCTTCAGCCACGTGAAGGTGCTTGTCGGGAACGACCCGTCATGGAACACGGACAGGCTTGGTCTCCTGAGATCCCTGTTCGGTGAGGGCGTCGAGCTTCGCATCGAAGTCAATGGGAAATGGAGTCTTGATCAGGCAGTGGCCCACGTGAAAGCGCTGGAGAAATTCCGGATCGCCGCTGTGGAGCAGCCTCTGCCCGCTCGCGACATCGAGGGCCTTCGCCGCTTCAGGGAGGAGACCGGAATGCGGGTGGTGGCCGACGAGTCATTCTGCACCCTGTCGGATGCAAAAAAACTCATCGACAGCAGGGCCTGCGACATTCTCAACATCAAGATTTCGAAGTGCGGGGGATTGTTGCGGGCCAAAGCCATTGCCGATTTCGCTCTTTCCGCGCATGTCCCCTGCCAACTGGGAGTCCATGTCGGTGAAACGGAAATCCTCGCAGCCGCGGGCAGGCATTTTGTAGCGACGACCGATCTCCTGTGGGCCGACGGGGGATATTACTTTCTGCTCTACGGGGGGGAGGAGGCTGATGTGTCAAGGCCGGACAAGGAAAAGCCTTGGCGCCCCGGTCTCGGGCTCCGTTTCTCCGATCCTGCCTCGCCTTCTTCTGTCAAAAGCGGGCCACCATGAGTTTTCTGACTTTTTTTGATGCCGGCTCGCGCTCTGAAACGCCGGATGTATCGCTGGCGTTAGGTCTGAATCCAAACACTTCCAGGCTTTCTTTCTTGCCGCGAATCTTCACCGTTCCCAGGTTCACGATCGATTGATGGTCCGGATGACCGCTCAGGTTTTCCCAGACCTCTCTGGTCATGATAATCGGGAACCCTTGGAAGATCTTTGTGAATTCCTGAAGCCTCGCCGCCGTGTTTACCGTATCTCCGACTCCGGTGTATTCGATTTTGGTCCGGGAACCGATATTTCCCATGATGGCTCGTCCGGTGTGAAGCCCGACCCCGATTTTGATCGGTGCCCCTTCAAGGATGAAATCTCTCGACATTTCGAGGACTTTCTTGGCTGTGTTGAAGGAATAGGCGACATGGTCGTCGAGCGGTTCGGGAGCGCCGAAAATGGCGAAAAAGCCGTCTCCGAGGTATTTGTTGATGTGGCCGTTGGCTTCGCTCACCATCACGGAACACTTGTCGAAGTAGCTGTTCAGGAAAGAGACAACCGCCTGGGGGTCCATGTTCTCGGAGCTGGAGGTAAAACCGCGAATATCCAGAAACATGGCGGTAATGGAAGATTCTTCGCCTCGAAAAAGCTCCACCTCACCCAGGTTCAGAAACCTCTTGATGATCGGCGAGGGAACGTACCTTTCAAAGAGCTTTCTCAGTTTTTCTTCCCGCTCCCTGCTCTCCTGCACTTCCTGGTACGACATGGCATTGCGGATGCTGGTCGCGATTTGGGTCGAGATGCCGGTAAGGAGGGACATGTCGCTTTGACTCAGCGGTCTCTTCGACTTCATGTTGTCGACAAAAAGAACGCCCAGGGATTCTCTTTTGTAGACAATGGGGACACAAATGAACGCCTGTGTCCCGAGCTTCGTGATGAACTCGAAGGTCCTGGGGGAGATATCCTTTTGTATTTCTCTGATCTCATTGACCAGAAAAGGAGCCTGTTGGCGAAAAGCTTGCACGGCCACACCTCTTGAAAGAGGTTTGTCGAGGTGAAAGTCGGTCCTCTTGAGGATCTCCTCCAGGTCGGGCTTGTAGCCGAAACCGACCTTGTAGGTCAGCCTGCTCTTGTCCTTGTTGGCCAGCCAGATTCCGCCGCGATCGAAATCCAGTCTGTTTTCTATGGACTCCATGACGGTGTGGAGCAGTCCATCGATCTCAAGGATCATGGATGTGGCCTGGCCGATCTCCTTGACAAGCTGCGCATCGTTGTAGCGAATGTTGATCTGATCCAGCAGGGCTTCCACGGCGTCCCGCTGGCTCTCCACGCTCTTGCCCAGTTCCAGCCTTCCCTGCCTCTCGAAATAGTACGAAACGCCCAGAAAAGCGGCGGCAAAAAGCAGGGTCAGGGCGCTCCACGAAAGAGACGGCATGACGAAATGGAGCGCCACGCAGGCGGCAAGCGTCGGCAGAATAATAAAGGGCCGGATACTTCTCCAGAAGAGGTAGGGGGTCCTCTCTATGGTGATGATGTATCGACAAAGGCGGCCGCCTTTGTGGAGACAATCAGGATGGTCTATCCTGGGATATTTGCCGGTGAGCAGTTTGGAGAGGGCTTCCAACTGGCCTATCCGATTCTCGCACTGGTAAGGCCGCTCGCATACACCCGGCTCGGGCACGGCCGAAATCTCGATCTTGTTGGAAGAAATCTTGCGGCTCTTCAGAGAATGGGCCCGGCTCAGATGGGGCGACAGCTTCTCAATCAGCCAGTAGGCGGCTGCCGGGGTTATGAAGCCCATCACATAGTTCTTCAACATTCCTGAAGCTTCGGAAGAGGCGGCGTATCGCCCCACTTTGTAGGATATTTTCGAATCGCCGGTTTTCTGCGCAAGGCGTTCGTGGAAACGGTCCACTTGCCATTGGCTAAACCAGTGACCCTGATCTTCGAGCTCGTAGTTCCTGATCCATGCGTATCGGAGAATGTCGTCCAAATCCACGGCGGGGTGGAATTTTTTTATGTATTCCACGTAGTTCTTAATCAATCGGCTGTTGTAAAGAGGATCTTGGATGTGACCGTGCAAGCCTTCGGAGGAATCCATCTGACCCATTCCTATGAATTCTGATGTGAAGAAAGATTCTTTCCTGAAAAAGAGTTGTATTCTACCTAAAAACTCAAATGATTGTCAATAATTATAGGGATTCTCATGAAAAAATAATCCTGAACTCACGCTTGCGTCAGGCAAGAGGAAAACTATAATTTTTTATAACTCAAATTAAATACGTTTAATTTACGAACTTTACCAAAAAAACTTATGAATATCGGGATATTGAAACATATGCCTTTAATTGTATCCTCACAGAGACAGAACCCTCCCTATTATTTTTTCCATTCCCAAGGCGACACGGAACTTGGCAAAGAAAGTTTTGTCGAGGGCGCCAACCCCGCGCTTGCCTGATGAACGCAAAGGGTGTATGAAAAATTCCCGTTTTCCGGGGTCGGGGTTGAAGGCAGGATAAAGGGACCTATCGATTTCCCGTTGGATGGATTCTCAAATCAGAGAGATTCCTCCCCTACTTGTAGGTGATGTGGAACCTTTTCTGGACGTACTCGAGATACTCATTGCCCCATTGTACGCTCAGGATCCACAGTTGGTAGTACTTTTCAAAAGGGACATCTCTTCCTTCAACATAGCTTGTGGGATAGAACAGGATGGGAACGCGCTCCAATTGATAATCGCTTGTGAGTTGGGCAATGGCCACGGAAAGCACGCTCCATGGCAGCGCTTCGGGTTTGGCGACGAGGACCTTGATTCCATTGAGAAGCTCGGAGAGGTTGAACCCCAAATCAGACTGGTTCGCGACAAGGAGCGCGCACAATTCGTCCTGGTAAGTCAAGGAAAAGACTCTGCACTTCCTGGTAAGGCCGAGACGGTCGTACACCGCTTCGAGGGACGAGTGTCCTGGGGTGGGGGGCACGAGTCCAAGAGCCTCCAGGAGCAACCCGTCAGACTGATCTCTGTAGATCCGCTCGTATTCCCAGAGGTCGAGATCCGAGGACGGGGTCAGGGACCAGCCCTCAGGGAGTCTTGGACCCATGGAAAGACGGGTGTAGGGAAGATATGCGAACAGGTCCAGGGAACAGCCGCGGGGATCCTTGAGTTCCCGCGCGAAACCTCCAAACACGCGATCGGGGAACTTGTTTTCCGGACGGAAATAGCACATGGCGTAATCCATGTTCGCCGAGGGCAGTCGGTGCATGTCATTGAGGTAGTGCATGATCAGCTTCAAGACCATGAAACCTGTCCTGCGGTTTTGCATGGTCTTGGCCGCGTGATGGTGGATCATCCATGCACGGTCATAGGCCCTTACCATGGAAATGTGGCCATAAATGCGGCCGTTCTTCTGATAGGTGAAATGGCGGGCCACCTCGGGGTTGTCTTGGTAGAGTTTCTTGTATGTCTCCTTGAACTTTGCACGCTGGTGCTGAATGACCCGGTATTTCTTGGGATAAATGAACCCTGTTTCAAAGAAGAACTCCCAGAGGGCATCCATATTCACGTCGCTGGAGACGTTGGCGTGGGGATCGAGGGCATTGGTCAGCACGTGGGTGAGACTGCTGTAGGCATGAATGTCCATGTCGAGAATGGCCAGGCCGCAACGGCAGCCTCTGCCGTCGGCGGGCTTGGAGTAAATGACCTGCACGGAGCAGTTCATCTTCAGGAAGCCTGCAAAGTTGATCGTCACCTCCGGGATGATGATTCCCGGCAGGAGGACTCGCTCGTCCGCTTCTTCATAAACCGAAAACCCGGATGTGGAAATGTCGGCAATCTCGAGGTCTCCCCTTCTACCCAACAGGGGATGGGTGAAAACCATTCTCGGCGGCGGGTTTAACTGCTGGCGAAGATTGCGACACTCCTTTTTCTTGAATCGCCGGATTTCGAGATCCAGAGGACAAAGGACAAACTCTCTTTCCCTGGTTCGGCCTGCCTGGCGAAGGAACCGGCACAAACCCGAAAAAAGCAGCTTCCCGTCCCTCTTGAGCTGAACCATGGCGCTTTCTTCGGAATTGAGCCATCGGAAAGAGCAGGTAGGCTCCGGCCTGACTCGAACCCGGAAGCCCAAGGGACTGAAGTCCATCAGCTTTCCCTTGGCATGAAACCCATTTTGCAGAAGTTCGGCTTCAACGCCATGGCAGGCATGCCTCTTGGCCTGACGCTCACGCATAGCAAAACTTGTTTCCGGCAGATTGAGGATCATGTGCTCCTGGGTCATTTCCTTCACGGTTCCCGGCACCATGATCATGGAACGTCCGTCATCGATGATGAGATAAAGGAACTCGAGCTTTTGCAGATTCAGGCCTGCGCAGGTCTCGTCGCGCCACAAGCAGGTGACGGTGTTGCCCATGCAGGGCTGGGGTGAGGCCTGAAACATGATGGTCTCCTTGTACTGCGGATGGGCCATCAAGGCATGCACCGATCCATCGGTGAAATGGATGTGGTTGATCATGTTGGTCAGGCTGGCTTGATCCATCCCCTGGGCCGTCTCAACGGCTTTCATCAATTCCTTGTGCCGGAACAGGGCTGGAGCAAGGACATGGGAATCTGACGGGACTTTCTCAGGAAAACCTGGCTGCTCATGGGCCAGTTCAGGACTTCGGCCGAATTCCATTTTTCGCTCCTCTTCAAAACCTCTCGAGATTCAGATCCTTTTCCCGGTCGACTGGGAACCGGGGCATCCTTCAGGCGTGCATGATTTTGAGATGGATCGGGAAAATCCATGTCACCAGGTTCGGCAGCCGGAGACACGGATCGTTACCGGTATTCCTATCAAGTTCCATGCCATACCCGCAAGGCCGCCGTGAAACCCTTATCCCCGGAGGCGCGACCTTCGAAAAGCCACGTCTGTCGCAGATTTCAGCGCTCCTATGCCATGCATGTCAATCCTTCCTCAGGCTGGGGCATAAGGGGAACTTGCTCTTATCCTGCACAAAAATCTGTGCATGACTGCACAGAAGTGACGGCAATAGGCTGTGCCGGAGCGGTGCCGAGGGCAAACTCGTTTTGTCCGAATCTATGAGGGTGGGATGGACGGAAGCGCCTCTTCGTAGAACGGTAAATCTTTCCGAGGGATTTGGGATTTGAGCTTGCCCCGAATCAGGAGTCCCAGGCCGAGCACGCACGCTTCATAACGCAAAATGACGTAACCGTCTTCAAGGGAAGATTCCGTCAACTCGATGGCGCCTTGTGTCAACAGGGTTTGAAGTTCTTCGGTTGTGAGGTCCCTGATGGATTTTTTCGCCCTGGGGCCGAGAACCTGAATGAGCCTGGTGCCGGGTTTGATGAAGGCTCCCACTCTTTGAAAAGCCTTCATGCCTGCCATGTTTACTTTGAGGGCGCCTGGGATAGGAATGGAAGCGCTCTTTTTGAGCAGCCACCAGCTTTGTTTGTGCCTGAAAAGGAGGGTTTCGTCGAAATCCGAGGCCGGGATGGCAAAACGTTCTTGCATATAGGAAATGAGAGAAGCCCGTTCACCCTCTTTTGCTAATTCTGGCCATGAAGAATCCCACCGAGTCGACGACATGGGGATAGAATCTTGCGGCCTTTTGGATGTCCTTGACATAGGTCTCCTTGTTCCACCCGGAGAGCCCCGGCGAAAAAGGCAAGGGGCTCTCGATGGGCATCATTTCCGCATCCCTCTCTTCGAGGAGATGATTCACGACCGACTCATTCTCCTCCGGATTGTACGTGCACGTGGCGTAAAGCATCTGTCCTCCTTTTTTCAGCAGGTCAAAGCCGCGGAGGATGATCCTTTTCTGCGTCACGGAAAGCCTTTCACTCCACTTCCGCACTCGCCTCCAGGAATGCTCGTGACCGTGTCGAAAGGTTCCCTCGCCTGAACAGGGCACGTCGGCCATCACGAAATCGAATTGCCCCTTGAACGGGAATTCCTGGGCCGGGTAGGACGTAAGGATCGTATTCATGACCCCAAGTCTCGCCAGCGTGTGCGAGAGGGCCATGTGCCTTCGTGGCTGAAGCTCATTGGCCACGATGAGCCCTTCATTGCCCATCAACTGGGCAAGATGGGAGGTCTTGCCGCCCGGGGAGGCGCACATGTCCAGGACGTAAGATCCCGCTCCAGGCGACAGGATGAGAGAGGCGAGGCAGGAAGTCAACGCCTGAGGGTGAATGCAGCCCAGAGCATACTCGAGCCATTTTCCAGGGGAGGCATCCGGCGGTGCCGCGAAAAGTGTGTCATTGGAACCAATCGACCGGTTGAGAAAAATTCCCTTCCTTTTCAAGGCGGCCAGAAGGTTTGCCGCTTCAATTTTGAGCGTGTTCACACGCAGGTGCTGAGGAAGCGGGGCATGCAGACAGGCTTGAAAGGTTTCGAATGCCGGGATAATATCGGCGTAACGTTCAAAGACTCGCTCCATTTTTTACGGATGCCCTTCGGCCCTCATCTACTTGCCCAGCAAGGTGTCCGAGATAACCTTTCGTTGGATTTCAGAGGTTCCCTCGTAAAGGGTGAAGACCCTGGCATCCCGATAGTACCTCTCCACCGGGAAGTCCCTGATGTAGCCGTACCCGCCATGAATCTGCAAGGCCTGATAGGCTACATGGTTTGCCATTTCAGAGGCAAACACCTTGGCCATCGAGGCGGCGGCGGAGAAATTTTCTCCCCGGTCCTTCATGGCCGCGGCGTTGAAGGCGAGGAGCCTCGCAGCTTCGATCTGGGTCGCCATGTCCGCGATCATCCAGCGAATAGCCTGGAATTGGGCGATGGCGCGGCCGAACTGAACCCGTTCTCTGGCGTAGTGAATCGAAGCGTCGAGACAGGCTTGCGCGAGCCCTACGGACTGGGAAGCGATGCCGATCCTGCCGCCGTCCAGGGACGTCATGGCAATGATGAAGCCGTCTCCTTCCCTGCCGAGAAGGTTTTCTTTGGGGATCCGGCAATCCTCAAAAATCAGTTCCACCGTGTCCGAGGCGAGGAGACCCATCTTGCTCTCCTCTTTGCCCACGTAAAAACCGGGCGTTCCCTTCTCCACCACAAAGGCGCTGATGCCTCGATGTTTTTTCTCCCTGGAGGTATAGGCCGTCACCACGGTCAGGTCGGAGTTCTTGCCCGTGGTAATGAAAATCTTGTTTCCGTTGAGGATGTAATGATCCCCGTCTCTGACGGCCTTTGATCTCTGGCCGGCCGGATCCGATCCGGCCCCGGGCTCCGTGAGCGCGAAGGAGCCGATCATTTTCCCCGCGGCCAGGCGCTTCAAATACTTTTCTTTCAGGTAGTGGGAACCGAAAAGGTAGATGGGCCCGCAAGCGACCGAGTTGTGAACCGACATGATCACTGCCGTGGAGGCACAGGCATAGGCGACTTCCTGAAGGGCTACGGAATAGCTGACCGTGTCGACCCCCGCACCGTTGTACTCCTGGGGGACATTCATGCCCATGAGCCCGAGTTCGCCCATCTTGATCAGGATTTCCCTGGGGAATTCCTTGTTTCGATCCCTCTCCGACGCGTTGGGAAGGATTTCATCCCTCGCGAATTCACGAACCATGGCGCGGATCATCTTTTGTTCTTCCGTCAGTTCAAAGCCCATCTGTGTTACCTCTTGCCATATCGAAGCAGTTCTTGCTCTTTAAAGATCTTTTTTTGCCCACCTTCCGGGGATAACGAAATCCGACGGATTTTCAGTTCCCACCCTATTCCTTTAATCAAGGTTCTTGAGGGGACAGCTCTAGGGCGTATAAAGGACCACAAGCAGCTCCGCTTTTTCCGCGCTGATATTGCGCAGTTTGTGGACAATGGATGAATTGAAGTGGATGCACCCGCCCGGAGCCAGGGTGTTCTTGTTCTCTCCCACCATCACCTCAATCTTGCCTTTGAGCACGTAGATAAATTCCTCACCCTGGTGCTGATAGCTCACGCCCTTGTGATCCGACTTGGGATCGATGAACACTTTGAAGGCTTTCAGATGCTTGTGCGCCGCCTCCGGGGTCAAGGTCTGGTAGGTATAGTCCTCAGTCCTTTTCTTGTAATCCAGATCGGACTCTCTCCCCGCTCTAGCCTTCTCTTCCCTGAGCAGGATGCCGGAGTCGATTTCAAGGGCCCTCGAAAGCTGAAGAATGACGGCAACCGGGGGGATCACCTCCCCTTTTTCGATCTGGGAGATCGTGGCGGCGCTCAATCCGGTTTCATTGGCCAGATGCTTGAGGCTCATGTTTTTTTCTTTTCTGAGGCGCATCACCCTCTTTCCAAAAGGCAAGGGCCCTTTCTTTGCCGTCATGATTCATTCCTCCTTCATGGCAATGGGGGTCGCTTTTTTCTCTTTTCCTCTGCTCCTGCACGCCTGCACCAACCTGACCACAAATCCGGCGATACCGACACCACTGATGAGGATGATGAGGTTGGAAGCAAAAAAAGTCATGATAAAGGAGAAAGGATCGTTCAAGCGGTACGAGGCAACCAGGATATGAACCCCGAAGGCCAGGAAAAAACTGCTCAGAATCAGGAGGGCTCCGTACTTGATCCAGTGACCCATCGCAGATCCGCCCTTCGCTCCTGCCGACCCTATTTCAGGGCGCCGAGCTTGGAGACCAGCAGCTCATCGCAGGCGCTGTAAGGGTCCTTCTCACCGCTCGTAATGGCATCCACGGCCCTGTCGAATTCGCCGCTCCCCACCAGGTGCTCCACCACCTCCTGGACGAGCCGGCTCTTAACCATCTCCGCCAGTTCCTGGCGGACCCGTTCCCTTTTTTTCGCAAGGCCCTTTTCCCCGCTCGACTGCAAGAGGTAGTTCCGGTGTTTTTCGATCGTCTCCAGGAGTTCCGCCACGCCCCGATCAAAAACCGCTTCCGCCTTCAGGATCGGGGGCTTCCACTTGTCCCCCCCGTACTTGTTGTGCCCCATATCGATCATCTGCCGCAGTTCATTGAAGGTCTTGTCCGCCCCCTCCCTGTCCGCCTTGTTGATCAGGAAGACATCCCCCACTTCCAGGATTCCCGCCTTGATCGCCTGGATATCGTCGCCCATCCCCGGGATGACCATGACCACCGTGGTTTGGGCGCTCTTGACCACATCCACCTCATCCTGGCCCACGCCCACGGTCTCCACGATAACGTAGTCCTTACCCATGGCGTCGAGCACGTCAATGGCGCTTCGCGTGGACTCCGTGAGTCCTCCGAAGTGACCCCGGGTAGCGAGGGAGCGGATGAACACGCCGTCATCCAGGCTGTGCCGCTGCATCCTGATCCGGTCACCGAGAATGGCTCCACCGGTGAAGGGACTCGTGGGATCAACCGCCAGCACCCCGACCGTCTTGCCCAGTTTTCGATAGTGGTTCACCATCTGATCCACCAGGGTGCTTTTCCCTACGCCGGGGGCGCCCGTGATGCCGATCACATAGGCTTTCCCCGTATGGACATAGAGGTCCTTCAGGACTTCCCGGACCTCCGGCACTTTGTCGTCAATATCCCGAATCAGCCGGGCCACGGTCCGAACATCCCCTGCGATCACCTTTTCAACAGCGCTGGCCATATCCATCAACCGGACCTCGGTTTCACATTCTCTCTGACCCAGTTCACAATGTCATCCAGCTTGGCGCCGGGCGTAAAAATCTCGGCGATGCCCTCTGACCGCAGCCGGGAAATATCCTCATCCGGAATGATCCCGCCGCCCACTACGACGATGTCGTCCACCCCCCTTTCCTTCAGCAGTCTCACCACCTCCGGAAACAGATACCTGTGCGCACCGGCCAGGCTGGATAACCCGATCATGTCCACATCCTCTTGAATGGCGGCAAGGACGATGGAATCAGGCGTCTGATGAAGCCCTGTGTAAACCACCTCAAACCCCGCGTCCCGGAAAGCCCTGGCAATGATTCTCGCCCCCCGGTCATGCCCGTCCAATCCCGGCTTGGCCACCATCACTCTGAGTTTGCGCTCTTTCACCATGCTCCCCGCCCTCTTGTTCTAACCGTTCACTGTCGACGTCTCAATGCTGAAAAATCTCACCGCCGAGAACGCAGCGAACGCAGAGACAGATCTTCAGTATGAAAACCCTGAAAACCATGCTTTACACGTTTCTTAATCGTCCATAGTCTCTCTGCGATCTCAGCGTGCTCCGCGGTAAAAGCCCTTGGCCGCGTGCCGTTTACCTTGCACCGTGCACCTTCCTCAGTAGATCCCCGGATCGCGGTATTCGCCGAAGGCGGATCGAAACACGTCGCAGACTTCTTGCAGCGTCGCGTAGGCCTTGACCGCATCCACGATAGGATTCATCACGTTGTTGCCCGAGACGCACGCCTCCCCGAGCTTTTCGAGGCACTCCCTGACTTTCTTGTCCTCCCGCTCGGCCTTGATGCGGCGGGTCTTTTCGATTTGAATCCTCTCAAGGGCTTCATCGATTTCCAGAATTTCCACAGGGAGTTTTTCTTCCGTCACGTATTTGTTGACTCCCACCACCGTCTTTTTGCCTTCATCGACCTGCCTCTGGTAGTGGTAGGCCGCGTCCGCGATCTCTCTCTGGGGGAAGTTCTTTTCGATGGCCGCGAGCATGCCTCCCATGTCATCGATCTTCTGGATGACGGCAAGGGCCTCCTCCTCCATCCGGTCGGTCATGGCTTCGACAAAATAGGCGCCTCCCAGGGGATCGATGGTATTGGCCACGCCGGACTCTTCGGCGATGATCTGCTGGGTCCTCAGCGCGATGGTGGCAGCCTCCTCGGTAGGCAGCGCGAGCACCTCGTCCAGGGAGTTGGTGTGCAGGGACTGGGTTCCTCCGAGCACGGCGGCCAGGGCCTGCATGGCGGTCCTCACGATGTTGTTGTAGGGCTGCTGGGCCGTGAGAGAGCAGCCGGCCGTCTGGGTGTGAAATCGCATCCACCATGACCGGGGATCCTCGGCCTTGAATCGCTCCCTCATGATCTTTGCCCAGAGGCGCCTTGCGGCCCGGAATTTCGCGATCTCCTCGAAGAAGTCCAGGTGGGAATTGAAAAAAAAGGAAAACCGGGGAGCAAAATCATCCACCTTGAGCCCGCGCTCAATGGCGGCCTGCGTGTAGGCGATGCCGTCCCCCAGGGTAAAAGCGAGCTCCTGAACCGCGGTGGAACCCGCTTCCCTGATATGATAGCCGCTGATGCTGATGGTGTTCCACCTGGGAATCTCCCTGGTCCCGAATTCGACCGTGTCCGTGATGAGCCGAAGAGAGGGAACCGGTGGGCACATGAAGGTCTTCTGGGCGATGAATTCCTTGAGCATGTCGTTCTGGATGGTCCCGCCGATGACCTTCCTGTCAATGCCCCGGTTTTCCGCCATGGCCACATACATGGCCCAGATGACCGGCGCGGGCGGATTGATGGTCATCGAGGTCGTGATCTTGTCCACAGGAAGCCCTTCGAAAAGCTCCTCCATGTCCGCAATCGTGTCGATGGCCACACCGCACTTTCCGATCTCCCCTCTGGACCTCGGGGAATCCGAGTCGTAACCCATCAGCGTGGGCATGTCAAAGGCGGTCGAAAGGCCGGTCTGCCCGGCGTTCACAAGAACATGGAAACGTTTGTTCGTGTCTTTGGCCGTGCCCAGGCCTGCGAACATGCGCATCGTCCAGAGGCGGCCTCGATACATGGAGGGCTGTACACCTCTGGTAAAGGGATACTCCCCTGGAAACCCGGCGTCCCTCTGAAAATCATGGTCCTTCACATCCTCGGGGGTGTAAAGCGCGTTGATCTCCTGGTCCGAAACCGTTGAAAACCGATCGAGGCGCTGGGGCGCGACGGAGAAAATTTCCTCCAGCTTTCTTTCCCATTTTTCGCGCTCTTTCCTGATCTCTCCCATGATCTTCTCGTTGTAGGTCAAAGACATGGCTTCTCCTCATCAAGATTCTGTGATTCTTCCGCGGCCCAGATGATCGGCCACGACAAAACCCAACTGCTCACGGGTACTGTAGTAGATACGGCACAATTCGGCATCTTTCATGCGCTTTTCCATGGAGATTCGCCGCCGCGGTTCCCTGGTCCCCAGGATCTGAAGTCCTTCGCAGGACGCTTTGACTGCCGCCTCCGCGGCAAAAGCCTTTGCTCCCGCAGCTTCCTTCTCGTAGCTCTTGCCATGATCTTTCAACCATGCCGCTTTCAAAACCAGGAACTCGGAAGCCTCGAGTTCCGAGCCCATGTCCGCCAGTTTCCACTCCGTGACCTGGGTGACCCGGCCGGAGCCCCGCTCCCCTCGCGCGAAATCCAGCACCTCATCGAGGGCGCCCTGCCCGATGCCCGCAGCGAGCGCCCCTATACCCAACCACGATTCGCGAAGCATACATGGAATCGGGTTGGCGACCTCGTCCTCCATGCAAAGGATCGCCTCGGCCGGGACCTGCACATTTTCAAAGAGGGTTTCGGCAATGCCTGAAAAAAAGATTCCCCCCCTCTCAAAGGTTTCCCCTCTGTGCAGGCCCGCAGCGTTTTCCAGGTCGACGATCACGAAGGTCACACAGGACCCGTCCCGGGAAAGAGCGGCGGCGATTCCATAGGTCATGCCGCAAGGGAAAAAACTTCCCTCTCCGTGGATGCGGCAACCCTTACCGTTCCTGACCACCGAGGTGCGGAAATCATCCGCCGTGCCGTTGCCCACGAGGACAAAACATCCCGGCTTTTCTCCTGACGCGGAGAGCGAGAGATAGGTGCTTTTCTGCTCTTCGTTTCCGTACCTCGAGATGGAAAAGCAGTACAAGGAATTGTTCCAAACCAGAAGACCGCCGGCAGAGGCGCTCCCCTTCGATATCTCCATGATGGTCAGAACGTGGTCGACCTCATCCCTGCCCCTGCCCCCGTATTTCTCCGGCACGGTCATCCCCATGAGCCCATGCCCGGCCAGGCACTGGATGATTTCATGGAATTCCTGCGCCGGCTGCGGCTCACGGAGCGCATGCTCCGTCCGGGCCAGGGTGCGGGCCGCATCCCTGAATGCGCGTTGTTCTTTGGTCGGTGAAAAGTTCAGCGCCGCCTCTGTGAACTCTGTGAGAGATCCCTACACTTTTCCGAGCAGACCGCTCGCGATGGTGTTCTTCTGGATCTCCTTGGTGCCCTCGTAGATCTCCATGATCTTGGCGTCCCGGTAAAAGCGCTCCACCTCGTATTCGAGCATGTAGCCGTATCCGCCGTGAAGCTGAATGGCCTCGTCCGCCACTTCCACGGCGACCCTGCCTGCGTACATCTTGGCAATGGAGGTGAGTTTGGGATCGATGATGCCCTGATCGAAGTTCCATCCCGATTTGTACACAATGAGCCGGGCCGTCTCGATCTTCGTGATCATGTCCGCAAGCTTGTGCTGCGTCACCTGGAACTCGGCGATCTTTTTTCCGAACTGGCTTCGCTCCTTCACGTAGGCCAGGGCCCGGTCAAAAGCGCCCTGAGCGATTCCCAGGGCCTGGGCTGCAATCTCCACCCGGCTCTCGTCGAAAAACTCCAGGACCTGGTAGAACCCCTTGTTTTCGGTTCCCACCAGGTTGGACAGGGGAACCTTCACATTGTTGAAGGAAAGCTCCGCGGTCGAGGTCATCTTGATGCCCATTTTCTCGCCCACATCCGACTGGGTGTATCCCGGCGTGTCCCGCTCCACGATGATCGTGGACTGGCCCCGGTAGGACGGCTTGACATCAGGATCGGTCTGGCACAGAACGATGACGAAATTTCCGATCGTGCCGTTGGTGATGAATGTCTTCACCCCGTTGATCACATAGTTGTTGGCGTCCTTCACGGCGCCGGTGTTCATCAAGGTGATATCGCTGCCGTGATCCGGTTCCGTGAACCCGCCGCTGCTCAGGGCTTCACCCCGGGTGATGGGCAAAAGGTATTTTTCCTTCTGCTCCTCCGTGCCGTGGCGCATGATGATTTCCGAGGCAAAATCCGCCAGGGTCACGGCAATCCCAAGGCTCGAGTCCTGGCGGCAGAATTCCTCCACCACCAGGGCATTCTCCAGGACCCCGTAATCCTGTCCCCCGTATTTTTCGGGGAAATGGATTCCCAGGAACCCCAGCTCGCAAGCTTTTTTCCATATAGACCTCGGGAACGTGTGGGTGCGCTCATGCTCCAGGGCGATTTCCTTGTCGAACTCCCCTCTTGCAAACTCCCGCGCAGCCTTTTGAATCGCTTCCTGCTCTTTGTTCAGTCTGAAATCCATGATAGAAGTCTCCTAATGCAAAAATATTGGAGTACTGAAGTCTTGGAGTGATGGAGTACTGGGATAAAGACTTAAGACGGGCATCTTCCACCAGTGCTCCAATACTCCATTTCTCCATGACTCCAGGATTCTCTGCTATACCAGTTCCCCTTTGAAATCGGGCTTCCTCTTTTCCAGGAAGGCGCTCATGCCTTCTTTTGCGTCAGGACTGGCCATACAAAGACCGAACGCTTCGGCCTCGATCTGGCACCCCCTTCGAAGATCCGTGTCATAGCCTCGGTCCACGCACTGCTTCACGGCCCTGAGGGAAACCCTCCCCTTGGATGCGATCAGGGTCGCTGTTTTCATGGTCTCTTCCCATAGCTTGTCAGGAGCAAAGACCTTGTTCACCAGGCCCATTTCCTTGGCCTCCTGGGCTGTGATCATGATGCCGGTCATGAGGAGCTCCTTGGCCACCCCTTTTCCGACCAGCCGTGGCAGTCTCTGGGTGCCCCCGTAGCCCGGGATGACCCCGAGGTTGATTTCAGGCTGCCCGAACTTGGCATTCTCCGAAGCGTAGATGAAATCGCAGGCCATGGCCATTTCCGTTCCCCCACCCAGGGCAAACCCGTTCACGCAGGCGATCACGGGAATGGGCAGGTTCTCGAGGCGCGCTCCGATTTCGTGCCCGATCAGGGAAAACCGCCTTGCTTCCAGGGGTGAAAGGTTCACCATGTAGGCGATGTCCGCGCCGGCCACAAAGGCTTTTTCCCCTTCGCCGGTGAGAACCAGAACCCTAAGCTCGGGATCTTTTTGGATCTCGTCCAGGGCCTGCTGCATTTCCGCGAGCAAATCCGCATTCAGCGCGTTCAATGCCTTGGGCCGATTGAACTTGATGACTGCAACCTTCCCCTGCTTTTCAAAGATGATGTTCTGATAGGCCATGCCTTCCTCCTTAGATAAGCCCACTTTTAAACTTTTTCGAGCACGGTCGCCATCCCCTGTCCGCCGCCGATACAGAGCGTGGCAAGCCCTAAAGCATGCCCTTTGCGAAGCATCTCATGGGTCAGGGTGAGAAGGATGCGCGCCCCGGTGCAGCCGATGGGGTGACCGATGGAGATGCCGCTTCCCAGAAGGTTCGTCTTTTCCATGCCGCACTTGAGTTCTCTCATGCAGGCGAGGGCCTGGGAAGCAAAGGCCTCGTTGAGCTCGATCGTGCCGAAGTCGTTGATGGTGAGCTTTTCACTCTGGAGGATCTTCTTCACCGCAGGGATGGGGCCGAGCCCCATGTAGGCCGGATCGACGCCGCCTGCGGCATAGGCCCTGATTTTGACCAGGGGCTCGAGACCCAGATCCTTGGCTTTTTTCTCCGACATCATGAGAAGCGCCGCCGCGGCGTCATTGATGCCCGAGGCGTTTCCGGCCGTCACGGTGCCGTTCTTCTTGAAGGCCGGCGGGATTTTCGCCATCTTTTCCACGCTCGTGTCCATGGGCCGCTCGTCCGTGTCAAAGACAAGGGGATCCCCCTTCCTCTGTGGTATCACGACAGGGACGATTTCTTCTTTGAAAAGCCCTTCCGTGATGGCCTTTCTCGCTCTCTGATGGCTCAAGGCCCCGAGTTCATCCTGCTCTTCCCGCGAGATTCCGTATCTCTCGGCAATGTTCTCCGCGGTGATCCCCATGTGGTAGCCGTAAAAGATCTCGAAGAGGCCGTCGAAAACCATGAGGTCCACCAGGTCCACGTTGTTCATTCTCGCTCCCCACCTTGCCGCGGGAAGGGCATAAGGAATGAGACTCATGTTCTCCATGCCCCCTGCGAGGATCACCTCGGCCTCGCCGGCCCGGATAGCCTGAGCGGCCAAAGCCACGGCTTTCATTCCGGAGGCACACACCTTGTTGATGGTAAAGGCATTGGTCTCTTTGCTTATTCCGGCCCTGATCGTGGCCTGTCTGGCCACATTCTGGCCCTGGCCGGCACCCACCACGTTTCCCATGATCACTTCGTCGATCTGGATAGGCTGAAGCGAATCGGAATAATCGTAAGCGCTTTTTTCAAGCTCCACCATGCCCAGTCCTTGAAACGGTTCAGGAGCGAACCGGCTGAGTTCCTTGGTTGCCACAGGCCTGAGCCCTGCTTTCTTGAGCGTTTCTTTCAAGACGAGGGCCCCCATTTGCACCACAGGCGTCCCTTTCAAGCTTCCACCAAAAGCTCCTACCGGCGTCCTTGCACCGGAAACAATGACCACATCCACCATAGTATTCTCTCCTTTTATCGTTAAGCTGACGAATGACGAGCAAGGACCGCCCCTCTCGTTACCCGTCGTTTTGGTGTTCAGTGTTCAGAAAAAGAATTTTGGAACCCATCCCTGAACGCTGAACACTTCTTCCTACTAATCACTTGTCACTTCTTATACAAAGGGTGCGCTTTTCAAGTCAAGATTTAAAAGAGCGGTCCGAAGAACCAAAAGAGGCCTTGAATCCAACTCTTGGCCTCCCGGAAGGCCTCTGGAGCGGAGAGGGAGCAAGGGGTTTTTCCTTGACAGTTTTCTCATAAGCCCGCTAAATGAAATTCCTATTTGGGAGGAATACGCTGATGAATCCGCTTGCGGTTGAGCTCAATGACGTGATCAAGCAGGAGAACGTCCACCTCTACGAAACGCTCTCAGAGGTAGGGAAAAACCTATTTTTTCCAAAGGGCATTTTGACCCAGAGCGCTGAAGCAAAGGAAAAAGCGCACAGGTTCAATGCCACCATCGGCATGGCCACCGAAAAAGGCCGGACCATGTACCTGCCTTCGGTCATGTCCCTCTTGAACGGCCTTGAGCCCGAGGAAGCGCTGAGCTATGCGCCCTCCTTCGGCATCATGCCCCTGCGCAAGGAATGGAAAGCGCACATGGTGGAGAAAAATCCTTCTCTTTCATCAGCCCACATCAGTCTTCCTGTGGTCACCCATGCCTTGACCCACGGGCTCAGCGTGGTTGCGGATATGTGGGTGGACCCGGGGGATGTCATCCTCCTTCCGGACAAGACCTGGGGAAATTACAATCTCATCTTTTCGACCCGCCGGGGCGCGAGAATGGTCCAGTACCCGCTGTTCGATGAGGCATGGAAATTCAATCTGAAAGGCTTTGAACAGTGCCTCCTTGAACAGGCCAAGGGTCGGGGCAAGGTGATCGTGATCCTCAACTTCCCGAACAACCCGACCGGTTACACGGTGGGCGCTGCGGAAGCGGACGGGATCGCAGACTGCTTGACCGCTCTGGCCCGAAACGGCATCCGCGTGCTGGCCGTGACCGACGACGCCTACTTCGGCCTCTTCTATGACGACCATGCCCTCAGGGAATCCATTTTTTGCCGGCTTCTCAACCGGGATCCGAGGCTTCTCGCCGTCAAGGTGGACGGCGCGACCAAAGAAAACTACGTCTGGGGCTTGAGAGTGGGATTCATCACCTACGGCGCCACCCTTGAAAAGAACCACGAGCAGGTCTATAATGCTCTTGAAAGAAAAACGGGGGGGGCGGTGAGAGGTTCCATCTCCAATGCCTCCCACCTGAGCCAGTCCATCACACTTCACTCGCTCCGGGCTTCGTCCTACGGGGATGAAAAAGCGCAGAAGTACCGGATCATGAAAGAAAGGGCTCAGGAGGTCAAAAGAGTGGTGGCAAGCCCTAAATACAAGGATGCCTGGGACGTCTACCCTTTCAATTCCGGGTACTTCATGTGCCTGAAACTCAAGACCGTCGAGGCGGAGCCGCTGAGAGTTCACCTCTTGGACAAGTACGGTGTGGGCTTGATTTCCCTTGGCAAATATGACCTGAGGGTGGCTTTTTCGTGTGTCGAAAAAGAGGACGTCCAAGAACTTTTCGACACGGTTTTGCGGGGCGTCGAGGACCTGCGGCCTTAAGAGATTTCACCGCAGAGAACGCGAAGAGCGCTGAGAAAAGATCATTCTTTGGCTCTTCCCCTTTCTGCAATCCTCCGTCCCAGGGCAAGGGGGCAGAGATCTCATCTGCGGGCCTTGCGATTTTCTGGGCAACGAAGGCTGATGGTCTCGTAAAAAGTCAAAAACCGCCCTTTTCTGTCATTCCCGCGAAGGCGGGAATCCAGTCTTTTCAAGCGCTTCTGGACTCCCGCCTTCGCGGGAGTGACGACCGAGAGGACTTTTTACGAATTCATCAAGGCTGGCGGCCGAATTATGTGGAAGATTCCCGAGCGCTTTATCCGATCCATCCGAGATCAACCATGGGCCCGGAGCTGTGAGGAACACGCTTTCTGGGATTCCCTTCTGGAATGGGTCAAGAACGCTCTTCTCCCCGAGTTTCTCGATGAGGTCTCGGGGCAGGTCGATGAAATCACCGAGATCGATCCTGATTCTTCGGATCAGGAAATCCTTTCCATTGTCACGCGTCACATGGTGGAGTTTTTAGGGGCCGCATCGGCCTCGGTAAGGATCTATGATCCGGCCACGGAACAAATGCTTTCCTACGGATCCTACCCCCCCGAGGAGGAATCCCGGGCAACCTACATTCCCCTTGACGGCACCATCGCCGGAGAAGTGGTGAGAACGGGCCGGCACTATGTGGTCCCCAACATCCTCAAGGAAGATCGGTACAAAGACAAGGAAAGGGTTCAGTCAAAGGGGGCTTACTCCATCCTTGCCGTTCCCATTTCCCTTCCCCGCTTCTCCTCCCACGATCCGGAAATGGCGGGTGTCATCCAGCTCTATTACGGGGAAAAGGACAGGATCTTCCTGCCTCTCGAAATCGTCATGGCTGAACTGATGGCCCGCCGCCTAAGCTTTGTCATGGCCCGGAAAAGGATCCTTTCCCTGCACAGGCTCAATGAAAAAAAGGAAGCCATCGTCCAGAAGATCTTTCTTAGGCTCGGTTCCCGGGAAGGCGTGAAAATGAAGGATGTCTTCAACCGGGTCATCCCGGAGCTCGCCGACATCATCAGCCTTCAGAGCTGCGCCCTTTTTGCCCTGACCGAGGATGAGGAGCACGTGTTCCTCGAAGCGGGTTACCCGGACATAGCCGGTTATCACGGCATAGGGAAGTCCTTCTCCATTGACAGTGAGCCGGCCTTCGAGCTCGTGCTGAAGCGCAGCGACCCTGATTCGGAGTCCCCCTATGAAATCGTGACCCCTTCCTACATCCTGATCACCGATCCAACGAAGAGTCGCTACATTTCCAGGAACATGAAATCTTTTGCCGCGGCCCACAACATCAACTCCATCCTCTACGTGCCTCTCACTGCGGGCGAACACATCACCCATTTCATGACCTTCGACGCCCTGGACCAGAGGGGCCGGTACACGGAGGAGGAAATCGACCTCTTCGTTTTCCTGGGCCGTGAACTGATGAAAGCCCAGCGAATGGAACGCCTCGACGACATTCTTCACGACTTCAAGAATCCGGCCATTGCCACAGCCGGGTTTGCCCGCCGGCTGAGGCGCCTCATCGAGAACCAGACCTCCCTCAGCGACGCCGGAACCATCCGGAAGTATCTGGATATCCTCCTGGAAGAGACGAGCCGCCTTCAGGAAATGGCTTTAAGCATCTACCACGTGGGAAAAGAGCAGGTGGTGAATCTCACGGCTATTGTGGTGAATCGTTTCGAAATCAACAAGGAAGCGATCAAGGAAATGCTCAAACAGAACGTGGTCCTGGAAGAAGGACCTTTTCATGATCCGCTCTACGTGCAGTGCTATCCTCTCCATGTGGAAAGGGTCCTGGACAACCTCCTGAACAATGCCACCAATGCCATCCCGCTCAAAGGCGGAGTCCTTTCCATTCGAACCTTTCCGGAAAATACCTGGGCTTGCGTGGAGATCACCAACTCGGGACTCATCCCGGAAGAAGAGCGACAGCGTCTGATCGAAGGGGAAGGGAGCGGAAGAGGCATCTATATCACCCACCGCATTGTGCGCATGCTCAGGGGACAAATCGACATCAGGATAGAGAAAGACAGAACCAAGGTCACGGTGAGGCTGCCCATCGCGGAAAATCAGTAATCAGTAGAAAGTAAGCAGTAAGCAGCGGGTGCCGAGCCATGAGCCGCGCGAACCGCCCATTGGGTATTCCTTCATACTGCCCACTTCTTAATCGTTACTTTTTGTTTGCTGCTTACTGTTCTGTTTGCCCCATACTGCTTACTGCCTACTGCTTACTGCCTACTGGTTCATCCGTGCTCTCCAGGTCAAACTGGGAGAATTGACCTGCCTTTGCCGCCTCGGGCTTGGGTGAGTATTCCTGCGGCTCTGTTCCGGGCGCAAAGGCTTGAAACACGGTGGTTTCTGAATATGGGCTCGCGAGCAGCCCGTTTTTCGCATCGATTTTCCAGAAAGCCACCCCTTCCGGAGCTGCGAAATCTTCGACCGGCTGGTCTTTCAAAACCTCGGACATGAAATAAAGCCATATCGGGTTTGCGGCTCTCGATCCCGTCTCGCCCGCTCCGAGGGGCTTGGGGTCGTCGTACCCCACCCATACGCCTGTGGTGAGCTGGGGTGTAAACCCCATGAACCAGGCATCCCTCAAATCATTGGTGGTTCCTGTCTTCCCTGCAGCCGGTCGCTTCAGAGCCTTGGCTCTCCATCCGGTTCCCTCCTGAATCACTGCCTTGAGAAGATCAGTCATGACATAGGCCGTCTCCTTGGAAAGACACTCCCTGAGGGTGGGTTGATTTTCTTCCAGGATGGCTCCGTTGCGGTCCACGACCTTTTGGACGAAAATAGGCTCCACGAGCATTCCACCGTTGGCGAAAACGGCATAGGCTCTGGTCAGCTCCTCCAAGGACACTCCTGAGGAACCCAGGGCCAGGGAGAGATCGGGGCTCAAGTCGGACCGGACCCCCATTTTCCTTGCATACTCGATCGCGTAGGGCACACCGATCTGCTTGAGAATCTTTACGGTGATCACATTTCTCGACTGGGTCAGCGCCGTGCGCAACAGGGTGGGGCCGTAGAATTTTTCCTTGAAGTTCTTGGGCCTCCAAATTTCTTCATCGGGATTCATGGAAGAAACATAGGGCGCATCCAGGATGACTGTGGCCGGCGTCATGCCCGAATCCAGAGCCGCGGCGTAAATGATGGGTTTGAACGCCGATCCCGGCTGACGCTTCGCCTGGGTCGCCCGGTTGAACTGGCTCACCGAGAAATCCCTTCCCCCCACCATGGCCCTGACCCTCCCTGTTTCAGGCTCCATGCAAAAGAGCGCGCCTTGAACCACCGGTTCCTGCTCCAGGGAAAGGCGCCACGGCGATTTTGTATCCAGGACCCGTACCAGAATCACATCCCCCTCTTTCAGTGCCTGACCCGGGCTTTTGATGCCGGTGGCATAGGAGGGAACATCCGGATTGGGCTTTCTCGCCCATTTCATCTCGGAAAGGGGCAGGAGCCCGACCTTGTCTCCTACAGCGACCCTCACCTCTTTGTTTTCATCATCCACCTTCTCCACAAGCCCTTCAACCACACCGCCGATCCGGGGTGGTTTCTCTTTCAAGATTTCCCCTTGTTTCTGCCTGTACGGCTCCCGCTCCCCGGTCGCGAGATTCCGGAGAGGCCCGCGATAACCCTCCCTTTTATCCAACTCCAGCAGGCCTTTGATCACGGCCGACTCCGCCGCTTTCTGCATGTCCAGGTTCACGGTGGTGTGAACCCTGAGCCCCTCCCTGTAAAGCATATCGCGGCCGTACTTGCTTTCCAGGTATCTCCTCACGTGCTCCGTAAAATCAGGGGCTTTCAGAAAAGGGTTTTCAGGATTTTTGGCCAGAACGATCTCGAAGGCAAAGGCCGCTCCCTCCTCCTCCGGCTTGATGTAGCCCTCTTCGCGCATCCTCTCCAGAACATACTTCTGTCGACCCTTGGCCTTGTCGAAGTTCCCAAAAAGGGAATACCGGCTGGGTGCCTGGGTGAGACCGGCCAGAATTGCGGATTCCGCCAGGTTCAGATCCGACGCGTTCTTGTCGAAATAGGTCCGGGCCGCGGATTCCACACCGTAAGCGCCATGGCCGAGGTAGATCTCGTTGAGGTAAAGATAAAGAATGGTGTTCTTGTCGAACGCCTTTTCGATTTGCAGAGAGAGGGTAGCCTCCCTGACTTTTCTCTTGTACGTCTTTTCCGTGTTTTTCAGCAAAAGGGCCTTGGCCACCTGCTGGGTGATGGTGCTTCCCCCCTGCTCGATTCTCCCGGCCATCATGTTCTTCAGAAAGGCCCTCATGATGCCGGGCAAGTCCACGCCCTCATGTTCATAGAAGCGAGCGTCCTCCGCGGCGATGAAGGCCTGAACCAGGTGTTCAGGAAGATAATCCAGGGGAACCACGATTCTTTTCTCTTCCCAGAACCTGCCGATCACTTCATCCTTGTCACTGTAAATCTCCGTGACGGTCGGGGGGGTGTACTCCCGAAGGGATCCGATGTAGGGAAGATTTGCGGACCAGATGTACCAGAGCATGCCGACGGCTCCCAGACACAGTACGACAAGGAGGAGGGTCAGGACCATGCAAAATTTGAACAGCTTCTTCAACGAAACGCTCTCCTGTCAAGGGTCCGGTATTGGATGGCTTCCGCCACATGGGAGGGTTGGATCCCCTCGCTCCCCTCCAGATCGGCGATCGTTCTGGAGATCTTCAGAATCCTCGAATGAGCCCTCGCACTCAGGCCGAACTTGTCCATGGCCCGCTCCAGCAGGTCCTCGGACTGGGAGTCCAGGCTGCAGAACTTCCTGATCTGGCGGCTGCTCATCCCGGCGTTGGTGTGGATCTTCATCCTCTGGAAACGCTCCGCCTGGATTCTTCTTGCCTTCTCCACCCTGCCCAGCATGGTCGCAGAACTTTCAACGGCCTGGTCGCCCGCAAGGTCTCTGTACTGAACAGGAGGGACTTCGATGTGAATGTCGATCCGGTCGAGAAGAGGGCCTGACATCTTGGAGCGATACCGCTGGATCTGAGGAAAGGTGCAAAAGCACTCGTGTTTGGGGTCTCCCAGGAAACCGCAGGGACAGGGGTTCATGGCCGCCACGAGCATGAAATTGGCCGGATAGGTCACCGTGGAGTTGGCTCGTGAGATCGTCACCAACCCTTCTTCCATGGGTTGCCTGAGCACCTCGAGCACGTTCTTCCGGAATTCAGGCAGCTCGTCCAGAAAGAGAACGCCGTTGTGGGCAAGACTGACTTCTCCCGGTTTCGGGACTTGTCCTCCTCCGATCAGTCCGGCATCAGAGATCGTGTGATGGGGAGAGCGGAAGGGCCTCGTGGTCATCAGGCCTGTGCCTTTGGGCATCATGCCCATGACGCTGTAGACCTTGGAGGTCTCGAGAGCCTCCTGGAAGGTGAGCTCGGGCAAAATGGTGTGAAGTCTCCTGGCAAGCATGGTTTTCCCTGCACCCGGGGGGCCGATCATGAGCATATTGTGTCCTCCGGAGGCGGCGATTTCAATGGCCCTTTTCACGTTCTCCTGGCCCCGCACATCGCCGAAATCGTAAAGGAACTCTATGTCCGCAGCGGCTTTGCCGGTCTCCATGCGATAGGAAGCGATGGGGGACAGACCGCACAGGGCATCAACCAGTTGACCCAGGCTTGAAAGCGGAAACACGCCGATGCCGTCCACCACCGCGGCCTCAGCAGCGTTTTCAGCCGGAAGAAAAATGCCCCTCAGGCCCTCTTCTCTGGCCTTGATGGCGATGGGGAGCGTGCCCTTGATGGGCCGCACAAGGCCGTCAAGGGAAAGTTCACCAAGAAAAAGGTAATCCTTGCAGGCCTCCTTGGCCACGAGCCCCGTGGCCGCAAGGATTCCCACAGCCATGGGCAAATCAAAGGCCGAGCCTTCTTTCTTGATGTCTGCAGGGGCCAGGTTGACCGTGATCCGATCCGGGGGAAAGTGGTATCCGGAGTTTTTGACGGCCGCCTTCACCCGCTCCTTGCTTTCCCGCACAGCGCCTTCGGCCAGACCCACCGTGGAAAAAGAGGGCAAGCCTTGAGATATGTCGACTTCAACCTCAACGACATACGCGTCGATGCCGATGACGGCACTGCTCGTGACCTTGGCGAGCATGGATTCGCCTTTCTTTGTCCGGGTTTTCGGGAAGGATCATGGATTCGCCCATTTTACCGCGTGGACCGGGAAAAACCGGAACATCGTTGATTTTACATGAAAAGAACTTAGAATAAAACCGCTTTACATTAAACATAAGAATTGCTATAAAGTAAAGTTTATTTCACGAGGATGCTCCCCTGGCGCCGGCCTCGGATGTCTCTTGTAGAGGATACAACAAACCTGCCGGGAAAAAGGTTGAGGAGATTATTATGGCTCGAATTACCGTGGAAGACTGTCTTCAGAAAGTCAACAACCGCTTCGCACTGATTCACGCTGCCGCAAAACGGGTTAGGCAGATCCGCAAAGGCTCTGAACCGACCATCCTGTCCAAGAACAAGGACATCGTCATTGCGCTGAGGGAAATTGCCTCCGGGAACGTTTTCGTTCCGCGAGTTCCGGAGGAAGCGCCGCTTCTGCCGGCCGGGGAACTCCTTTCCGAAAAGGAAGCGGAAAAAATAGAGGAGAAATCAACCGCAGAGGTTGACTAAAGATGTCAAAGAGGGATTACTACGAAGTTCTCGGGATTTCCCGTACGGCTCAGGACGAAGAAATCAAGAAGGCCTACAGAAAGCTGGCCATGAAATATCATCCGGACAGGAACCCGGAAGACCATGAGGCTGAAGAGAGATTCAAGGAAGCTGCGGAAGCGTACGAAGTCCTGAGAGACGGTGAAAAGAGGGAGATTTATAACCGCTTCGGTCATGAGGGCCTTGCCGGAACCGGATTCAGAGGCTTCAGCGGATTTGAAGACATCTTCAGCAGTTTCGGGGATATCTTTGAGGAATTTTTCGGTTTCGGCGCCAGGGGGGGACGAAGGACCAGGGCAAGAAAAGGCAACAGTCTGCGCTACGATCTGGAGCTGACCCTGGAAGAGGCCTTCTCCGGCAAGGAGCAGGAAATCGCTTTCAAGAAATGGGCTTCCTGCGAGACCTGCGGCGGATCGGGGATGACCTCGGGGAGTGAGAGAAAGACCTGCAGCACCTGCCAGGGCAGAGGCCAGATTTATCGGTCCCAGGGATTCTTTCAGATCGGCACCACCTGCCCTGCCTGCCAGGGGGAGGGCAGCATCATGACCGACCCCTGCGAGGAATGCAAAGGCCGGGGAAAAGTCCGGATCGACCGCAAGATTACCCTGAAGATTCCGCCGGGCGTTGATACCGGTTCCCAGCTCAGGCTGCAGGGCGAAGGAGAGCCGGGCGAATTCGGTGGGCCCCCGGGCGACCTGTTTGTGATGATTCACTGCAGAGAGCACGGTTTTTTCAAACGAGAAGGCGCCCACCTGATTTGCGAGATTCCCATATCCTTTGTGCAGGCCGCCCTGGGCAGTGTGATTCCTATCCCCGTTCTCGGTTCAGAGGGGGGCCATGATCTTGAGATCCCCGCGGGAACTCAGCCGGGTGATATCCTCACCGTCCAGGGAATGGGGATGCCCGGTTTGCAAAGGGACAAGAGAGGGGACCTCTTCGCGAGGGTCAACGTCAAGATCCCCGGGAAGCTTACGGCGCGTCAAAGAGAACTGCTCGAAGCGTTCGCGGGAACCGAAGGGCACAAGGAGTCCAGGAACCAAAAAGGTTTCTGGAAAAAGATCACGAAATCTTAGCGAGGTAAAGACTGCCTTATGTTGTCGAAACAAAAACTTGAGTATTTCAGAAATCTGCTCAACGAGAGGTTGGAAGAACTCTTGAATGAGGCCAACAAGACCGTCACCGTCATGACCGATTTTGACGATAACATCCCTGACCCCGCCGACAGAGCCTCTCTGGAATCTGATCGGAACTTTGAGCTGAGGATCAGAGACAGGGAAAGAAAGCTGATCAGCAAGATCAAAGAGGCGATCGAGAGAATCGACAGCGGCGGTTTCGGAATCTGCGAGATGTGCGGCGAGGAGATTTCCGAGCCCAGGCTGAAAGCGAGACCGGTGACGACCCTGTGCATCGAGTGCAAGAGAAAGCAGGAAACCGAGGAAAAACTCAGAGGGAGTTAGTTTAGGCAAGAGCCCTCCCCCCCTCTTTTCAAGGCGCCTTTTCACGAGTGTTCCGCCCTTCCGCCAAGAAAACCCGGATGCCTCGAACGGGTTTCATTCCTATTATACACCCCTTTTTCGATGTGCTATGATTTCATGATGGAAAACAAGGGTCTCGAAAAAACAGAGCGCGGGTCCTCCCCGGAAAGGCCCCACGAGGAAGTCATCACCACGCACATGAACGCCGACTTTGACGCTCTGGCCTCCATGATTGCAGCCCGCAAGCTCTACCCGGAAGCGACCCTGGTCTTTCCCGGTTCCCAGGAACGAAACCTGAGGAACTTCTTTCTCCATTCCACCTCCTACCTCTTCAACTTCACCAAGATCAAGCACGTCGACTTCAACCTGATCAAACGGCTCATTCTGGTGGATACACGGCAGAAAAGCCGGATCGGTCGTTTTGCGGATCTCGCTGCGAAAGACGACGTGGAAATCCACATCTACGACCACCACCATGACTCCGAAGAGGACATCCGCGGCCAGGTGGAGGTGATCAGGGAGGTGGGCGCCACCACCACGATTCTTACGGAACTGATCAAAGAGCGGGGCATTCCCCTGTCCGCCGATGAAGCGACCATCATGTGCCTGGGTATTCACGAGGACACCGGTTCGTTCACCTTTTCTTCGACAAAGCCGGATGACTACCGTGCGGCTGCATGGCTCGCGGAACAGGGAGCCAACCCCAACCTCATCTCCGATATGCTCACCCGGGAGTTGACGGCCGAGCAGATCTGGCTCCTGAGCGACCTGACCCGATCCGCCAGATCTCAGTTGATCAACGGCGTCGAAGTGGTGATCTGCGAGGTGACGCGGGAGGATTACATCGGAGATTTCGCCGTGCTGGTGCACAAATTCATGGAAATGGAAAACCTCAATGTCATCATCGCCCTGGCCCAGATGGAAGACAAGATTTACCTGGTCGCCAGAAGCCGGGTGGAGGAGGTGAACGCCGCGGAAATCGCGCTGGCCTTCGGCGGCGGAGGGCACCCCCAGGCCGCCTCGGCGACCATCAAGAACAAGACCCTGATCCAGGTCGAAAAGAGCCTTCAGGCCCTTTTGCAGAGCCGCGTCATCCCCCAGAAAAGGGCCCGGGACATGATGTCCGCGCCCGTCATCCACATATCTCCCCAGGCAACGACCAGGGAAGCGGCTACCCTGATGACCAAGTACAACATCAACGTCCTGGTCGTGATCGATGAGGCCGGGACCCTTGTGGGATACATCACCCGACAGGTCGTGGAGAAAGCCGTTTACTTCGGCCTCGGAGACATCAAGATCCAGGAGTACACCAACATCGAGTTTCCCACCGTGAAACCCGATGCCTCGATCAAAGAAGTCCAGGACCGGATCATTGAAGACAAGGTGCGAATCCTTCCGGTCGTGGACCGTGAAAAGGTGGTCGGCGTGATCACCAGAACCGACCTTCTGAACATCCTGGTCGGCGGGCCGGTCATTCCTGACTTCTTCTATGAGACGCGCCATGCGGCCCATTTTGATCGCAAGAAAAACATGGCCGCCATGCTTAAAGAGCGTCTGCCCAGAAGGCTCATCACCCTGTTCAAGGAATTTGGAGATGTGGCCGACAGGATGGGCTATCAGGCTTATCTCGTGGGCGGGCTGGTGCGGGACGTTTTTCTCAAGAGGGAAAATCTCGATGTCGATATCGTGGTCGAGGGTGACGGCATCAAGTTCGCCCACGAGTTTGCCGCTCATCACCCGGTAAGAGTGAGAAGCCACAAGAAATTCGGCACCGTGGTCATGGTTTTCCCGGACGGCTTCAAAGTGGACGTGGCCACGGCCCGCATCGAATACTATGACTCTCCGGCCGCACCGCCCAGCGTCGAGGTGAGTTCCCTGAAGATGGACCTTTACCGCCGGGATTTCACGATCAACACCCTGGCCGTCAAGCTCAACAAGCGGGACTACGGAACGCTGGTGGACTATTTCGGGGCCCAGAGGGACATCCGGGAGAAAGTCATCAGGGTGCTCCACAATCTGAGCTTTGTGGAGGACCCCACGCGGGTGCTGAGGGCCATCCGTTTCGAGCAGCGCTTCGGATTCAAGATCGGGAAATTGACCCTTGCTCTCATGAAGAATGCGGTGGCCATCAACTGCTTCAAGGGACTCTCAGGAAGGCGCCTGTACATGGAGCTCAAGCTGCTGCTCATGGAACCCGAACCGCTCAAGGCCATCGAACGCATGGACGAGTTCAACCTGCTGCAGGTCCTGTCCCCGGATATCCAGCTCACGCCGGAGTTGAGCACCTTGATGGAAGACATCCGGGGAATCCTCTCCTGGTTCGACCTCCTTTATCTCGAAGAGCCTTACCAAGCGTGGAAAGTTTATTTCCTCGGACTGACAGCTTCCCTGGATGCCAAGGCCTTTCAGGCCGTGACCGAGAGGCTGCAAATGGGGGATGCGGACGGCCGCAGGATGGTCGATCAGAGGCTGGAAGGGAACACCCTGCTGGATCGACTCTACAAATTTCAGGGAAAAGGCAATTATAGCCTCTACAAATTGCTTTCCCAATATGATACAGAGATCCTGCTTTACATCATGGCCAAGGCGAACAACAGAACCATCAAGCGCCTGGTCTCCCATTATTTTACGAAGCTCAAAGGCACCGAAACCCTCATCAAAGGCAAAGACCTGAGGGCCATGGGCTTTTCTCCGGGTCCCCTTTACAGGGAAATCCTGGAGGCCCTGCTCGAAGCGAGGCTCAACAAGGCTGTCACCAGCAGGGAGGACGAGGAGGCTTTTGTCAGGGAGCACTATGGACTACGAAGTGAGACTTGATATCTTCGAGGGTCCCCTGGACCTTCTGATCCACCTGATCCGCAAGAACGAGGTGGATATTTTCGATATCCCCATCGCCACGATCGCCGATCAGTACCTCGAGTACCTCGACATCATGGAGGCGCTCAATATCACCGTGGCCGGAGACTTCCTGGTCATGGCCTCCACGCTGATCCACATCAAGTCCAGGATGCTGCTTCCCGGCTCCGAGGATGAAAACGCCGAAGACCCCAGACTGGAACTCACCCGGCCTCTTCTGGAATACCTCCGCTTCAAGGAGTTGGCCGGTGAGCTGTCGGAAAGGGATGTGCTCGACAGGGACGTCTTTACCCGCCGCTTCCCCTCGGACTACAAGAGCCAGTTTCAGAGCGAGGAGCCCCTGATCGAGGTCAGCCTGTTTCAGCTCATTGACGCATTCAAGCGGATGATGGATCAGAGGCTTCCGGGCGTGCAGCTCAAATTCCAGGTGGAGCCCTGGTCCCTCAAAGATAGAACCACCTTCATCATGGATCAGCTCAAGGAGCGAGGGGGGCTCTACTTCACCGAGCTCTTCAAAGACGACAGAACGATCGCGGAACTCATCATCACCTTTCTTGCCGTGCTCGAGCTGGCTCAGATGGGCCTCTTGAGAATTTTTCAGACGGGCCCTGACAAGGACATTCGCGTGGAGCCCCGTTTCGAGGAGGAGGGAGAAGAGGAAACACATGGCGAAGTCACTTAAATTGATTGTGGAGGCGCTCCTTTTCGCTTCCGAGAAGCCGATGACTCCAAAAGATATTCAGGCGGTGCTCACGGACACGAAGCCGGCCGATATTGCCGGCGCCCTCAGGGTGTTGAAGTATGAGTACGAGGCCATGGGCCGCAGTTATTCCCTCCAGGAGGTGGCAGGCGGCTATCAATTCAGGACCCGCTCCGAGTTCGGTGCGTATGTGCTGAAAATGATGCAGGCATCTCCCACCCGCCTTTCCAAGGCAACCATGGAGACCCTGGCCATCATCGCTTACAAGCAGCCCATCATGCGCCAGGAGATCGAGCGCATCAGGGGCGTGGACGTGGGTGGGATCCTCAGGACCTTGCTGGAAAAGGATCTCATCAAGATCATGGGCCGGGAAAACCTTCCCGGCAGGCCCCTTGTCTATGGAACGACCAAAAAATTTCTCGAGGTCTTTGACCTGAAAAATATTGATTCCCTGCCCAAGCTCAAGGAGCTCAAGGCCCTAGGGGTTGAGGAAAATGACATCCAGGAGCAACAACAGCCGGCCGCGGAAGCCTCAAGTGAAGCCCCCGGACCGGACAGCTCACCTGAACCAGCGAATTAATCGCATCCTTTCCGCATCCGGGATCACGTCGCGGCGCAAGGCGGACGAGCTGATCAAGGCGGGACGGGTCAGCGTCAACGGTCAGGTCGTGAAGGAGCCTGGGGCCCAGGCCGTCTGGGGCGTGGACCGGATCGTGGTAGACGGCCGGCCCGTGCCGGACCCTGCCGAAAGGGTGTACCTGATGCTGAACAAGCCTTTCGGGTACGTCTCATCCCTGAGCGATCCGAGCGGCCGTCCTGTGGTATCCGAGCTCGTAAAGGATGTGGGCCGGAGGGTTTACCCTGTGGGCCGCCTCGATTTCGACACCCTCGGACTCCTGCTTTTCACCGACGACGGGGAATGGGCCCACCGTCTTACCCACCCTCGCTTTCACGTGCCCAAGACCTACAAGGTCACCGTCTCCGGCCCCATCTCAGACACAGCCATGGAAGACCTGAGAAACGGCGTCTCTCTGGAGGACGGATTCAGCGGCACTGCCAAGATCACCCTGCTCCACCGGGACGGGAAATCTTCGCTCCTCAGAATGACGATCACCAGCGGACGAAGGAGGCTCCTGCGGCGGATGGTCGAGGCTTCAGGCTACACGGTCACCCACCTGATCCGGATCGGCTTCGGTACCCTGGACCTTGGAAACCTCAAGGTCGGCCGGTATCGCCACCTGGAGCCCTCGGAAGTGGAAGCCACCAAAAAGATGGTAGGGCTCTTGTAGGGTTCTGGGTTCAGCGTTCAGGGTTCAGCGTTCAGCCCCGTAGGATGGGTTGAGCGGCGGCGAAACCCATCTCCCCCTTTGGTCCCCTTCTACCCCGTCCTTGCGAGGCGCGAAGCGCCCCTCCAGCCTCCTGCGCGCCATAGCCGCTTCGGCGGGGGTGCGAGGCGGGCAAGCGCAGCAATCTCGTACTGAACTTCTCTTTCCGGACGAGCGCGGGGCCTTCTATACAATTCCGGCCATTTCAACGACTTCAACGATTTGAACGATTTGAATGACTTGAACGATTTCAACGACTTCAACGATTTGAACGATTTGAACGATTTGGACCCTTCGTTTTTTTATTTGCAAACCCTTTTTTCATGTAGTATTAGTTTTTCCTGATCACTGATTACCCTTCGATTTCACTCAGGGCCTTCGGCTGATCACTGATTGATTTTTGGTTTTACTGATCACTGTTACTGTTGCCTGATCACTGTTCACTGATTACTGATCACTGATTCTTGGGCGGTTAACTCAGCGGGAGAGTGCCATCCTCACACGGTGGAAGTCGCAGGTTCAAATCCTGTACCGCCCACCACGGAAACACAAAGGGCCGTGCCTCAGAGCACGGCCCTTTTTCTTTTGCAACAAGAGAATGGTAGAGCCATGCAGAGCAAACAAAGGAAAGCGTTGTGGCCACCCGGATGCAGGGCGTGCTTCGGTACGACCTGATTGCCGACCTCTTGCGTTCCTCCTACTACCAAGAATGTGACCATAGACTTACTTTTTCGGTTGCGGCTGAATTTCTGGATGAGGGTCGAAGAAGGTACCGTTCGACTAAAGTAACGAAATGTGTTACTTTTCTTGAGCAATCCATTTTAATGGATTATTTGGACGTCTTGTCATGGGGACACGGCAGATTGTAATCGATGTACCGGAAAAGGTACTGCTGGCAGAGAAGACGGATGAAATCGGATTCAGCCGTGAATTGCGGATCCTGGCCGCCGTGAAGCTCTATGAACTCGGACGTCTCTCTTCTGGGATAGCTGCCGAGCTGGCCGGCATGTCCCGCGTCGAATTTCTCCTCAATCTCAACCGTTATCGCGTATTCCCTTTCGCCTCCGAGTTACCGGATCTGGAAAGAGGACATATTACCTCATGATCCAGCGCTACTCTTCACGTCGCAGCCCACTGAAAGATTTCCTGGCACCCCGGTTGCAGGGCGCCCGCCGGTATGACCGGATTGCAGGCTTCTTCAGCTCCTCGCTGTTGGAGGTGACAGGCGAAGCTCTGGAACGGATGGAGCCGGAAGGCGGCGAGACCTGCGTTCGGGTGCTCTGCAACTCATCCCTCAATCCCCTGGACGTTCAGACCGCTCGGGCGGCCAAGTGGGGAATGCACCGGGAATGGCGCGCTTCGCTCCCCGTCGAAGTCGGCGCATCCAAGAAGGCAAGAACCGGGAGGCACGGATCTATGCGGGCTGGAAAGGCCCGGAGGAGCAGGCAAAGGGATGGAGGCCGGACATCAATAAGGGTGCCAAAATCAACACCGCCCCCTGGGACCTGGGAACGCCAGGGCATATTTCCCGTGAAAAAAACGGATTAACCGTGGAGATGGGGAATAGGACATCGATCAGCACGGATCTTCTCGTAGACAAAACAAGGAGAAAAATCCATGTTCATATGTGTTCATTCGTGTCTCATTCAACTTTATGTGTTAGAATTGTGACGAACTCCTAAAAGGTCCGAAAACGATCTTTTTTGTCATTCCGGCGGAAGCCGGAATCCAGGAATCCCAAGAAGTTCTGGACCCCGGCTTTCGCCGGGGTGACGAGTTTGGGCACTTTTTACGAATGCGTCAATTGTGATCTATCCTATTCTTTAAAGGAGGTGAGGAGGAGCATGAAGACGACACATCCTTCAGAGGAAAAATTCCTTCAGAAGTTCAAGAGACTTCCTGAAGGCCGAAAGACACAGGTACTGGACTTCATAGACTTTCTCGCGAGGAAGAAACCCCCGCAGGCGAGGGAAGGAGATGCCTATGCAGCAAATCTGGAAGCGCTCCGTTTGAAAATACGGGAGAAAGGCGGCCTGGTTATAGGGAAGAGGAAGGATCAGGTGATCAAGAAACTCAGGGCTACCAGGGAAACCATTTGGAAGGAAGACTATGCGGATCGTTTTGGACAGCAATGAGTACATCCTGGGGCTTGATACGACCGCAGGCCCGAGCCCATCTTCCAGGCTGCTCGATCTTGTTCGAATCCTCATCGATGAATCAGAAGAATTCCGTCTCCTTGTTCCGGACATTATTCTCAGGGAGGTACAGCGAAATCTTCCCTCAAACCTTGAAAAGGATTTCTTCAGACTGATCCAGTCTTCTAAGAAGATCGAGTGTCACGATCTGGTTGAAATGCCCAAGGCGACCTTTCAGAAATATCGGCAGCAGAAGCGCCTGAAGCAAGCGGATGCATTGATAGCAGCCTTTGCTGATTTCATGAAGGTCGATTATATTGTCTCTGAGAACCGCCACATTTACAGAGATCTCAAGGCCACTGGTTTCATCACCCTTACGGCGCAGAGCTTTCTGGATCTCATCGAAGAATGAGGGGAAGAAGGACACGGATCTGGAAAGCGACCATAATGCCATATGATCCATCGCTATTCCTCCCGCCGCAGTCCGTTGAAGGATTTCCTGGCCACTCAATTGCAGGGCGCCCGCCGGTATGACCGAATTGCAGGCTTCTTCAGCTCCTCGCTGCTGGAGGTGGCAGGCGAAGCTCTGGAGCGGATGAAACCGGAAGACGGCAAGGGCTGCGTTCGGGTGGTCTACAACTCATCCCTCAATCCCCTGGACGTTCAGACCACCCGGGCGGCCAAGTTGGGGATGCACCGGTTCAAGCGGCGGAATTCGTCGAACGCATGGCAAATATACGGAACATGTTCGGCCAGATCCCCGACACCCTGGAAGACGTTTGGGTCGCGGCCGCCCTGCGAGACGAAGAGGAGGCCAGACGGGTCATCGACGCCGTGCCGAAACGTCACCCCTTCGCAATGCGTTACGACCGGATTGCAAACGTGGACTGGGAATCATGCAGTCGAGTTTTGGATTCAGTAAGCCAACTGGAAGTTCTCTGGAAGGCATGGTGAAGTTGTGGGGGTTTCTTTCTGTTCTGATTCTTGGGATCTGAAGAACGCCAAAAGCGCCTTGCTGACGATGTGTCCCAACGGTAAAGCATACAGCAAGTATAGATGGAATAGCAGACTCTTTAATGACTGAGGTGGAGTGGAATTCAACCGGTAACATCTAAAAGAAAGGAAAGCGCTATGATAAAAAGGGTTTTCAAGATCTCTTGTCTGATTCCTGTTTTGGTGACACTACTTTTCAGCTCTTCAGTTTGGGCCAAAAGTGCCAAGAGTCCGGAGGCAACCATCAAGAGGGACAATTACGGGGTGCCTCACATCTACAGCGATACACTTAAAGGACTCTACTTTGGTTACGGGTATGCCTTGGCCCAGGACCGTCTCTACCAGATTGAGATGTTTCGGCGCACCTACTGGGGTCGCCTTTCCGAAGTCTATGGAAGCGATCTTCTTGCTTTCGACCAGAGCAATCGACGCGACAATCTCACCTTGGCCGAGATGAAGCGGCAAATCAAAAATCTGAATCCGGAAGTGAGAACCGTCCTTCAGTCGTTTGCTGCGGGTATTAACGCTTATATTGAGGAGGCGTTGGCAACACTGGAAAGCCGTGAGACCCTTCTCCCCAAAGAATTTCACTATTTTGTATTCGATCCCGAACCGTGGACGGTGGAGGACGTCGCAGCCGATTTTCTATCAGTCATGGGCTTTTTCATGGACATTTCCGGTGAGCTGGCAAATGCCGATATGCTCAGATACCTTCAAAATGAATACGGCCCGGAACAAGGCCAGGTTATGTTCGATGACTGGTGCTGGGGGCTCGATCCGGAAAGCCCGACGACCATAGTCGGCAAAAGGAAGCCCGGACTGAGAAACGGGCCTAAGAATAAGAAAGCCCACCTGAACCATTCCCTTATGCAGCTCGCGCTAAAGACTTCCCCGGAAGCGCAGAAAGTCCGCACGAAAGAAATCCAGGAGCGAAACAAGCTCTTCGCCAGTGCCCACCCTTACGGACATCCGGCCAGCTACGCTGCCGTCATTTCACCTCACAAGTCGGCCACTAAAAAAGCCATGCTGATGGGGGGGCCGCAGTTCGAGTTCCAGTTGCCGTCAGCCCTTTATGAATTTGGTTTGCATGGGGCTGGAATTGACTGTGTGGGCTCCACACTTGCTGGATACCCCTTTATCATGTTCGGCTTTAACCGCCGGGCCGCATTTTCATCCACAGCCGGTGCCGACAACATCGAAGATATTTTTGTTGAGAAGCTGAACCCGGCTAACTCCCGGCAGTACTGGTACAAGGGCAAGTGGAGAAACATGGTGGTGAGAAGCGAGACTTTCGCCGTGAGCGGGGAATCGGACCCTGTGGTTGAGGACTTCCTCTATACTGTCCACGGACCTGTGTTTTACATCGATGAGACAGAAGGCGTAGCCTTCACCAAAAAACTGAGCTGTCGTGATCGGTTTTTGCAGGGACTCGCCTCTTTCTATTACCTGATGAAGGCGGAGACGGTGACAGAGTTCAACAAAGCTGCCATGCTCAGCGATATGTCGATCAATTACCTTTTTGCCAATGTGGATGGCGACATCGCCTATTATCACCTGGGACTGCATCCCGTGCGAGCCAAAGGGGTCGATGTCCGGCTGCCCACCCCAGGCACCGGCGAATTCGAGTGGAGAAGTTTCATACCCAAGAATCAAAATCCCCATCAGGCAAACCCGAAAAATGGCTATTTCGTAAACTGGAACAACCAGCCTGAACCTGGTTGGGGGCACGGAGACATGGCGACAACCGATGTTTGGGGAGGGTGGGGAGCCGACAGCCGGGTCACGAACCTGATCCAGCTCGTGGAAGGCCAAAGCGTTCTGGATCGGACGGATCTGAAAGATATCATCAAAACCATTGCTTTCTACGACAAGCGGGCTCTCAATATCAAAGAACTCCTCATCGAGGCTGTAGAAGGCGTCAGTCCAAAATCGCCTGAAGCCATTGATGCGTTACAACTATTGACAGAGTGGAATAACCAGAACATCGATGAAGGCGGTGACGGCTTTTGCGACCATCCGGGGTCAGCCATTTTTGACAAATGGTGGTATAAAGCGGTCGTAGCAACCTTTGAACCTTGGTATCCCGGATATCAAAATTCGGCAGGTCAGGCCGCCGTCGATATCCTGGTGAATCGCTACCTTGGCTACACTCTATTTTACAGAGCCCTGAATGGAACATCAGGCCATGATTATTTCGACGGCAAGAAAGAAGAAATTCTGTACGGCGCACTTCTCGAAGCTCTTGATGAAGTAAGTGGTCCACTGCCCATGCCAATGTACGGTTATTTCCCTGTGACTGTCTTAGGATTTTTCCTGTATCAGCCGATTACCAGCACTCTTGAGCCTCCCCGGTATTTCCCATACGTCGATAGGGGCACTGAAAACCACATTGTCACCCTGTTGCCCAAAGGCATCTTTGGGGAGAATATCACTTCCCCGGGGAATAGCGGTTTCATTGCACCTGATGGTGTAATTAGTCCTCATTTCTATGACCAGGTCGACATGTTCCTTGAATTCACCTACAAGCCCATGCTCTTTTCAAAGGGCCAGGTGAATCCTGTAGTTGAGTCTGTCAAAGTCGTGAAATGGAACTAGAAACATAGGTGAGGGAAAGGGCTAAACAGACAATTCCATTGAAGGTTGATTAGCCCGACTGGGTACTATAAGGGCGGCTCAGGACATCTATCCTGGGCCGCCTTTTCATTTATGCGATTTGACTCAAGTCCAAACAGGCTGAGGTTTATAATGCAGCCGCCCGCATCAATCGGCTTCTTGCGGTTCTAAAAGAACGTCGACCCGGCAAAGCGTCTAGGACTAGGTAAGGAATGGAACCTACTTTCCCTGAAGATGAGCCAGGCTGCCATAGAGTTGAAATAAACGAGCGTATTCGTTGACATCATAGAAATCACATTTGCCTGCAGTATAGGCTTTTGCGACCTCAACGGCGAATCTTGCAGCCATTTCAATATCAGCAAATTGGTTTGCGCCCGAGGCACTTCCGGCTACGGGCACGGAGGCTGTAAGAGCGACTCCAACAACCGGGGCTGCTGTGGCCGTGGCGGGCTGCATGATGCTGTTGATGTGATATATTTCATTCCCATAGGGTGTGATATCTTGTGTCGTAATCGCAAGGACTGCGGGAGGTTGACCGGATACGGACCGCATGATTTCAAGAAGTGAATCGCTCACCCTCAAAATGTATCCCTCCTTGCACGTGGGTGTTATAGCAAATCCTCTTTGATTGAGAACCCAGTTGCCTTTGGTTGTATCGATTGAGAGAATTGCACTCATCGATTCATCCACTTCCATCCTGTTCATGACTTCCATACCCACCGGAGAACCCATAAACGGGGTAGGCTCGTGGGGAACCGTTGGAGCGTTGGGGCAAACATGAGTCGTGATGATCACGTCCCCAAGCAGGGTATCGCCTCTCAAAGCCATTTTGGCGAGTTTTGCTGCTGAAGCAAGCGCGACAATGCAACCGTCTGCGTCGGAAACAAGCCCCAGACAGGATGGCCTGGCGCCGACTCCACCCAACCGGCCTATTATCCCTAACGTGGGGCCTACTCTGTTGGGTGCTTTTATAGTCGCCTTCACGAAATCCGTTGAACCCTTTTCACCGGCCACAGTCTCGATCGCGACATCTATCGGGCCGGATTTTACAAGCCAGTCACGGACAAGTTCTCCATTCACTTGGGGATCATCCAACAGATCCATGACCTCCATCACCTGTCGCAGCATCCCGAACCTCCGCACGCATATTCGATTATGGGGCGATTTAACACTTCTTCCAGTCGCTTGAAGAGACTCACATCTTTCATACCTGCCCCCAGGATCAGGTTCTCTCGCCTGGACGCCAGAACGACCACCTGCATTCCTTGTCTCACGTCGGCAGAATTAACTGCCTCCCCCGTTGCGGTCTCAAAGAGGGTGATCAGATCGGGGAACGTGTAACGACGAGCACCCTCAAAATCCAATGTGGTAAATTCGTTCAGGAAGGATAGTTCCGGCCCTGAGTCCAGGACGACGGTTCCAATGTCAAAACCACCCTTTGTCTCCAATTCGACCTTCGTCACCACACCCTGGGCGAAAACATCACCGGCTAATCGTTTTTTCACCGCCTCCCAGGGCGGAGCTTCGGTTCTTTTTGCCTCAAGGCTCGCCTTTCCAAGCTCAATCGCATGCTTGAGAGCCCCGACCGATGCTGTTTCGGCAAGCCATGAGGCCGGCACTGGGTTTCGTGCAACAGCCACCAGTCCTCCTGCTTGAATCGAGGCCTCACGAATCAGGGATGAGCAACTCTCAATCGACCCCCGCGTCAAAATCTTCAGCCTTTTCCCCTCAAACGGATTTCCCCCGCAGGCTGCCTGAATGGAGTCGTACCCGTTTTTCTTATGAAGGCCCAAACTTCCCATGAGGGCAAAAGGGTGCGCCCTTCCGTTACATGGGGCGTCAATCAAGGGCAGGCCAAGGACCGCAGACTGAATCAGTCCGTTAGCCGATGCGAAACCGCCCATTTCGTTCTGAATGAGCCCTGCAAGAGGCCTATCAAGCTCATTCATGACCATCTGCACGGCATGGACAAAGTCCATCGGTTTCACGTGTTTTTCTCTTGCAGCCGGCGCGCCCACAGCCGAAACGGTGAGAATCAAGCTATCCGGGGAAAGGTCAGATAAGGAGATGATTTCCGGAGAATTTAGACTCAAAGCAAGATGAACGGTTACAAGTCCGCTCACCATCGAGCCTCCACCCCCTCCTCCTAAAATGGCTCCACCGTATACAAGGGCTTCCGCGGTTTCCCGGTCTATTCTCATTGCGTCTCAACCACCTCCAGCAGGCCGCGTTGCGACCAGGACATCTCCAGGTTCAAGCACATATTCCCATTCAACGTTTCTTCCATTCACAAAGATCACGACACCCTCATTTTCGGTCAACCCCAGTTCGGTAAGGATCCTTCCTGCCGTAGATCCTGAAGCAATTTCAAACTTCTGGCTATATTGCTGATCACCACATGGAAGATGCTTGTTAAGGCCGTGATAAAGGCGAACTTCTATATCCATACTCAACCGCCTTCATCTCCCGGTTTAAGTCGCCACTACATCTTCAATACCCTTTACGTCCGGAATCAAACCGAGGGACGAAAGAACCTCACGAGTCGGCTGACCCGTCTCCGGATCATAACCTTGAAGACGATAGTACTTCCTCAACATATCCCTGAGTTCACTCTCCGAATTCACCTGCCCTTTGTGTGGTCCTTCACTGATAGGTTCTTTCATGAGACGAAAAGGCAATGTGTCCATTCTCTCCGGGTTCTCTCTGAGATTGAACATGCGCTCCAAGACAACGATCCGTCTGCCGATATTCAACAATTGCTGCTCATTCAGATTCACTCCTAAACCGGCTTTGATCAAACGGCAAATGGAAGAAACGCTCACAATATAGGAGGATGTGGTAGCGAAAGAGCAGATCCCCAGGGCGTCTGTCACGGCAAAGACGTCTTCATGCCACCGAACCAGTTCCGGCTTCCCTTCGGTACTTGTGGCAGGAGGCAGTTCTTCTTTGCCCAGCAGTTGCTTGAAAAGTTCAACGGCTTCGGGGAACCGGGCAAACTCGGTCATCGGTTGCGCATGGAGGTGGTCTGGACCCCTGGGATTGACAGCGAAGGCCAAGGCGTATGCCTTGGCAACCCGAATGTCTACGCGGGACTGCTCCAGACCATTCGCCTGAACAGCCCATTTCCAGGAATCCCCTCCAAATTTCTCAGATAGCCGTTTCGTGCCTTCAGCCAAAAGGTCTCCTACCCCTTGCCTGTAGGCGATTCTTTTTAGGAGCTCGACCATCGCGGCGCCGTCTCCCCACGAAAGATTCAAGCCCTCCCCGATCTCCGGTGGGACAACCCCTCTTTCGACCGACTCAAGCAGCCACTGAATCACGCCGCCCGCTGAAATCGTATCCAATCCTAAATCGTTACAGAGCTCATTCCCTTTGAGCACGGCTTCCGTATCTGTTACACAACAACCAATCCCGAGCGCTGCCAGCGTCTCGTACTCAGGTCCACCTGAAACGCCTTTGTAAGGACCTTCCTTAACTTGATGAAACTTGTGACAGGCCAGAGGACAGGCAGAGCAGGCCGCGCCATTTGTCATATAGCCTTTTTCAACGAGGTAGGTTCCTCCCAGCCGATGGCCGCCCTCAAGACGGTTTTTGCGGAAATTCATTACAGGCAATGAGTAGCCTTCGTTTGCCATTTCTATGGTGGCGGCCGTCCCGTAGTCCACGTACAGTTTCGCTTTTACGCTCTTTTCGATTTTTGCGAGAATGGAAAGAACTTCGTCTTGGAAAGACTTCCTGTCGGCTACGAAAGTCTCGCCCGATCCACGGACTGCTATGGCCTTGAGCTTCTTGGAACCCATTACTGCTCCTAACCCACCCCGTCCGGCAGCATGGTAGAGCGAGGTCATGACACACGCAAATCGCACCAGGTTTTCACCAGCCGGGCCGATCGAAGCAAGGTCCCACCCCGTTCCTCCCAACTCATTCTTTATGTGTGCATCGGTTTCGCGGACCGTTTTGCCCCAAACGGGTGACGCATCTCGAATTTGGATCGTTTCGTCGTCGATGACAACAAAGACAGGCTCCTCGGAAACCCCCGAGACAACCACAGCATCCCACCCTGCCCTTCGGAGGCATCTGGCCCAGGCGCCGCCCGTGTTCGCTTTGAAATAGAGACCCGTCGCCGGGCTCTTGGACGTTATCGTCACCTGACCTGCAGTAGGTGCGGGCATTCCTACGAGTTTGCCTGTGCCGAATATGATGAGGTTATCTGGTCCAAAAGGATCAACGCCTGCGGTTTGCCCTTCAAACAGCAGTTTGGCATTCAGACCTCTGCCTCCCAGGTAGAGGTCGAAATCAGATCGAGGGCTAACTTCGACGTCCACCGACCTTTTGCTCAGATTGATTTTCGCAATCTTGAACTCAAGACTTCCAGATCTCATGTTCACCTCTCAATTCTTCAAGCTTTCTGGTTTTTGAACGGAGATCAGCAAGAACACTGTCAGAGTCAACCTCCACCCATCTAATCGCTCCCGGATAACAGAACTTGACGCACAAGGGATCTCCCTCGCAGAGATCGCACTTCTGAGCTTTCTCTGATATCACAACGATTCCCTGGTACGGACAAACCTCCGCACACGCACCGCACCCAGTACAATCGGCATCCACAACCTCAAGTATATCCTTTCTCTCGTTGTATCTAATGGCTTCCACCGGGCACGCCTCAACACAAGGGTGCTGCGCACAATTCTCACATAGCAGCGGTATGAAAACAGTCCTGAGTTCATCCTTCCTTATCTGAACCTTCGACTGCCTATCTGAATATTGACTCGTCATTCGCCCGGAACAGGCATCAACGCAGGCCTCGCAACCCGTGCACTTGGTCAAATCGACAAGAAGAGTCTTGTTCATAGGCACCTACCTTTCATCATTCTTGGAGCCAAAAAGGGCTTGTTTTCCGGCCCGAATTATCAAAGCCAGTTGAGCGACATTCCTACCGAGGGACTGGGCGGAAACTACAGCGGTATTGGCGCTCAATGAACCATCCCGACTCTTTTTCTCGATCGCATCATGGTCCCTCAAGAGTTCTGTCCATCCGCTGGCACCGATGTATCCTTCCCACAAATTGGCTGCAATAGGCAGACAGCCTGTAATCAGCGCATGATTCACAAGTTCTGTAATGGCATGTTCCTGCCCTGAGAAAAGATGCATCCCCTGGCTGATGATACCCATGGCCTTCAGGGGTTTGACAAACCCACTGCTGGACTGGGAGGGAACGATTTTTGTTATTCCTGACTGACCAAGTCGGTCAATGAAACACTTTAGCTGTCCCGGTATGGACATGTGATAGACCGGAACGGAATAAATGATTGCGTCTGCCTCTACCCAGCGCGGACCAAGATCCTGGAAATCGTCCTTCACAGCACACTGTCCCTCTTTGCCCTTGCGTCTGCAACCGTAGCAATGAACACATCCCCCGAACTGCTTTTTTGCAAAGGAATAAATGTCGATTTCTGCATCCAGTGCAACCTCTTTGGCGGCGTCCAAAGCTCTGCTCAATAGGAAGTAGCTGTTTGCTTTTCCTCGGGGACTTGCTGATATTCCCAGTATTTTCAAACTCATAATCGCTCCTCTCTTTTCTCAGCAAAGCCTCATCAGCAAACGTTGCACCTCACCCAGTGCCCAGAGCTCACCTCAATCAGATTGGGTGCATTTCTTTCACACCCTTCCTTCTTCTCCAAACACCGAGGGTGGAACCGGCAGCCCGGCGGAAGCTTTGCAGGGTTGGGCACATCACCGGACAGCGTGATTTCAAACCTTCTAGGTTCGTCCCCGAAAGTTGGGATGGCGGAGAACAGAGCTCGGGTATAGGGGTGAAGCGTATTCTCGAATAGTTCTTCCGTTGGAGCTATTTCGACGATTTGCCCCAAGTACATCACGGCAATTCGGTTGCTCATATGATTAATCACGCTAAGATCATGGGAAATGAAGAGATAAGTCAGATGCATTTCGGTCTGAATCTCCTTAAGGGTATTCAGAATCTGGGCTTGCACGCAGACATCAAGGGCAGAGGTCGGTTCATCAAGAATCAAGAATTTGGGCCTGAGCGCAATTGCCCTGCAGATCCCAACTCTTTGTTGCTGCCCACCCGAAAGCTCGCGAGGATAGCGATTATAGTGCTCCGGATTGAGCCCCACAGTTGAAAGTAATTTCATCACCTCGTCGTCAATGTTCGTACCGTTTTTCTTGCCGTGAACAACAAAAGGTTCTCTTATTATGGCTCCAACTGTCATGCGAGGGTTTAAAGAGGCTTGAGGATCTTGAAAAATCATTTGAATGTTCTTTCGCATGAGCGAGAACTCGTACTCATCGATCCTCAAAATGTCCCTGTCTTCAAACACGACCCTCCCACCGTCTGCATCAATGAGACGACAAAGAAGTCTGCCAACTGTTGTTTTGCCGCAACCGGACTCACCAACCAAGCCCACTGTCTCTCCATGATCTATGGCCAAACTAACATCATCAACGGCCTTAACCAGACTCTTCCGGAATCCGAATGGCCCACTCACGGCAAAGCCCTTTTCCAAGTGTTCTATCCGTAGGAGTTCAGACAATCCCCAGCCCCTCCTTCGCCCGAAAACAGGCTGCCCAGTGCCCTTCTCCAACTTCTACAAAAGCTGGCGGCTCAGATTTGCAGGGCTCCATGGCAAACCGGCATCGCGGATGAAAGCGGCACCCAGGAGGCGGATCGATCAAACTGGGAACGGTACCACCGATTTCAGCGAGCATATCCCTTTTCGCACTAAACCGAGGTAAGCTATTTAAGAGGGCACCGAAATAGGGATGGCGAGGTTGACTTATAACTTCATCCACGTCGCCGAATTCGACCACGTTCCCGGCATACATGACATACATGCGGTCGCAGAGATTAAAAATTGTCCTTAAATCATGGCTAATGAAGAGCATAGAGAACCGAAATTGATCTCTAAGCTCGGTGATGAGCTGGAGGATTTGCTTCTGGATCGTTGCGTCAAGTGCAGTGGTAGGTTCATCAGCAATGAGCAGAGCCGGATTGGAAGATAGGGCAGTGGCGATCATAACACGCTGGCGCATGCCTCCCGACAACTCGTGGGGATATCGATTAACGACCGTCTCGGGACTCGAAATGCGAACACTCCCGAGAAAATGTATGGCCTCTGCCAAGGCTTCCTTTCGCCCGAGACCCTTATGCAATCTAATTATATCAACCATCTGGGTTCCTATCTTGTAAGTGGGATTGAGGGCGGACATCGGTTTCTGAAAAATCATCGAAATGTCCCCTCCTCGCACGAGGCGCATTTCCTCCTCGCTTTTGCTCATTAACTCTTCACCCAGAAAATTGATAGACCCAGAAATAATTCTCCCTGGAGGATATTGAATCAAACGCATGATCGACAACGCTGTGACAGATTTGCCACAACCTGTCTCGCCAACGAGTCCTACAGATTCATTCGGCTTAATGTCCAAATCAACACCGTTTACCGCATCCAGCTCTCCTTCATAGGTATAGAACCTAGTCCTCAGGTCCTTGACTGCAAGGATGGACTCCTTATTCCTGACTTTTGAATGACTCCGCACGGTCTTTCTAGCTCCGTTCGTAAATATCGCGAATCGCATCCCCCAGAAGGCAGAAACCCAGTACAAACCAAAAGATCGCAAATCCAGGGAATGTGGCAATCCACCACCACTTGGGTATGAATATCCTTCCCTTTGCGATCATCAGGCCCCACTCGGGCAAGGGTTCTTGCGCTCCAATACCGAGGAACCCTAATCCGGCAGCCGTAATAACCGCATACCCCATTTGTAGTGTTGCCTGGACGATAATCGGACCCGTGCAGTTAGGCAGTATGTGCCGAAGCATCATTCGGATCTTTGAAATCCCTATCATTCTGGCGGCTTCAATATATAGTTCCTCTTTAATGCTCAGCACCTGGCCACGGACAAGCCGCGCGTACCAAGTCCACCAAACGAGGGCCAAGGCGATCATCGTGTTTGTAACGCTTTTGCCTAAGGCAGCTTGAATGCTCAATGCAAGGATCAAAGGAGGAAAGGCGAGAAAGGCATCGGTGATTCGCATAATAGAATTCCCGAGGAACCCTCCGTAGTATCCAGAGATCAGCCCTAAGATAGTGCCTATTGAGGTAGCCAGGAGCACCACGATCAAGGCGATCTGCACGGAAATCCTGGTTCCAAAGATCATGCGGCTGGCTACATCCCTGCCCAAGTCATCCGTTCCAAACCAATGCTCAGCGCTTGGAGGCTGCAGTTTCGCTTTGACGTTGACTTTGTAGACCTGATCCGGGTGAGGCGCAATCCAAGGAGCAAAGGCGGCTGTGATTAGCACCGTCAAGATCATTCCTATGCCGATAAGGGCTAAGGGTGATCGCTTGATCGAGTAGATCGCATACTTTATTGGATCGCTTTTTACGAAGGTAGAGACCGCCATTTTCAGATTCTCACCCTGGGGTTGATCAGGATATACGCAATGTCTACAGCTAAATTAACAAAGGCATAACTGAATGTGACGATGAGCGTGGCTCCTACAATTGCAGGAAAGTCACTTGTAAGGACGGCCATCGCAACGTATGCACCGATACCCGGCCAATTAAACACCGTTTCCACGAGAAAAGAGCCTCCCAGTAGAAGGCCAAAGACAAGGCCGATGAGAGATACGGTCGGCGTCAAGGCATTTCGCAGTGCGTATTTGTAGATGACCTTGCGCTTCGGCAATCCGTAGGCTGTATGAAACGTGACGTAGTCCTCTTTTAGTACCTTCAGCATCTCTCCGCGCGTCTGACGCACCACAGAGCTCATCGAGGATGTTGCGAGAACGGCCGCCGGCAAGATCATATGGTAAACAGCATCTTTGAGGGTTCCCCAATTCCCGGTCAACAAGCTATCCAGTATAAACAAGCCTGTAATGTGTTGCGGAGCCTCAACACCATAAGTCAGCCTGTCACCTACAGGAAGCCAACCCAGGTAATAGTAAAGCACCAACTGGAGCAGAATGCCGAGCCAGAAGACAGGGACCGCAACTCCCCCGAGAGCATAAATCCGAGCGGCGTGATCTGCCGGTTTATCTTTCTTGATTGCCGAAATGACTCCGAAGGGAACACCAACCAAAATCACAATGAACATGCTGACGATGGCAAGCTCTATTGTCGCAGGGTAGAATTGCTTGATGTCCTCAATGACGGGTCTCCTCGTATGCATCGAGATCCCGAAATCGCCCGTGACAGAGTCGCGCAGGTAAAGAATATATTGTTGCCATAAGGGCTTATCCAGATTGTATTCACGCCTTACCTGCTCTACCTGAGCTTCTGTGGCATGTTCTCCCACAATAAGTCGCGCTGGATCACCCGGGATCAGGTGGGAAACGAAAAAAATGATAGTAATGGCGAGAAAAATGACAGGGACGATCGTAAACAATCTTTGAAAAAGCCGCTGCCAGAGGTGAGCTCCCATAGTCCTCGATAATTTTACAAATATGGAATTGAAAGATTTGTACCTCCCGGAAGGGACATGGGTTCCGACCGGGAGGCGCACCTAGGTCATTTAGCCCTGTAATAGTCATAGAAATAGAACATGTTCCCGAGTGGATCACCAAACTTCGAGAAGTCGTGATGTTTGACATCTTCGCGATGAGATACAAAGTAAGGGAGCATAAAAAGCCAGATGTATGCGGCGTCCTCTTCAGGCATGAGGCGGGCCTTCTCATAGAGGGCCATCCTTTTCGTTTTATCCATCGTGATTGCTGCCTCATCAAGAAAGGCATCAAACCGAGGATTCTTGTACCCAAGGTTAGCTCCGCCCGGCTGAATCGAATTGGAGTGAAGCGATTTGTAAATCACACCGTATGGATCGGCAATGATGGAGGAGGCATAGAAGGGATAGAAATCCAGGGCCTCCTCCGGGTTCCCGTAGACTTGCTTAGCAAGAGCAGGCCACGTCATAGCCTCAAGCTCCAGTTTGATGCCGATTTCCTTCAAGTTGTCCTGCATAATCAGGGACCATTTCCTGTGATTTTCAACCGCACTCAGGTATGCAAGTTTAAGTGTGACTTCTTTGCCGGCATAAGCGCTCTTCGCCTTAAAGGCTTTAGCTTTCTCAATGTTTCTTTTGATCGGTCTTCCAATCAGCAGACCCTCGTCAGTCGCGTTCGCTACAGCACGACAAGCTTCGTAGTCAACAGCGTAGGTGACAGCCCATCGAAGGTTTTTATCCGTTAACGGCCCTCTGCTGTTATTCATCAAAATGAACTGCTCTGCAAAAGAAGGGTACCCAAAAGCCTTGATTTTTGGGTCAGCATCAAGAAGGTCCCAGAATTCAGCCGAGATGTGATTAATGAGATCGAGCTCCCCTTTACTCATGAGCATTCTCAAAGTGCTTTCTTCCTTTACGACCTGGTAGACGGCTTCGCTGAAATGCTTCCCTTCCCAGCCTTTCCAATAGTCCGGAAATCGCGTCATTTTGATGTACTGATTCGGGACCCATTCTTTAACCATGTAAGCGCCGGTACCGCAAGCGTTATCATGCGCCCATTTTGCAGCCCAAGGGTCGTCTTGCGTAGCGTTTTTCTTGATCGCGGCCGGGCTTGTGATCATGAAGCACCAAGGGGCTGCAAGCACATCGAGAAAAAAAGCCCAATTCTTCGATGTTTCAAGCCTCACCGTGTATGCGTCAATGACATTGGCCTCCTTGATGTCCTTGACCCAAGTGGCTGGTCCTTTGTTTATCGCCTTTACTCTCTCGAGGTTGAACTTGACGGCTTCTGCGTTGAATTCAGTTCCGTCGTGGAATTTCACACCCTTGCGAAGTTTGAACGTGCCTCCATTCTCATCAATGGTGTAAGATTCCGCAAGGGCCGGCTTGATCGAATAGTCCCTGATATCGTATTCAAGCAAACCATCGTGAGAGTTTCTTGTCGCCGTACAGGAGTACCATACGAAAGCCTCGTGTGGATCCAGGGTGATGATATCTGTGTAAACACCGAAGACAAGTTTCCCGTCGTCAACAAAGGCTGCTAACGATGCGTTAATAGAAACGAAATTGACGAGCATTGCCGCCATGGCCAATACCAGCAATAACTTGCGCAGATTCACTCTAGACATTCTTACCCTCCCTCTGAAATTGGTTTTACCACCTATACTCACCGATTCATCTCTGCTTCGGAGGCTTCCATATCCTCCGTTGATGCCATCATTCGATAAACGAAATCCTGAAAACAACGGGATTCCTGGAATCTGAACAGGTTATTCTTGCCGTCTTGCCATTTTGCCCAAAGGGGAAGTTAGCCCCATATTTCAAAGAAACAAGAACCGGAAACATTTCGTGATACGCCCACCCGCAAAACTTGGGAAAGGTTGCCATTCTTTCCGAAACTTCAAATTCGAATCTGTCTCCTACCTGATAACCAAAAGGACAGACGCCACGCTCCAGTATTTTTTCAACTATTATCTCGAACTTAGCCAAAATATAACCTCGCGATCTATTTCATCGACGGCAGCGATGCTCTTGTCCGAACTTCCATGGGATCCCCGTTAAATTTTTTCCGGGCATCCGTTGCTTGTTCCGGAAGATTTCAATTCCAGCCTATCAAGAACTGGATTCACTATGTGACGCATCCCAATCCTCGCAGTACCCGAGCTGCCGAGATATCTCCCCGGCAGTCCTTATGACCATTTCCAGGAGGACTTGAATCCCTGCGCTGTGAATCCTTTCGCTGGGTCCTCCGAGTGTAAGGCCGGCTACAACCTTCCCCTTAATCCCCTTGAGAGGTGCTGCAATTGCGGTTGATCCGGGGTTGGCTTCGGAATCGGTTACGGCATACCCCTTACGGCGGATTTCAGCAAGTTGCCGTTTGAGCTCCTCCAGACTTGTCACGGTATTCTCTGTTAGTCTGGGAAGTCCTTTGTTCATCACCAGGCCTTCCAGGAATATTTCATCTCGATATGCCAGCAATACTTTTGCAGTCGCACCCGCGTGAAGAGGAAGACAGGATCCCAAGGGAAGGCTCATACGAATGCCTGATTTAGCTTCTGTCTTACCGATGCATATAGCGTCGAACTGATGGATAACATGAAGAAAAACCGATTCCCCGGAAGCAAGTGTCAATTTATTCATGTGCGGCAACGCAAGGTTTATTAAGCTGCTTTTGGATGACGCCGCATTAGCAAACCTGAAGACTGTCGGCCCCAATACCATTCTCTTTGTAGTTGAATCCTTTGTGAGGAATCCCTTCCCCACAAGGATCTCAAGATAACGGTAAGTTGTGCTGAGGGGTATATTCAGTAATTCAGAGATGTCCTTAGCTGAAAGTTCGGGGCGAACCGAGTAGAACGAGGTGAGTATCTCTAACCCTTTTTCAAAAGATGTGAGCGAAGTGGGCAAAATATTCTCGCATAGTAAGAATACTTTCTTAGACTGTAGGAATATGCTAAGACACTATATGTGTCAAGCTTTTTTCTAGATTCTGTCATACATTTTTCTTCTATTCTGTTGTTTGATGCTCTATTTTATCAATGATTTCAATGTATCGCACACGGTGGAAATCGCAGCCCGCCAGAGGTTAACTCGCCTATGGCGAGCAGGTAAACCCGTCAGAGGCGGGTAAAGCTTGCGCGCCTCTGGAGCACTTGTGCGTCGCGGGTGCATTCAAATCCTGTACCGTCCACCACAAAAAGCACGGTTTGCGGTCTTCGCCGTATCCCGTTTTTTTGTGTCCAAACCAGTCTCACCCTGACTCGACCTGGCGGGTCTCGCCCAGTCCGACCTTACTGGCCGTGCCGATCTTCCATCATCAAAACACAAAAGACTTGAAAGCTTGCATTAAATATGTACAATTGATGTATGAAATTTGAGTGGGATCCGGACAAAAGCGTCAGCAACGAAGAGAAGCATGGGATTGATTTTCTCACGGCGCAAGAGCTCTGGGAGGACGAAAATCGGATTGAAATCCACGCCCCTTACCCTGTTGAAGATCGCGGCATTCTGATAGCCAGATACCATGAAAAGATCTGGGCTGCCGTGTTCACCTTAAGGGGTGGAGCAATCCGCATAATATCCGTGAGGCGGGCCAGAAAAAGGGAGGTGAACCTCTATGAAAAAGAAAACGTCAGCCAAAACAAGTGAGGAGTTCGACCGGCGCTTTGATGCAGGAGAAGACATTCACGATCTCCTCGATATGTCCAAAGCCACCGTGGTGCGACATGGCAAGAAGGTGCGTCTTACCCTGGATGTGGCCGAATCGCTCGTGAAGGATATTGATAAAATCCGCAAGAAAATAGGTGTGGACCGTGGAGCGCTGATAAAAGTCTGGCTACATGAAAAGGTGAAGGAAGAAAAAGGTGCACAACGATAGCGCCGCCGAAGGCCCCCTGACCGGTTCCGCCATTGGGGTTTTATGGCATTGATTCATGCCTTTGCAAACCATCTTGGTGCGATGGTCTGGGATCATAGGCCTTCCCCGTTCGCGGCGTTCTTTAATCTTTCATCAAAAGTGAACAAAGAAAGCTCAGGAAGCTCTTGTTGAATACGCTTCGCCGCGGCCAGGTGCCACAGATCGGCGCCTCGAAGCGGCCATTTCTTAGAGAGATCGCGGAGATCTTCCCATGCAGGCGGGAGATGAATACGGCGCCATGGGCCGGTTTCCAGCACTTCAAAGGCTGCTTTTACAAGAATATCCGTAAGCAATCCTTCCCGTCCAATCCTGGCCAAAACGGCGCATGCTTCGGCGTAGCCCAGCGACGAAATCAAATGCACGCCATCCCGATCCGCCAGGTTCCTGGCTTTTTCACTATGCTCATCTTTGAACAAAACCGACAGGATTGCAGACGTGTCCCAATAGACGACCGGTTGGCTACGTTTCGTCATTCCGATCCCCCTGAAGCATTTTTTGGGCGAGCCCTTTTTCCAGAGGCAGGGGAGGCGGGACTTTTTTCATGCGCTTCTTGTGACCACGCTCGATCAGCCCTCGTTCCTCGAGGCCCTTTAACCGCTCCGCAAGGGCAAGGGAGCGAGGCGGGACAGGCACGATCTTCCCTACCGGTCTTCCCCGGTCCGTTAGCAAGACTTCATTTCCATCCTGGACCAGTTTAAGCAGTTTACTCAAGTTCATTTTGGCATCCCGAATGCCTACAACTGCCGTTTCCATAGAATCCTCCCATGGAACCATAAAGATTGCTTTCACATGTGACCATTGTAACCACAACGATCCGGGAGGTCAATAGATACAAGGCTTTTCAGGCCATACCCTTTTCAACTTTTTTCTCATATCCAGTACCCTGACACCATGTTGCTACCATCCTTGCATGGGCTTATTCCAGGGCGGACTTGAGTATCTCATGGTTCACATGGTCCACAAGGTTCCGGCACTCCTATACGAGCTTTTGAGCGCTAGTCTCCTGGCCACCGGTCAATGGATCGCCTTGTGAAGCGTCACGCAGCCTTGCCACGGTCGCGAGGGCGGTCTCAGGCAGGAATCGCTCAGAAACGAGCCTGGATTCCCATTCCTTGAGAATTTGAAGCTTCTGCTGAAGGAGCAGTCTTCTTGTCCTTCTCTGATTCGTAGACATTAGTTGTACGCTCATGCATGTTCCTCCTCCTTTTCATTCTATCATTCATCAGAGCGTCCAACCAACACCTCTTTCAATCTCATTCTGTCCGGATTGGGCTGAAACATCAGCCCTTCTCGTTTCTTTCTTTGCAGAACTCCAAATAGTCATCGATGGAGTCCCAAATCGATTTCCTTTCTCGGGTGGGGCCGGTGAAAAACGGCTCGAACCCTGCCCTCGCTCACTTCGGCCCCAAGGGCAAGAAGCAATTTTTCGATGTCGGTCCACAGGATGTTTAAGCGAGCCGGAACTTCAAATATCACATTCAATCTCATTTCAATCGTGCTGCCACTGCATTTGCCGAACCCGGAAAAGCATTGACCGATATGCAATCATCTTGTAGCATTGAAATGACATCACATTGTGCATTCGGAGGGAGGCCGTGAAAACCATCACCATTCGCCGCATCGACCCTGAACTGGACCGGGAGGTCAAGTCCCGGGCCAAACAGAGCAACCTGAGCGTGAACCAATGGATCCTGCACACGCTCAGGAAAGTCACCGGCATGGAAAAAGAGCCCGTGTTCACAAAGCACGACGATCTGGACGCCCTGGCCGGCGGCTGGACCAAGAAAGAGGCGGACGCTTTTCGGAAGAACACCCGTTTCTTTGAAAGGATCGATGAGGACATCTGGAAATGAGGCGAACTGCGATAGACACGAATATTTACACCGCTTTCAAGGTCAACGACCAACGTGTCGTTGAGGCGTTCAGGAATTGCGACTTCATCGCCGTGGACATCACGGTTATTGCCGAGCTTTATTCCGGATTTTCTCTCGGAACCAAGGAAAAGAAGAACCGGCAGGAATTGGAAGCGTTCCTCAACTCTCCCCGAGTTGAAATTCTGCTCCATGATCTCGAAACAGCAGATTTCTACGCTTTGGTTGTCAAGACATTGAAGTCCAAAGGCCGGCCTATTCCCACAAACGATATCTGGATAGCCGCCAACGCCATGAGGCATGGGTTGGCGCTCTATTCCTCTGACAGGCATTTTGAAGAGGTCGAAGGGCTCCTGCTATTTCCCGGCACGAGAAATGGGACGGAATGATGCGCTATGAAGGTCCCATCTATCGTCCGCCCAGTGAAGCGGAAAGCCTTCTCGTCCAGGCGACCATAGGATGCCCCCACAACAAGTGCACCTTCTGCATGGTCTACAAGAAAGGTCCGGCTTACAGGGTTCGACCGGTAAAGGAAATATGCGAAGACATCGAGGAGGCCCGCCGTATCTATGGAGACACGGTCAGGTCTCTCTTCTTCCCGGCCGGAAATACCATTGCCATGCCCAACGACGATCTCTGCGCCATATGCCGCTTCGCCATGGAGAAGTTCCCACGTCTTCAGAGGATCACCGTGTATGGCTCTTCCCAGTTCGTAGCAGAGAAGGGGCTGGAGGGCCTGAAAGAACTCCGGGAAGCGGGCTTGACGCGCATTCACGTGGGGCTTGAAAGCGGAGATGATGAAATCCTGAAAAGGGTCAAGAAAGGGACTACCGCTTCCGAACAGATCCATGCAGGGAGAATGGCCAGGGAAGCGGGGATAGAGCTGAGTGAATACGTGATTCTCGGTCTCGGTGGTGCTGAGAGAACCCAAGCCCATGCCCTGGCCACCGCCGAAGCGATCAATGCCATCGAACCCGATTTCCTTCGGCTGCGAACCCTCGTGCCGAAGATCAACACCTTCCTTTTGCACCAGATCAGAAAAGAGCGCTTCCGGCTTCTCTCACCCCACCAGGTCCTCCGTGAAACACGGCTTCTCCTAGAGAACATCCTGTGTCGAACCGTCCTGGCGAGCGATCACTATACCAACTACTTGAACCTCTCAGGCAGGCTGCCCGAAGACAAGGAGAGACTCCTCGCTGAAATCGATCGCGCCTTGTGCAGGGACGAAAGCAGTTTTCGTCCCTTTTTCGTTGGCACAGAATGAAAAAAGGAGACCAAACGCGCGGACCCCTTTTGATTATCTGCTCCGACCTATCTGCAGCGAATTTTGCACTTCTCCACGGAGGCCGCCTGTACCACCAACTACTCTGTCGGCTAAAGCAGGTGGGCCAGAAGATATCTCAATGCCGCAATTCACGCATGCCGCCACAGCACGATACGAGATTTTTGGCACTCTTGCTGTGCATGTCCTTCCAATGTTCGGCCCAGTATTCGTAAACTTGAGACCAAAGCTTTTCCAGCCCATCGCAGTCAGGATAATAGGTCGCGTGGTAACCATCGGCGGATCTGATTCATAGCCGAGCCCATCCTGGAAAGATGAATGAAAATCGTAGACTAAACTGTCATGTTGGTGCAGTTTGTAGATCTGATCCTTTTCATGGTTAAAATAACAGGGCAACTGCTGGGACATTAAGCACAGGAGATTGGTATGCCGCAGAACTTTTTTTGATGACCAGGGACGGGCCGACGTCTATATCCGTTGCAATCCCGTCCCTGCTTAGACAACTAGGCCTTCTTCTTCCGAACAATGAGTTTGCACTCCTTATCACCCTTCCCCAGGCCAGGATTCATCTCCAACTCGAACCCAAACGATTCAACGTTTCCGTAATCAACCTGGTTGGCTATGGTGCACAAGCGCTCAATCGTTTTAGGATCGAGTTCCATTTGCTCCCATCCGAATACAAGAGGGCATCGATGGAAGTGCAATTCGACTTCGTCGTCAGTGTTTTTGACATATTCCAATTTCAATATGTTTCGCAGATCATCACCTATCAGTTTTTCCCAGAATTCCTTGGGACTCCTTACTGTGCCGAGCTTCTGACCCCACGTTTTTCCCACCTCATAGATCGCCTTCTTGAGTATCTCGTCTGCATTCTTTATACCCGCTTCGTCCATTGCCTTTAAAATGTGATAAAGGTATTCTGCGCGACCAGTCATTGCATTAAGCACCGCCATTGATGAACCCGTTAATTCACATTCGACTTTCTGCATTCTTTCCCTCCTTTTCTCTAAGATAGTTTTGAACTACATTTTCAAGTGTCCTTAATACTTGCGATCCTGCTTCACCTATGTCCCCAGAAAGGCCCCGAAGAGATAGGACCACATCTTTGAGCATCTATCCCTTGTGACTGCGCTAACAGACTCACTACTCGAATAACCCGACCACCCCAATCAAGGAATACATTTCCAGAAGTTGACTCCCTGACAATAGCGTTTCAAATATCTACTCCATTAGCGCCGGGAGCCACAAAGCGATCTCAGGAAATGCCATTAACAAAGCCAATGCGACGACTATCAGAAACGCATATGGGATAGTAGATCGAAAAATATCTGTGACCGTAATATCAGTATCTGCCGGAAGAACGCCTCTCAAGTAAAACGCAGACGGCCCAAAGGGAGGCGAGATATACGATATCTGCATGTTCATGCAGAATAGCACTCCGAACCATATAGGGTCATAACCGAGTTCTACTATAATTGGTACAAACAGCGGCATAGTCAACAAAAGAATGCCGATAAAGTCGATAAAGCACCCCAGTATGATCAGGATCACTTGCATTACAATGATGATCCCTATTGGACCAAGCGGGAGCCCTATGAAAATGGATTTCACAAAAGCAGCTCCTCCCGCCCTGTTATAGACGCCTATGATACACTGAGCCCCGAACATGAGCCAGTAACACATGGCGGATACCCGGAGCGTCCCGACAAGTACGGTACGGACGGAGGCGATGTTTAGGTTCTTATTCACGAGACATGCAACAGTAGCCCCGACGCAACCAACTCCCGCAGCCTCCGTTGGGGTCGCCAAGCCGGCGTAAATAGACCCAAGTACACCTGCTGCTATTAGGAAGGGAAGAATCAACCCTTTCAAGTACCTCGCTTTTTCGCGCAATGAAAGATTTTGCTCTTCCATTGAAGCAGGCGGGGCTAATGACGGCTGGAGCCCGGTCCTGATCGTTATATAGCCTATGTACAGAGCGGCGAGCATTAACCCCGGAAGAATCCCTGCGATGAAAAGCCTTCCCACGGATACGCCCGCTGTCATTGCATAGACAATGAAAACTACACTCGGAGGTATAAGCGTACTCAGGCCCCCGCCAGCGCATACGCTACCAAGGGCGATGTTTTTGTGATAACCTCGCTTAAGCATCGTAGGAACCGCAATGAGTCCCAGAGTTACCACCTCAGCACCTACTATGCCCACCATCGCCGCCATGAGGCAGCAAGCAATTATGGTAGCTATCGCAAGTCCACCGGGAAGGCGTCCAGACCAAATATGAACTGCTGTATAAAGTCGTTCCGCAACTCCTGCCCGCTCCATCATATTTGCCATGAAGATAAAAAGCGGCACCGCTACGAGCACGTAATTGCCCATCATGTCGAAAACCCGCATCGCCTCCAGTTGCAGAGCATCGACCCCGAAAAGATAAATAGTGGCCAGTGAGGCGATAGCCCCGGTGGAAAATGCGAGAGGAAGGCCGACAAGAAGCAAAAATACAATTCCAACTATGAGAAAAATCGATAGAAGCCCTATATCCATCAGTCTCAAACCCCCCTGCCACAAAACGCACGATAGCAATTCCGCAATGTGTCAGCGGTCATTTGTATCCAAACTAATGCCGCACCCACGGGTATGGCGGTTTTTGAGGGATAAATGATTGGGTTCCAGGGAGTGCTGGTTGTCTCTCTCAAGCTGATGGACTCCCATGCATACAAAAACCCATGCCATATCAGAGCGTACATAAAGAAGCTGAAAAAGAGATAGCCTATTACGTCACAAACGGCTTGTCCTTTAGGACTCAGATGAACATAGAGGAGATCGATGCGTACGTGCCTCTTGTAAAGCTGCGCATAACCGCCAGCGAGAACATACATGGTCCCGCTGAGGAGAACCATTAACTCACTCGCCCATATTGTTGGAGCATTGAAGACATAACGCGCCACTATTTCCCAACACACGATCACGACTACAGCGATGTTTAGATAACTGATAATGTTTCCGAAACCATCGTTTATCCAATCGATTAATCGGAAGGCCACTTTCATGCCGGACCTCTCAACAATGAAAAAGTGTTAGGTGGAAATTCGTGGAATCCATTCCCACTCTCCTCTATCCTAAGGAAGGCATCAAATAGTGAGGGAGGGAGGGAGGTATCGCCGCCCTCCCTCCTATAACCCTTATAATAGGCCAAGAGTCTATTACTGCAGGAGACCCAGTTCCTGACACCACTGTATCTGTGAGTCCACAACCCGTTTTGACATGGGGCTTTTCTTGGCCCACGCCTCCCACAGTCCACGCGAGATCTTTCGGATTTTCTGGTAGTCCTCTTCGGGGAAGGAGATGATTTCAACTCCCATTTTGTTTAGTTTTTCTCCCGCCTCCGCATCTTCTTTCATGATGCGTGTTACTGTATTCCAACTCCATTCTCTGACTCCTGTCTTGAGTATTTGCTTAATGTCCTCAGGGAGTTCGTTCCAGTTCTTGTTGCTAACCACAAATTCCAGTGCAGACATGGAATGGAATCCGGGTTCAATAGAAAATTTGCAGACCTCGTAAAAACCCATTTGATTATTCATGGAACGTGTGCCCCAATCGCTTGCGTCTATAACACCTTTATCCAGGGCTGAATACACTTCCGAGCCGGGAATGGAAACCGTGCTTGCGCCCAGGGCCGTCATCAACTCCGCTATGATTCCCTCAGCAGCTCTGATCTTCTTCCCTTTCATGTCGCTAATCCCTCGGATTGGCACCTTCGATGGAAGGACTTCGCGGCCGTAAAATATCATTCCAACGGTGTAGTTTCCGAATACGGCTTGAGCCTCCCTCATCATCTCCATTCCGCCGCGCTGATGATACCACGCGTCGAACTGCATGACATTTTCGTATCCTCCGGGAAGATCACAAAAGACGGAGAATGCAGGTTCTTTTCCACTTTGAAAAGTGGGAGCTGAAAAATAGGCTTGGAGAACCCCGGTTTTAAGCGCGCTATGCATGTCCTTATAGCCCACAACAGATCCAACCGGATGACAGGCAATTTGAAGACGGCCACCGGACATCACTTTGGCTTTCTCGGCAAAAGAAACGAACTCCTTGTAAAGTGAGTCTCCGGCAGGGAAAATCGATTGGACATTCCATTTGAAGATTTTGTCCTCAGCCATTGCTCTGCCTGCAAATACCCCAACAAGAAGCAGCAAGAAGCATGTAACCGCCAATGTTTTTGATCTTTTGAGCATTTTTTGTCCTCCTTCTTTAAGGCCCCTAATTGCCAGGGGGAAAAGGTTGGATTCTTGACAACGGCTCCTTAAACCAACTTAGCCATGGTTTCTGACCGACCGGCCTTAGCCCCAAATGCCGTCCTGCATGCATGAGACCGTCAGAAAGGTTCTGGCCGTGCGAGCGGTCCGTAGCCAGCAAAAAGGCCGGTTCCTGGGATTTCAAGTTCAGTATCTGCACGACAAGCGCATGCCAACGGGTTACAAGGTAAAAGGGTTTGCTGTCTGCGGGGCGAATCAAATCAACCGAAAACAGGCGCTGTAAAATCTCGACGGCTTTAGGCCCCCAAATGGAGAGCAGCACCCATGCATCTGTCATGTCCGTGGCCTCTTTGGGCAGGGACAAATCCATGGGACCTTCGAGATCGAAAAGAACCGCCTCTCCCGGCTTCACCAGGCTCAAAAAACCTCGCCCTGTCCACACGGCTTGTCCGGGAGCGAGATGCTTGAAATCCCGGAGAGAGGGACCATACAGAATGGCCTTCGGTCGGTGGGTTAGGTCTGTGATACAGGCTTCATATTTCTCTTCGGCAGGCTCAAACCTGTCAATCACCGGCCAACCGCCGACATCTGTTTCAATCGTTTTTCCGGCCCAGTCCGGCTGTAGAATGCATCTGCTCCGCGTGATCATAGGGTCAACCTTTCCCCCTTTGAATCATAAAATGGTGTCTTGGCAATCTTGGCCTTGAATTCACGACCCCCGCCGGCAAGGCTAAGTTCTCCGGTCTCCTTCATTTCCCGATGAGGTTCTACCAAGGCCAGCCCGACGGTTTTATCCAGGCTGGGACTGTAGCGAACAGAGGTGATGTGCCCGACGCGGCCCGGCTTTTCCCGGGAAACAACCAGATACCCTTCCGTCAAATCGACTCGCCCTTCCAGGCTGAATGGAGTCACTCTCGCCCTGAATGGGATCTTGTCCAAAAGTTTCAGCATAGCCCCACCGACCATGTCAAAACGATCCTTGTCCCGGAGCCATCCGAAATGAGCCTCGAAAAGGGTCGTATTGCCGTCCGTATCCAGTCCCGGAAGGACATGACCTTTCTCGAGCCTGCAACTCAGCTGAGTTTCCAGACCGACTGGCTTCAGCCCGAATTCTTTGCCTCGAGCCAATAGAGTCTGCCACACATGGGTCGCCTGACTCGCGGCACAATGGATTTCGAAGCTCAATTCGCCGAGAAACCCCATCCGGAACACCAGGCATGGGACTCCTGCGACATTGGCCGACACCCATTGCATGTATGGCAAAGTCTGATTTGAAATGTCCACATCGATAACCTGAGAGAGGATTTCCCTCGACCTCGGGCCGGACAGATTCATTCCGCCATATGCGTCCGTCAGGTTACTGACCCAGACATTCCAGTTTTCATCCCTTTGCCAGCGTGCATACCACTCCTTCGCTAATGGAGCTCTGGCGGTACTCGTTGTCACATAATAATCGGCATCGTCTCGCCTGATGATAATTCCATCATCGATGAGGACACCTTCCTCGTTGCATGTGGCAGTGTAAAGGATTTTGGAGCTTTCCAGCTTTTCGACTCCTTTAGTGTGGACCCGATTGAGCAACTTAGAAGCATCCGGACCGAAAACCCTGAACTTACCCAGCGTAGATACATCGCAGATACCGGCCGCCTGACGAACTGCCAGACTTTCTTGTTCGGGAGATCCGAAATGTTCGATGCGGATCCAGGGCCCCGTTCTCAGCGGTTTGCCTCCCTGACTCATCTGGACATGGTGCAGGGGAGTCAGTCTGGGTTGGTCGTGAAACCCGGCCCCCAGGACACCCAGCGATACCCCCACGAGAGGAGGCCTCGGAGTAGTGATTCTTTGGCGCTTCATCTGGTCGGTGCCGCTCTGGGCCAGGTAGTCAAGGAAATTCGCCTGACTGTATGCTCCCTGCTCAGGGCTCATTGTGGCAGTGGTATATCGCTTGATCATTTCTGTATGTAAGAAACCCTCAGCCAAAGCCACATCAATGTCCTTTTCGGTAACATCGTTTCCGAGATCGACAAAACGGCGTGCTTTTTCTCCGGAAACTCGGGGCTGAGAAGGGTTAGCTCCTATTGCGGGAGATGTTTTCAAGACAGATTCCGCTTCCAGGATCTCGGCATTCGCATCCGCACCCAGAAAGGCTAGAGCTCCAGCACCGGCGAGTCGGCCCTGAGCCCTGATCATTTCGACATCCCATTGTCCGGTGACACGGCCGCATATTTGGTATTTGGGGGGCAGGTTTAAAGCGGTATGGATGCCAAGTCCAGGATCGTACTCGATGGAGGCGCCCGCCTGTGCGATCAGTTTGACAAGGGGCGTTCTCCCGCAAGCGGCAACCAGAGTGTCGCACTTGATAGTCTTGCTTTCAGTGCCGCCGATACGCTGCAGCTCAACGCCGTTGACTTCCTTCCTTCCTTTCGCAGCGGAGAGAGCAAACCCCTGGATAAGATCAACACCCGCAGCTTCGAGTTCATCCCTGATTTTTATTCCCCCACTATGGGTTCGGAAATCGACCAGGCCTGCTACCGGTAGCCCTGCATGAACCAAGTCCAGACATACTTTGTAAGTGTACGCGTCCCCCCCGGAGGCGAGGATCCTTTGCCCCGGCCTGATGCCGTAAAGATGGACAAGTCTTTGGGCCGCCTGAGGTAGAATTGTCCCTGGTCGGTCATTGTTCGCAAAGATCAGCGGCCGATCTGCTGCACCTGTCGCAACCACTACAGCTCCGGGCCTCACAAGCCAGCTTCTTTCAACAAATCTCTCTTCAGGGGAACAGGTTTCAATGCAGGCAATCAAACCATCCGGGTAAGCCGCTACAGCCGTACAGGAGGTGAGGACGAATAAATTCTCTAGCCCTCTTACTTGCTCAATCAAGGCTCTTACCGGCTCCCAGTGACGAGTCCCCTGGAATCTCTCGAATCCCCCAAGCCATGGTTCGGCTTCCACCAGCATGACACGCATTCCTCTTCTGGCAACCACAAGGGCTGCCTCCATGCCGGCCATACCCCCTCCCACAACAAGCACATCAGGGGTCACATGAACTTCCTCAAATTGTGGTTTTGCACCTAGATGCTTGATCTCTCCAAGATTGCCCGGAGCCGTACGCATCATTTCTCGCCCTTTGTTCCAGGCCGTCTTGGACTTGATCAGTGTCTTCGATTTGTAGTAGAAGCCTACCTCTAAAGCGCCAGCCGCCTTGTCAGCGAGTTTGTAGAGGTCCACTCCTGATTTCTTCTGTGGTTCTGCCCGCATGCCGTCACGGACCAGGATTCGGGCAATGCGAGAATTTGGCTTGCCATCTACCTCCATCAACGGTTCCGTGGCATGCAACCCCAAGTCAAATATACCCCGAGGCCTATGATACTTAAACGAGCTGGCCAAGTCCCTCAAGCCAGCGGCGTACAAGGCAGTCGCTACTGTGTCGCCTTCGAAACATTGGATCGCTTGCCCGCTGTAATAAAGGGTGATCGGGCGGGACCTATCTACCACCTCACATGGACTTATTGCTAAACGGTCATTCATTTTTCAACCTCGCGATCGGCACTCGCCCTGCTTACAGATATCACCTCGTTTGTCGCGGTGTTTCGAGTTACCCGCAGCCATGCCCCGCAACCCCCGCTATGATACCACCATTCGTCGCTCGACCCGTTCACGTTCAGGTTAAAGTAAAAATAGTGCCGCCAATCCTTGACGCCCCCTTTCAGACCAGGGGGCGTCTTATCTTCGCCGCCGAATTTGAATTCATACACCGATCTCGGTCCGCAATTCGGGCAATCGATCAAGAACCCCATATATCGCCTCCATCAACTTCTTGCCAGATAGACTTCCGGCACCATACGTCCCTCATAGAACCGATCCATGCCGAGGAATTTGATCTTCTCAGGACAGCGACCCGTGGCAATGAGCTCGGCCATATTTTTGCCGCAGGCCGTTGAGCCTTTGAAACCGAAGTAACCCCATCCCGCATCGATGAAAAGGCCCTTCGGACCGCACTCCCCCATGATAGGTGCGCCGTCGACGGTCATGTCGCAGAGACCGGACCAGGCACGCATTAGCTTCAGGTGGGCCAAGTCCGGAAAGAGCTGTAAAATGAAATAGGCCTGTTCCGCTGCAAACTCATAGGTGTTGTAATTGTTGAAACTCTGCCATGGGTCCAGGTGTGCCCCCATGATGAGATCCCCCTTGATGGACTGCTGAACGTAACAGAAGTACAATTCATCGATCACCACGTGATTCAGAAAGGGCTTCACACACTCGGTCACCAAGGCTTGCAGCGGCAACGTCACCACGGGGAGATCGATACCGGCCATTCGTGCAACATCGGAGGACCATCCTCCAGGAGCCATATGGACTACAGGCGCAGATATGGGACCTTTCGTGGTCTCGACACCGGTTACTCTGTCGTCCTTCACCACGATGCCAGTAACTTCCACTCCAGGGCACAAATGAACCCCGAGTTTGCTGCATCCTTTAGCAAGTCCCCAAACCGCAGCATCGTGTCGAACCTGCCCTCCAGGCGGATTGTGATACCCGCCGACAATAGGAATCGCCGGGTTGTTTGTGATGTCAAGACTCGGAACTAATTTTCTTATTTCCTCTGGGCTTAGCAGGTAGTTTTCGATGCCCATCCGCACTTGGGTTTCGTGGCGCAAGCGCATAGCATTCAAGCCGGCGTCATTGTGGGCAAGCCCTATCAAACCCTTCATCCATACCATGAGGTTCCATTCCAGTTCGGCGCTGAGTTCGTTCCAGAGTTGATTGGATTGGACATAAAAAGGCAATATCTCGGGCGCTCTTTGGTTTGCCCTTATCACCTCAGTGTTCCGGCCGGAACCTCCATAACCAAGATAGTTGCGCTCCAGAACCGCGACGTTGCTCATTTTATAGTCCCTGGCAAGATAGTAAGCCGCGGCTAAACCGTGCAACCCGCCTCCAATGATGACCGCATCGTAGGTCTTAGCAGGTTCCCGAAATTTCCAAAGCTGTTTTTGAGACGCCATATCAGTCTCTCCCTAATTTGATATCGTCAGCTCGCCAAAAGCTTCTCGAGTCTCACCATGGCCTCTGACAAGCGCTCCACAGGGTGAGTCAACGCGATGCGGAAGTATCCTTCTCCATGCTTGCCGTACATCGATCCGGGAATCATCCAAACCGCGATTTCATCCAAAACCTTGAAACACCATTCCTTTGAATTTGTCACGCCTTCAGGCAAAGGAGCCCAGATGTAAAACGTTCCTTTGGGGCTTTCTACATCGATTCCACATTTTTTCAACCCCTCGACCACAACATCCCGCCGTTCTTGGTACATCAGATTGCGCACTTGCATGAAATCCTGAGGCCCCGTCAGTGCTGCCGTGGCTGCGACTTGGAGCGGATAAAACATCCCCCTGTCCGAATGGGATTTGATTTTGGTCATGCCTGCCACGATGTCTCGATTGCCCACCATGAAGCCCACCCTCCAACCGCAGGAATTGAAGGCTTTTGAAAGGGAATTGAACTCGACCCCGATTTCCTTGGCCCCTGCAACTTGAAGAAAGGAAGGGGCGCAGTACCCGTCAAAACAAACCTCTGAATACGGGTTGTCTGAAACGACCGCCACATCGTGCTTTCGGGCCCAAAGGGCCAGCCGCTCGTAGAATTCAATGGTTGCATGAGCGGCCGTGGGGTTGTTCGGGTAATTCACCCAAATCAACTTGGCTCGCTTGGCCACATCGGCTGGAACTGAATCCAGGTCAGGGAGGAAGCCATTTTCCCACAGAAGAGGCAGGGGCTCCACAATGCCTCCGGCAATCCTTACCCCTGCAATATAGGCCGGATAACACGGATCGGGAACCAAGGCGATGTCGCCAGGGTCTAGGAGACAGGTGTGAATATGAAATAAGCCGTCCGCAGAACCCAAAAGTGGGAGAACTTCAGTCTCCGGGTCGCATTTAACCCCGTATTGTCGTTCATACCAGGCCGCAATCGCTTTCTTGAGGGGCATGGGTGAATAAAAGCTCGGATAATGATGCGAATCAGGGGCATAGCACGCATCGGCCAGCGATTTCCGCATGTGCTCGGGAGGGATGACATCCGGGTCGCCGAGGCCCAGATTGATCACATCCTTTCCTTCTTCCTTCATCTTCGTCAAGATGAGGTTCATCGCGGTGCCCAGGTAGGCGTCGAAATCATTCAATCGATTGGCGAGTTTCATTTTTCCTTTCCCTTAAGCGGTCTCCTCATCGTCGTAGACGTTGCAGATGCAGCAAAGAAAGTGACCGGGGTCCTTGCTGATATTTTTCATCCCGTGGGGTTCCATGCTCGGCACGAAAATGGACGACCCAGGCCCGCAAAGGTGCTTCTCGACCATTTCATCGGACTTGGAATCAAAAGCCCAGCACTCGAATTCCCCGTCCAGGATGTACATGGTCTGATGGTAGAAGTGGTTGTGAATCGGAATCTGCCCGCCCGCCTGAATCGTGAAGAACCTGAGGCCGTACTCGGGGTATCCATGGCCGTCGTCCCCGTGCTTGGAGAGCCATCGTACGCTCGTTCCGATCACATCCAGCATGTCCCCTTTGTAGGGGAACTTGTCGATCTTCTTGTCTTCGCACTGTTTCCAATTGAGAACTTCCATATCCTTCTCCTTCGGAATTCAAGAAATACCCATGATTTTGTCCAAGGACACCTTAATGTGCGCGGCCACAGAGGCACGAAGAGAAATCTCATCCTTATTCTCAATGGCTTTGATCATTGAAAGGGTATCGTTGAACAAGGTCTCCTTATTGATTTCTTTGGGACCGGCCAGCCAGAACCGGAGGTAATGACTCAAAAGCCGCTCCAGGAGTTGCGCCAATTGCTGGTTCTGCGCCTCGCGGTAGATGACCCTGTGAAACCTGAAATCCAGTTCAACCATCTCCCGCTTACTCGCGCGCGGGTTCAGTTTCTTGATGTCGTTTGCTAATGACCTCAACTCCTGCACTCCGTTCGCTGTGATCCGATGCATGGCCCACAGAACAGCCTGGGTTTCCAATACGGATCGGATTTCCGTTATTTCCCGCATGCGATCCAGCGTGAGAGGGCTGACGACAAAATGCGTTCCGTGCCGGACGACCCATTCTTCTGCATCCAGGCGGGTTAAGGCGATGGTCAGGGGATTTCGGCTTACGCCATAAGCTTCAGCAAGTTCGGCCTGGTTGAGGGTGCTATCCGGGGTTAAATCCAGCCAGATGATCTTCCCTTTGAGATCCTCATAGATTTTCACCGGATCCAAACCCACAACCTCCGTTTCGTTTGTGTAAGAACTCGGGGGGTGACATGCGTGAAAGGTGCACGCAAAATGCATGAATAATGCGTGCATGTCAAGACATTTTTTCCAACACCCTGTCAATTTTGCTGCGGGCCCGGGATGTGCATTGAATCAGGGGGAATTTCCTTTTGTCGCCCTTTTTGGATGGAGATGCGGTGGGAGAAAACAGGTCTTGTTAGTGCTCGCCACGGGCGCACATAAAGTGCGCCCCTACATTTCACGACATGAACTCAAGCGGGTTATCAAGGCAGCGAAGCGTCAGGATGCTTGTGACCCCTCGTCCGAGGCTTGCGTTTCGGGGGTTTCATCGGTGGCATCGACGTCATCCCCGTTTTCCTTCTTGCCTTGTCGCCTCGACATTTTTTCTTCTGCCTTCTTCTTGCGCTCGATTTCCTTCCGGAACTTGATGAAACTGTGTTTGCTGCGTTTTGCCAAAGTCCCTCCTCTCTCGCCTTACCCGCGCTGCGGGGAAGCTCTACAGTCTGATCAATCCTTGACTCTTTTTCTCGCAAAAGTAGCAGTATTTGCCCCAAACGGTCGGCCAACTGACCGTCGAAGTCAGTTTGTCGGTCGGGTTCATGTGTGTTTGGGCCGGCCTGGACCTGTCAATGCCTTTTCCACACACCTCCCGCACTTTGCACATCATACAAAGATGGAATTCACTCATGAGCTCCTCCTTTTGTCGGTTTTTCTCGACGAATGGCTGGTTGTCTTCAAACTCACTACGGTCCGCAAAAACACATCCCGTCACAGTCTCAATCGAAGAGACCGCAAGGTCAACAAACCGGGTACGGCTCATGCCGGAAATCTACAAAATAAAAAACCTTCGGGAAAATTCTTCTGTCCTGGCCGTTTCAACAAGACAGGGAACAAAAACTCAGATAACTTTGAGCTTAAGAGGAACGGTTCCTGCTTTGGACCGTCGTACGAGAGGTTTCAGATCGGCGTCAAGCGCCTTTTCTCACAAGGCAAGTGCTCGGATCGTAGACAGCTCTGTTTGAATTAAGTCTATGTTAATCCCTTTCACAACAAAAGCAAGGCATTTTTCAGATTAAACAGAAACCCCTCCCATCCGGATGCCGGCGCATGCTCATCCTGCCTTCTTCTTGAGGTTGTAAAGCATGCTATCCGCCACCCTCAGGAGTGACTCGGGGCTCGTGACCTCCCGATCGGCCATGGATGCAATGCCGAAGCTGATGGAAACAGGGACGAGCTTCTCGTCGTAGCGCATCGGCTTTTCCCTGAAATGCTGTTGAAGGCGTTGGAGAAGCTTAAGAGCCTCTTGGCCGGGGATTCCAGGCAGGATGATGACGAACTCGTCTCCGCCATAACGGGCCACCACGTCACTGTCGCGTGTGATTTCCGTCAACTGACCCGCCACATAGATGAGTAAGGCATCCCCGCATTCGTGCCCATAGCGGTCGTTGATGGTTTTGAAAGCGTCCAAGTCGAGAAAGGCCAGGGACAGAGGACTCTTGTAGCGCTGAGCCCTTTTGAATTCCCGTTTCAGCACCGACTCCATGATCCGCCGGTTCAGCAGCCCTGTGAGCGGGTCCCGAATCGCCAACCACTTGAGCCGTTCATGGGCAATGACATTGGAAAGACAGATGGATACCTTGACGGCGAGTTGCTCGAGCAACTGCGTGTCCATCCCCGGCCGGTAGCGCAAGGGTGACAAATCCGCCTGATTCAGGCTGCCGATGATTTCTCCATGGAGGCTGATCGGTGAAACCGCGAGGGACCGGATGAAGTTGAGTTGCCCCTTCGGAAGCATGGGATAATAAGGCCGGAGATCGCCGTTTACAAGAAGGGGGGTCGTCCCGTTGCCGATGAGCCCGAGGAACGTTTTCCGGTCAATCACGTTCAGCCTTTCCTTGAGGTCTTTGGAAGAGGCCAACGTTTGGATGAGATCGGAAATCTCGCTCCTGTCCACCAAGGAGATCCAGACGCAGGGGATTCCGAATTTCTCCCTGATTTCGCTCAGGAGACGCTCGAACAAATCCTTGAAGTCCAGGATCGAGAGAATGCTGACCTCGATTTCAAAGAACTTCCCGGCGATCTGTTCGTTTTCTCTGATTCTCTCCAGGATGCTTTCTAAATCAGCAATCCCCCGGAGTTCAGCATCTCGATCTCCCTGTGCGGTCACACCTTCCCTCTTTTAAAGGGTTTATAGCCTACGTGAAACCCCTCCTTGAGTCAACCTTATTTCCTCCTTGACTTATAGCCCTTTTGTTTCATATATGAAAGTCCGTTCCAGAAGAACCCCCCTTTCTAGAGATCTGTTCCATCGCAACGACTCACGGAGGTGAGGCCATGAAGGACATGGGTATCTCCGATAATCTGCAGTCCACGCTCCCTGCCGACCCGGAGTCTTCAGAGGTTCTGGAAGCCGGACATCGCATCGTGGAAGACTTCTCTAAAGAGATGGAGAAGCGATATCGCCTGATCGGCGAGCGAACGAGCGACATGATCGCCATGACTACCTTCACGGAAAGACCCATCTATGTTTACACCAGCCCTTCTCATGAACCAATCCTCGGCTACGCACCCCATGACCTTCTCGGAAAATGCCCTTTTGATTTCATCCACCCTGAAGACGTCAAGAAACTCCTGCCCATCCTTCTCCACCATTACAACGAGCGCGAGAAAAGTGAGGTCTGCCTCCAGAAGCGGCCGGTCTCCGAGAAGCTCGTGTACAGGCTGAAAGACAAATGGGGCGAATGGCACTACCTGGAAACCACCGGAGACCTCATGGAGCCGAACCACATCCTTTTTCTCTCGAGAGACATCACCGACAGAAAAAGGCTGGATGAGGAACTTCGCACGATCAGGGATAAACTGATCGAAAGGGTCCGGGAACGGACCTCCGATCTCTTGAGAGCCAATGCCCTGCTGGAGGCGGAGATCGCCGAACGGGAGAAGGTCGAGGAAGCACTCCGTCAAAGCGAGGAGAAATACCGCTCCATCATCGAAACCATTGAAGACGGCTACTACGAAGTGGATCTGGCCGGCAACTTCACCTTCTTCAATCAGTCACTCTGCGATATCCTCGGCTACTCTCCGGAAGAAATGATGGGGATGAATAACCGGAGCTACATGTCCGACAAAACCGCCAGAGATGTCTTCCTCGCGTACAACGAAGTCTACCGCACGGGCGAGCCCAAGAAGATATTCGGGTATGAGCTGTTGAGGAAGGATGGGCGGAAGAGAACGGTGCAAGTGTCCGTGTCGTTGATCCGCGAATCCGATGGATGCCCTACCGGTTACCGCGGCATCGCCCGGGACGTGACGCCACTCAATCGGTAGGGTTCCCTTTCTCACGAAGAGCGCAGCACAGCCGCAACCAAAACAAATCGTATCCGCAGATTACCCGGATTAGCGCAGATTCTTTTCACTATATATTAAAACCCCAATGTTGATGCGTTCGTAAAAAGTCTTACACCGTCATTGCGAGGCGCGAAGCGCCGTGGCAATCTCACGGATATCCGGCTAGTTACGAGATTGCTTCGCTTCGCTCGCAATGACCGAGTCGCTGGTTTCGGACTTTTTACGAGCTCGTCAATGTTGGGGGTACGGAGCAATCGGCCCTGTAGCCGACGGGTCATCAGTACCTGAGCCCGACCTTCTCTCGCACGAGATCAAGGGTCGGTGTGGCTTTGGTCCGCGCCTTTTCCGCCCCGGCCTTTAAAGTATTGCGGATCTCTCCGAGGTCCTTTTCCAGTTCCCTTCTCTTGTCCCGGGCAGGCCTGAAATATTCCCACATGCGTGCGAAGAGATCTTTCTTGACATCGCTGTATCTCAAGCCCCCTGCCCGATACTTTTGGGCGAGTTCCTCTTTCTCCTCACGGCTCAGGAAAAGAGAGATGGTGATAAAGAGATTGCACCTGTCGGGGTCTTTCGGATCGGCGACGGGTGTGGCGTCGGTCACAATTCGAGCAATTTTGTCCTTCAATTCTTTTTCGTCGCAGAATATCTCGATCGTGTTGTTGTAGGACTTGCTCATCTTACGACCATCCATCCCTACGACGAGAGGAATATTGGGGTTGATCTCCGCCTCGGGCACCACGAACGTTTCCCCGAAGGTGGCGTTGAACTTCATGGCAATGTCCCGGGTGATCTCCAGGTGCTGCTGCTGGTCCTTGCCCACGGGAACCCGTTCACCCTGGTACAGAAGGATATCCGCGGCCATGAGAACCGGATAAGACAGAAGCCCATGGTTGGGAGCAATGCCCTGCTGGATCTTGTCCTTGTAGGAGTGACTTCTCAGCAGAAGCCCTACGGGTGTGAAGTTGTTTAGAATCCAGGTCAGCTCGGTGACCTCGGGCACGTCCGATTGGACCCAAAAAATCGCCTTCTCAGGATCCAGGCCGAGGGCCATGAAATCCAGGGCGACCTCCAAAGTCCCGGCGGCGAGCTTCCTGCCGTCCAGAACCGACGTCATGGCGTGGTAGTTCACGATGAAGCAGTAGAGTTCAGACTGCTCCTGGTACCCTATCATGGGTTTCATCATGCCGAAGTAGTTTCCGATGTGTAAATCTCCGGATGGCTGGATGCCTGAAAGCACACGCATAGGACTGATGGTCCTCCTGACTTATACGATTTCCGACACGGATCAATGTAAAAATTCCGGTCCAAAGGGCCCGGCTTTGGTCTAAGCCCAGAGGGCATGATTTGCTGGGGTAGCCTCGCCAAAATCCGAAATCCGAATATCGAAATACGAAACAAATTCGAATACCACATATCCTAATGACAAAAACAAAACGAAATCGCGGTACCAAATACGCTCATTGCTTGGGTCATTGGAATTTTTGTCATTATGTATTGTTTCGGATTTCGAATTTCGTGCTTCGAATTTAGAACCTTCTCACTCCCACAGGCATACCCAATTGTCTCTGACCTGGCCCTGAGGACCAGGGTTGGTGAACTGGATTCAATAGGAAAGACGCCGACCTCACAGAAGGGTTAAGGGGGTGAACAGACTTAGTTCAACGATACCCCTGTTTTTACGGCCCAGAGCAACGCGTTTTCGACGGCGATCGCCGCAGAACTTCCCAGCGCAGTGAGAAGGATGAGGTCGTCTTTTCTAAAACCGTAGGGTTCCTTGATGGAATCAAGATAGATGGCGCCCCTCACCTGGGAGCGACTGATCATGGGGACACACAGGGCGGACTTTATTCTCATGACCTCGATACTGTCGGAAAGCTCTTCAGAGGGCACCCCGAACGTATCGAGCACCCTGAAAGCCTTGCCCTCGTTCAGCACCCTCTCCACGATGGTCCGGCTGTAGCTCACGCAATCCCCTTGACTGCCGTTCTTGTAGCGGGCAAGGACCTCCCGTATTTGCCCGGTCTCTGCGTCCTTCAAAATAATGGCTCCTCGATCGATCCTCCGAAGGAGGTCGAGAATGTAACCCAGAATTCTTTCAAGACTCTCGTTCAGGCTCAGAGGGTTGCGAAGAATATCCGAGACATTAGAGATGAGCTCCATGTTCCGCTTCATGGTCATCGGCCTGTCGAGGGTCTCCGTCGATGCGAGCTCATCCAAGTTTTCGGAATCGAAAATCGAATCAAGGAACGGCATCACGCTGTCCAGGCAGGCTCTGCCCAAACAGACCACGCTCATCCCCATGGTGATCGCCACACCCTCCGCAATTTCCAACTCCACGTCCGGGCTGAGGATGACGCCGTTGACAAACGTCCCGTTCTTGCTCCCCAAATCTTGAATGAAGTACTTCTCCCCCCGTTTCGAAATCTTCAGGTGCCGGTGAGAAAGGTACGGATCCTTTAAGCAAAGGTCGTTGCGAGGGGATCTGCCCACATAGATGACGTCCTTTTCCAGGTCAAAGGACTGAATTTCATCCAGTCTGTCCATCACATAGAGCTTGATCATCGTTCACCTCCCTTTTGCCGGATCTTCGGAAAATTCCCGAATGGAGGATCTGTGTATGGAGACTAGCGCAAGCTCTTCTTTTAGTCAAGAATTTTAGAAGGTTACAAAAACTATTCCTTGTTTTCCTCAAGGGCCTTCTTGAGCTTCTCTCCAAAGAGCGTGGACGGCCTATCGCCCTGTTTCGAGAAGTTCTTCCAATCGCTCTCCTCGGCGGAATCCGTGGGTCCCAGGGTTATTCTTCGCTCTTTCCCATGGATTTCTTCAATGATGACCGTGACTGGATCTCCTGCCTTCAGCTTTTCGATCTCCGAAGGTTTCTGAGCGAGTTTCATCTTGGATGCCGGCAAAAGTCCTGTGATACCCGGCTCAAGGGCAATGAAATAGCCGAATTTCTCTTTCTTTTCGAGGGTTCCTACGACGGCCTGACCCACACGGTACTTTTCGTCCACCTCCATCCATGGATCGCCTTCGGCGTCCTTAATGCTCAAGGAAATCCTTTTCTTGGGTATATCCACCTCTTTCACGACCACGTGAACCATGTCGCCGGGCCTGACCACCTCCTCGGGTCGAATGACCCTTTTCCTGTAGCTCATTTCACTGATGTGAACAAGCCCTTCGATGCCCGGCGCTATTTCCACAAAGGCGCCGAATTTCGCGCATCGGATCACCTTTCCCTTGATTTTCTCACCGACCTGGAACGTTCCATCCACCCGGAGCCAAGGGTCTCCCGTGACCTGTTTCATGGAAAGGGAAATCTTGGGCTGTTCCGGTTTTTCGGTTTTTTCAACCTTCATCACCCTCACCATGACCTGGTCATCGATTTGAACGACATCACCCGGCTTATCGACCCTTGACCAACTCAGCTCCGAAATGTGAACCATTCCGTCGAGGCCTGGAAAAATCTCCACGAAAGCTCCGTAGGGAGCGAGCCTTGTCACCCTTCCCTGCAGATCCGATTCCAGGCTCAAGGTTTCAAGGAACTTCTTCACCTCTCTTTCCTGTTCTTTTCTCAGGAGTTCCCGTCGTGACACCACAATGTTCCTGCCCCCCTCCTCGAACTGGGTGATCAGGAAAAGGTAGCCCTTCCCCACGTGCTCCTCAGGCTTTTCCGTGAATCTGAGTTCGATTTGACTGACAGGACAAAAGGCTCTTTTTTGCATGACCTCCACATGGAAGCCCCCTTTGACCTGGGCCTTCACCTTTCCCTCCACCGGGATCCCATTCTGGTAGGCGTCGGAAAGAGCACGGGTGCCTCCGGCTCCTGTGACGGCCTTGGAAAGCCTGATCTCATCGCCCCTGACAGAAACCACGTAGAGTTCCAGGGTGTCCCCCACCTGATAGGGAAGACGGCCCTGGTCGTCGAGGAGTTCCACGGCATCGACAACCCCGTCGATCTTTGTCCCTGTATCGACAAAAACACTGTCTTTCCCGATGGAAATGATGGGCCCGCGGATCCTGTCTCCGACACGAAGGTTCTCACCCATGCCGGACGTGAACGACTCGTAAAGCTTGGCAAAATCCTCGCTTTCGCCGTTAGAAAACTCTTCCACCATATCTGTTGATCGCTCCTTAAATTTACAAATGAATTGCGGCGCTCCTCAAATTCCGGAGAGCCGCTTTATTCCTTGTACCACATTTTTCTGCATTTGAACAAAAAAATGTTCATCCTTGTTCGGCTTGTTCTTTTTCACTTTTTTCTCTATAGATGATGAATTCGTGAAAAGTCCCCCGCCGTCATTGCGAGGCGCGAAGCGCCGTGGCAATCTCATGAATATGCAGCCAGTTACGAGATTGCCCCTCGGCCGTGAGCTCGGGGCCGAACGGCTTCGCTTCGCTCGCAATGACCAAGTCAGCGTTTTCCGACTTTTTACGAGAGCGTCATAGATTCACTCTGCGCTATTTTTAGCTTGATATGGAGGGAACCTTGTACAAAATCCCGCATGGAAAAGGCTACCTCGAATTCCGGTTGCCCGGAACGATGAAGGCCGATGTTGTCGTATCCCGTAAAACAAAGCCTCTCTCGGACCTCGAAAAAGCCGTCAAAGAGGCTGTGGCCAACCCCCTTCAGTGTCAGCCGCTCCGAACCCTGGCCAAACCCGGGCAAAGGGTCTGCATTGTTTTTACCGATATGACCCGGGCCAGTCCGGACCATGTCCTTGTTCCGGCCTTGCTCGAAGAAATCGAATCGGCCGGCGTGTCCCGGAAAGACGTGACCCTCCTGTGCGGGACAGGGATGCACCGTCCGAGTACGGATGAGGAAAAAGCGGCGAAATTGGGTTTGGAGGTGCTCCACCGCTACCGGGTCATCGATCATGATCCCAGAGCCGTGACCGGGCTGGTCGATTTGGGCAAGACGGAAAGCGGGATCCCCCTTTCCGTGAATCGCCGGGCCTACGAAGCGGACCTTCTCATGGCCACAGGCATCGTGGAACCCCACCAGTATGCCGGCTATTCCGGAGGAGGCAAAACCGTGGCTATCGGCGCAGGGGGAGAGGCTTTAATAACCTTTACCCACGGCCCCCGGATGGTGGACCACCCGGGAACACGCCTTGGCAGCACGAAGGACAACCCCTTTCGCCGGGCCGTGGACGAGGCCGCCCGTCGGGCCGGCCTTCGTTTTGTCATCAACGTGGTCCAGGATGATGAGAAGAGGCCTTTTGCCGTGTTCGCCGGAGAGCCCGAGGCGACCTTCGAGAAGTGCGTGAAAGCGGCACGGCGCATCTTCGAAGTTCCCATTTCACGCCGCTACGACGTTGCCGTTGCAGGCGTGGGGTATCCGAAAGACGTGAACCTCTATCAGGCCAGCCGGGCTGTGAGTTATCTTTTTTTTGCGCCTACGTGCGTGGTCAAGGAAGGGGGGGTTTTCATCCTTCCGGCCCCCATGCCCGAGGGAGCCGGCCAGGGCTCGGGGGAGAAGCATTTCCTTGAGAAAATGCGCTCCGCCGAAAGCATGACGACGCTGCTCGCCGAATTGCGCAGAACAGGCTATCCTCCGGGAGCGCAGCGGGCCTTTATCATGGCAAAAGTGCTCGAAAGGAGTCATGTCATCGTGGTGGGGTCGGAGATGCCGGACGTGGTCAGACAGGCCAAGATGATTCCCGTGCCCGATATGGATGGAGCCTTTCGCGAGGCCGCCAAGATCATGGGACGCCGGGATCTGGACGTGCTGATCGTCCCTCACGCGCTTTTGACATTGCCGATTGTCAATGAAATCTGCTGAGGCAGATTTCATATAACGCCCTTTCAGGGCTTCCCTCCCCCGCAAGAGACTGTGCGACAACGTCATTGCACGGGAGTGGAACGAACGACGCAATCCGGAGAGATTGCCACGCTTCCTCCGGTCGCTCGCAATGACCAAAAAGGAGCACGACGCCGCCTCGGGGGCAGGAAGTCCCTCAGGGATGTTGGAATTTGAGATAGAAACCCTCCAGGTATTGGTCTCGGTCGGTCCAGCTCCCGCCATGACGCCTGTATCAGGCACTTTGGGCATTTTAGACAAAGTCCCTGAGCCGAGTCGAAGGGGCACTTATTTTGGGAGACTTTTGCATTGAATGAAGAAATAAAAAAATTGCTGGCCGGCATCGTGGGGGTGGAGAACTTCACGGATCGTCTGATCGATATGGTCTCCTACTCCTATGATGCCTCGGACCATGCTCACAGGCCTGATGGGGCAGCCTGGGTCTCCGACACCGAAGAGGTGTCGGAAATCCTGAAGCTCGCAAACGAGCACGGCTTTCCCGTGATACCCCGGGGAGCCGGTACGAGCTTGACGGGCGCCGCGGTTCCGGTCAAGGGGGGACTGGTCCTCGACCTGTGCCGCATGAACAGGATTCTGGACATCCGTATTGCAGATCGCCTGGTGGTGGTCCAGCCTGGCGTCGTCTATGCCGATCTGGAAAAAGCCCTTGCGCCGCTCGGTTTCTTCTTTCCCCCTGACCCGGCAAGCGGCAAAGTTTGCACCATTGGAGGCAATGCGGCCACCAATGCGGGCGGCATACGGGGAGCCAAGTACGGCGTTACACGAGACTACGTCTTGGGTCTGGAGGTCGTTCTTGCGGACGGCAGGGTCCTTCGAACAGGTTCAGGATGCATCAAATCGGCCTCGGGATACGACCTGACGCGCCTTTTTGTGGGCTCGGAAGGAACCCTCGGCGTGATCACGGAAATCACCCTCAAGATCAGCCCCAGGCCCCTCGCCTTCACGACCGCCCTGGCCATGTTTCCCGGCCTCAGGCAGGCGGGCCAGGCGGTGAGCGATATCATGCACTCCGGGATTGTCCCGAGCGTCCTGGAGGTTCTTGACGGGAACGCCATCCGGGTGCTGAGGGAAAAAGCCGGCGTTGCCCTGCCTGAAGCCGAGGCCATGATTCTCACGGAAACGGACGGCTACACCCAGGGAGAGAGCGCTTTTCAGATGGACGTGATCGTCCGGATCTTTGAGGAAAACAGCGCGGCGGTGATCCAGCGGGCGGACACGCCGGAAGAAGCGGAAGCGCTCTGGCGGGCCCGCAAGTCGGTAGGCAGTGCGGCGGCGAAGTTAAGGACAAGCAATGTGTCAGAGGATGTGACGATTCCTGTTTCCAGAGTGCCTGATCTCCTTACAGGCGTGGCCGCGATTGTGGAGCGGCATGGTCTGCCCTTCGTCATCTTTGGGCATGCAGGAGACGGCAACCTCCACCCGAGAATTATGTTCGACCGCTCCCAGCCGGATCAAGTGCGAAAGGTTCAGGAAGCGGTCGCGGAGATTTTCCGCCTCACCTGCAGCCTGGGCGGAACGCTCAGCGGCGAGCATGGAATCGGTCTGGCCAAAGCGCCCTTCATGGCTCTGGAACACGATCCGGTCTCCATGGACCTGATGCGCTCTCTGAAGCAGACTCTCGACCCCAACAACATTCTCAATCCGGGGAAACTGGGGCTATAAGGCCCGGTCCTTTGTCAGTGGTCATTTGTCCGTGGTCCGTGGTCATTTGACATTTTCTTTTAAGCCTTTCTTGTAGATCTTGCCCGAGCCGGTCCTGGGAAGGGCATCCAGAAAGTCAACGCTTTTGGGAGCCTTGTAGTGGGCCAGATTGGCCTTACAGAACGCAATGACCTCCGCTTGCGTGGCCTCCTTTCCGGGCTTCAAAACCACGAAGGCCTTGACCGCCTCTCCCCACTTTGCGTCGGGCACACCGATAACGGCCGCCTCTAAGACCGCGGGGTGGGTGTACAAAACGTTCTCCACCTCCGTGGAGTAGACGTTCTCGCCTCCGGTGATGATCATGTCTTTCTTGCGATCTACGATGGTGACGTACTCTTCTTCGTTCACGACGGCGAGGTCACCCGTGTATAGCCAGCCGTCCTTGAAAGCCTTTGCCGTCTCCTCGGGCAGGTTCCAGTAGCCGGGGGTCACCGTGTCTCCCCTGACGATGATTTCCCCCACCTGGCGGTTGTCACGGGCCACCTCATTCCCACTTGGATCCACGACCTTGAGGCTCACGTTGATGAATTCCCTGCCCGTGCTCGCCTTGAACTCCAGTTGTTTTTCCCAGGGCAGAGTCTTGAGATGATCTTTCAAAATGGACAGGGTGAGATAGGGGCTGGTCTCGGTCATGCCATAGGTTTGAATGTAATCACACTTGAAGGTCTCCACAATCTTCCGCACCACCTCGGGTGCAATAGGGGCTCCCCCGCTCAGGATAACGCGGAGGCTCGAGTAGTCAAATCTCCCTACATCAGGATGGTTGACCATCATGTTGAGCATGGTGGGAATCAGGTTGCTCAGAGTGACCCGTTCCTCCTGGATGAGTTCCAGAACCTGGGAAGCATCGAAGGAGGGCAAAATGACGTGCTTTCCACCCGCCCACGTGATGGCAAAGGTCGCCCAAGCGTCTGCCAGGTGAAAGAGGGGGGCCACATGAAACCAGCGGTCCCTGTCTGTGAGGTGAAGCTCGGCGATCGTGCCCAGGGCGTGGCTCTTGACGTTCTTGTGGGTGAGCATCACCCCTTTGGGCCGCCCCGTGGTTCCACTGGTGTAATACAGATGGGCCACGTCGTCGTCCCGGAGACGGCGCCCCTGAGGGGGCCTCGCGGACTGCCCGGCCAAAAGCTCCTCATAATCCATTCCCTCTTGACCGGAGGTCTTTTGTGTCCGGATCACCCTCTCGATGGTGCAGTCAAACCTCGGGAGATCCTCCACCTTGTCCCTGAACTTGTCCTGGGCAATGAGCACACGAGAACCGCTGTCCTTCAGGATCATAGCCAGTTCTTTTGCAGAGAGCCTGAAATTGAGGGGCACGAGGACCAGACCCAGATGGGCGGCCGCAAAATAAGCCTCCAGAAAAACGTGGCAATTCTCGTGGAGAATGGCCACGCGCTCCTTGCTCCGGACATCCAGCGACTCAAAGGCGTTTGCGAGCCTCCACACGCGGCCGGCAAATTCCTGATAGGTCATTCTCGTGCTTCCACAAACCACAGCCTCCCTGTGGGGATACAAGTTTACGGCCTTGGGAAGCAATTCATCGAGGGGCATGGAAAGACCTCCTTGAAGTCAATTTCGGGACATTTTAGGAAATCGGCCCCTTTTAGACAACTGAATAAGCATTGGAGAACGCGGTAATTTTTGGTTGACACCTTGAAGGCCCTTTTGCTAGCGTGGCCCGTACACGGTTCGGCTTATCGTGTGGCCTTTCTTTTCGCATCATCCTACCCATAAAAAAAAGGAGGTTCTACCATGAGACGTGTGTCGTTCACTCTAGCCTTCGTCCTTTCCCTGGTTTTTGTGGTATCAGGGGCCTATGCCCAGCAGAAAGACGTTCGCCTTTCCATTGCCACCGGCGGCACAGGAGGCGTGTACTATCCCATGGGCGGCGGAATGGCCAATGTCATCTCAAAACACATCCCCTATGCCGAGGCAACGGCGGAGGTGACGGCCGCGTCCGTGGACAACTGCCTCCTGGTGGGAGGGAAAAAGGCCGACATGGCCCTCATCATGGCCGATGTGGGATGGGACGCCCTTCAGGGAAAAGGCAAGTTCAAGGAAAACCTCCCCATCAGGACCCTTGCCGTGCTCTACATCAACAACATGCACATCGTGACCCTGGAAGGAAAGGGCATCGACAAGGTGCCGGACCTGAAGGGCAAGCGGGTTTCCACGGGCGCACCGGGAAGCGGGACCGAAGTGAAGGGCCTGAGGGTTCTGGAAGCCTTCGGCCTCAATCCCGACAAGGACATGTCGCGAGAGCGGTTGGGCGCCTCGGAATCCGCGGGCGCGCTCAAGGACGGGAAAATCGATGCCTATTTCTGGGACGGAGGCTTACCTACCGCCTCCATCACCGACCTTGGGGCCACGCCCGGCGTGAAGATCAAGCTCATCTCCCACGCCGATGCCATCCCCAAAATGCGAGAAAAATACGGCCCCCTCTATTTTAAAGGCGTTATTCCTGCCAAGACATACCCGGGCCAGGATCAGGAGGTGAGCATCGCCCGGGTTTCTAACCTGCTCATCTGCAACAAAGACATGAAAGACAAGGTCGCCTTTGACATCGTGAAGACCCTTTTTGAACACAAGCCGGAACTCGTGGCCGTCCACAGAATGGCTGAGGAGATCGCGCTGGAGCCCCAGGTGGACGGATCGCCTCTTCCCTTCCATCCCGGTGCGGCCAAGTATTTCAAAGACAAAGGGCTCAAGCTGAAATAATTGCGTTGGATATTCCGGCCCCTCTTCGCTTGCCTAGGCGTGTTGATCGCAGCGGGAGGGGTTTTTCTTTTTTCAAAGACCGTGACGGTTCTTTCCGTGAAGAACCTGGACCGTCCCGGCTCCCTTTATTTCAAAGTGGCCCCTTCAGAACAGGTGATCCTGTTTTATACCAACTCCATGTACGACGCTCCGGTTGAAGAGGTCTTTGAAGTGAAGGACGGCGACATCCTTCTGACCGAGGTAAGAAGCGGTTCGCCTGCCGTGATGGAATACTACGGGTTTGAGGGGACCGGGCCGGTTCAGGCCCTTCGCAAAAGCGTCGGGCAGGCTTTCTCGATCCAAGCAAGCATGGGCCAGGATCAGGGTCTCAAGATCGGTCAAAGAACGCTTCGCTTGGCCGCGATTGCCGGTGGTGGAGACCGCATCCTGGTCAGGGTGGATCAGGTCTCGCCGGCAAAATTCCTCTGGTGGAACGTTTTCGGGAACGCCAAGGTACATCCCTCGACCACACACTGACCATGGAATCGGAGGGCCCCGTGGAGGATTACAAGAAGGCGGAGCACGAGGAAGGGCTTATTAGTGAAGATGCCCTGAAGAAGGCCGAAGAATACATCGAGGAGGAAGAGGGGCCCTCCCGCAGGCTGTCAGGGAAAACGGACATCTTTGTCACGGCCGTGGCAGTAGTCATGTCCCTTTTTCACCTCTATGCGGCTGCCGGCATCGTGATGACCCAGATCCTCCGGGGCATCCACCTCATGTTCGTCCTCTTCCTGACCTTCCTGGTCTTTCCGTCCCTGAAACGCTTCAAGAGCCGCATCATCTGGATCGACATCTTCCTCGCACTTCTGGGCATCGCTGTCATCGCCTACATGCTCATCGATTTCGAGGACTTCATTTACCGTTCCGTCGTTCCGACCTTCTGGGACAAGTTTTTCGGCGTCATTCTGATCCTGCTCGTTCTCGAGGCAACGAGGAGAACCTCGGGCTGGATCATGCCCGCTGTAGTCATCGCGTTTCTGGTCTATGCCATGATCGGACCGGAACTTCCCAAACCGTGGACCCACAGGGGCTATGACATCGACCGCATCGTTGGGCACATGTACATGACCCTCGAAGGCATCTTCGGCGTTCCCATTGACGTCTCGTCCACCTTCATCATCCTATTCACCATCTACGGCGCTTTCCTGGAATTCTCGGGGGCCGGCAAGTTCTTCATCGACTTCTCCTTTGCGGCCATGGGTGGAAAGCCGAGCGGCGCGGGGAGAACCGTCACCCTCGCCTCTTTCCTCCTGGGCGGCCCTTCAGGGAGCGGCGTGGCCACCACCGTCACCCTGGGCTCCGTGGCCTATCCCATGCTCGCCAAGGCGGGATACAGCAAAGACGCCGCCGGCGGGCTTCTTGCGGCCGGAGGCATCGGGGCCATTCTCTCGCCACCGGTTCTCGGGGCAGCCGCCTTCCTGATCGCCGAATTCCTGAAGCTCACCTACCTGGACGTCATTCTCATGGCCTCCCTGCCCACCTGCCTTTACTACTATTCCATTTTCCTCATGGTCGAGCTCGACTCAAAGAAGTTCGGAGTCCGGCAGGTCACTTTCGACAAGACGTACACCCTGGGCCGCCTCACCTACCTCTACGGCTTTCATTTCCTGTCGTTGATCGCCATCGTGGCCATCATGGTGATGGGCTACACGCCCATCCTTGCGGTGTTCTATGCCACCGTGATCGCCTTTGCCGTCAGCTTCATCAGAAAAGACACGGCCCTCTACCCCCGAAAGCTCATCCGCGCCCTCCGGGGCGGATCCATCGGCGTCTTGAGCGTGGCATGCACCTGCGCCGCTGCGGGCGTCATCGTCGGGGTGGTGACCCTCACGGGCCTGGGACTCAAATTCAGTTCCATCATCATTGCCTATGCCGGAGGAAACGTCCTGCTCACCGCGATTTACACCGCCCTGATCGTTTGGGTGATCGGCCTGGCCGTCCCTGTGACGGCCTCCTACATCATTGCGGCGGTCATCGCGGCCCCGGCCCTGATCATGCTCGGCATTCCCGACTACGCAGCCCACATGTTCGTCTTCTACTATGCCATTCTCTCCGAGGTCTCGCCGCCCACGGCGCTTTCGTGTTTTGCCGCCGCGGCCCTCACGGGAGGGAATCCTTACCGGACCACGATCTATGCCTGGAAGTACACCCTGCCCGCCTTTATCGTGCCCTTCATGTTCACCCTTCATCCCAAAGGCGTCGGCCTTCTTCTCAAGGGCATGCCCCTGGACGTCGTGTGGACCACCATCACCGCTTTTCTGGGTTTGACGGCCCTGGCAGGAGGCGTGGAAAACTACTTTTTCAAGAAGACCACGCTTTACGAGCGTCTTATGCTGGTTGCAGCCGGGCTGATCCTCATCTACCCCGTGGCGTTGTTCGACATCATCGGCCTGGCTCTTATGGCAGCCGCCCTCGTCTCCCAGAAAGCGAGAAAGGAAAAGATCCCCGCCCCCGTGTAGAAGTAAGCAGTAGGAAGTAAGCAGTAGGTAGCAACTGTTAGGGCCTGAGCCGCACAAGCCAGCCGCCGAATTTCTCTGCTTACTGCTTAGTTCCTACTGCTTACTGCATACTGGCTTTGCTGTCACTGGTCAGGAGGTACAGAAGGGCTATGGCACCGATGGAAAGCGCACAGAGCACAAAGGCCAGGTCAAAGGCGTCGGCGCTTCGCGAGGCCGAAGGATAGACGGCCTGCATCGCTTTTCCCAGCCCCTGCAAAAAAACGGCGGAACCCATCATGGTGAAAAAATTGATCCCCGTCATGGCGGCGCCGGCCATTCTCAAAGGCATGCTTTCCTTGATGTGCGCGTACATGAGAGAACCGGTCACCCGAAAAAATCCAAAGAAGAAGAAAAGAACCCCCAGGATCAGTAGCTTGGTGCCGGGAGTCACTGAAAGCATCATCAGGATGACCAGGCAGAGCATCCCCTGACCGCCAAGAACCACCCATTTTCGAGTCTTCAGCCAATCCGAGGCATGCCCCCAAAACGGGCTTCCAAGGATCAGGGCGACGTTCATGATCAGTATCACGTTGCCTGCCCGGAGAGGCGTGAGTCCCACGGCCTCGATGAGAAAGGGGCCGGCCCAGAGCGCTTGGAAAGCCGCAAACACGCCGTAGCTCACCATGGTCGCTGCTGAAATGATCCAGAAATCCCTGTGCTTCAGCAGCAAGCCCAGATCGGAGAAGATTCCTTCCGGTTCAAGGGGAACCCGAGATGGTCTGTCCTTTGCAACCCAATAAAATGCCCCCACGAGGAGAAGATTGAAGGCTGCAATGATTTGGAAGGAAAGACGCCAGCCCAGGCCCTCCACCATGAGCACAAAGGGCGAGGTGGCGGCCATGTTTCCGATGGAGCCGATGGCAAAGACCATCCCCGAGAGCGTGGCAAACCGAAAAGGACTGAACCACAGGGTCAGCAATTTGAGAGGCCCCATGAGGTTGCAGGCCATGCCCACACCCATCAGGATACGGCCGGCGATTCCTGTAGCCAGGTCGTTTGCGGCTGAGAAAACGAGAGCTCCCACAATGCCGACCAGGGTCAGGCCGGACATCAGCCTCCTTGGACCGACCCGGTCCAGGAGAAGGGTAATGGGGATCTGGGTCAGTGCAAAGGCATAGAAAAAAGATGCGGACAGGACCCCCAGTCCTTCCGTGTCCAATGAAAGGTCATGGACCAGGTTCGGCGAGATCACCGCGTTGGCGGAGCGATAGAACTGGGAAAGGAAAAAGGTGAACGAGGAGAGGATGAAAACAGCCCAGGCTCTCGACATCATCGTCCTCGAAAGGGATCGGCACCCTGGTTCATGGATGAGCCGCCGGAAAGGAAATCACAAAGCTCGTCCCGACCCCTTCTTCACTGCCCAACGTGATCCTCGCCTTGTGCTGATGGAGGATGGACTCGATGATGGCAAGACCGAGCCCCGTGCCCTTCTCCGGGCCCTTGGTCGTGAAGAAAGGATCGAAGATCCGCTCCCTGATCTCCTTGGGAATGCCGGAACCGTTGTCCTTGACCTGGAGCCGGACTTGGTCGCCTGAGAGAGAAGTCCGGATGAGGATCAAGGGATGATCCGCCTTCTTCTCAAGCACCGCATCCATGGCATTGATGACGAGGTTGGTCAGGACCTGATGGAGGCTGTTTTTCTCGCCGAGAATGTAGGGCAGCCCGTCGCTTTTCTCGATTTCGCAGTCGATACCACGCATCTGAATCTGGTGTTCCAGAAGGGCGAAGGTGTCCTCCACGATCTGGTTGATGGAAAGGGGTTTCATGGTCTGCTCGGAAACCCGGGCAAAATTCCTGAATCGGGAAATGATGCCTGTCAGTCGCTCCATCTCTTTTTTCATCAGCTCAAGGCGCTTCCTCGTGCCGTTTTCGCCTTTTTCCTTCATCAACAGGAGATCAATGAGCCCGGACAGGGATGTGAGAGGTTGACCGATTTCGTGGACGACACCGGATGCCATTTGCCCCACGGCGCCCATTTTGGCGCTCTGCACCAGCATGGCCCTTCCCTCTTTGAGTTTCTTGCTCATCTCGTTGAAGGCCTTGCCGAGGTTTTCGAATTCGTCACCGCTCTGGATATCGACCTCGATTCCGAATTCGCCTTCCGCGATCTTTTCCGTGCCCTGCCTCAAGGTTTGTATGGGGACCAGGTTCTTCCGGATGAGGATCACGCTCAGGAGGCAAACCACGAAGAACGTGAGCAGGGCAAAAAGGAAGAAAAAGGTCTTGAAATAAGCGACAGGCTCCAGAACCGTTGATTTTGACTGGCTCATGACGACGACCCAGCCGGGTGCAAAAAAATGGTACTTGAGAAATAGGGCCCAGTAGCCTGTGAGATAGCGCTCTCCCTTGAATTCGTATTCAAAGGCGCCCGCCACCGGAAAATTGGATATAATATTCAAAGCGTGCCTGTCCAGGGTTAAATCCGGTGGGAGAGAAAAAAGGATCTTGTTTTTCGGCCCCAAGATAAACATGGGCATGTCGGCGATCGCGCCTTCTTCACTCTCAATGCCCCACAGAAACCCGGTGTCTACCTCTCCCACCACGACCCGGTGGCCGGGGCTTGCGGGATCAGTCAGGCGGGCCATGAAAATCCTGGGAGATCCTTTTGCCGTTTGCAGGTTGAAGACCAGGCTCCTGCCCATTTCCATGTGTTTGAACTCTTCGGAGGCGGACCTGAAGATCTCCTGCATCTCCCTGGTTTTGTCGCTATCCCCCAGGACAAACAGGGTTTTGAAACGCCCTGCCGATCCTTCCCCGTTTCTGCGCCAGCCCGGAGCGGACCCAGGGCTTCCCTCGCCTCCCAGCGTGGAGGCAAAGAGCCTGAGCTCCGTATCCAGGGACATCAGGTTGTTGTAGATTTCCAGGCCCTTGAGTTTGCAGTTCTGGCTCAGCCTCTTCCGGGCCTGGTCGGAAAGCTGGCTGTTCACGGTTTTGAAGGTGATGGTGCCAAGGATGAAAAGAGGCAGGAGAGCGCAGAAAACAAAAAGAAAAAAGATCCTTCGCGCAACCTTGCTGGTTAAAAAAGCTCTGTCGATTTGCATCAGTTCTGCGGCTCACGCAGGAAAGTTTTTTCCTGATTGTTGGGACTCACGCTTGCCTCGCATCACTTCTTGTCGGGCTTATCCTCTTCCTTGTCGTCCTGCTGATCCTCTTTCTTCTCCTCTTGCTTGTCTTCGTGCTTGTCTTCCACCTCCGGGGTGTCGTCCGTAGTATGCCTCCACTTCCGCGGCTTGCCGTAAAGTTCGTCCAGGTCTTTTCCGAGACCCACGAACATGCCGTCCCAGGCACGAATGATGTCGTCCCGGGAAGGCTCGCCGTTGACCTGTTGGGTGAACTTGCCGTCCTCCCCGTTGCTCCACAGGTCGTAGTAGGTGTTGATGGGCTTCTTGTTCCGGTCCCGCCTCGCCTTCTGCTGGTCCGAACCCTTCTTGTCGTCCTCGGCAATGTTCACGTACTGGTATGGATTTCCCCACGGGTCCTTGAAGTCCCCCATTCCCACTTCCTCGAGGCTGTCGGGGTATCTGTCGTTTTCCTCCTTGAACTGCTCGATGCGGTTCGCAATCTCGTTGATGTCCGAGATGGCTTTCTTGTCCTTGGTCTCTTGGATGAATTTCCTGTAGTAGACAAAGCCGATGGTCGACAGGGTGGAGATGATGGCCATCACAATGAGAAGTTCGATCAGGGTGAACCCTCTGCGGCGAAGCCACCTTTTCCCGCGCCTTTTCGCCAGGAACGCCGACGCGGCACGGAAAAAACCTTTTTCATCAAAAACAGGATCCTTCATTTCTTTCACCGCCAGTCTCCTACTCGTCGGAATCGGGATCACGGGTGGTTTTGAAAAAGGCGATTTCCTCTTTCAGGCGACGGTGGTGTTCTTCAAGAGAAGCAAGCCTGGCCTGAGCGTCATCGCTCATCCTGTCCCCCCAGGCCCGCCGGATTTCCTTCAAGCCGTCCTCCAACTCCCTCTGTTCTCTCCGGATCTTTTCGACCTTTTCCCTGAGGGAATCGATCATGTCGGCGATCCTTGTCTGCTCGTCGATGAGATAGTCGCCCCTGCGGATTTTCATGGTGGCGCTGAGGTCTCCGTCCTGGATCCTCTGAAACATTCGCTGAAACCTGTGAAGAGGGCCTGCGATCTTATTGGAAATCAGCACGGAGTGAGCCCCGAGAATGAGAAGAAGAAAAAGGACGGCGGGCCAGAATGTGGCATGGATGTAAAGGACCTTGGCGGCCGCATCTCCCTGCTGTTTGGGCGAGAGATCCGGACTGGAAAGCTCATGCATCAGAGGCGTAAACAGAGCAATGGCCATCGCAATGACAATGACGATGAAATAGATACCGTTGAAAACAAGCAGGCGATACTGGAGCTTCTTGTCGATAACGTATTTTTTTCTTCTCAACCGGTCCATGAGATGATTCCCCTTCCCCACAGGCGCGTTCGCGACCCCCGCGGGCGCGCCGAGCCCTAGGTAACCCAACCTTGATGCCTCCTGGATTTTTTGCGAAGGCTATCGCTGATCGTCTTTGAAATACTCTTCCAGGAAAGGGATGACTTCTTTTTCGAATTTAAGGGGCTTCTCGAAATAGGGCTTTCCCCGTCTGAGCAATTCTTCGAGCGTTTTCTCTTCCCAAAAGAACGCGGTGAGGAAAACGTAATCGTAGAACCGGAACTCGTCTTCGAGCGTGTTTGCAAGCTCGAAGCCGCTTTCTCGACCGATTTTGACATCGATCATCACGAGATCGATCTCCTTGGAACGGGATCGGAAAGCCGCAATGCCGCCTTTGAGATCGCCGGCGGTGAGCACTTCGTAGCCGAATTCGGTGAGGTATTCGGATATGATGGAGAGCACCATCTGGTCATCGTCGACCACCAAAATCGTTCTTTTGCTCATCCTAACTCCTTCCGTTTCTCTCCATACCTCTATGTACCTTCCCCTTTCCTTCAGTGCAAGAAAATCTTTACCTCCTCTCCAGGTCCATCGAGTCATAAATTCGGTGACGAATTTATTCCCTTCAGGACTTCGTGCCGCCCTCGGCCATGAACTCGGGCCGAATGGAGGGAACCCGAGGGCTCAGATTTGGGCTCGATGGATGTGACACCGGATTTGCGACTCGACGCACCCAGGTGCCGACCCTGTTGCCTCTGACGCATTTTCTAACCAATCGCGCGTTCGCCAAGTGGCGCTTTGAAACCAGAGCAGGGATAAACCATTCGGATCCCATTTTATTTTAATTAGGCGTAATTATATCCCTTTTTAAGCATCATTTCAAGTTTTAATCAGAAAACCTGTGTCAGATAGGTTTCTTTGTCCATGTCCGTGCAGGGGGATACTTCGGGAAGATTCATGGCTTGTTTTGCGAAGGAGAACACTGCCTCGTAATTAAAACGCAGCCCCATCTTGTGGTAATATTTCTCAAGGAGTCTTTTCGGCCTATAGTCCTTGTAGCGGCAAGGGATGCCGAGGATGGGGATTCCCTCTTCCTCAACCGTCTTGAGCACATCACACCCGTTGTAGCGGATGAGGGGCCGAAACACCGAGTACCCCTCCTTCATCCGCAGGAAAGGATAGAACCGCTGAGAGGTCTCGGCAAACCGCTTCTGCATTTCGTCCGGGATGTCTCCATCGGTTTTGGAGAAGAGACCTCCGAGAAGGTATTCCGTCGCATAGCTCGCCACATCCCACAGCGTGTAGCTTACCACCAGGACCAGATTGCTCCACTCCTTCACCGTGTGCATCAGGACGGCATTCAACTTCTGCCTGCGGATTTCCTGGCACGACCAGCAGGGGCTGGCCCCGCTTTCGAGACAGGCATCTTCCTGTCCAACGTCGTGCCAAAGGACGCCCACCCCTCTGCCCTGCCAATAGGCGCTGATCCGCTCTATCTCCAATGCCGTGTATCGGTGCGCCGGGAAAGCCCCGGCATGGGCCTCGAAAGAAAAGCCGAACTCCCTGCCGGCCTTGAGCAACAGATGCAGGCAAAGGGAGGAATCTTTTCCTCCGGAGAAAAGCACGAACACCTTCTTGCTTTTCAGCCCCGCGAGGACGGGCAAATGGTCTCGCTTCCAAAGGGAGTAGCCGACAGATTCAGCCGTGTTCTTTGCCATCATTTGCGCTCATTGGATCATCAGGGTGGTTTTGAAGTCGCACAGCCGGGCAAGTGTTTCGGTCTTCACCGTCACGCCCAAACCATAACCGCCCAACGGTCCTGCCGTCCCTCCCGGTCCAAAGGAGACATGCTCCTCGGTGATGTTTTCCTTGAGGATGAATTGGTCATAAGATCCGTCATAGGTCAGTGCGTCCGAGCAGGCGAGGCCCAGGGCCCTGCCTGCGGCCGAAAGCAGTCCTGCCTCGCCCAGGGTGCAACCGATCTGAAAAGGGATGCCTTCACGGCGCAGGTGATCGATGATCCGGAGCGTCCGGTGGAAGCCGCCGCTCCGGCACAGCTTCACATTGAACATCCGGTAATACCCCTCCTGGATGATGGCCTTCACATCCTGCATGGTGGGGGCCGATTCACACGCCATCAATGTCATGCCCTTTGCTTGCACCGCTTCCGCAAATTGCTCAAACCCTCGGCTTGCTCGCGCCATAGGTTCTTCGATGACCCTGACCCGGTACTTTGTCAATAGAGGCAAATGCTCCATGGCCAGCTCAAAATCCCAAATCCCGTTCGGATCGATTTGCTGTTTGCAATCAGACCCGAAGACTCTCCAGACGGTTTCGAGTGCGGTTTTGTTCTGGTCGAAATCCGCTCCCATTTTTATTCTCAGGCGCCTGATCCCCATGCATTTGATCATGGTGCAAATCTGCTCAATCTTGGCCTTTTCTCCCAGCGTAACAGCCGCCCCATAGTGAATGCAGGACGTTGAAAACCGCCGGGGCAGGTAGGCTGAAACGGTGCGTTTTTGCTCTTTGCCCAAAGCATCCATGAGCGCCATCTCTGCAGCGCAGATGGCTGCGTTGTGGTTCTTTTCACCGGTTTGCCGATCGACGAAGTCCCGGATCTGGGTGCTGTCCATAAAATCTCTCCGGAAAAACCCGCTGTTCGCAAAGGAAGCGATATCCTTCACGACCGTCTCGGGGGTTTCGCCCGTGACCGATTCGACTGGAAGCCCCTCACCATGCCCCTTGACTCCTCCCTGATCGGCTACGACCTCCACGACAATTCGAGTCGAGGAACGCCTCTCTGAGTGGGAAAGGGAAAAACGTCCGTTGAAAGGAAGGGTGATTCTATAAAGGTTGACGGCCTCAATGCGCATCGTTTCCCGTCGTGCCTCGTCCATCCTTGTCCGGAGGGAACTTCCGCGGAATCGTACAAACAAAGGTGGCTCCCTCTTCGACCTTGCTGTTCACCTCAATGGTTCCGCCGTGCTCCTGCATGTGCTTATGGGCAATGAAGAGCCCCAAACCGGTGCCACTGTGCATACTGCTCTTGTGTTTGGTCGTGAAATAGGGTTCAAAGATCCGGTTCAGGTCGGAAGGCGGTATGCCGATTCCATTATCCCTCACCTCAATGCGAATGGCTTCAGACTTGTCTTCCCTGATGCTGTTTCTTGTTTCGATTTCAATCCTCCCCCCTTTGGGAGTGAACTCCAGTGCATTGGAGAGCAGGTTGAGAATAACCTGTTTTATCATCTCGGAATCCATCCAAATCGGACCGATGGTTTCATCAAAGTCACAGCGTATTGCAATGTTCTTCGCCTTGCTCTGAGGGGAGACAAGAAGGATCATCTTGTTGATGAGTTCGTGGAGGTCGCCGTGGGCAAAATGGGTTTCCCTGGGCTTGACGAGGTCGAGGAGCTCGGTAATGAGCTTGTTCACCCTCATCGTCTCCTCCATCGCGATTTCGTAGAAGTCTTTTCTGAATTCCTCATCCTCATACTTGTGGGGCAAAAGCTGGATGAAGGTGCCGATCGCGGTCAGGGGATTCTTGATCTCGTGAGCAAGCCGGGCCGCCAGGTTCCCCAGGAATGAAAATTTCTCGGCCCTGCTCAAAAGAGCCTGGGAGCGCTTGACATCCTCCATCCTTTCCTGAAGGCTCCGGTAGAGCCGCGCGTTTTCAATCGCAATAGCGATTTGGGGAGAGAAGATCTCCAGGGTCTCCCGCGTCTCCTCGGGCACGCCCCTGCCGTCCACACCGTCGGTGGCGATGACGCCGATGACTTTGGAACGGGTGATCAGGGGAACCACGAAGGCGGATGTGGGCTTGCCTTGGGCGAGAATGACGTTGTCTTTCTTGAGCGGCGATCCTTCTACATGGGGGATGTACTCCGATCGCCCGGTGCTGGTCACCCTCACCAGCATGTTGCTCACTCGGTGGAGGGGAACTCTATAGTTCTTAATCATCTCCTTCGCAGCGCTGTCGAAGCCCGTCCCATGGAGGAACTCAAGATACCCCGTCTCTTCATTCACAAGCATGATGATGGCCCGGTCAATCTTGCACACGCTGAAAAGAATGTTCATGATCACAGCCAGCAACCGCTCGAAGTCCAGAACGGAAAGAATGGCTTTCCCTGTGTCCTGGATCGCTGTGATTTGCCTGATCTTTTGGTTCAATTCCTGGTTGAGACGGTAGACCTCCTCGTACTTCTGCTCGATGATTTTCTTGTCAAACTCCATCTCCGTGATGGTTTCCATGAGCACGGACTTGGAGGTGTAGAATCTTGAAACGACCTCATAGAACCGGTTTCTTTTAGGCCACTTCAGGTGGTATTCACAATACTCCGCTCCTTCAAAGAAGCAACAAGCCTCTTTGAGCTCTACAGGAGCCCCTCCCCAGATCCTTGGCATGAAGGTGTACGCGCCTTGGTTGTATAAACAGATATCCTTGGTCACCTGCATCCCTGGTTTCCAATGGAGCCGTACAACGGCTTCATTTTTTCCAATCTTCACCAGTTCCACTTGCTTGCTTCTGTTCCACTTGTCATTAATCGCTTGAAGACTCTTCAGGCCCTTCTTGATGGACCAAAAGGCCTTCACGATGATGCCCTGGGCATAGCCCAGGGCAACATTTTCAGCAGCGTATCTTGCGATCTTGTAGGCGGCCATGTCATCGCGAAGAATGAGCTTCGCCCGGTCCATAAGCCTGGAAACCACGGCACAGGACACCCAGTGGTTGGGGTCTCTCAAGAATGCCTGCGGATCAGGCAGGGCATCGATTTCGGGATCCAGATCAGCAAACAAACGCTCCAGGGAACCCGGTTCGCGCTCCTTTACGTAGTCCAGGATGGCCCTGCAGTTGATGCAGCTTGTTTCTTTTTCCATCGAAGGTGCGCCTCCGTTGCCTTAGAACGGCAAGATCCGAGTGCTCCTCTCGTTTCCCCTCAATGGTTGATACTTATTCATGAGTTTCGGAACTGCTTTTCTAAAGGAAGACAGACTCTCTTTCCTGACGTCTAACACCGACCGTTCGGACGTTCTGAAGCAGCTTTCCGGTATCATCTCGTCTGCGAAGGCCTCAACCGGCAATCTGAAAAACGGCATCAAATGAAGAAGGTTATTCTGTAACTTGGTTGTCTGATTTGATAAGCCGAAGATCTCTCTCATGTATTTCGTAACCGTCTCAAAATCGAGGTTCGCAGATGGTTTTCTTACCACATTTAGGCCGAAGACGCCGTCCTTGTCATACACGACATCGGGAAGGGAGTCGGCCAGGTCCTGGAGCCTGGTTTTGGGATATACCTGGCATTCCCCCATCTTAAATACGTGTCCCCCTTCCCCGCCATGCTTGGAAAGTTCTCTTGCGAAATGAAGGCTTTCCTTAAGATCTTCCTCCGTGTCACCGGGGAATCCACCGATCATGAAGATCATCATGGGAATCTCATGTTTCGATGCTTCTTTGAAAACAGCCAGGGTATTTGAAAGGTACTTTTCATAGTGAGCCCTGTCGCGAACCTTATTCATTCGTTTCAGGGTGCTGTAGCTCGCGGATTCGAAGCCCAGGGCGATGATTCCGCAAAGGTCCGCAATTTGAGCCACCCGATCCGGTGTCAAAACATCCCCACGGGTCTCGAAATTGACCTTCAGATCGAGCCCCTTCAATGAAAGCAACACGTCGAAAGACCTGAAAAGGGCATCACTGACAAGGAGAGTATGGGCCTCCCCTTTGAGCACCAGTTGAGTCAAATCCTGCCGGATTATGGCAGGCGGGACTTCCTTGCGTTCCGAACGGATATAACCCTCCATGCAAAAGGTGCAGCGATATGGGCAGCCTCGACTGAACGAATAAGGGAGAATCTCATAGGCCTGGGGATGTCTCAGCAAACCCAGATCCAGCATCTCCTTTTTCCCGAGATCAAAACGCTCTTTTTTGCGGCTCCCCCGGATGCTTCCATTCTCGGACCAAACCATGTTGGGAATGTCCCCATCTCTCGGATCAGCGTTGTTTTCCAGATGCTCTATGATGCGCAAGGCAGGGACCTCTCCCTCCCCGACAACGATCGCGTCCACAGCCGCAGTTTTCAAGAGCACGTCTTCATAGTATAGAGTGGGAAAGTATCCGCCCAGAAAGACAAAGGTCTCCGGTTGGTTTTCTTTAATCAGTTCGCTTAAATAAATCGCCTCTTCCGCTTGCGCGATGGCGGTGCAGGAGATGCCCACACCCTTTGGTCTTGACTCGCGCAAATCATCGAGGAAAGATTGGTAGACCCGATCTTTTCCTTGCCGCGTCAAGGGAAGGCCGTAGTCCACAGCGAAGGAAATGACCTGTATATCCGTATCCGGTGTTTTCGCCTTGGCAAAGCTTGCGATTTCCATGAGTGGAAGGGGATAGGCGGGCACATACATTCCGGTATTTTTGGATATGGGTTCAACAAAAAGGATCAAGCCGGACCTCCAGGATGGAAAAGCGGCATTGCATCATCGCACCCTCTGTAAAGGAGATGACAGAGAAACGAATCGTCCGGATTTCCCGATAGAACGATACTTGACGGTTTTGCAAAAAGTCCTCCAGGCCGTCACTCCCGCGAAGCCTGTCCCCGAAGGTGGCAGTCGGGGAGCGGGAGTCCAGAAGGGCTTGAAAAGACTGGATTCCCGCCTTCGCGGGAATGACAAGAAAGAGCGTTTTGGACTTTTTACGAATTCATCATACTTAAATAGCGCTATAATTTGGCTTGTTATCCTCAAAATACGTTTTTAAGTGCATTTGCATAAAAACGAAGTTATTTTATTACAACTCAATTAGGTTGTAAAGGTGCAATAGCGGGAATCGAAGGTTCTTGAGAGGTTATTTATGACCGCGGACAAACCGGCCACCATTCTTGTGGTTGATGACGAGCTTGGGATACGTCAGTCTTTCAAAATGGTCCTCAAGGATCATTTTAATGTTTTTCTTGCGGAAAATGCCGGCACGGCCATCGACATCCTGACGAAAAATACGGTGGACCTGATTCTCCTCGACATTCTCCTCCCTGACATGAACGGCCTAAACCTTCTTGAAAGATTGAAAGCCATTGATCCAAACCCTGAGGTCATCATGGTCACTGCGGTGAAGGAAATCCAGTCCGCAGTCCGGGCCATCAAGCTCGGGGCTTACGAGTACATCATCAAGCCCTTTCTGGTCGACGATGTGATCAACATCATTAACCGCGCTCTTGAAAAGCACAGCCTTCTCAAGGAAGTCACGTATCTGAAGACCGAGCTTGAGAGGTTCCAGCCCTTCGAGGAAATGGTGGGTGAGGACGAAAAGATGAAGCAGGTTTTTGAACTGATCTCCACCATAGCCGACAGCGACGGCGCCGTTCTCATCCAAGGCGAGAGCGGGACGGGAAAGGAGCTGGTGGCCAGGGCCATTCACCGGTTGAGCCCGAGGCGGGAACAGCCCTTTGTGGTCATCGCCTGTGCCGCCATTCCGCAGACCCTCATGGAAAGCGAGCTCTTCGGCCACCACAAAGGGGCTTTCACCGGAGCGACCCGAACCACCGTCGGCAAACTGGAAATCGCGGACAAAGGGACGGTTTTCCTGGACGATATCGACACGCTGGACATCAGCATGCAGGCAAAGCTCCTCAGGGTCATCCAGGAGAAGGAATTCGAGAGGCTCGGCACGACCAAAGTGATCAAGGTCAATGTCCGTTTTGTCGCTGCATCCAACAAGGATCTCCAGGCTCTCATTAAAGAAGGCAAGTTCCGCGAGGACCTCTTCTATCGCCTGAACGTTTTCCCCATTTTCCTTCCGGCCCTGCGAGAAAGAAGAAAAGACATTCCGCTGCTGGTCGATCACTTCCTCGCAATGAATGCCAAGAGAACGGGAAAGGTTTCCAAGGCCTTTTCCAAAGAAGCCATACAGACACTCATGGACTATGACTGGCCTGGAAACGTGAGGGAACTCCAGAATCTGGTGGAGAGGTGTTTCACCGTCGCCAAGGACTCCGTGATCCACAGCCGGGATGTATCTCACCCCGGTGTCACCAAGCCGCGAATCAAAGACTTACCCCTCAAAGAGGCGGTCAGCCTCTTCGAGCAGCAATACATCAACGAGGTATTGGAAAGCGTGGATGGGAACAGGTCCAAGGCGGCCGTGATCCTGGGCGTCCACCGCAACACCCTCCTCGCCAAAACGCCCTCTCAGAAGAAACAGCCTATTTGAAGTCTTCCCTGACCGGAGAGAAAACCTCGATCACTTCGGCCATGGAATTTCCGCACTTCCCACTGTGGACGGTTTGTGAAGGGATATGGTACGCCTCCCCGGGATGGATGACTCTCTTCTCTCCGGCAACCGTCAACTCCACCGCACCCTTGAGAACGGTTCCCATTTGCTCGTGGGGGTGGAAATGCTCGGGGATTGCGCTGCCGGGCTGAAGGCGAAAAAAAACCATGGTCATCTTTTCCCCGTGGATGATCCGCATCTCCACACCCGGGCCGGGCACTCTCGGAGCCATATCTTTTAGGATGTAATGGTTCATGGTTTGTCCGCCGTCAGTTGTCATTTGTCCGTGGTCCGTCGTCGGTTGTCCTTTGTCGGTCGTCCGTAGTCCGTTGTGGGTTGTCCGTTTTATGCATGTTGCCCGTCGCAGGTTGCGCGTTGCCATTAAGCCTCTGGAGTGATGGAGCATTGGAGCACTGGTGAAAACCCAATACTCCATCACTCCACGACTCCAACACTCCATTCTTTTGATTCTGTCTCGTGTCTCCTGTATCCTGTATTCTCTCTTTCCAACTTTGACGGTCTCGCAACAAATCCGAAAACCCTGTTTTCCGTCATTCCGGCGAAAGCCGGAATCCAGGAATACCAAGGACTTCTGGACCCCGGCTTTCGCCGGGGTGACGCCTATTTTGACTTTTTACCGTGAAAATCCCCCCTGCCCCCCCCTTTTGGAAAGGGGGGGACTTCGTGGCGGCTCCTTAAACCTCCCCCTTTAATAAAGGGGGATCGAGGGGGATTCTTGTGCGCCTCAGGAGCATTCATGGGCGGGGGCGACCCTCGTAAGGGTCATGAGCGTTTACGAAGCCATCAACCTTCCATTATTCCAACATTCCCTCATTCCTTTTCTTTATATCCCACAAGTCCGGCGGACGTCCTCGTTTTGCATGAGTTCCTTGAGGGTACCATTGTAACAAATTCTACCATTATCAATGATATAGCCGTAATCGCTAAACCTCATTGTAAACTTGATGTTCTGCTCGGCCAGGAGAACGGTGAGCCCGATTTCTTTCAGGCGAACCATGGTCTGGCCGAAGGCCTGGACCAGCACGGGCGCGATGCCCTCCGTGGGTTCATCGAGGAGCAGGAAATCCGGGTTGCCCATGAGGGCCCGGGCTATGGCGAGCATCTTTTGCTCTCCTCCGCTCAGTAGGCCGCCTTTGCGCCTTTCGATTCGGGCCAGGGGCGGGAACAGGTCGTAGACCTTGCCCTTGTTCCAGAGATCCCTTCCAGGCGCCGTTCTCGCTGCAATCTCCAGATTCTCCGCCACCGTGAGGTCCGCAAAGATCCTGCGGTCATCAGGGACATAGCCGATCCCCTTTCTTACTACGACATAGGGTTCCTTGCCGGCGATGTCCTCTTCCTTGAACCGGATGCGGCCCTGCTTGGGAGGCGCGATGCCCAGGATGCTTTTGAGGGTGGTTGTTTTTCCAGCACCGTTTCGGCCGAGGAGGCAGACGACCTGCCCGGCATCCACGTTGAGAGAGACCTCGAAGAGGATGTGGCTCAACCCGTAAAAGGTATGAATCCGGTGAACCTCAAGCATCTTCCTCTCCCCCCAGATAGGCGTCCTGGACAGCTTTGTTGCCTCTCACCTCTTCGGGTTTCGCTTGAATGATCGTCTTGCCGTAATGCATGACCATGATGCTTTGGGCCGTGTTGAAGACCACATCCATGTCGTGCTCGCAAAAGAGGATGGTCAGCCCCTGGGTTTCGGCAAGCCTCTTGATCAGCGCCATGGTAGCCGCCGTCTCATCCGGAGACATCCCGGCGGTCGGCTCATCCAGAATGAGCATCCTTGGCTGATTCCCGAGGGCAATGGCGATCTCCAGTATTCGATGGTCTCCATGAGAAAGAGAGCCTGCAAGATCGTCGGCTTTTTCCAGGAGTCCCACGCTTCGCAGAATACCGAGGGTCTCATCGACCGCCATACGGTGGGCCGGCCTGAACAGGTTGAGGCTCTTTCCCTGCTGGGAGAGCACCGCCACCTGTACATTCTTGAAGACCGTGAGCCGCGGGAAGACGTTGGCGATCTGAAAGGAGCGGGCAATGCCTTTTCTGCACACATCGTGCGGAGGAAGCCTGGCTATATCCTCACCGTTGAAAACCACCCGTCCCCTGTCCGGCTTGAGCATGCCCGTAATCAAATTGAACAGGGTGGTCTTGCCTGCGCCGTTCGGTCCGATCACGGCAACCAACTGTCCCTGCTCCACGGTGAGTTCCGCCCCGCTGACTGCGAGGAACTTGTCAAAGGATTTATAGATCCTCTCAACCTTGAGCATGCTGCCCCCTTCCCGGCGCCTCCTCTGCGTGCCCGCCCTTTCTGACCTTCCGCAGGAAGAGGCCCATCACGCCTTCGGGCAGGAAGAAAATGAGAAGGATGAGCAGAACCCCAAGAATCAACGTCCAGTACTCTGTGTAGATGCCCACAAAGGTCCTCAGAGACACGGTAATGGCGGCTCCCAGGATCGGGCCCGCGAAGGTGAACCAGCCCCCGAGCAGGCACATGATGAAGATCTCCAAAGAGAGGACCCAGAAAAGCAGATCGGGGAACACGGAGTGTTCCAGAACCACGAAGAGCACGCCCGCAACGCCTGCAAAAAAGGTGGCGATCACGATCGCCGTGAGCTGGTGCCGCCTCACGTTGATCCCCACCGCAGAGCAACGGGCAGGATTGTCCCGGATGGCCTGCATGGTCATGCCGAAGGGAGACCGGTGCATGATGTACATGACAATCAGACACAGGACCAAAAAGAAAAGGATGAAATAGTAGGCGCCTGAGGTAGAGGAAATCCAGTCCGGGACAGGGATTCCGTGAAGGCCGTCGTCCCCGTGGGTCAGGCTGTACCAGCGAAAGGCAATCGCCCAAATGAGAGACCCCAGCGAAATCTGGAGCATGGCGAAATACAGGCTCGCTAAACGGACACAGAACCACCCGATCAGGAATCCCACGGCGGCCGCAACGAAAGGGGAAAGGATGAAGCAAAGCCACATGGGCAACCCGGTCTTCGTGAGCATCAAAGCAAAGGCATAGGCCCCCACCCCGTAAAACACGCCGTGATGGAACTGGAACAGACCGCCGTGGCCCACCACCATGTTGAGGCTCATGGCCAAAAGGGCTGTCACGAAAATGACGGTCAGGATATAGACGTAGAAGCGGGGAAGAACAAACGGGAAAAGAAGCAGGAGCACCAGGATCAACGCCCACGGTCCAATCACATACAGATTCAGGTTGCTTCTTTGCAAGCTCGACTCCTCATCACCAAACCGATTTGAGCATTCCCGTGGGACGCCAGATCAGGACGATCACGACCGCCATGTAAGGGAAGACGATCGCAAATTGCGGCCAGAACAGGACGCCGAAGGCCTGGGTCAGTCCGAAAATCAAGGACCCCACCATGGCGCCCCACATGTTGCCGAGGCCTCCGATGGTGACGATCAAGAAGGCTTCGATGATGAGATTGTGGTCCATGCCCAGCGTGATGCTCACCGTAGGAGCCACCAGGGCCCCTCCCAAACCGGCCAGAAAACACCCCAGAACAAAAGCGAAGGCAAACACCCAGCTCACATTGATGCCCACCGCTCCCACCATCTCTCTGTCCACTGCAGCGGCTCTGGCGATCTTTCCTATTTTGGTCTTGTTGGTGAAAAGCCATAACGCGACGGCGACCAACGGACCTACCAGGAGGAGAAAAAAATTGTACCGCGGAATCGATGCACCCATCACACTCACCGACCCATTGAACAGCTCAGGAGCCATGATAGATTTGTATTCCGCACCCCATACAATCTTCACCAGATCTCCCAGGATAAGGCTGAGGGCGAAAGTGAACAGAAGGAGCATCAGGTGCTCCCGCTGGTAGAGATGGCAAAACAGAGCCCTTTCCGCCACAAAACTGACGAGGGCCACGACGACGGGCGCCAGGATCAAGGCAAGCCAGAAACCGGCCGGGCCGGCCACGAGTTTGGTGATGCTGTAGGCCGAAAAAGCCCCGATCATGTATAAAGAGCCGTGGGCTATGTTGGGGACTCGCAGCACGCCGAGGACAAAACTCAGGCCGGAACACACCACAAACAAAATCATGGCGCGACTGAGCCCGACGAAAAACTGGCTTCCCAACGCACCGAGATCGAACACGATCCTCACTCACCTTTCTGGGAGATGCGGGGCGGGGAAGGGATCCTCCACCCCGCCTTCAGGAATCTACTTCTTCCGGGATTGTTTGATTTCTTCACATGTGGGCAAAACATCGATGCCTTTCAACGTCGTGACATCGCTTGCAACCACGAAATCATACTGGGGGACTTTCTTGGTGACGCCGAAATACATGGGGAACACGGCCTGATGATCGCAGGCTCTCATCTCCACGGTGCCGCCAACAGGATTCTTGACCTTCAGGCCTTCCAGCGCATCCACGAATTTTTCCTTGTCGATCTTTCCGGCCTTCCTGAAACCGTCGGCAATGTATTGAGCCGTCAGGTAGGCGTTGAACGCAGGGAAACCCGGCGGGTTTCCGTAGGCCTTTTGGAAAGCGTCCACAAAGGCTTTGTTCTCAGGTGTTTCGGGATAGTAGAAAAGATACTGGATCGTCCCCATGACCCCTTCGGGTGCCTCAGCCCCGAGAGGTTTGAGAACGGCATGATCGATGGCCGTGTGGATCCATGAAGGAATCTTTGCCGCCATGCCTGTGGACTTCAGGGCTTTAAGGGCATTGGTCATGCTGGCGCCGCCGGTGCATAGGATCACGGCATCGGGCTTGGCCGACATGATCGAGGTGAAGTAAGGCACGAGGTCCGGCTCGCCGATTTTCCACCAGGATTCCCCGACTTTCTCCACATCGGGTTTCAGGGCCTTCAGGTTTCTCCACGCTGAATCGGCGATGGCGTGGCCGTAAGAGTAATCGTCTCCGGCGATCCAGTATTTCTTGTACGGTTTCTTGGCCAGGCCCACGCCACCGGCCTTTCCTCCCTGGGCCGTATTGTCGGCTGTTGAGAAGACATATCGATGGCCTGCAGCACCCGTGATTTTTTCGTCCTTGGATATCCACACGATGAAGGGGATTTTCTCCTTCTTGGATACGGCGTCGGAAACCGCCAGGGCCACACCGCTGTTGATAGTGCCCACCAGAACATCGACATTTTCTCTCATGACAAGTTCTTTGGCCAGGTTCAGACCAATGTCCACCTTGAATTTGGTGTCTCTCGTGGTAAATTCGATCTTCCCCCCAAGAACGCCCTTCTTGTTGATCTCCTCCAAGGCGAGCTTAAAGCCGTTGAGCGCATCGTTCCCATAGACCGCGGGAGGCCCGCTGTAGCAGTCAATGATCCCCACCTTGATGTTTCGCGCATCGGCCGGCGCACTCATCAAGGTGAAAGACAGGGCCAGAACCAGTCCCAGCACGGGCACAAAGATCCTCTTCCTTGAACTCCAGCATTTCTTAACCATCATAGACCCTCCATTTTTCATAACAGGAAAGTTGGTTGGATGTGAACTTCCGACACGGTCTCTTCGGCCTCAAAAAGTTTATTGTTGAGGTATCTTGCTGATAATTTGCCGCTTTCGGGGGCTAACTATAGGGAAAGGGGGCGATGGTGTCAATAGAAAAGGTACAGGGCCCTCGGAGCGGTATCAGCAAAGCTCACGGGGATTTCAGCACGGCTTGAATCCTGTCCCGTGTGCCGTGCCCCGTGCGCCTTCCTCATATCCCCCATCCGCCGGAGACGGGGATCGCGGCCGCGGTGATGTAAGAGGCCTCTTCCGAGGCCAGGAAGGCGATCACGTTCGCGATCTCTCGCGCCTCGGCGATCCGGCCGAGCGGAGTTTCCCGGATGATCGCCTCCTTGAACTTGTCCGCCATCCCATGCTCGATCGCGGGCGTGCGGGTGAGCCCCGGCAGCACGGCATTGACGGTCACCCCGTCGGTCCCCGCCTCCCTGGCGATCGACTTTGTCAAACCGAGGAGCCCCGCCTTTGCCGTTGAATAGGCCACCTCCCCTTTGCCGCCTATCAGGCCGTAGATGGAACTGACGTTGATAATACGGCCCCATTTCCGGGCTCGCATGGCCGGAAGAAAAAACTTGATGAGGCAGAGGGGCGCGGACAAATGGATTTCAAGCACGGCTTCGAATCCGGCCATGTCCAGCTTGGACGAGGTTCCGGGCCGGTCGAATCCCGCGTTGTTGACCAGGATGTCCACCGACAGGCATTGGCAGGCGGTCTCCAGTTCCTTGCGGAGACTCTCAAGGTCGGTCAAATCGACGGTCAAGGAAGTGACATCGCTTCCCGTTTGCCGGGCGACTTTTGCAGCAGCGTCCAGGGCTTCGGCGTTCCTGTCCAACAGGATGAGATCAGCGCCCCGCTCTGCAAAAACCTCGGCGCAGGCCCGGCCGATGCCCTGTCCCGCCCCGGTGATCAACGCCCTGTGTCCCTGCAAGCTCATGAAAGAACCTTGAGGATGTCCTCAAGATCCACCTTGATCTCAGCAATGGCAGATCTGTCCACAAAGTCCTTGGCCTCTTTCTTTTGCCTCAGCCTTTGCCGGGCTCCTTCGATGGTCAGCTTTTCCTCATAAAGGAGCCGCTTGATCTCCATGATGACCTCGAGGTCCTTTTTCTGGTAGGTCCGCTGATTGGTATCCGCCCTGTTGGGCCGAATCTGGGGGAACTCGTTCTCCCAGTACCTCAGGACATAAGGCTCGACACCGATGATGCGGCTGACCTCGCCTATCCTGAAATACCGTTTGTCATCCGGAAGGTCCATGCCGTCCCTCAGCTCTCCCGCAGCCTGGCGCCCGTCTCCCTCCCCACCTGTTCGACAATGCGCTCGTGGAGCCTGTTGATGTCCCGGCCGTCCAGGGTGGCTTCCTTTGACCTGTAACATATCCTGAACGCCAAGGCCTTCTCAGCGGGACCGATCTTTCCTCCTTCGTAAAGGTCAAAGAGGGTGACCGACTCAACGAGTTCTCCTCCCTCTCGTTCGATGATGCCTCGGATTTGGGCACTCTCGACGCCCCTGCCGACGACCAGGGAGACATCTCTCAGCACGGCCGGAAATCTCGCAAAAGGGGCAAAGGAAATTCTTGGAAACACGGAATCCTTGAGCAGGCTCCCATCCAGTTCGAGGACATACGCTCTCGATTCATCGATGTCAAATCGTCTCAGGACGTCCGGGGTGAGTTCTCCCACGGTACCCAAGACGACACCCTTCAGTGAGAGGTGGGCGGAAGTCTCCGCCCTGTACCACGGGGGCGCACCCCCCCTTTGAAAAGTACAGGCCGGCACGCTCAAGCCCTCCAGGATGCCTTCGAGGGCCCCTTTAATGTCGTAGAAGTCCACCGGCCTTTCCGCCGTATGCCATTCCTTTCTGTCGGCAAGACCGGTCATGACGGCCGCCAGGGCGTACTTCTCCCGGGGCAACTGCCCCTGTTCATCCGCGAAGTAAAGGCGCCCCCATTCAAAAAGTCGAAGATCCTTTTCGCCGTGGGCGACGTTGGTCTTCATTGCAGCCATGAGACCGGGGATCAGCGAGGTCCTCATGATGGACTGATCTGTCGTCAAGGGGTTGAGCAGGGCCACGAAGGATCGCAAGGGGCTTTCCTTTTGAGCCTGGAGTTGATCCACGGTTTCAGGAGAGACGAAGCTGTAGGAAATGATTTCCGTGAAACCCATGCCTACCATCACCTCTCTCACCCTGTTGCCCAGGACGACCTCAGGCGGATCGAGCACTTCAATGGGCTTGATGGGAGGGAGTGTCACGGGAATGTTCTGATACCCTTGGAGTCTGGCCACCTCCTCCATGAGGTCCCAATCCCTCGTGATATCCACCCGGAACGCAGGAGGCTTGACGCGAAGCGTGTCCTCATCCCTGACTTCCACATCCATCTCCAGGGCGGTGAGAAAGCGCGTCATGACTTCTTCTGACAGGCTTGTGCCCAGGAACCGGTTGGTCTTGCCCACCCGCAAATCGATAACCGGCCTTTGGCGAGGTCCGGGGTGGTTGTCGATGACGCCCTTCACCACTTCCCCTCCCGCGAGTTCGGAGATGAGCATCAGAGACCGCCTCAGCGCAAAGACGACGCCCTCAATGTCTATGCCCCGCTCGAAGCGGTAGGACGCCTCGGTGGAGATTCCCAGTCTCTTGGAGCCCCTTCGGATGCTGAGGGGATCAAAAAAAGCGCTCTCAACGAGAACGTTTTTTGACTCCGAATAGATTTCAGAATTGAGACCTCCCATGATGCCTGCTACGGCCACGGAGCGCCGGGCGTCGCAGATCATCAGGTTGTCACGGTTCAGGGTATGGGTCTTTCCATCCAGGGTGGTGAAGGTCTCCTCGTCCCTTGCTCTTCGCACGACGATCCGATTTTCCTTCAAACGGTCATAGTCAAAGGCATGGAGAGGCTGTCCCAGTTCGAGAAGAACGAAGTTGGTCACGTCCACGACGTTGCTGATGCTGCGGATGCCGGACACATGGAGCCGGTATCTCAGCCAGAAAGGGGAGGGTTTGAGTTCAACGCCGAGAACCATGCCGGCAGCGTACCTGGGACATCCCACCGGATCCTCGATGGTGACGCTGGTCAGGTCTCCGATATCTCGGCGGCTTTCCTGCAGTCGGATGTCGGGTTTTCGCAGCCGCCGTCCTGTCAGGGCCGCGATCTCACGAGCGATCCCGATGACCGAAGCGCAGTCCGCCCGATTGGGGGTTATGGCGATTTCCAGAGCCCAGTCTTCGAGGCAAAGAGCCTTGGCAACCGATTCACCGGGTTTCATGCTTTCAGGCAAGACCATGAGACCCGTGTGATCATCGGTCAGCCCCATCTCGTCTTCAGCCAGAAGCATTCCCGCCGACATCTCGCCCCGGATCCGGCTTTCCTTGACCCTGATTCCGCCGGGCAGCATCGTTCCCGGAAGGGCAAGGGGAGCGATCATGCCGATTTCCGTGTTGGGCGCGCCACAGACAACCTGGACCACCCTGTGTCCCGCATCCACGTCACAAATGAACAGGGTTTTGTCCGAGGTCGGATGATTTCGGACCGAGAGGATTTTCCCTGCCACCACATCGTCCGGAAGCCTTCCCAGAGGTTCCGTGGATTCTACCTCCAGGCCGGACATGGTCAATAACTCGGCCAAGGGATCAACGCCGACGTCGATGTCCACAAAGTCTTTCAGCCAGTTGAGACTTACGCGCATGAGAAAACCTGATTCGCTTCGTCCATCCTCTGGAATGTTGGAATGATGGAATAATGGAATGATGAAAAAAACCGGTTCACGGGACATGGGGCACGGGTCACGGCAACATGACTATTCATCGGGATTTGCCTTTGTCTGCCGTGTCTGTCTTCGACTGGTTTTCCATGCACCTTGCGCCGTGCGCCTTGCACCGGTGCTGCATCACTCCATTCTTCTAAAACTGCCTCAGGAACCGCATATCGTTGCGGTAAAACATCTGGATGTCGTCGATGCCGTATTTGAGCATAGCCACCCGTTCAATGCCCATCCCAAAGGCGAATCCCGAGTACACCTCGGGGTCATAGCCGACAAACTTGTAAATCTCCGGATCATTCATCCCTGATCCCAGGATTTCGAGCCACCCCGTATTGGAGCAGGTCCGGCACCCCTTTCCCCCGCAAATGACACACTGAATGTCCACCTCCGCACTGGGTTCCGTGAAAGGGAAAAAGCTGGGCCGGAAGCGCAGCGCCGTGTCGTGGCCGAACATCTGGTGAACAAAACTTGTCAGGGTTCCCTTTAAGTCGCTGAAGGCGATGCCTTTGTCCACCAGCAGGCCTTCCACCTGATGGAACATGGGCGTGTGCGTTACGTCCGAGTCCCTGCGATAAACCTTGCCCGGGGCAATGATCCTGACCGGGGGTGACTGACTTTCCATCACACGAACTTCCATGGGGGAAGTATGCGTCCTCAAGAGCACATTGTCCGACACGTAGAAAGTATCCTGCATGTCTCTGGCCGGATGGTCTCTGGGGATGTTCAGGGCTTCGAAGTTATAGTAGTCCAGCTCCACTTCAGGACCCTCCACAACCTTGAAGCCCATTCTCACAAATATTTCGCAGATCTCCTGCAGGACCTTGGTGATGGGGTGGACGTGACCTCTAGCGGGCCGACGCCCCGGCAGCGTGACGTCGATAAGGCTCCAGGCTTTCCCTTTCTCGGAGGAGAGGCTCTCCCTGGCTTCTTCATAGCGTCTTGTCAGGCTGGTTTTGACCTGGTTGGCCAGCTTGCCGACCTCAGGCCTTTCTTCCGGGGTGAGTTGGGCGAGCTGTTTCATGCATGCGGTGATCGATCCTTTTTTCCCAAGGTAAGCAATCCTGAACCTTTCCAACGCCTCGAGATCCCGGATCGCACCGAGTTCCTGAAGAGCTTTTTTCTCCAAATCAAGAATCTGGTCCTTCATACAACAAAGTCCCGCCCATACGACGCATCACGGTCACAACGAACTGAATTTCAACATCCCTCACCCAGCCTCTCCCCATCGAGGGGGAGAGGAATTTTGTTTTGCCGCAGGAGGTGAACGGAATTTCTTGGGCAGCCTAAGAATCACTTTACAAGGTTCGCCACCTGAGCGAAGGCAGCAGGGTCCTTGACCGCCATGTCGGCAAGCACCTTCCTGTCGAGCTCTATGCCTGCCTTATGCAGGCCTCCCATCAGCTTGCTGTAGGAGAGGCCGTTCTCCCTTGCCGCCGCATTGATTCTCGCAATCCAAAGGCTCCGAAAGTCCCGCTTTCTGGTCCTCCGATCACGATAGGCGAACATTCTCGCCCTGCTCAGGGTGATAAAAGCGGTCTTGAAAAGCTTGCTATGGCCGCCGCGAAACCCCTTGGCCGCTTTCAGCACCTTGTTTCGTCTTTGTCTTGCCTTGAAACCTCGTTTTACCCTTGGCATTGCTAAACCTCTTTTTCGTTAATCGTCAAATTCCATGATACAACCCGGAAACCGTCATCGGTTCCCGGGTCTTGCCCTTTTAAGCCTGCTTTGAAGCTCACAAATAAGGAATCAGCCGCCTGACGTTTTTCTTGTTCGCTGCGTCGAGAACGCTTGATTTGCGGATCGATCTCTTTCTCTTGGTGGTCTTCTTCGTCAGGATATGATTTCCAAATGCTTTGCTCCGCACGATCCGGCCTTTTCCCGTGGTCTTGAATCTCTTGGCAGCCCCACGATTGGTTTTGATCTTAGGCATTTTGTTCCTCCTTGGTGAGGCAGGTTGAAAGCCCTGCCCCATGAATGTAAATAGGGGTCCCTCCCTGAAGCTACGGACACCCCCCAGGATAGACAAGGACCCACTGATTGTATGTTACTGAAGCCGGGCTAGCAGGATAAGAGCTCTATTTGGGAACAAGCACCATGGTAAGGCGCCATCCTTCCCTGGTAGGAGGCTGCTCGACCGTGCCCTGTTCGTCAACCTCCTGAGCAATTCGCTCAAGGAGGGCTTTTCCCGCATCCATGTAGGCCATCTCCCTGCCCTTGAACAGGACGGAAACCTTGACCTTGTCTTTTTTCTCAAGGAACTTTTTCATGTTCCTTATCTTGAAACCCAAATCGTGTTCGTCCGTATGGGGCCTGAGCCTGACCTCCTTGACCTGGAGGGTTCTGGTCTTCTTCTTCCCCTCCTGCATCTTCTTGCTGGCTTGGTATTTGTACTTACCGTAATCCATGATCCTGCAAACAGGGGGATCCGAATTCGGTGAAACCTCGACAAGGTCCATTCCACCTTGCCGTGCAGCGTTCAGAGCGTCATGAATCGACATGATGCCAAGCTGCTGCCCCTCACCGGAGATCAACCGGACCACCTTTGCGTGGATCCTCTCATTGACATTCACATCGTCGGTCTTCTTTGCTATAGCCCTTACCTCCTTTGTCTGATTTCTTCCTGGATTTGATCGATGAATTCCTTTTCCTTCATGAAGGCAAGGTTTTCGCCGCTCCTCAGTCTGGGGGTGAGGCCCTCCTCCTGACATTCTCGATCCCCGATGACGAGCATGTAAGGGATCTTTTGGAGCTGGGCTTCCCTCACCTTGAGGCTTAATTTTTCATTTCGAAAATCGCCTTCGGTTCGGATTTCGGCATCCTTGAAGCGATGCAGAACCTTCTCCGCATATGGGATGTTCCTGTCCGTGACCGTGAGGAGAATCGCCTGCACCGGGGCGAGCCACGTGGGAAAAGCGCCCGCATAATGCTCGATCAGAATTCCGATAAACCGCTCGAGCGCTCCCAGGATCACCCGGTGGATCATGGCCGGCCGGTGCTTTTGACCGTCCTTGTCGATGTAGGACAGATTGAATCTCTCCGGCAGGGTGAAGTCGCACTGGATGGTTGCGCACTGCCATTTTCTGTCCAGCGCATCTCTAAGCTTTACGTCGATCTTTGGACCGTAGAAGGCGCCGTCTCCTTCATTGATCTGATAGGGCAGGCCGTTGTCTTCCATGGCCTTGATGAGCGCCTTCGTCGCCCTTTCCCAGTCTTCGTCGGATCCGATGGATTTTTTCGGCCTGGTGCTGATCTCCAGATCGTATTCAAAACCGAAAATCGCCATGACGTCCTTGACGAAGTCCAGCACCCCTTTAATTTCCTGATCCAGTTGCTCGGGAGTGCACAGGATATGGGCGTCATCCTGCGTGAATTCCCGCACCCTCATAAGCCCGTGCAGGACCCCGGAACGCTCGTGTCGGTGAACCAGGCCCAGTTCGAAGTATCGCTTCGGGAGATCCCGGTAGCTCCTCAAGGCCGAGCTGTAAATCAGCATGTGGGAAAGACAATTCATGGGCTTGATGCCATAAGACTGATTGTCGATTTCCGTAAAATACATATTCTCCCGGTAGTTCTCGAAATGCCCTGAGCGCTTCCAGAGTTCTGTTTTCAGGATTTGCGGCCCCTTGACGACCTCATAGCCCCGCTTCAAATGCTCGCGCACTTCGAAGGTTTCAAGCACGTGCCGAAGGATCCCGCCTTTGGGGTGCCATACCACCATCCCGGCCCCGATTTCCTCGTGGGTGCTGAACAGGTCGAGCTGGGTTCCTAAACGAACATGATCTCGCTTCTTGGCCTCTTCGAGTCTTCTCAGATGCTCTTTGAGCGCTTTTTGATCTTGGAAAGCCACGCCGTAGATGCGGCTGAGCATGGGTCTTTTCTCGTCGCCACGCCAATACGCACCGGCCACCTTGGTCAGGTGAAAGGCCTTGATTCTCCCTGTGGAGGGAACATGGGGTCCCCGGCACAAATCCGTAAAACTGCCTTGGGTGTAAAGGGAAACGCTTTCCGTCCCCAGGTCCTCGATGATTTCCACCTTGTACGGCTCGCCCTGGGCTCTGAAAAATTCAGTGGCCTCCTGACGGGTCATTTCCTTTCTGATGAAGGGGCAGTCGGCCTTCACGATCTCTCGCATCTTTTCTTCGATTCTTGGCAGGTCATCTTCTCGAAAAGGCCTTTCGTAGTCGAAATCGTAGTAGAACCCGTTCTCAATGGCCGGACCGATCGTGACCTGCACACCCGGAAAAAGCTCCTTGACAGCCATGGCCATGACATGGGAAGCGCTGTGCCGAAGGATATCGAGGCCTTCGCCGGAATCGACATACACGGGCTCGAGTTCTGCTTCTCCGTCCACAACAGAGGAAAGGTCATGGAACTCACCCCTGTCTTTGACCGCGATGATCCGGTCCATTCCTTTCACGCCGACCAGGCGCAAAGCATCCAGGGCCGTGAGAGTTCCTGCCTCCGATTTGATCTCGGGGTGCTCCTTGATGTTAATTCTTGTCGTAGTCATGGCCGTGTTTTACGAATCAAAAAGGCATCCGAGGTGAATCATCAGACTTCTCAGATGCCCCATTCCCACAAGAATCTAATGACGCCTTTTGTCGCTAAGCGTTTCGTGCTTCAAAAGATCCCGCTACACTCCTGAAAAATTCGATTCTGCACCCCTAGGTCTTCCCCTGCGGCCGCACCTCGGGACTCAGGATGGGCCGGAGCTTTTTATCTTGTGATTTTTATTATTTATTTCCCCTCGATGTCAATAAAAATTTGTTTAAAAAGCGGGGAGATGTTCGCCGTTCAAACGGGTCGGTCATGAATCCTGTACAAAAAATAGGGGGCGCCGTTTCCGGCACCCCCTTTTCTTGCGCTCTGAAATGCATCAGCCCTGCTCCGACCACAGCCCATTTTGGGAGCAGGCTTTTGCGCGGCTACTGCCCAGGGACATAAGGGATTTCAATCCCCCACCATGATTGCTCGACAGATTTCTTTCCCGATTCCGCCGAAGGATTTTTGTATCCGGACCAACTGTATCTCAAGTGGTCATTGGTCTTGTACATGGTGTCATGCTGCCAGAACTCCGACTTCTGTGCAGAAGCACCACACCCGAAAACAAATGCACTCAAGAAAAGAATAGCCAGTAACTTTTTCATTCTACCTTCCTCCTTTCGTTTCTCCCTGTTGATTTGCGATTTTGTTTTCCCAACACCGACTCTAGACTAACGTTAAAAAAGCCCCCCAAACAACCTTCGCCGGCTAATCTCTCTCTTTTTAGCCCCCGAATCACGGTCGAAGCGGGTTTAAGTGAGCTAATGCTAGGTAATCTAAAGATTTCTTCCGCTATGTCAATAGAGAACAAGAATATTCAGCCAAATCGAAAAGCCTGCCGATTTTTTGCAAATGTGCCAATTTTTGTACAGGTTTTTTCTTCCTTTTCCGGCTGCCCTTTATCAATCATTTGATTTTATGAACAAATTTTTGTTTTCAGTCTTTTGCACGGTTTTTGCATAACCTGTCAAGCGGGAAAAAGAGCTTGTCTTGGTGGTGAACATGGCTACTTTAAGACACACTTTTTCCCCGCCTTTTTGCGAAGCCCGAGCTTTTCGGGGAAAATTTTATATCAAGGGGGAAGAATCCATGAAAAAATTACTGATTGTCCTTTGCCTCGCTTTTTTTGTGGGCTGCGCGGCCAACCAGTCATCGTGCCCGCAAAACTTCTCTGCCCAGCTCCCGGAGAAGTGGTATCAGGTGAACACGCCCAAGTTCTATATTCTCACCAAAGACGGCCCCTTTTCGCAGTATATCCTCGTGCAGCAGCGTCCCATCGACAAACCTTTCACCCACACCCAGAGAACCCTGGCTAGGGGGATGTCCCCCCAGGATGTGGCTGCGGTTTTTATCGATGAGATGAAGAACGACGAGGCCGTTCGGAACCTGCGGTTCATTGAAAACAGGGCGACCCGGGTGAATAACCACGACGCGTTCAAACTCGTCTTCACCTATGAAGACAAAGACGGATTGAAGTTCCAGACTTTCATGTACGGTTTTCTCAATCAGAACTCGTTCTACACCCTGAGATACAATGCCGATCTGTCCTGCTACTGCAACCAGGACATCGAGGAATTTCACAAGTTCGTCCGGAGCTTCAAAATCAACGAGGCCTGACCATTGGCAGTTCCTCCATGAGAGCCCCCTATCCCCGGGATTCTCATGGAGGCTTCCTTTCACCAAAAAGGGGTTCCGGTCATGAACCGGAGCCCCTTGAAATTCCTGGTAGGCACGCGGGGATTTGAACCCCGGACCCCTACCGTGTCAGGGTAGTGCTCTCCCCCTGAGCTACGTGCCTGAATCGCCCCATCCAATTACCAACCCGATTTGCCGATGTCAAGCACTTATTCATCCCCCATTTCTCCCGGTGGAATTGGAAGACATGATCTTGAGCCCGTACTGGATGTAGTGGAGGCCTGAAGCAATCGTGAAAAGGGCGGTGGCGTAATAAAAGTAAAGGTACAAGGATGGAGGGAGAGAGAGAAACCCTTTGGAAAGAACGGCCGTCACGGTGATGAACTGAAAACACGTGTTTATTTTGCTGAGAACAGAGGGGTGAATATGCAGGTCCAATTTATTCAGATGGATCACCACAACCCCCAGAAGGATCGTTACATCCCGCGCAATCACAGCAACCGTCAGCCATGTCGGTAAATGCCCCATGGCCGCGAGGAGAACAAAGGCCGTCACGAGGAGCAGTTTGTCTGCAAGGGGATCGAGATAGGCGCCCAGTTTGCTCTTCTGGTTGAAAAGCCTTGCAACCATGCCGTCCACGCCGTCGCTCGCCGTGCAAACGACAAACACGATGAGGGCTGAGGTGAGATGATCGTTGATCAGGTAAATCACGAAGACGGGAGTCAGGATAATCCTCACGAGGGTGATGAAGTTCGGTATGGTCATAGCTTTTATCGCATGCGAAGAATAATCGCTTCCTCCTCCGGGGGGCTGTCATCCATCAAGAAAGGAAGATTTTCACGTCCCGAGATCTTCCTGAGGAACGCTTCCTTTCCTCCGGCAAAGTCCACGATGAGTCCCACGGAATCGCCGGACATTTTGGCTTGCTTCACAGATCGTACGCCTTCGATGTCCTTTTCAAGGGCCTCTTTGACAAGCTTCAGGTCCCTGAAGTTCCGAAGCCCTTTCACCAGGACCTCGATTTGAGATGAGGCGGTCTCGTGGGATTCGACGGCCCTCCTCATGGATGGACACAGACGCGCTGCCGCACCCCTGGCCGCTTTTTCCAGAACCGGCTTGATCCCCTCACTTCCGCCGGCATCGCTCTCGCTTCGGGAGATCTCATCGATGACCAGGGCCTTTTCCACCCCTAGAGCGGCAAGCGAGAGATGGACCTCCCTGTTGTTGACAATCTCGCACCTTCCCTGAACGACCACGGGGACCGAGAAAATTTGTCCCCACCGCGCCGCATCCTCATGGGTGAGATCAGGAGCCGTCATTTCGGGCTCAAACCTTCCTTCAAGAGACTTCGTCGCCCGGTTCACCGGGAAAAAACCGAACGCCTCGAAGGCCTGGTGAAGAGCAAGTTCAGCGGCGGTGAGAGCCGGGCTTTCCTCGGGGTCAACCCACCAGTAGGAAAGCGTGTTCTGCGGTTGTTCCACCTGTGAGACCAGAAAGAGAACGGTGACGGGCTGCCCCTTCCCAAGGAAGATCCCGTTTTCCCGGAATCTTTCCTCCATAACCCTCTCATTGATCCGCACCCTCACCAAGACTTTATAGGATTTCCCCTGTCTCTCCTCAGCGAGGATATTGAATTTTTCGATTGCCCGGTTTTCACTCGAAATAACGCCCCGCACCAGCCTCGGAAAATGCGTGATCATGCCTTGGCCGCCCAAAGTTTTCACGAGATATTGCTCGACGCCCTTGTTCAGCGCTTCCGCAACAGCCGCCGCCTTCGCTCTCGCCACGTTCTCGTCCGCCACCAACCCCGTGCCGATGACGAGGATGTCCCGGCTTTCAGCTTTGCCGTCTTCTTGAGCAAACAGCGTTGAAAAGCTGAGGAGAAAAGAAAGCTGGATCGCAAGAATCAGCAGCCATAGGTTTATTTGTCTGTGCCCATGAACCCTGTTCATTCAATTTCCTTTGAGTTTCTTCTCCGTTTCCCGAAGGACAAGAAGAGCGTCCACTCCCGAGATGGTCTCCATGGGATGAAAGTACCCACCCCATCCTGCCATGATGCCTGCCCACTCGGAGCAGATCATGATGCTGCTGAAGTAGGGGCTGCTTCCCCTTACGTCGAGAAACGGCGAATCCATTCCCGCATACCTCTGATACAGCTCAGGCTTCTCGATCTCCCTGGTCAGCACGTCCGCCATGACCGTGGCAAAGGCCGCCCTGGTCATGGGTTGATCGGCCCCGAAAGAGCCGTCGTACAGGAGGCCCAGGCCCCGGATATTCAATCGGAGCGCGGCCGCAATGTCTTCTCTCATCGGGTGATTGACCACGTCAGGAGGCACAGCCGGCGCTTGCACGGTCTCTCCGGCCTCCCTCGCTGTTTTGCGGGACAACCTCTCAACAAGGGATGTTTCCCTGACCATCAACGTAGCCGTTTGGCCGCGGTTGATCCATCTCTCGATCACCAGCTCTTTTCCGACCTTTGACCTTGGAGCGGCCCGCTCGATCTTCTTCAGGAGATCGATCTCCTCTCCGGCCTCATGAACCAGGAGGGTATTGATCTGCAATACCTCGTGAAAAGCTTCCTCGGCATCCTGGAAACGGTGCGCATATTTGTAGGCCACGCCCAGTTCCAGGTAGGCCTCAGGGAGTTGTTCGCCTAATGAAACGGCGTGAGCAAAACTCGCCTTCACCCGTTCGAGCCATCCATGGCTTTTCTCCATTCGGAAGAGGCTCATCATCCCAACCTCAGCCAGGGCCTGATCCAATTTATTTGTTCCCAGGGATCGAGCTTTCTCCATGGCGTCATAGGCGCGGGGGAAATCCTCCCTCATGCCGTACACCAACCCTATCCCCCGGTACGCAGGCGAGCACTTCGGGTCAAGAACCAAAGCGTGCTCGAATTCGCGCTGCGCATCTGCCAGGCGCTCTTTCTTGATAAAGGCGAAGCCGTTATAAACATGCTGGTCCGGTGTGTCGAGCTCACTGTAAGGATATCCGCCCGAACGAGGTCCGCAGGCGCTCAAAAGAAAACCAAGACAAAACACCCCGACGAGTAAAGTCCAACCCTTCCCGGAGGCGAAGATCTTCATTCCCCGATCTCCTTAAAAAACGGCAAGAAACGGCTTTGAATGCCCCGTGCTCAATCCACGAGCACCAAGACCCTGCACTGATGGAGAAACCCCAGATTACTCGCAAGACGCCTGATTTTTGCTGCGTCCGCCTGGCTGATCATGATGTCGCACGGTCTTGCCTTGAGCGTGCGAATACCCTTCACTTCGAGCGGTCTCGGTCCAACCCGCGGATGGATCTTTGCCGGTGCCCAGTTCCTGATGTAGGACACCAAACTCTTTTCTGCCGCATAGTCCCTGCTCGCGAAGGCCGGACCGTACACAACCTCGCCCTCTTCGTCTACGATCAGAGGCACCATGGCAGGCTGTAAGGTGACACCCCGACAGTCTACGATAAGTCCCGTAAACGATTCCTCTTTGCGCTCAGGCTCCTGAGGTTGCTTCACGGTACTGATGGTCAGGATGCTTTTCGGCAGGATGAGGTCGGCAAGGGCTCCCCTCACGCTCATTGAAACGGTCACGCGAACCTCTTCATCCTGACCGTAGGCCAAATCGACACCCTGAGCCCCTTTGAGCAGGCTCTCCAAAGCATCCTTAGCGATCTCCTTGCTTTCAAGGTAGTCGCCTACTTGCGTCTTGCAATCAACCCTGATGCGCTTCACAACCTCAAGGAGGTTTTTTCGGGCGGCAAGATCTGCATTCCTCTCCGCCATAGCCCTGGAATGGGCTGTGTTGAGGGGATTTGGGGGAGGCACTCCCACGCCCACAGCTTCGATATAGCCATTGGTCCAGTCAACCGTTCCCTTGTCCAGGACCTCGACGCAGTTCTCTCCACAGGCCGGGTGCGACAAGCCCGTGAAACAAAACCAGGCGACGAGCGGCAAAATCAAGAGGAGGCGTTTCATCGGCCTATCCGTCTTCCCCGAGGAAAGCGTGGATTTCACGAACCACGGATTTTTGCGCATCAGGGAACCGCCAGTTCATCTCAGGGTCCGCCCTGAACCAGGTGAGCTGCCTTTTCGCATATCTCCTCGTATCCCTCTGCAGTTCCTCGATCATTCGATCGAGATTCCACGCTCCTTCCAGGTGTTGGACGGCATGGCGGTACCCCAAGGATTTCATGGCTTTTAACTGGGGAGAATACCCTTTATCGATCAAGCCTCTTGTCTCCTCGACAAGGCCTTTTTCAATCATGGAGAGACTTCTTTGATTGATCCGATGATAAAGGTCTTCCCGCTCCATTTGCAAACAAATTTTGAGGGGTTTAAACAGCCGGTCCCTGAAACCATGCTCCCCGGCAAGAGAGGAAAGGGGCTGCCCGGTGAGCTGAATAATTTCAAGCGCCCGGATGACCCTTACCCTGTCCCGGGGATGGATCTTGTCTGCCGATTCAGGATCAAGGGCCTCGAGCCTTCGGTGCAGCGCTTCCGGGCCACGTTCCTCGAATTGCCGCTGAAGCGCTTCCCTCACTTCCAGGTCTGTGGGAGGGCAAAACAGGAGCCCTCCCACCAAAGCCTTGATGTAAAGGCCCGTGCCCCCGACGAGAAAGCAAGTTTTCCCCCTGGCAAGAATGTCCTCGATGACGGCTATGGCGAGGGAGCGGTAAAGGGCCGCGTTGAAAACCTCGTCGGGGTGGACCACATCAAGCAGGTGGTGGGGAATGTCCTGTCGCTCTTCCCGGCTTGGTTTCGCCGTTCCCACATTCATTCCGATGTAAACCTGCATGGAATCGGCATTGACGATTTCCCCGTTGCACTCGCGAGCCAGCTCGACCGCAAGGGAACTTTTTCCGGAAGCCGTGGGGCCGGTGAGCACAACGACCTTCTTGCGCGCCTCAGACGACCCTCTTGAACATCTTTTCAATTTCATAAAAGCTGAATTTCTTGAATATAGGCCGTCCGTGGGGACAGTGGGTAGGGAGCTGCGCCCCATTGAGCTGGGCCATCAAGTGCCGCATTTCATCCAGGGACAGGCGCTCTCCCGCGCGGATAGCGCCGTGACAGGCCATCACACACAGCATGCCGTTCAGCACCTCCTCACGGGAAAGATCCGCGTTCTTTTCAAGAACCGGACTCAATTCCTTCATGAACGCCATCCAGTCCGCATGCACCATGACCGCAGGGACGGATCGGATCAGGAACGTGTTTCCCCCAAAGGGCTCCATCTCGATTCCCAGATTGAGCAATGGTTCACGGTGTCTTGACACAATCCGTGCCTCTTTCGGAGGAAACTCCAGCCTCGGGGGGATCAGGAAAGGCTGGATTTGTGTTCCGCCCCCTCCTGAGGACGTCCTGAGCTTTTCGTAGACCACTCTTTCGTGGGCCGCGTGCTGGTCCACCATGAGAAAACCGTCCTCGGTCTGGCATAAAATGTAGGTGTTCTTCAGTTGGCCGATGATCTCGATGCGCTCTCCGAACAGCTCCGCGCCGCGGCGTTCGACCTCCCCGCGATCAGGCGCCTCGAAATCCATGGGACTGCGAGCCGGTTGTTCCCAGGCATATCCAGCGGCAGGCTCCGCCATGGTGAACATCGTCGTCCCCCCGGGTTCAGCAGGAACGCCTCCAGGCTCCGCTCTGAGCCCGTGGCTCGGGTAAGGCCTTTCGCCCAGGGCCTTATCGATGATCGATCCGAGCGTCTCATGAATCAATCGGGATTCCCGGAAACGAACCTCCTGCTTGGTGGGATGCACATTCACGTCCACCAGGGAAGGATCCATGTCCATGAACAACACGATCTGGGGATACCTCCCCTTCATCAGTCTCTGGCCGTAGCCCTCCATGACCGCATGGGTGAGCAGCCTGTCCCTCACGTTCCGCATGTTCACGTACACAAAGATGCGGTCCCCCCGGGATCTGCTCATCTCCGGCGGAGCCGCATAGCTCCGAATTCTGAAATCCCCCTTCTCGTGCACGCTTTCGATCATGGCCCCGGCCACGTCACGGCCGAAAAGCGCGGACAGGCGGGTGATTTTGTCCTGGGAAGCAGGCAGGCTCAAAAGCGTTTTGTCGCCTGCGTCGAGACGGAAATGGACGGCCACGAAGGGAAGGGCTATCCGCGCGACCACATCCAGGATGTGGTCGGTTTCTGTGCCGGATGAGCGCAGGAACTTTTTCCTCGCGGGGGTATTGTAGAAAAGGTCTCGCATTTCCACGGTGGTGCCCGCCGGCGCCCCCGTCTCCTCGAGTGTCTTGATTTTCCCGCCTGCCGCTTCCAGCCTGTGCCCGATCAATTCTTCCGGCCTTCGAGAAATAATAGCCATCCTGGATACGGCCGATATGCTCGGAAGCGCTTCCCCCCTGAACCCCAGGGTCTTGATGCAGAAAAGATCCGGGACAGAATTGATTTTGCTGGTCGCATGCCTTTCCAAACACAAAAGAAGGTCGTCACGGCTCATGCCCGCCCCGTCATCCGATACGCGCACAAGGGCCTTCCCGCCGTCTCCGATGGTGATGGAAATTTTTTTAGCCCCCGCGTCGATGCTGTTGTCGATGAGTTCCCGGACAACCGAAGAAGGCCTTTCGATCACCTCGCCCGCGGCAATCTGGGTCGCGACCTTTTCCGGAAGGATTCGAATTACGCTCATGATGGGCTCATGATTTTGAGGAGCTCTTTCGCTACCTTGAATTCATGGCGGGGCCGGCGAAAATCGAAAACCCGGGACAGGACGGCGAACTGGCCTGCAAGCCGCAGATTTTGACTTCCGATAGGATCAAAGGAAAGGCAGGGAGATGAATAGGGACGGGTCAGGGCGTCCTTTGCCAGACCGTAAGCGAGATTGGCCATAAAGGCCAGGTATGCAGGAGAAATCCGATAGCGGGTGCTCATGTCGACCAGGGCGGCGGACATGGAGTTGGCAAGGAAGTCGGATAGTTTAACCGTCTGTGTGAAAATTTGCCTTCTTGTCTTAAGCCCGTTGCGCTTCTTTCCGACGGCAGCGTTGAGAAGATGGTCGCAACCCAGTTCATCCTTGCTCAGGATATCTTTCGCGATGTCCATGTACATGGGACCCACGGCGTGATCCGCCTTTGCCTCCCAGTACAGATGCCCCATTTTCCTCCATGTGGAGACTTGGTGAACCAGGTTCGGCACAAAATAGTTGTGGGCAATGACGTCGGCAGCCAGGTGAGTTAAAAAGCCATAAGCGTAAGCTGCCTCCAGGTCTGATCCGGCCTTTCGGAGCAGTCGAAATCCGGTCTGCCAGTTGTGGGAGTGGCCCTCTCTGGGCTTGCTTCCCTTGCCGACAAAGAAGTCGGCTGCCAGGCTTCCGTAGATAAACTCGCGGGGAAAGGATTTTATAATCAGTGCGATGGCCGGGAGAATCGTTATCCCGTCCTGAAGGATTCTGCAGGCGATGGCTGTGTGCATAGCCGGGCCCCAAGCCCAGGCGTCTTCAACCAGTCCACTGAAACAAAGCGCAAAGAAACATAGTATTTTCAATAATTTAATCAAAGTCCGTCATTGGCCCCCGATTTGTTTTCATCCATGCTTTCCCCAGCCTCGGAGGGGAAGAGCTACTGGCCTGTCAAAGCCATTTATTATAGCAGACTCCAAAACATCTTCAACCAGAGAATTGACCAAGCTTTGAATTGACTCCATTCTCAGGCAACGCTACACTCTCCCGGTCCGGTGTACGCCCGTTTTCTTGTCACTTCGACCCCTGTGAAAACAGGGGGAGAGGAGACAACACAATCAGTAATCCAACCATTAAACCATGAGGAAAAAGGGCTGCTCGTCATGGAAAAAGACGATTGGCAGGCAAAGGGTGAGGGTCACCGCCAAAGGCTGAGAGAGAAGTTCTATGATGGCGGAATCGAAAGGTTTTCCGACGAGGAGCTCATTGAGTTCTTGCTCACCCTGGGAACCCCCCGGCATGATGTAAAACCCCAGGCCAGGGAAGCCCTGAAAAGATTTGGAAGCCTTTCAGGAGTTCTGTCTGCGCCGCGCTCAAAACTCATGGAGATCCAAGGAATCGGCGAGAAAAACGCGCTTTACCTGAACCTGGTCCACCAGGTCGCGGGCAGATACCTCCGGGACCGGGCAAAAGGGAAGGAGTTCTTCGGCTCGTCCCGGGCTGTCTTTGACTACCTGTTCCACGCCATGCGAGACCTGAAACGGGAGGTGTTCAAGGTCCTCTTCCTCAACCGGAAAAACGAACTGATCGCCGACCAGGACGTATTCCTGGGCGGGCTCACAGGAAGCGCCGTTTACCCCGGGGAGATCATGGCCCTTGCCCTCGAACACAAGGCGGCGGCCCTTGTGTTTGTCCACAACCACCCTTCCGGTGATCCTTCTCCTTCCCCCGAGGATCGCAGGCTCACAAGAGACCTGGTCTGGGCCGCCTGCCTGCTCATGATTCAGGTTTTGGACCACATCATCATCGGCCGTGAGACCTACTACAGCTTTGCCGACGAGGGACTCATCCCCCAATTTGCCAGGGAGTTCCAGCAGGCCTTCCAGGGCGGTAGACCTTGACAGCCTCCTGAAAAAGCATGAGAATATCAATCCATGTGCCGTCAGCCTCATGAGGACCTCTAAGCCTTGGGTTGAGACGACGGGCTCCAGGGCTTGGCGCGCTGTTTCGAATCGTCGGGGGTCTGGCTGATTGCTGAATGCTGATTGCTGTCAGTACAGCTCCGAGGTACTTATTGGGCGAGAGTGGCGGAATTGGCAGACGCGCTGGACTTAGGAACCTAAAACGCAAGTTTCAAAGATATGGGTAAATAACTGAAATTAAGGTTATTTCACCGCTATTTTTTGCTGATTTCTGTAACCATATTTTGGTTCTTCTTGGGTGTTATTGGGCGGGTTTTGAATGCCGCGGTTACAGAAATGGTTACATCATCTTGCCAGTAGAATTCGTAAGCTCACGGATGCTTTTGCCGATTTTTTGCTCATTTGGGCAGCCCTAAAGTCCGGCCTGACTAAGAAGACTATGGAACTATTAGTCTTGGATGCCACCATAGAACGTCAGGTTATTCGAAAAGGTTAGAAAATTAAGAAGCTTAACGAAGCCGGTATACCTTTTTCTGAACAATTCCTCTATGTCTACGTTCGAGTAATCGTAAAATCCTTTGCCTGATCGAGGACCCACTTCTCCTTTTTCCATCTTTTTGATGATTGTTGCAGGTGGTCTATATTGACTTTCCCCAATCTTATCGAACAGGAAATTGCTTGCGTTAAATAGGGTATCGAGCCCTCCGAAGTCTATAAACTCGATGAGGCCGAGAACGGCGAGGCGGAATCCGAAGCCCGCCTTTATGGCCGTATCGATATCCTCAGCGGAGGCTACACCCTCTTCCAGGATTTTAACTGCCTCATTCATGGCAGCAACCTGAATCCTTGGAACGATAAATCCAGGGCTGTCATTGAGCACGACAGGGATTTTTCCTATTCGGAGCAAGAGGGCCTTGATTTTTTTCGCTGCATCCACAGATGTCTTTTTCCCAATGGAGACTTCGACTAGAGGTATGATGAAAGCTGGGTTCAACCAGTGGGCAATGACAATCCTTTCCGGATTTGCCGCCACCTTCCAAAACGCTTCGAGGTTGATTGTGGACGTGGCTGATGCGACAATTGTTTCTTTATCCAGTAACGGCTCCAAATGGGAAATAAGCGATTGTTTGGCATCCGGTATTTCGGGAATTGTTTCGAAAACATAGGCAGCATCTCTCACACCTTTTTCGAGGTCCCTATGAAGGGAAAGACTTGAAAGGAGTTTGTTCGGAGAAACTTTGAGGGCATTTAGATCTTTGAGTACCTCCAAATTAGAACCGATTGCTTTCTTGGCGCGGTCAAGTGCGCTTAATTCATTTTCACCGTTTCTATGTTTTGTGTCCACAAGCCTAATATCATAATTACTGTGAGCGGAAAGAAATGCAGTTGCAATGCCAATACCCATCCGTCCAGGGCCGATAATACTGATTGTGTTTTCTTGAGTCATTTTTTGGCGCCTTTACAACCTTGAAGTAGGCTGCATATGAACCTTCATTCTCGCGGGACGTGCAGCATGGTGCAGCGCTCGATTAATCCAGAATAGGCCTTAACTCTACAGCCCCTTATTCAGAAGATTCATAAGCTCATCGATCGAATAATTAGACAAACCCAATGAACCGAGGGTCCGCCCCGTTTTCATGAAATCCTCACTCACCATAGCTCCTATGAGAGTGAGCAAAGAGTGGGCAATTGGAGTTCTGATAGATAAATAGTCTGCGATGGAACAGTGGAGCGCCAGATTGCATTTCACATCTTCTTGAATATAGCGATGGCCGAAATTCAGTTTTTCTCGCCAGCTCGTGCTCTTCACGAGATCTGAATGCGCTTTTCTTCCATACATCCATTCGTCCTTGCTGTGCTGGTCATAATGATCGGAAAAGGGATAATGGTGGCTCGTGAAACCTACAGCTTTCCTCAAGGCGATTCTCTCCTGATCATGGGCGAGGACAAGTTTTTTGACGGAAGGGGTGGTTCCCTCGTTGTGAATATCCCATGCTTCAAGTGATTCGACGGGGCCTGTATTCAGAAGGACGAGGACGGAATGAATGACAGGCCCCACGTTCAGAAGTGCCACGGATAATGCATTCTCAACAGGATGAATTGAAGGATAAAGATCTTTAAGCACGTTGATGGCATATTCGGTTCTTTCCCCGGGGAAGACTCCAACCGGCAGTTTCACAGCGTGGCCGCTCACCAGCACTTCGTCCTTGGTAATCTTCCTCGTCAGGTAGGGAAGCGTTCCTGGCTCTGAAATAGCGATATCCTTGACGCACCCCATTTCCTTGAAAGTGCTGGCAAAAAGGTAGGAACCCATTGAGCCGGGGGACAAAAAGAGAGTCTGATTGTCCTCAATATGGGGGGCAAGAAGCCTTGCGAGAATCGGCTGGGCGAAAGCTGGGCTAGGTGAAATGATAACCTCAGCACCCTTGACCGCCTCCTCGAGATCTCTCGTGACCAAAGCGAGTCTGGCGTCGCCCTGGCGACCCAACCCTCTGATTTTTATGGTTTTCGTTTGATAGATTTCTCCTAGCTCTTCAGGGAATGCGGTCCACATACGAACCCGAAACCCTGCAAGAGCCATATCGCCAGCTGCCGTGAGGGCGCCATTTCCTCCTCCGATGACAGCTATTTCTTTGACCGGCACGGTAATCTCCTCCTGATGCTTTCTATAAAGTTTGCTCCCTTTCGGGAATCGAACTGATTTAAGCAAGCCTCCGAAGTATTTCCTCGGCCCTTGGAGGATTAAATATGCCGCACACGCACATCCGTGACAAGGCATTCGCGCCTTCGGAATAAGTCATCTTGCCCTCTCGAACGGCTTTAATCGTTTTCTCCACCAGCTGCGAGGACACCATGGCGTGACCACACATGGTCATAATTTCGAGGACTGGTTCGGAAGGCAGTTCTTCCGTTCTCCCATGGACACCCAAAGAGAGGTTTACAGTGTGGGGTTTAAGCCCGATCTCATCACAAATCGTTTTCACTTCGTGAATTAGACCCGAAACGACAATAGAGATTCCGATATCCGCCTTTTTCAGATCCATCAAACAGGCCTTCAGGGTCGGAAGATCCCGGAACACCGCATGGAGGATGATACTATCAACTTTCATCAATTCCTCTAAGCTTGTGGTGTGACTGTTTCCGAGCGAGAGATTTCCAAAATTCGCAAGGCCATTCTTATGCCGGCTGATCACCTCCCAAATCCTTCGTGTTTTATCGCCCGAGCCTTCTCGGTTTATTCCTCTAGCCGTCATGGCCAGGAGGACGTAATCTCCATGAAGGCTTTCCATGTCGCCTTTTCGATGCAGGGTGTGCGTCATCTCAAATCTCCTCTTTACGGGGTCTTCCCAAACCTACGTTGATCTTGGCGTTTGGTCGAGCGACAAAACCCACGTCTTCAGCGATAGGCATCACAGGAATTGAGCCATCCTCATTGACGCGGCTTATTAGGTCCAGGGAGAAAACCGTCTTTATCGACGCGCCGACCTCTTGAACGGTCCTAAGGATTGCCGGCAGATGATCCATGCGTACACTGAACTCAATGATGGCGGATAAAACTCTCTCGCCCAAGATTTCGGGTTCGAGCTCCCCAGTTGCGCTATCCACCATGAGGTTGGTAACGGGATTTTGTGGAGCAAAACCAACTCCTCTCTTTGCCAACGCAACAGTCATCGTCTGGACATCCATCAATGAGGCTCCTCGTCCTGGCCGACCCATTTCTACCGCCAGTCCGGCGATGCCACTGGGAAACAGTCCGGTGACATCATTCGTCTTCATTTCTTCCGTGCCCCTTCCAAGCTCTCGAGTTTCCCTGTGGGGAGCCAAGGGATTACTAAAAGCCTCTCTGACCGCTCGAGGCCACTCTATTTCCTGCATGTACAGAGCATCGACAGGACAAACATCCGCTCTCAGGCAAACACCACATTCCACGCACTGATCTTGATCAATGCAGCTAATCGATCCACTGGGACCATCTACTGTTGCAATCGCACTCACAGGGCAATATGGCTGGCACGCCTCACAACCAGTACATTTTTCTTCATCAATGATCATAAGTGTCCTCTGATTAATTCGCGTTGATTGATCCCAACCTAAGCAAGGAGGCGACCCTCGCTGATGACAGGCTGGCCGTCCAACTGTAGGGTAGCGTTCATGACCATGAAATCTGCATGGATTGGGCTCCACTGATTTCCTCCCAAGTCCATATTGCGGCCCAGCGCTAAATGGATATGCCCCAGGATAGCATTGTCTCTTCGGTTCCCGACTAGAAGATTGTGCATTCGGTCGTTTGTGCCTATTCCAAGTTCGGCCAGGGAATCTGAGTTTTCACCCAAGGACGGCAAAAGCTGGGACAGAAGATGCGCTTTTTTTCCTCCCTTGACATTCACGATACGGCCATTCTCCATTTCCCAGGTGATCGGTTCATTGAGAACTCCGTTAAGAGCCGGGAGGCCGACGATGGTACCATCCGCTACCACCGTCCCGGTGGCTCTGTTTTCGACTGGCGCGCAAGCGACCTCATAATAGAAAGGAACAATAGCGAAATGACCCGGAGAGCGGAAAATCGGATGGAGAGGTAAGCCTGGTCTTTTATCTATGTCTATCTCGATATCGGTTCCTGAGGGGGAGGTAATCTTGGCGATTTTTGCTTTGGACACCAGATCCGCGATGATCAAAGTCCGGTCCATCACATCCAGCAGATCCTGTGGTTGGGTATTGAGGTCGATTAATTCCTGGTTCATCGAATCGGGGATGTAGGCATAACTGACCCCATTCTTTGTGAGGGACTTGCGCGCCTCTGTGTGACCGAAATCGACTAGACCTAGGGTAATCACGAAGTCGACTTCCTTCATGGCAGTAGCAAGAAAGGGAGGTGGCTCCACTTTTCTCCTGGTAGGCGGTTCGACAATAATGATTCCGACCTCCGCCCCTGCTCCGCGGGCGCGGGAAGCAAGAGCTGCAGCCAATTTAATATCATCCTCGGTGAACCCGACGAGGAGAATCCTGTGCCCCGGCCGCAGATTCAAACAAGTGTCGATGATCAACTTTACGGTCCAACTGATATCTAAGGGGTACATCCTCATTTCCTCCTATTTCTTAAGAATTTCTGGGATTCTTAGAGTCATGCCCGACTTGAAATGGTCTAACCGGTCATATTTCTGGGCAGCCACAAAGCGAGTTCCGGGAAAATGCAAAGGATAACAATCCCCAAAAGGAGAATTAACAAAAAGGGGAAGGCCCCTTTCATAATTTTGGCGATGGACATGTCCGGAGCAATCCCCTTGACCACGTACAAGTTGATACCAAAAGGAGGGGTAATGCATCCGGCCTCCATGTTTATAGTAACTACCACGCCGAACCATACGGGATCGAATCCGAATCCAACAATAACTGGATGCAAAAGCGGAGCGACGAGAAGAATGATTGCAAAAGGAGGAAGAAAGCATCCAAGGAGCAGAAGAAGTAGGTTAATTAGGGCCATGATGACCCATCGAGATGCCTCGATCCCGACAATAACCTCCATTAGCCTTTGAGTAATATAGAGATCTGTAAGGACGCTTTGAAAAAAGACAGTTGTTGCGGCAACGAGCATAATCATGGCAGTTTCATTGATCACGTGTCGATACACTCGACGGAACACTTGCCAATTTAATGAGCCCCGATAGACGATTAAGACTAGGAGAACCGAACCAAACGCACCCAATCCAGCAGCTTCGCTTGGAGTCGCGACACCCCCGTAGATCGAGAAGATGATTAATAAGATAAGAAAAACAAAAGGCAGAGCTTTCGGAAGAAATTTCAGGCGCTCAGACCACGTGTAGAATTGCGCCCCCCCAGCCAAAGCAGTTGCGCCATTGGGCGTGGCGCCTTTCTTTGATACGAAAGCGGATTGGATAAATGCCCATACACAGAAAAGGCCCATAATGAGAATGCCGGGCACGACACCTGCGATAAAGAGTTTTCCGATAGAAGTCTCAGTCGCAATTCCATAAACGATAAGCACAATGCTAGGAGGGATGAGGATACCCAGAGTGCCTCCTCCAACAATACTCCCGGCAGCCAAGCTGTCCGAGATGCCTCTTTTTCTCATCTCTGGTATGCCTGATGTGCCAATTGCCGCACAGGTCGCCGGACTAGATCCGCACATAGCGGCAAACAAGCCGCATGCGGCTATGTTGCTCATGGCAAGCCCTCCTGGAAGGCGATAAAGCAACCGGTGAATGGCTTCGTAAAGATCGGAACCTGCGGGAGAATTTGCGATCACCACACCCATAAAAACAAAAAGTGGAATAGTGAGCAAACCAAAACTGTTGATACTTTCGTAGAGAACATGGGCCGCCATGCCCAAGGGGCCTGTGGCTCCGAAGATAATTGCACACAAGACCCCGGCGAATCCAAAGGCAAAAGCTAAAGGCATCCCCGTCAAGACGACCACTAGAGTGATCACCACAATGGCAAGACCTTCTATCATGGTTTACTCCCAGAGCTGCGAGTAGACACAATTTGGCTGATAAGCATTCCCAAATACTGAATCGACATTAGGGTGAACCCGACAGGCAAGAAAATGTAAGGGACCCACAGAGGAGGAGCCCAGATTGAGTCTGATCGCCATCCCAAAGAAAAGGCCTCCCACCACATCTCCCATCCCTTGACACTTACAAAGACACAGAAAAACATGGACGCCAGGGAGATGCCTATGTTCAGTCTTTCCCTTATATGTGGCTTTAAAATCACGGCCACCATGTCCATCGAGACATGTGCATCATCTTTCAAGGCATGTACTGAACCAATGAATGTCGCAAAAATAAGAAGAAAAATAGCTGCTTCGATTTCCCAAACAGTAGGCCAAGAGAAAAAATACCTAGCCATGACTTCGTATGAGATTGCAATCATAGCGCAGAGGATTGCAAGGAATGTCCCGCAACCGCTAATAGCTGCGATGAGAGTGAGCAGCTTTCCAAATAGCCCTAAGTGTAACGGTCTCTTTTGATCGGAGTCTTTCAAGCTCATTCTCCAACCCAAAAAATTCGGAGCAACAAATTATTGGTTCTTGAGCGCCAAGTCCAACAACTCACTACCGCCCTGCACATTTTCCCGGTACCATTTCCACGATGAGGTCTCTGAAACGGTGATCCACTGTTTATATTGATCATCTGTCATGTCTACCACTTTTCGACCTGCATCAAGGTATGCCTTTTCGCATTTTGCCGTAATGTCATCCACTTCCGCGTGAAACGCCTTCTCTGTTTCTATTGCGGTATCCACGAAAATCTTCTGCTGTTCCGGGTTAAGTTCTCGAAAAGTGTCAGGGCTAATGGCTAAGCAGAAAAGACCAAGTATCAGGCTGTTTTCCTTACCCATAGTTAGATGGTCAAGGACGTCATGAAGCCGAAAAGACAAAAAAGAAGCATTGGTTGTTACGAGAGCGTCCAAAGTGCCGGTTTGAAGTGCCATATAGATCTCGTCTGAGGCCATCTGCGTAATGGCGGCGCCTGCGGCCTGTAACGTCATCTCCAATGGTTTGACGGCTCCACGCATCTTAAGACCTTTGACGTCTGCAGGAACAAGAATTTGTTTTTGCTTTGCTCCCAAAGAAACAGGCAGCCATCCCCAGGCAAGTATTTTGATGCCGGCCTTTTCCGCAATTTCGCCCAGTCTCTGTCCTGCCGCTGATCGAGCGAATTTGGCTCCCTCCTTCGGATTGCGGATTAGCCCCGGTAACTCGGCTAGGGAGAGCTGAGGATATTTACCTGCTGACCACCCCAACGGCCAGACGCACATATCCAGAGCACCCTTTCTCAACGCATCAGCCTGGGCTTTCGGTTTAAACAAAACGGCGCCTGGATGCAGTTCAATCTTGATTGAGCCGTTCGTCCGCTTCTCAATAAGAGATGCGAAGTTGTTTGCCCAAGTGTCTCTAATGTCTCCTTGTACCCAGCTGTGAGAAAATTTGAGGGTCTTGCTCTCGCTCCACGCCAGAGCCGGTGCGAAACAAACGGTAGCCGTGAGCGCTACGGTCATGCTGAGCCAAAATGTTCCTCGCCATACTCTTGTTTTCATGCTGTTCCTCCTCAAGTTTTTGGTTTGATGTTAAAGATCAAAAAGAAGTACAGAAAGCATTTGAATATGACTATCCCGGTCATGACTCGGGCCCTTTAGGCATGGATTTCTGAGGCTTTTCTCATCTCAGTTTCCGTGTGTATGCCTTGCACAGATCTTCACGGTTATTCTCGTTGAAAGGCGTGTATCCTTATGTTTTCTTTGGCATCCTCTAGATGTTTATGTACAGCAGATCGGATTCCCGTAAGGTTTCGTTTTTCAATGCACTCGAAAATTGATTGGTGACCCGCAAGCGCAAGTGAAGCTGTCTCTTTGAGGTGCAGGCTTCTAAGTCGATAGCGAAGCATATCGCTGCGAAGGCCTTGAATCAAATTGATCAGTCTCCCGCTTCGACTCGCTCGAGCCACAGTCTCATGAAACTGCGCATCGAGTTCGGGAAATCGTTCTAGGTTGCCTTCTTCTATCGCGATCTGGGATTGTGATAGGTTTGTCCTTATAAACTCGAGTTCTTCAGGTTTGATTCGCTCTGCCGCCCATCTGGTTGCGAGAGACTCGACCTCTTTACGAATCTCGACAACCTCCTCAACTTCTTGCCATGCTATTTGCCTCACGCGATAGCCAGTCTTCGGAAGAGCCTCCAGTAGTCCCTCTTTTTGAAGAAAGTGAAGGGCTTCGCGGACAGGAGTTCGTGAGACTCCGATTTCCTCGGCTAGATGCGTTTCCACCAGTATGACGTCTGAAGGAATTTTGTTATCGATAATCTCTCGCTTCAGATGTTTGTAGACTTCATCGCGGATGCTGATCGGTTGTCGTATCTTGAATTTTGCCGTAAAGTAATGCAAATTAATAAATTTTCATAATAAATAAGTTATATTAGTTATTGTGTACCCTGTACCCAAATTGATAATATTTTGGGGATTTGCTTGTCAAGCGGAAAATGAAGGACGGCGGCCTGATTTCTGCGCCTTAGACGTGAATTTTCGATTTTTGGTTTGTCGACTGTCGGAGGGGAAACTACTCGGGATTTATTTCGACCGGGTTCGTTTCGAGGAATTGAAGCAGGAGATTCTGACAGACTATCGAGTGAATCGGAGAAAATCTCTGGAGCGGCTGGAGATGAGCCTCAAGCACCTGAGCAAATACTTCTCGGGATACAGAATCACCCAGATCACTACGCCGAAAATCCAGAGTTACACGGAAGACCGTCTCGAACAAGAGGCGGCCAACGCAACGATCAACCGCGAACTGGCCGCACTCAAGAGGATGCTCAACCTAGGGGCCAACCAGACTCCTCCCAAGGTGGACCGGGTCCCCTACATCCCCATGTTGAAAGAGAACAACGTCCGGAAGGGGTTTTTCGAGCATCACGAATACGTGGCGCTCTTGAAAGCCCTCCCCTCCCACCTCCGCCCGGTTGTGACCTTCGCCTACAGAACGGGATGGAGGAAAAGCGAGATTCTAGGGCTCACCTGGGATCATGTGGACCTGGAGGAAAAAACCGTTCGCCTTGAGGCCGGGGAAACCAAGAACGATGAAGCCAGGACGATCTACCTCGACGAGGAGCTCCTGAAGCTCTTTCGAATCCAAACGCTAAGGAGGATAGAGGGCTGTCCTTATGTGTTCCACAAGGGCGGGAGGCAGATAAAGGACTTTCGTGCGACATGGGACAAAGCCTGCAAGGATGTTGACATCGAAGGGAAAATCTTCCATGATCTGAGGCGAACTGGGGTCAGGAACATGGTTCGCGCCGGCATTCAAGAGCAGGTAGCGATGAGGATCTCCGGGCACAAAACAAGGGCGGTCTTCGACCGTTACAACATCGTGAGCACCGAGGACCTCAAGCAAGCCGCCAAAAAGATTGGCAAATTTTACGAGACGGTTACAAATACGGTTACAATCCAGGATTCCAGCGAACCCACCCCAAAGACCCCTAAAGCTCAACTCATTGAATTAAAGCGATAATTTCTTCCGTGCGAGAGTGGCGGAATTGGCAGACGCGCTGGACTTAGGATCCAGTGGGGAAACCCTTGAGAGTTCGAGCCTCTCCTCTCGCACCACCTGGCAATAAAGGCAGCTTCGCGATCCCAGCGCCCCTGATGGTTGATCCACTTGTTTGGAATTTCTATTGAAACCTAGCCTCTTTGGAGGGGACTGATGGGTAAGACGGCTAGTGATTTAAGGAAGCATGGGTGGCCACCGGATGAAATGCAGAAGTACAACCCTTGGCAAGCCGCTGAGCGTTACACTGAGGACCCGGACGCAGTGGCTCGGCGTGGGAGAGCCATGGAAGTAAGCCGAGAGGCCGCAAGCGTTCTCAAAAAGAAGTACGGGGCTACGCGTGTCGTGCTCTTTGGCTCCCTTGCTCGGAGCTCATTGTTCGCGCCAAATTCGGATATTGACCTTTACGCCGAGGGGATTCCAGGAGATCTTTTCTTTGAGGCGGAAGCTGAGATCGAAGAGATCGCAAAGGGCTTCAAGGTGGATGTTGTCGAGACAAAAGAATGTCCCCCTCAGCTTCTCAGGGAAATTGAAGACGAGGGGATCGACTTATGAGACCCGGGCCACAACAGGTGGCGAAGAAAATAAGGGACGAACTTGCCGAAGAGAAGACGGTTCTTATTCATGTGGACCGGGATTGGCGCAAATTCGTTGAAACGGGAGACGATGCATATCTGAAGGCGACCGCTTACGATCTTCATGGTTTCTATGGGGGACTAGAGAGGATTTTCGAGGCAGTCGCTACTGCCATAGACGGCTCGGTGCCAGGCGGAGAGAGCTGGCATAGAGATCTTCTCCAGCAGATGGGGAGAGAACTCACAGGAATCCGACCGGCGCTGTTCTCTGAAGAGACGGTCAGCCTCATGGACGAGTTCAGACGATTCCGGCACAGGATACGCAATATCTATTCCTTCAACCTGGTCCCCGAACGAATAAAGGCGCTTGTCGAAAAACTCCCTCGTCTGAGCGCCGAGGCAAACACCAGCCTGCAAGATTTTGCTCAATTCCTTGAGCGGGTATCATATCCGGCTCAGTAGAGGTGGCACCCAAGGTTTCCCTTGCAGGCACTGAGGATTAAAACACCAATAATTTTTCGATTATTTTCGGCCAATTGAAGAGAGAGATTTTCAGCCACTTGCCCTTGCTCCTAATGTGTGATAGGTTTCATAGCATCTTGACGGTGAGGCGTATAGGAGGTTACAGCATGAAACACGCCGGCCTTGTGATTCTGGCTGCCTTTGCCGCGGCGACTTTCTTCCTGGTTCAGCCACTCGCGGCCGGGGCGGCGACAGATGAGCTTTCCGCGCTTCGCCAGAAGAATGCTGAACTCGAGAAAAAGGTCAATGAGCTTGAAGCGCTCCTCAAGGAATGCACCGAGGCCAGGGATAAGCAGTTTTCGGACGATCAGGGCTATCAGAACAAGAAGAACTGGCGCAGCCTGGAACCGGGGATGAATGAAGAACAGGTCAAGAATCTCCTTGGTGAACCTCTGAAGGTGATCAGGGGGGTGAAGATCCTCTGGTACTATCCCAACATCTACGGCGGTTACGTGTCCTTTGACGAGAAGGGGCGGCTCACAGGCTGGAACGAGCCATAGAATCGATCTTGGACCAGTGGAGTGTTTTACCATTGCTTGTCATCTCGACATTTCTTTCCTTCGCTCGAAATGACGGCCTCGTAAAAAGTCCCAACCCGTCATTGCGAGGTGCGAAGCGCCGTGGCAATCTCCCGGAAATCCGACGAGTTACGAGATTGCCGCGCTTCGCTCGCAATGACAAATCGAGGCCTTTCGGACTTTTTGCAAAACCGTCAAGAATGACACACCCGCAAAAAGATTACCGAGATATTACAATAGGTTAAGAAGGGAGAAACCATATGGGTTACACAAAAGCGGATCTCGAACAGAAACTTTATGAAATGTATCCTGAAATCAAGCGGTTCGGCCTTTCCTTGGCCCTTGATTTCGACAAGGAAAAAGACGCATGGGTCGTCAGTTTCGTCAAGGGTGATCACAAGCGCCACGCATTTCTCGACAAGAAGGATGCGGATAGCTGCATAGAAGGCAAGTCCTGCATTTATCTCGGCATGCTTATCGCCCAGTACATCAAAGACCTTGAAATGGTTATCAAATAAAATCGCTGACATAAAATCGCTGACACGATTTTATAAAACGCGGCTTCGCCGCTCCAAAAAGCTCCTCTTTTAGATTATCTTCAACTCCCTTGACCCTGACCCGGCCAAGGCAGGAAACCCGTATCTGAACTTCTCACCTTGAAAATGCACCGCCGGGCGGGGTTTTTCCTCTCTTGACGTGCAGCCTTCTCATGGCGGCGGTTTTGTAGGGATCGGCCTCCGTGCCGATCCATGGAACAGGATGCCGGCTTTGCCCCCTTGGAGTCTGTGTCACAATTCTGGGGACTCTGCTGGTTTCTGTCACTTCGGCTCGGCGTCTTGAAAAGGGGTATTCAGGGTTCGACTTAAAGTATGCTAATTGCATTTAAAAGTTGCAAATTTATCGAAAATAATAGACAATACCAGCGTTGTTCTGAAGACTGAGATAAACCATGCGCGAGTCAGCAGCACAGCTCACCATCATCGAGCCCAAAAAGGGCTGGGTTCCTATCGACCTCGGGGAAATCTGGGATTACCGGGAGCTTCTCTACTTCCTCACGAAACGGGACATCAAGGTCCGCTACAAGCAGACGATCCTCGGCGGGCTCTGGGCCGTGATACAACCTGCGTTTACCATGATCGTTTTCACGCTCTTTTTTGGCCGTCTTGCAAAAGTCCCTTCCGACGGCCTACCCTACCCTATTTTCGTCTATGCCGGCCTGCTCCCCTGGACCTATTTTGCCAATGCCGTATCCAGTTCGGGAAACAGCCTGGTGGGGAGCGCCAATCTTATCACCAAGGTCTACTTCCCGCGACTCATGGTGCCGGCCTCGGCAGCCCTTGCCGGTCTTCTCGACTTCTTCATCGCCCTGTTCGTGCTCGGAGCGCTGATGATCTATTACCAGTTCATGCCCGGCATGGGCCTTTTGCTTTTTCCGTTCCTGGTTGCCCTGACCTTTCTTTGTGCTGTGGGAGTGGGTCTCTGGCTGTCGGCTCTGAATGTGCAGTACCGGGACATCCGCTATGCGATCCCTTTTCTCATTCAGATCTGGATGTTCTTATCCCCGGTCATTTATCCGGTGAGCCTGGTTAAAGAAAAATACCAGTGGCTGCTGGCGCTCAATCCCATGGGCGGAGTGATTCACGCCTATCGCGCCTCGCTGCTCGGGCACCAGCCTATTGACTGGCCCCTGCTCGGTCTTTCGGCCCTCATCATCGGCGCCCTTTTCCTGGGCGGTCTCTACTACTTCAGGAGAATGGAGAAGGTGTTCGCGGATGTGGTGTAAGTAAGGTGCACGGCGCACGAGACACGGGTCACGGTGAGAGCAAGGAAAGAGAACCCTTATGGAAAAAGAGATTTATGAACAGCTCGTGAAGCCCAAGCCTTACCTTTGGTGGTGGGTGACCGACAAGGAGAAGCTCTCCGAGGATGCGATTGTAGAAGGAGTGCTCGCCAACGGAGACATGGAGGAAATCGAGCTGCTGTTTCAGCTTTTTGGGAGGCAGCGCGTCAAAGAGATTTTTCTGAACCAGGTCCGGAGGCCCAGGCACAATTACAGAGCTCAAACGGTTAACTTTTTTCTGAAGGTTTTTGCGCAAGATGAATGAGAACGTGCTGACCAAGGAACAGAGTGCCCTTGCGGATAAGCTGCTCCCAGAATTGAAGGACTTCTACCTTGTCGGCGGCACGGCCTTGGCGCTTCAGATCGGGCACAGACGATCCGTGGACTTTGATCTGGCATCGCGACGGCCCATCGACCCTTTTAAGCTGGAACGGCACTTGATATCCAAGGGGTTTCAGATCCAGCGAATTTTCACGGCCACGGGGGACGAGTATTCGGCACTCATTCAGGAGGTGAAAATCACCTTCTTTCATTTTCCTTTTGACGTCGGGCACCCTCTCTCCTGGGAAAAGGGGAACATCACCCTTCCCTCCATCAAGGATTTGGCGGCGATGAAAGCCTATGCCTTGGGCCGGCGCAGCAAGTGGAAAGATTATGTGGACCTCTACTTTGTCCTCAAATCCTACATGCAGCTCGAAGATGTGATTCAGCGGGCCAAGGGCATTTTCTCTGTGCATTTCAACGCCAAGCTATTCAGGGAGCAGCTTTGTTACTTTGACGACATGGATTATTCGGAGTCCATTGAATACCTGGGAGATGCCCCCAGCGATCAAGAGGTGAAAGGTTTTCTCGAAAAAATCGCAGTCGCGATCTAAAAAGAAGCAAAGAGCGAAGAGCAGGGAGCGAAGAGTCCAGAGTGAAAAAAGATGAAAACTTATAGAGAGCAATGATCATGAATAACAAAAAAGGAACATACTCATTCAGGTTTCAGAACCTGGATATTTGGAAAAAGGCTGTTGAAATCGGCATGGAGCTGTTCGATATCGCCGACGAGTTGGATAAAAGACATCTTTATCGTTTCGCGGAGCAGTTGAGAGCAGCGGGTCTGTCCATGTCTAACAATATCGCAGAAGGATGAGGATCATATTCCAAGAAAGAATTTAACCAGTTTCTGAACATAGCCAGAAGATCGACGTTCGAAAATGCGAACATGACAATCATTTATCAAATGAGACAACTGATTTCTGGAGAACAGAAAGAACATCTTTTGCAGCAACGGGATGAATTGTGCCGAATGATAACCGGTTTCAATCGCTCTTTAAGGTCTTAACTCTCTGCTCTTCGCTCTTTGCTCTAAGCTCATCAAAGCGTAGAGCGTAGAGTAAAGAAAAGTGATAAAATGATGTACGCCCCATAGGTACTTCTATTTGGAGGAACAAATGGCTACCACAGATAATATCCTTAGGGAGGCACTGACGCTTAGCCCCTCTGAAAAGGCGCAGCTTATTGATAAGCTCATATCGAGCCTTGACAAGGCCGATAAGGAAATTGACGAATTGTGGGCCAGAGAAGCCGAAGACAGGATTGATGCCTACGATAAAGGAAAGCTCAAGGCGGTCTCCTTGGAAAAAGTCCTTGGGAAATACAGGTAGAATTAACGATGAAGTTTAGTTTTCTCGAGATCGCCCAAATCGAGTTGGATGAAGCCATCGAGTACTACAATTATGAGCTTCCCGGTCTTGGCGATGCGTTTCTAACCGAGGTGCTGAGTGCTCTTGATAGGATCGGCGAATTTCCTGAGGCATGGAGTCCATGCTCAAAACGAACGAGGCGGTGTCAGACCAGGCGATTTCCCTACGGGGTTATTTACCAAATACGGGGACAGGAAATCCTGATTGTCGCCATCGCGAATCTCCACAGAAAGCCTGACTATTGGAGGGATCGAGTATAGATTTGCCGAACCCCATGTTGCACCCGATTGCGCATGAACTGTGGTTACACTTGGTCTTTAAGATCTTAACTCTCGGCTCTTTGCTCTCTGCTCTGTGCTTATGAAAACTGTTATCAAGGTTGAAAATCTTTCCAAGCAGTACCGCATCGGCACGCGGGAAGGGTACAAGACTTTCCGCGAGACCCTTGTGGATGCTGCCAAAGCACCCTTCGTCCGCTTAAGCGGAGCTCTGAGAGCGCAGAGCAGAGAGCGTAGAGCAGAGAGCAAAAGCGACAAATCTCAGGCCAACGGTTTTAACTCTAAGCCCTATGCTCCAAGCTCTCCGCCGAATGGTTCTGACTCTAAGCTTTACGCTCCAAGCTCTACGCAATCATCGCGAGGCGATGATTTGATCTGGGCTCTTAAAGACGTGTCTTTCGAGGTCAAACAGGGTGAAGTTCTGGGCATCATCGGCCGGAACGGTGCCGGGAAAAGCACTCTTTTGAAAATCCTCTCGCGAATCACTGAACCGACCGAAGGAAGGGTTGAATTGCGGGGGAGAGTGGGCTCCCTTCTCGAAGTTGGCACTGGCTTCCATCCCGAGCTAACGGGCCATGAGAACATTTACCTCTATGGCGCAATTCTGGGAATGGACCGCTGGGAGATCACCCGCAAGTTTGAAGAGATTGTCGCTTTTGCCGAACTCGAGAAGTTCATCGACACCCCTGTGAAGAAATATTCCAGCGGAATGTACATGCGCCTAGCCTTCGCGGTCGCCGCCCACCTCGAACCCGAGATCCTTCTGGTCGATGAAGTTCTCGCAGTTGGAGACTTGGTCTTTCAGAAGAAATGTTTGGGAAAGATGAGCGAGGTAGCAAGAGGTGGCAGAACGGTCTTGTTTGTAAGTCACCAAATGAATGCTGTTCGAGAACTCTGTGATCGAGGAATCGTTCTACAGAGCGGGAAAGCCCTATTTGATGGCTTCGCAAGTGATGCCGTCGCCTATTACGTTAAAGATTCCAAATTGGATGTCTCAGAATGGTCTGGCAATGAGGGGGATGAGAATATCCGATTGCTGAAAACGTGGGTTCGTAGCGCAGACCCAAACGGCGAGTTCCACACAGCAGAAAAACTTGAGATTGGAGTGGAAATCAACATACTCAAAGAGATTCACGGTCTTATTCTAGGGATAGTTTTGCTTTCTGAATACGGATATGAATTAGCTTACAGGTTATATGATGATGTCGATGGCACACCTATTGGGGCAGTAGGACCGGGCATATTGAAAAGAAGATTTATCATACCGGAAAACACTCTATCCTTTGGAAATTATAAAATTGAATTCGACATTGGAATTCACATGGTCAAAAGGATCATAAAAACGGCAGGCAGCTTGCATTTCCACCTAGAAAATACTTGTGGGATAGGAAGGAAATACTTTTTGCCTTCAAGAAAAGGTTGGTCGTCTCTGTTCCGCCCCAATTGGCCTGTTGAGCAGTAAATGACGGCGGAAAGGATTAATGGATGAATCTTTTTAATGAAGGCAGCGTCGAAGCAAAAATAACATTTACAACAAGGTGCACCGCAAAGTGCTCAACTTGTTTGACGCACACAATAGAGAATCATCACGATCTTGAGAGATCCCTATTCGAGAAGTTCATCACCGAGGTCCTGTTAGTAGAACAAGTCAAACTGGTGAGCTTTTATTCCATAGGTGAAAGCTATTTGCATCATGATTTTATCGCAATGGTTGAGTGGGCCATCCCAAAATTGCGAGCAAGAAACATTTGCACTCAAATCGTGACAAATGGATCATTATCGACGACCATCCCTAACGGTTTAGATGACTACTTCATTAGCTTCAACGCCGGCACTAGAGAAACCTATGAAAAAATTACACATCTCCCATTTGATAGAGTGGTCAGCAATATATGGCACTTATACAATTCCGGAGAATATAAGAAAGCAAAAAACTTCCAAATACATATGTTGGTTTTCGAAGAAAACAAAAACGACGTTTTTGAATTTCGCAAATTATTTTTCGGAATGAAAGGAGTGAGGCTTAGGATTAGTTATAAATACGACAACCAGCATGGTGAGAGCGATGGAAAAGCCCTCCACCAAATCAGAAAAAAGATTCCCTGCAACTATCTGACTAACAAAATCACTCTTTATCCTAACGGGGAAATTATTTTGTGCTCTCATGATTTCCTCGGTAGTGTGGTTTTTGGCAATTTGATGAAAGAGTCCCTACATGAAATATTAAGGAACCCCGAAAGAACACACTTGATCGCACAGCACAACAATGGCGTTTTTCAAGGATTATGCGAGGCTTGCGACTACAATATTGAAACCTTAGGGCAGAATTTATTTGACTATTTTGATGCAGACCCTCAAGAGGAAGTAAACAGATTACAAAATGTTATCAGTACGTTGAGAACAAATTCATTTATTAAACTTCTTAGAAGATTTCGGGTCATTGAAATCTAATCAAATGTATCTCCACCTATGAACGCATGGAATGAAAAATGAGTAGGGCAGTTCCGCGAGTTTTAGTCGACGGTGTGATATATAGCTTACAAGAATATGGGGGTATAAGTAGATATTTTAGTGAAATACTCACTCGCCTTCGGATTCATTTCAATGATATAGAAGTGGTCTTGCACCTGCCGAGCCGTTGCAGAGGAATAACACCGAATCCGAGTTGGATTTATAATATCAAAGATTGGGACTTTCGGCCCCGAAGGATATTCGGTGACACGGGCAGGCGGATCGGCAAAACAATCGCCAGAATGATGCGTCCTATTGTTTTCCATTCGACGTATTACACGGAACCCTATTGGTCAGATTTAAAAACCGTTGTTTCGGTACATGATTTCATTCACGAGCAATTTCCCGCCCTAATGGGCAATCCACATGAGTTCATTGAACAAAAAAGAAATGCAATTGAGAGTGCGGATGTCATTGTAGCCGTTTCGCATGCAACTAAAGAGGATATTCTCAAGCATACGAACGCCGACAAATCCAGAATTCTCGTAATCTACCATGGTGTCAGTGAAACCTTTCTTTTGGGTCGATCCTCAGAGCTAGACATACAAAACTTTCTGCGGAATCAAAACCTTTGGGACCCTTATTGGGTATACATCGGAAGGCGTGGACTCTACAAGAATTTTGCAACCCTATTGAGGGCCTTTTTTAGGGTAGCTGCGCGCACTGACGGACACCTGGTCGCTATTGGTGGAGAACCGCACTTGGAATCCTGGGAAGTGGACGCGCTAATTAAAAACCGTCTGGAGCAGAGACTGCATCTTTTGCATGGTTTGACTGACGATGATCTGCGGATTGTATACTCTGGTGCCGCCGGGTTCATCTTTCCTTCTCTGGCAGAGGGTTTCGGAATACCCGCATTGGAGGCTATGGCGTGCGGAGCACCCGTCGTGTTATCCGACATTCCTGTATTTCGAGAAGTGGCTGCTGATGCAGCGCTTTATTTTCCTCCTTACGATGAGGAAGCACTAGCCGACTGCATGCTTCAAGTATTAGAAGATTCAGTCAGAAACAATCTCATCGCAAAAGGTCAGATGCAGGTTAAGCAATACTCTTGGGATAGTGCTGCCCAAAAGATGGTGGACATTTATAGAAGTCTTTTCTGACCTGCGAAAAGGTTGCTCGATGCGTTGTCCTACACTAAGAGACCTTCCCCCTGCTCCCCAAGGGAAAACCGGCTGGCCGTGGACGGAGGAGTCGCCTCAATTGCCAGATACCATGGCGGATGGATCACCATGGCCAAGAATCAGCATTGTCACTCCAAGCTTCAATCAAGGGCAATATATCGAGGAGACGATTCGTTCCGTTCTTCTCCAGGGTTACCCGGATTTAGAGTACATCGTGGTCGACGGGGGTTCCAAAGATCAGACCCCCGATGTGATCAGGAAATACGAATCCTGGCTGGCTTATTGGGAGAGCAAGCCTGACAAAGGTCAGGCCCATGCTATCAACAAAGGATTCCGGAAAGCTTCAGGGGAAATTATCGCATGGATCAATTCCGATGACTTTTACTTGCATGGTGCGCTGTGCAAGGCAGCCTGCTGGTTGTGTCAAGGAGAGGATATCTTTTTCATATACGGAGGATGTAAGGTGATTGGCGAAGGAGGGCACGGGGTCGACTATCACATGGGCAAGTACTACCCCGACCAGGACTTCCGAGCCTACTGGGATCATTACGTGCCCCAGCCAGCCGCATTCTTCCTTCGCGAAATTCTAGACGAAGTTGGATACTTGGATGAAACCTTGAATTTTGTGATGGACTATGATTTTTGGGTCAGGTGTAGCAGAAGTCATGTCCTTTTCTATACCGGCGAAATATCTTCCGCTTTTCGGCTTCACCGCACCTCCAAGACGGTCGCCTTGAAGGCCCACTTTGATCCAGAGCTAGACGGAGCTGTCAGGCGGTATTGGGGAAAGCCTCTGAGCCCGACGTACATCCGATACCTACTCAAACGAAATCGTCATCGCTCCGGTGTTTTCAGGTGGCATGCCTATGAAGCTCTACAAAATGGCAATGCCGCAGCGAGCATTTGGTTTATTTGGCGTGCTCTTCTCCAGGACCCCTTCTTTTTCCTTAACAAGAAATTCCTGAGCACCCGAAGTCTGAAACACAGGTATCTCCCTTTCCTCCGCCACCTCTTGGTGTGCGCTACGAAAGGCCGGGGCTCTTCCCTACCACGCCAAGAGCGGGATTCGAAGGCATGACTTCGTTATCGGTCATCATTATAACCAAGAACGAGGAGAAGCGCATAGAAAGGTGCCTCCAGCACCTCTCTTGGGCCGATGAAATCGTCGTGGTCGACTCTTACAGTACAGACCAAACCTTCTCACTGTGCAAGGCTTACACGGATCGCCTATACCAGAGAGTTTTCGACACCTTCCAGAATCAGAGAAATTACGCCATTGATCATGCGACCAAGGAATGGGTCCTTTCTCTGGACGCCGATGAGTCGATCGATGACGCGTTGCGCCGCGAAATCAAAACTACCTTGGCGAATCCGGGACCATTTGAAGGTTTCCGTATCCCGATGGAGAGTTTCCTTTTTGGTGAACCCGTCCAAAACACCTGGGGACGAAACCTGATGCTGAGGCTCTTTCGGCGAGAAAAAGGCAGATTTGTCAGCCCAATCCATGAAAAAGTCATGGTCGAGGGCCCGATTGGGGAACTCAAAAATCCCTTCTATCATTATAACTCCGACAATCTCGATCAATTCATCCAGAAGAACAATCTGTACACGACGCTGGAAGCCAAGAAGAAGTACGATGCAGGGGAGAGGTTCAGTCCATTTAAAGCCATGCTTTCACCCCTCAGGATCTTTTTGTTTCGATACGTCAGGCTGAAAGGATACAGAGATGGTTCCCTCGGACTCGTGCTCTCAGCGCTCCTTGCCGTCTTCAATGTGTTCGTTCACATGAAATTGTGGCAGCTCCAAAGACAAGATAAGAAAGAAACGTCCGACCTATGTTGATATCCGTTGTTGTTCCATTTCGCAACGCCGAGCATACGATTCGAGCGTGCCTTGAGGCCTTGGCCACACAAGCTATGCAGCCCAAAGAAATCATTATGGTTGACAATGGCTCCACGGACGGATCAGGAGAAGTAGTCCTTGCTTTCATCAGGGAACGGAATGCTCTGAATGTTTGTCTCGTCAAAGAAACGAAGATCGGTCCCTCAGCAGCCCGAAACCGCGGCATAAAGGAGGCCGGCGGCGAGATAGTCGCCTTCACGGATTCCGACTGCGTGCCGGACAAGCACTGGCTCGAAAAGGTTGAACAAGCGTTCAGAAACCCGGATACAGGCGCGGTTGCAGGCCGTGTCAGGGGTCTAAACCCCACATCGGTGATCGACAAATTCCACGCGATGTTTACCATGCAAGGGTCTCCGGAAGCTCAGAATTTCTGTGAATTTACCCTTTTGAGAGGTGGTTTCCCAACGGCGAATCTCACCGTTCGGAAGCTGTTGCTTGATTCGCTCGGTGGTTTCGATGAGAACATGAAAATCTACTCAGAGGATTACGATCTCTGCGCACGGATCTATCAGGCCGGATTTTGCATCCGGTACGAGCCTCTCGCCGTGGTCTACCACCAACACCGAAACACTCTGAAGGGAACGTGGTTTCAGAGCTTCGGTTTCGGGAAAGGGCATCCCATTTTACTGAAGCGGCACTTCAGATCCATGGTCATTCTTGCATTGCCGGGTGTTGAATACCAGTCAAGGCGCTTGCCTCTCAAGGCGTGGTTGGACTTCAAAGGCGCGGACAAAAAGCTGTTCATATTGATCATCCTCTGCCTTTTTTACTGGCCGGCGGCCATTCTGACGATCGCCTTTTTTTTCTATCTCTTTGCGGACATGCGACGTCATCTGGGAAGACGCAAACTCCAGGCTCGTCTCACCGAAACCTGGCGGCTTGTCTTGCTCCTCATCTTTAAATCGTCGGCCCTGTCGGCAGGAAGAATCGTCGGTTCCATTCAAAATGGGGTGCTATGCATTTGACTGTGATGATCCTTTCTCGAAGGCGAGGTTTCCGCCGACAAAGCAAAGCGCCGGTTTATGGTGTTTGAGCCATACTTTTTCCGGTCAGGGTCCCCAAGGATTCGTAAAAAGGGTGAATGACATGGTTGTGATTCGTTCCTCGGTGATATGATGGCAGAAACCCAAGGGATTTTTCTTTTTAAACAGGAAGACGGTCTTGTTTCCATTCTGATATGCTCAAGGGACCGGCGGAGAGCATTAGAGTCTTTAATTGGAAAGCTTTTAGGCCTGGAGACTGGCTTTCATTTGCAGATCGTAGCTGTCGAAGAAACAGACAACCCTGCAGTCATAGAGGGCATCACGTATGTTTCCCACCCTCTGGCTGACCGTGGAATTCCTTTTGCCCGAAATCTTGCCCTGGCCCATGCCAAGGGTGAAATCATTGTCTTTGTCGATGATGATTGTCTCATTCACGAGGGGTGGCTGGGAAAGCTCCTGGCGCCTTTCCGAGACCCAGCCGTTGTTGGTGTCCAGGGAGGGGTCACCGTGCCTCAAGGCACCAACTCCATCGGTTGGGTTGAGACGCTCCTTGGTTTTCCCGGTGGGGGGTACCGACGCGTCCTTGAGGCAGAGGGGACCATCACGGAAACCAGGGAAATTTCTACACTCAACTGCGCTTACCGGCGCTGGGTCTTGGAGAAGGTGGGAGGATTTCAAAAGGAACTCAAGTACACCGGGGAAGATTACATTCTTGCCAAAAAAGCCTGCGATCTTGGGCGATGCCTGTTTGTGCCCGATGCCCTCGTCAGTCATGAAGCGAGAGGAAGTCTGACGAAAATATGGGGATGGTTTGTAAGAAGAGGTCGAGCTGACATCGACGTTATAAGGGTTGGCGGCTGGAAAAGCGCAGCGATATTTTGGCTTATAAGGAGCTCTATCGTTCTAAAAGCTATAGGCGTTCTTATCCTTAGTCTTTTTCTAGGCATGGCGCTTTGGGGACTTGCAATTGCCCTCCTGTGTTATGGGTTGGTACAGACGGGACGCTTATACCAAACATGGAGAAAGGTTGGACTCCCCATCGGCGATCTTCTATATGTTCCGATCGTCAAACTGACGATGGACTTGGCCATCGACTGGGGGAGAATAATCACCCTATTTGAAACTCGAGAGTCGTGCAACAAATTCTTGGATTGAGGCTTTCTTATCCATCTTTGAAGGACCCCGTGCCGCAATGAAAGTGCAGATTCTCTTCAGGAAGAACTTGATTCTAGGCTCTTGATCGATGGAAAATTCAAAACTTTTTCACAAGGGAGAAGCCAATCGCAAAATTCGAGTACTGCACTTTATTCATGCCTTCGGTTTCGGTGGGGCGCATATCAAGATAATGACCCTTCTGAAGGAGATAGACAACACCAAATTCTCTGTAGATTTGGCTCTCCCTGCCTCCGATGCGGTTGACATACGAAGGTTCGCCGCGCTACAGAAAAAAGGCGTTACCATCAAGACATTCAAGCTAGAGGGTTCCTCCGATATCTTCGGGATGCTGCGCCTTTATAGACTCATCAAACGGAAAAATTACCATATCGTCCATATCCATCAAGCAAAGTTTGGCGGAACGATCGGCCGGCTCGCCGCCAGACTGGCCCTTTCCCCAAAAATCGTCGTCGAGGAAGCTGGCCTCGCGATGAATCACCACTGGATAAATAACCCGATATACCGATTTCTGCACTTCCGTGTCGTTCATCCAATATGGAACACCTTTTTCCTTGACCGAATGATCGCCGTGTCCAATGCGGTAGCAAAAGGCACTGTTCAGAGAGAAAAAGTGAGCCCCCGACGCATCCGAGTCATTTGCAATGGAATCGATGCTAGCCAATTCAATCGTTCAAGAGAAGCCTCAAGTGAACAAAGGCGCGTGCTGGGAATCCCACAAAATACTTTTCTTGTGTCCTTCGTGGGAAGATTCGGACCTGAAAAAGGCATATCTTTTCTTCTCAAGGGGTTTGCTCAGGCTGTTCAGAGAGTGAATAATATTCATCTTGTTCTCATTGGCGACGGCCCCTTAAGACAACAACTGGATCGCGAAATTGCTAATTATAACTTAGCGAAGAACGTCACGATGGTTGGATGGAAAGACGACATACCATCGCTGCTCAATGCGGTAGACCTGCTTGTATTGCCCTCTCTGAACGAAGCATTCGGTTTGGTAATCTTGGAGGCCATGGCTGCATCTGTCCCTGTCATTGGGACGCATGTGGGCGGGATTCCGGAGATCATTCGTCACGGCAGAACAGGCATCCTTGTTCCGCCTGGATCTTCGGAAGCCATAGAGGCGTCAATCATTTATGCCTGCGAAAACCAAGCGGCGGTTGATGCAATGGTCGAACAAGCGAGACATATGGTATTTGACAGATTTACATCCAAAGGGATGGCAGAGCGTGTCGAAAACCTTTATTTTGAGCTTGTGAAGGGCGCGTCACGGGAGAATAATACATGGCCTTAAGTGTCACGATTGCGACCAAGAACGAGGCTTCCAATTTACCAAAATGTCTTGGCTCCATCGATTTTGCCGATGAAATAGTTGTCGTAGATGACTGTAGTGAGGATAACACAGTACAGATCGCCGAGAACCTTGGCGCCAAGGTGGTATCGAGAAACAGCGCAGGAAGTTTCCACGAAAATAAGAACTTAGCCATACAGAGGGCGCATGGGGAATGGATACTCAGCCTTGACGCCGACGAGGTTGTCACCCAAGAGCTTGCTGCCTCGATAAAATCTGTCTTGGCAGACCCACACAGTGACGGCTACCTTGTAGACCGACACAACTACTTCCTCGGTCAATGGATTAGGGGGTGCGGGTGGTATCCGGATCACATTCTGAGGCTTTTCAGGAAAGGAAAAGCATGCTGGCCTCTGGAGATCCACGACACGCCGAAGCTGGAAGGAGGAAACAGGAAGGCTCCTCTGCTGGAAGGTCCTCTCATCCATTATAGTTACCAAAGCTTCGAGCAGTATTTTGACAAATTCAATGCCTATACTACACGGCTTGCAGCCGAATATGCGCAACGGGATGAACGTCTGGAAGGATTTTCGATCCCTGTCAATCTTTTTCTCCGGCCGGGGTTTTGGTTCTTCAGGAAGTACATTTTCTCCGGCGGTTACAAAGATGGCCTATTTGGATTCTTCATTAGTTTCAGCTCAGCTCTTACAATTTTTGTATCCTACTTGAAGCTCAGGCAGTCACAAAACAAATGATTTTGATGGCTCTCCAATGATTTCTCTGACGGAAGAAGGATACTTTTGATAAACAGACTTCTTGCCATATCGAACCATGGTCACATGCTTGGAGGTGGTGAACACTCCTTCCTTGATCTCCTCTTTCACTTGCCCCGGGAATGGCGAACTCTCGCCGTACTCCCCGAAGAGGGAGACCTGACATCGAGACTGAGAGGCCGAGGAATCGAGGTTCTGGTTCGACCTCTGCCCAAAATCCGGCCATGGCTTTTAGGCCAAGTCCTAAGCGCTCTTAAAGATTACATCAATCTCTCTCGGAGATGTGCCCCCAGCCTGGTTTATGCCAACGGATCAAGAGCCGCATTCTACGGCGGCCTTGCATGTCGACTCTGCAGCATACCCCTGGTATGGCATTGCCGGATTGCAGATCGGGATCCTGCTCTAGATTTAGTCCTTTGCACCCTAAGCTCGAGAATCATTGTCAACAGTAAAGCAACGGCCCAACGTTTTTGGCGAGCCTTTGGAAATAAAACTCGAGTCGTCTATAACTCTCTGGACATCAAATGGCTGCAAAGTGGTTCTTTCCCCAAGCCGGATCTCATCGATGACAACTGGAAGGTTATCTTGGTCGTGGCGAGGGCGTCGAAAGAGAAGCGACATGATGTCATCCTATCCGCCTTTGAGAATATCGCGGCCAATGATTCGACTGTCTACCTGGTGTGCCTCGGTGGAACAGATCATCTTAACCTGCCATGGTGGCAACATCTTCAAAAGAGAACCAGTGCGTCTCCGTTTTCAAACAGGATTCACTGGATCGGCCATGTTGACGATGTTCGACCATGGTACAGATCGGCTCACTTTCTTGCTCTGGGATCAGAAACTGAGTCATTCGGCCGGGTTCTGGTCGAGGCCATGGCGAGCGGTCTTCCTGTTATAGCTACTCGCGCCGGCGGTATTCCTGAGATTGTTCGCGATGGTCAAGACGGGCTCCTTGTAACACCAGGCAGTATAACGGAAATGGCGGAAGGTTTTTCAAGGTTGCTTAAAGTCGACTCGCTGAGGCAACGATTCATAGAATCGGGATTAGAACGTGCCCAACTTTTTGATATGAAAACCCATATCAGTCAGATGATCACGATTTTTGAAGCCTGCACCAAGAAGGGTGAAACTTCACAAGGAAGAAGCTGAAGTGCAGATATTGCTAGATGCCAGAGAATTTGTCGAGGCAAGGCTCACAGGTATCGGAAGGGTTCTTGAGGGGCTCGTGACTGCCTTGGCAGCAACGGATATCGCACATGAAATTCTGCTGGCGACAAGGGATAACCCTTTCCTTCCCCTGCGGTTCAAGCATTACTCGAATATTAAGACCATAGAACTGCCCTCTTCGTTCTTGAAATCCGAAAAAGTCCTCTCGGATTTGACGAGAAACAGCATCGACCTGTTCATAAGTCCCTACCCTAAGTTGCCCTTATTCGGGTGTTATGCCAAGGCAGCCCACATCATCCATGACATCCTGGACTTGACTCACCCGGCATACAAGAAGCGGCTCAAGGTTTATTTCGATGGGTGGAGACTCAAAAAGGCTTTGAGTCGGGCGGATCTGACCTGGTACGACTCCATGTGGAGCCAGAAGGAAACCCGCAAATTTGCAGGGATAATCGGAAGGAGACCCAGGGTGCGATACCCGGGCATCGATGAAGCATTCAGCCCGGAGAAGTCGGCTGAGGACGAGGATGCGATGAAGAGATATGGGCTGGAACCGGGTTATGTGGTGGTCGTCGGGAACGGCCTGCCGCACAAAAACCTGGGCGTGCTGCTCGAAGCGGCAGATCGGATCTCGAGGAGAATCTTATTTGTGGGGGTTCAGGACAAGAATCAGGTGTACTGGAAGTCCAAGTATCCGAATGAGTCAGCCACATGGATAAGCCATGTCCAAGACGACGACCTTCCAGCTTTGTTGAGGGCTGCATTTTGCCTGGCTCAGCCCTCCACCGCCGAGGGTTACGGCTACCCGCCCCTGGAAGCCATGGCTTGCGGCGTTCCCGCTGTTGTGAGCAATACCCCAGTCTTGTTTGAAACAACCGGATCAATTGCCATATACGCGGATCCTCATGTTCCAAAATCATGGGTAGAATCTCTGAATGCCCTCGAAAAAAGTGAAATCCACAGAGCCCAGATGGAAAAAGGTCTCAAATGGGTGGAGCCCCTCAAGGGGCTAAAGGCCTGGCAGGGCCACATCTCGGACATAGAAGAATTGCTCGCCGAAAGGAACTGATATGAAAAAAGCGCTTATTACAGGCATCACAGGACAGGACGGTAGCTACCTGACGGAGTTGCTCCTTGAAAAGGGCTACGAGGTTCATGGAATTGTGCGGCGGGTTGCCATCGAGCACCCCCAGGCGAGGATGTGGCGCATCCGCCATCTTCTGGACCGCATCCATCTCCACAGCGCGTCCATGGAAAGCTATGCCTCCATTTTCGACATCATTTCTACCGTGAAGCCCGACGAGTGCTATCACCTGGCCGCGCAGAGTTTCGTATCCTATTCTTTTGAAGACGAGTTCTCGACCATCAACACCAACCTCAACGGCACCCACTACGTGCTCTCCGCCATCAAGAGACAGGCGCCGGATTGCCGATTTTATTTTGCCGCATCGAGTGAAATGTTCGGGAACGTGGAAGAAACGCCTCAGACCGAGAAGACTCCTTTCCGACCCCGCTCCCCCTACGGGATTTCGAAGATGGCCGGCTTTGAACTTACGAGAAACTACCGGGAAGCTTACGGCTTGTTCGCCCTTTCAGGGATCCTCTTTAATCACGAGTCACCCCGTAGGGGTGGGGAGTTTGTCACACGGAAGATTACTTGTTCCGCAGCAAGGATAAAACTGGGCTTGGACCAGGAGATACGCCTCGGCAACCTTGACGCCAAAAGGGACTGGGGCCATTCGCAGGACTACGTGAGGGCGATGTGGCTCATGCTTCAGCAGGATGAGCCGGAAGATTATGTCATCGCCACCGGACAGTCTCACACGGTTCGCGACTTTCTTGAGACGGCCTTTGAAATCGTCGAACTGGACTCCCATGATTTTCTCGTGATCGATGACAGCTTGTATCGCCCTTCCGAAGTGAATGTTCTTCAGGGTGATGCTTCAAAGGCAAGGAATAAACTGGGGTGGCAGCCTTCCATTTCTTTTCATCAGCTTATCAGAGAAATGGTTGAAAGCGATCTGGCCTGGTATTCAGATCGCAGGAATCCATGGTATGAACTGCTTGCGTGATTCGAATCTCTATAAGTCATGGAGCCGCCTTCGGTGAAAAGGTCCTTGTCTCTTCATCTCTTTCTTGTCGCGGCCGTTTCGGCGGCAACCGTTATCGTCTGGCTTCTGCTGAAAGGTGACATGACAGACGGGGACGAAGCGGTCATTGGCTTGATGGCCCTGAGAATCAGCGAAGGTTCGGATTTCCCGATCTTTTACTGGAAGGCCCATTACAGCGGCCCCATAGCCAGTTATCTCGCGGCCCCTCTTCACCTGATCTGGGAGCCGTCTGCTCGACTTCTGCACGCGGTCCTGCTTCCTCTGCATGTCTCCTACGCGTGCGGCACCTATCTTCTCGCCAGGAAATGGCTCAGTGCAGAATATGCTTTTCTCGTCGGCCTGTTCGCGGCTGTCCCGGCACAACTATTTCCTTATTCTCCTCTGGGCGGCTACACGGAAGCCATGGCTTTCATCCCGTGGATATTAATATTTTGTCTGGGCAATGACGACGGCCGTCACGATAAGGAAAGCGAGGCATTACGCTTTTTCATCGGCGGTTTTCTTTCCGGTTTTGCCCTGTGGATTTTTCCCATCTCCTTTCCCGCTGTCCTCGTGGGTCTCGCTTTTCTTTACCGCGACCGTCGCGGCACGGCCTTCAGGACCGCCCTCGCCGGTTGTGCTGTCGGGCTCTTGCCTGTTCTCTGCTACAACCTGGCAAATCCCGGTGCCACCTTCCTGAGATTGTTTTCGCGGCCTGTTGGCATACAGAGATCCTCCCTTGTTTCTATGATGAATAGCGATAGCCCGTTCAGTCTTATCTCGAAGCTCCTGACCATATGGTTTAATGCCGTCTGGCAAACACTCATGAGTTTGCCGCGTTTCACGATGGATCTGGTCGGTCTCGGACATCCATTGTCTGCCGTAGATTATCCCGCCGGACTGCTAAGCCTTTTCGCTTTGTTCGCCGGCCTGTGGTTTTGCCTCAGGTGGGAAGGGAGCAAAGCCACTCCCCGGTCTATAGCTTTCATGGTCATCGCGAACTATGCGTTTGTTCTGTTCTTTGGCATGAACCGATGGAGATACCTGATCCCTGTCCTCATGATGGTCCCTTTCGGGCTCGTCCTCTGTATCCATCGTTGGGCCCGCACTTTTCGTGCCCGTTCCATCGCCGTTGTCGTGATTCTGATCTTCTTCATCAACGTTTTTTCCGCCTTCGGAGACAAGAGCCGCAATCGCCCGGACTACCAGGGTCTCGCCGATTTCTTGCAAGACAAGGACTTGACCATAGGATACGCGGATTATTTCGTTGCCTATTCTGTTGTGTATCTCAGCGATGAAAAACTGATCTACAGCCCCGCCTTTCACACCCCATTCGCGGATCGCTATCCTCCTTATACCGCTATGGTCTCGAACACCGGCAATCCGGCCTTTGTCTTCGACCAGGCACAGAAAGCCGCTCTTTTCCGACAAAAGCTGAAACAATTGAACATGACCTTCAGTGAAGACTCGTGGGAAAGGTTCACGATATTTTATCGCCTAAGCCCCTTGCCCGATCTCAAAGATCTGGAAATGGAACCTTGATCCTGCCGGGTCGCAGCTTGTAAGAGAAAATGTTGACCAAGAGCGACAAACACATTCTTATTATCATGGTTGCAGGCATCGGCGATGTCGTCATGGCGTCGAAGAGCATTCGTGCCATGAGAAATGCATTCCCGGATGCGCACCTTCATCTGCTGACCAGCAGCGAGGCAGCGCCCCTTGCCTCCAATTATCCCTACCTGGATCACGTGTGGAGTTTTCCAATCAGAGAATTCCGAAAGGAAAAATCCCTGGCCCTGGAGATGTTTAAGACGATCATGCGGCTCAGGGAAATCCGGTTCGATATGGCCGTCAACCTGTACCGGGTGGTGTCCCGGCCGGGCGCCTTGAGAATGGGGCTTCTTTTTGCTCTACTTAAGGCCAACACAAAGGTCGGACATGATTCAAGAGGTTTCGGCATGTTTCTTCATAAGAAGGCCCCGGCGGAAATCTTTCAAAACCGGCATTTTGTCGACGCCATGATGGATATCGCTCTGTTGGCGGAGGGCGTTCCTGATCATGATGGGATAGAGGTCTTCTGGGATCAAGGGGTCGAAAAGAAATGGGATCCCCCGTTCCAGGACGACAAGTCAAACAGGCATCCCAGAATTGGGATCAACCCTGGATCAGACAGGCCGGAAAAGCGATGGGACCCTCACCATTATGCTTCGGTCGCGGATAGGCTGGCTGAAAAATCCGGTGCCGCGATTTGCATCCTTGGGGGACCGGGAGAAGAATCTATCGCTTCGACCATCCAAGGGGCCATGAAGCATCCGGCCATGAGCCTTGCCGGAAAACTCTCGTTGGATGAACTAGCCTATGTTTTAAGCCGCCTCGACCTTCTCATTACGAACGACAGCGGTCCCATGCACATGGCTGCAGCCGTGAAAACGCCTGTTGTAGCGATATTTGGACCTGAGGACCCCGTTTACACGAGACCCTACACATCCCCCGACAAATACAGAATTGTCCAGGGCAGAGTCCCCTGTCGTCCCTGCACCAGGAAAAAATGCGAAAGACCCCTTTGCATGGAATTGGTGGAACCGGAGGAGGTGTTGAAAGCGTGCCTTGAGCTATTGAATGGGCATTGATTTGAAGGAAGCGGGCGAGAAAGAGGCTTAAGCGTCCTTTTCGGCCGCCTTTCTTAGGGCTTCAATGTTCTTCTCGATACGCTTCTTGTCCGCTTTCTGATTGGCCTTGTTCGGAACACTCTTCCATTTGCGAATGGCCTTGGCCTTTTTGGTCTTGGAAGCCATTTGTTTTTAATCCTCCTTGAGAAAACGAAATAACTTTTTTACGCCTGATTCTGGTCATTGTCAAGAGATAAAGAAATAAGAATACAGAAGACAGGAGAGAGAATATAAAACACGGTAGAACTCAACCGCTAATCGTTCCTCAAATCAAATAATTAAAAGACCTAGACATCTCCTCCCAAAAGGGCTATTCTTCTATCAATTTCCAGGCAATTCAGTCTTTTTATTGAGATCAACCCTACATTTCCGGAGATGGCTCCAAAAGTGATCTTTAAGGAGAGGTGGTATGGCCCACACGCTTGAGATTGAATACGGTGATGATGTCCTCTTGAGCGCTGGCCTGACTCAGGAGCAGTTTAACCATGAGGCGCGGTTTCTTCTGGCCGCGAAGCTTTTTGAACTGGGAAGGCTTAGTTCCGGCCAGGCAGCCAAGCTTTGCGGAAAAGAGAGAGTGGATTTCTTGCTATCTCTGCCGCAGATAGGGGTGTCAATGAGCAATCTCCGCCCGGAAGATGCAGACGCAGAGGTGGAATTCCTGACGAATGGCTGAGCGGATCGTCATAAACACAGGGCCACTCATCGTGCTGTCCCGCATTGAAGCGCTGGATATTGTCGGGAACCTCCCTTACCGATTCATTTGTCCTGACGCTGTGAGATTGGAACTTGATAAAGGAGAGTCAGCAGGACATCCCAGAATTGCGCCCACCTGGCTCCAGGTGATTCCCGTTGCAACCCCACCTTCTCCAATTATACTGGCCGCACTGGATTTGGGAGAGGCGGCGGTAATTCACCTTGCCCTAGAACAAAAGGTGCGGATTGTGTGTATAGATGAGTGGAAAGGAAGACGGGCTGCTCTCGCCTCTGGATTAAAAGTCACGGGGGTTCTGGGTCTATTGGCCAGAGCAAAATGCGTTGGTATCATAAGAGAGATGACGCCCTTCGTGGAAAAAGCTCTCCGTTCAGGCATTCGATATCATCCTGACTTGGTGCGCAGAGTTCTTGAAATGGTCAAAGAGTAGCTTGAACAACCCTAACCCTTCGGAGCTGGCAATGAAAGCGAGCCACCCCAAGGGTTGCCTCCAAGGAACTTCGGTTCCCTTCCGGGGGCTTTTTTTGGGGATGATCAACCATGAAGACTGCACTCAGAGGCCCTGAATGCCTATGCGACTTAGCCCGTCGATGGTCGTCTTATCGTGGCATAGAGCAAAGAGCCTAGAGCGGCCATCGTTGGTCATTCCGGAACCAGGAATATTCAAAACCCGGAATGATGGAATACTGTAACGAATTCGCACTTATGATAAGAGTCAGTGTTCGTACCTTGCAGAACTGGAATCAAGGCAGAAGACAACCCGAAGGGCCGGCCAAGGCGTTGTTGCGAATCGCGTCGAAGAATCCCAGCGCTGTCCTTGAGGCCTGGCATACCGACTAAATGGCCAACATCTGAATGCATCCGGATGCCAGTTCCCCAAGCGCTCCACTCACAGCGGTGATTCAGGACTTTAGACCGATCGAGCCTTCAGCAATGGGCGGTCGAAATCCTGGATTTGGTCTGAGATTGCCGGTTGCACAGAGGTCGCGATCCAGGCGGCCACATAAAGATTGAGACGGGCAAAAAGGTTGAAGAAAAGCATCAGTGTGATCACCGGACCGAACGCGACGGCCGCTGGATTGCCTGCGAATTTGCCCATCAGAAAACCGGTGAGGTACTGCAGGCCGAAGAGTCCCGCGGATCCTAAGAGCGAGCCCCTTGCAATGATGGGGAAAGGAAACTTGACCTCCGGCAGCACCTTGTAAAGGTACACGAACATGGACCACCCGGCAACGGCCGACAGGATGGGGCCCACAATCCGCAGCAGAAGCTTGACGCCGGGGACTCCATCCAGTCCGAGCCAGTGCACGATCGTCCCGGTCAGCGAAGTCGCCACGCCTGCGAGCGCGAAGGTCACTGCCAGGATGGCGAGCAGGCCCAGCAGAATCGCGATATTCAGCAGGACCTCCAGAACGATGAAATGTTTGCGCTCCTTCATGTCGAAGAGGGGCCGGGTCTGGGCCCGCACGGCAGACTTCAGGTTCCCTGCCCATCCGGCGCTCGAGTATATCGATGAGAATAGGCCCACCAGGCCCACCGAGGCCCAGTTGCGCAGCAAGCCCCTGATCAGCCCGCTGAGTTGCGCCTTCAAATCAGCAGGAGCGCCCTCCAACTGAACCATGATCGCTGCCTGGACCTGCTCCAGAGCGTCGGGGCGCAGCACGGTCAGGGTGAACCCGCAAGCCGAGAACGCAAACATCAGGATGGGCACCATCGAAAGCAACGAAAAGTAGGTGATGGCCCCCGCGAACTGGTTTCCCAGCCGGGTGCCATACCGGGCATTCATCCGGAACACGTGGGCCACCGCCGGCACCTGCCTCAGCGCTTTTACCTTTTCCCTCGCCTGGCGAACGATTGCATTCACTGTTCATCTCCCTTCGCACACAACTCATCCTCCGTCCCCTTGCTCCCCTCTCCTCGTCCATCCTCCGCAGCAGCCCTGCTGCGGAGGACGGGCACCAGTCAAACCTTTTTGCTGTTCCTTTGCCATTCATACAGGGCGATGCCGGTGGCCAGAGCCGCGTTGAGGGATTCGACACCCCGCTCCATGGGAATGGAGACGGATTTCAGGTGGCGAAGTGCCGGCGGGAGCCCGGGCCCCTCGAGGCCGGGCAGAAGGCAGAAGCTCTCCGGGAACCTGAACCGGCGGATGTCCTCTCCCCCGGCTGAAAGCGTGATGACCGGTGCAGCCGGCCGGCCCAATTCCTGGATGGACGGTCCCTCGAACATGGGGACCCTGAACAGAGCGCTTCCCGCAGCTCTCGTCGATTTGTAGTGAAAGGGATGGGCAGCCTCCTTCAGCACCACCAGATTCACGACCCCAAAAGCGGCAGCGGAGCGGATGACCGCTCCGACGTTGCCTGGATCCTGGAAAGGGATGAGGAGCGTGCAGCCCTTAACGGGCTCACGCGAATTCCAAGCGGGAAAGGGAGGCACGCGAACGATCAGGACAGGCTGGTTGGTTCCAAAGGCGTCAACTTCTCTGAAAAGCTCCGCTGAAAGAAGATACGTTTGAAGACCAGGGGCCAGGATGTCATCGGGGAGCTTGTGCTTTTTGCTTTGGATCACGGCTTCGCAGCGATCAGAGAACTCCAGGAGAACTTCCTTGACCTGCTTGGGGCCTGAAAGCAGGCTTAGCCTCTGTTTCTTTACGCCCCGGCCGTCCAAAAGCCTGAGGAGGCTCCTGAACGCGGGATTGCTCCGGCTGGATATGTCGTGGATCCCCATGATTCGATGGCCCCTGCCGGTGAGGAAGGTTTTCTCGGACCCCCGTTAAGATCGCTGTGCAGCCGCCTCTTTGGCTCGCTCCTTCAATCTCTTCTCTCTTCTTTTTCGCCTGCGATCGAGTTCCTTTTTTCTTTCAACTTTTTTGTGTCTTCCCATGATCAGCGAAGTTCCTCCTTCTCTTGTTTTCAAAATGACGCTTCCTTCGCTCACGAACAACCTTTTCCAATCCTCTCCACCCCCTCTCACCCTCCCCCTCGAGGAGGAGAGGAATTGCAGGTTGCGGGAGGCCCTCCAAGGGGGGATTCCAGGCTGCACGTGGACGCAGGGAGTCGCCTAAAGCGCCTCATCTATTAGCCAAACCCCGGCACTTAGTCAAGAGATTCCGAGAAATAAGTTCATGGATATCCTGTTTGATGTTGACCCCTTGAATAACTTCTCGTATATTCCGTAGGACACATTTCTTAGAAACCTGGTGAGACCATGGCTAAAAAACAGAAAAAGGCCCAGGATCTCATTTCCTTTGAAAGGAAAAAAGATCAGTTCATGGGGCTTTGGTTTCAGGACTGCATCGAGTTTGGGCATGGATGCACGCTGAGCATCAAAATCAAGGATGTGCTCTACCACGGTCGTTCCGCCTTCCAGGAGATCGCTGTTTTAAACACGGAGAAAATGGGAAGGCTCCTGGTCATCGACGGCGTCACCATGCTCACGGAGTATGACGAGTTCGCCTACCACGAGATGATCGTCCACGTTCCCCTCCTCGTGCATCCCAAACCGTCGCGGGTTCTTGTCATCGGCGGCGGGGACGGCGGGACCGTCAGGGAAGCGCTGAAGCATCCCGAGGTAGAGGCGGTTCACTTGTGCGAAATCGACAAGGGCGTTGTGGATGCCTGCCGCGAATATCTTCCCTCTCTCGCATCAGGTCTCGATGATCCCAGGGTGGAGATTTTCTATGAGGACGGAGCCAAATTCGTTGCCGACCGCAGAAACGCCTATGACGTGATTATCGTTGATTCAACCGATCCTTTTGGGCCGGGTCAGGTCCTGTTCCAGGAGCCTTTCTATGCCGACATGAAAAAGTGCCTGACGCGGCAGGGGATCGCCGTGACCCAATGCGAATCCATGTATCTCCACCGGCCCGTCATCGAAGGAGTCTACACCTTCGCGCGAAAGCTCTATCCGAGGCTCGGCTACTATTACACTCTGGTTCCCACCTACCCGAGCGGCATGATCGGCTTCTTCTTCTGCTCAAAAAAGCCGGATCCTCTCGGCGACCTTGACGAGAAGAGGGCGGCCAGGCTGCGAGGTTTGAAGTATTACTCTCCTGAAATCCACAGAGCGGCTTTCGCCCTCCCCCGCTTTGCACGGGATTTTTTGCCCTTCAGGTACCAAACAAAGAGCGACTGACGGAGTCGTAGTCGGTCGCCGCCTGCAAAATGGTTGCTCCCGCCGCGAGCTATGGGCCTGTCACACAATAAGTTGACTAACTCGGCCTGGGAAGCGTTCGCCCTGTCGCCGACGCGCCAAAGCCGCTATGGCGACGGAGCGAGGTATCGAAGCCTGTCCTGAGCTTGTCGAAGGGGGCGAACCCCGTCGTTCATGCTTCGATACCTCAGCATGAACGGAACGTGGGGGAATAGATGCGCAACTTATTTTGTATCAGGCGCTATTCTTGCTCTGCTGAGTTCGATCTCCCGGCGGCAGCGTCCAAGGCCATGGACAGAAAGAATGCGGTCCCTGCGACCATGATGATGGTAGCTCCTGAAGCCAGATTGAAATGATAGGAAAGATAAAGACCTGCTGAGGTGAACAGGACGCCCAGCAGGGAAGACAGAACCATCATCTTGCCGAGCGAAGCCGTGTATCTTTCCGCGATATACGGAGGGATCGTCAGGAGGGCAATGACCAAGATGAGACCCACCATGCGGATGATCACGATCACAGAAAGGGAGATCAGCACGAGGAGGCCGAAGTAGAGGGCTTTCACAGGAATCCCCACCACAAACGAAAATTCCTCGTCATAGGAAAGGGCGACAAGTTCTTTGTAGAGAAAGAAGACCCCTGCCAGCACGACAACAACAAGACAGAGCGTGTACCAGATGTCCGCCCTCGGCACCGAGAGGATGCTCCCGAAAAGGTAGCTCATCAGATCAACGTTGTACCCGGGCGTGAGCTCCACGAAAATAATCCCGAGCGCCATTCCGACGGCCCACATCACACCGATGATGGTGTCCGCCCTTTCCTTGCTCTTCAAGCTTGCAATCCCCATGACGATGGAGATGACCACAGAGAAAAGCACCGCGCCCAAGGGGGGCGAAATACCGAGGTAGAGGCCGAGCCCGATTCCTCCGTACGCCGCGTGGGCAATACCCCCTGAGATGAAAACGATTCGATTCACCACCACGAGGGTGCCGAGCACGCCGCAGATCACACTCACCAGGATCCCTCCAATCAGGGCGTTCCTCATGAATTCGAACTGGAGGGCCTCCCACATCTCAATCCTCCTTGTGGACAGGAAGCACCCTGTGCGGCAGTCCGTGGGCGATTAAATCCACCGGGCACTGGTAGGCCATGTCGATCATCTTCTGGGTAATCTGGCTCCCTTCATGGAATATAAAGTGTCTGTTCAGGCACGCCACGGATTTCATGTGGCTGGAGATCACACCGATGTCATGGGTAATCACCACGATGGTGACTTCCCGGTTGAGTTCTTTCAGGAAATCGTAGATATGGGTCTGAAACTCCGTATCCACGCCTGCCGTGGGTTCATCCAGAAAAAGGATTTCAGGGTCGGTGGTGAGGGCTCGGGCAATGAACACCCGCTGCCTTTGCCCGCCCGAGAGCTTGCCGATAGGACGATCACGGTATTCCCACATCCCCACCTTTTCGAGGACATTTCTGACCTGTTCCCGATCCTCTTCCGTATATCTCCTGCCTATTTTCGGCCTTGAAAGCCGCCCCATGAGAGCCACGTCCATGACCGAGATGGGAAAGGATCGACTGGAGCCCATGTTTTGAGGAACATAACCGACACGGTTGCCGGCAGCATGCGGTTCCTGACCCAAAATGCGTATTTTCCCCCTGTCCGGATTCAAGATCCCCAGGAGGAGTTTCAGCAGCGTCGTCTTACCTCCCCCGTTCGGACCGATGATCCCGAGAAATTCTCCCTGCTCAAGTCTGAACGTCACATCCTTGAGCACCTCCACCCCTTCGTAGGAGTAGAAGACGTGTTCGACGTCAATGGCCGGAGTGTTCATCGGATGGACTCGAAGAAATTCAGGTTGCGCCGCAGTTTGTCAAGTTGCTGGTGCATGAATTCCACTTTCTCCTTCACGCTCTCAATGATCTCTTCGGGAGCCTTCTCCACAAACTGGGAATTCGACAGCTTGTTCTTGGAAAGCTCATAGTCTTTCTCGATTTTCTTGATCTCTTTTCTGATTCTTTTCTTTTCCTCCTCAAAGTCGATGAGTCCTTTGAGGATTACATGCACTTGACTGGAGCCGAATACCGCGGTTGCCGAAGCCTCGGGCTTCGCCATGGAAGAACCCACGTCAACGGATTCCACTTTGGCAAGGACCCGGATGTGACCCGCGTGGTCACGCAGGACCGTCCTGTCTGCCGGGTCGGGGGCATCGATCAGGACATCGACTTTCTTGGCAGGAGGAACGTTCATCTCTCCCCGGATGTTTCGTATCCCCGTGATGGCGCCCATGATCAGGCTCATCTCCCGCAAGGCTTGGTCGTCACAGGGGAACTCGGAAGCCTCGGGAAATTCTGCAACCATGATGCTTTCCTTGGTATCGGGGAGCCTTTGCCATATTTCCTCGGTCACAAAGGGCATGAAAGGATGAAGAAGCTTGAGGATCGTCTTCAGGGCCTTGACAAGAACCGCCATGGTGGAGCGCCTGGCGGAGGGGTCCGCGGAGTAAAGCCCCTCCTTGGCCATTTCCAGGTACCAGTCACAAAACTCGTGCCACACGAACTGGTAGCAAAGGCTTGCCGCGTCATTGAAACGATACTCTTCCAGGGCTTGGGAGATCCCTTGGCTGACTTGATGCAGCCTGCTCAACAGCCACCGGTCCGGCAGGGAGGCGTTGGATTCGTGCGATTCGACCTGCTCATCCTGAAGGTTCATGAGCACGAGCCGTGCCGAGTTCCAGAGCTTGTTGACAAAGTGGCGGTAGCCCTCGATCCTGTCCTCTGAAAGCTTGATGTCCCTTCCCTGGGCGGCCAGCGCCGCCAGGGTGAAACGAAAGGCGTCGGTCCCGTACTGGCCCATCACCTCCAGGGGGTCAATGACGTTTCCCTTGGACTTGCTCATCTTCTTGCCGTAAGCATCACGCACCAGGGCGTGGATGTAAACGTCGCGGAACGGCACATCTCCCATGAAATGGATTCCCATCATCATCATACGGGCCACCCAGAAGAAGAGGATGTCAAAGCCCGTGACCATGGTCGAGGTGGGATAGAAGGTCTTTAGCTCATCGGTCACATCAGGCCACCCGAGTGTGGAAAAGGGCCAGAGGGCCGAACTGAACCAGGTGTCGAGCACATCCGTTTCCTGAACCAGATCGGAGTTTCGGCACTTGGGACAGGTTTTGGGCGCCTCTCGTGACACCAGGACCTCGCCGCACCCCTGGCAGTACCATGCAGGAATCCGATGCCCCCACCATATCTGCCTGGAAATGCACCAGTCCCTAATATTGTTCATCCACTCATCGTAGGTGAGTTCCCAGTTGCGCGGCACGATCCTGGTGCGGCCGTCCTTCACCGCGGCCACGGCTTTTTCCGCAAGGGGCCTGGCCCTGACGAACCACTGCTTGGAAAGAATCGGTTCGATCATCTTCTTGCATCGGTAGCAATGCCCGACCGCGTGGCGGTAAGGTTCTATTTTTTCCAGAAGATCGGCCTTTTTCAGATCCTCCAGGATTCTTTCCCTGCACTCGAACCGGTCCATGCCCTGATAAGGCCCGGCGAGTTCGTTCATTTTTCCGTCATCGTCAATGACTCTGATTCTTTCAAGATTGTGGGTGTTCCCGATCTCGAAGTCGTTCGGGTCATGGGCCGGCGTGATCTTCAACGCCCCTGTGCCGAATTCCTTGTCCACATACCTGTCCAGGATCACCGGGATGGGCTTGTTCAGGATCGGCAGGATGACATGGGAACCCTCCAGGCCCTGATACCGGTCGTCCTCGGGATTCACCGCAACGGCCGTGTCCCCGAGAAGAGTCTCCGGCCTCGTCGTTGCCACGGTCAGATGGCCCTGCCGACCCTTGAACAGGTAACGGATATAGTATAGAGAGCTCTCCAGATCCTCGTGTTCCACCTCAAGGTCCGCCAGAGCTGTCCGGCATCGGGGGCACCAGTTGATGATGTAGTCGCCCCGATAAATGAGCCCTTCCTCGTGAAGTCTCACAAAGACCTCTCTCACGGCCCTGGAAAGGCCCTCGTCCATGGTGAAGCGTTCCCTGCTCCAGTCGCAGGAACAGCCCAACCTCTTGAGCTGATTGATGATCACGCCCCCATATTTTTTCTTCCATTCCCAGACCAGGCTGATGAACTTATCTCTTCCCACCTGGTGCCGGTCCGTACCCTTTGAGGCAAGGTCCCTTTCCACCACGTTCTGCGTTGCAATGCCGGCATGGTCAGTGCCGGGCTGCCAGAGCACATTGAAGCCTCGCATTCTCTTGTAACGACAGAGAATGTCCTGGAGGGTGTTGTTCAGAGCATGGCCCATGTGGAGGGACCCTGTGACGTTGGGGGGTGGAATGACAATACAGTAAGGTTCCTTGGACGACTTCGACTCAGCCCTGAAGCGCTGATTGTCTTCCCAGTAGGTGTACCATCTCGACTCCACCGCTTCGGGTTCGTAGCCTTTCGGCATCTCATGGTTCCGCATTCCAAAATACTCCTCGGTCAAAATAAATAGGGGCTGCCAAAGGCAACCCCTGAATAAAACATATCTTGTCAGAATTTGAAAGATCTTTTTTGCGCGGTCTACGGCTCGAAAGACTCCAGATTTTGCTTCAGGGCTTCGATGGCCTCTCCGATCATCCTTTCAGCGACCTCGGTCATGGTCTCCCTGGCGACTCTTTCGACCACTTCCCCGACCACATTTCTGATGATCTCCTCGAGTCTTTCTTCGTCCAAGCCGGCGAGCGCTTGTTCCACAAACGCCTCTTCTTCCCCTTCCTCTCCTTCCTGCGCTTCCTCTTCCGCGAGCCCTAAGACCGCTTCCATCTCCGCTTCTTCTTCCTGCTCAAAGACTTCGGACTCAGCCAGCGCACCTTCTTCTTCCTCCAGGGCCGCCGCCGCACCCAACTCTTCGACCTCTTTTGCGAGGATGTCTTCTGGTTCTTCCACGAGGAGGGTTTCCTCCACGGCCGGCTTCAAATTCAGGACCTGCGTTTCCTCCATGGGTTCCATGTCTATGCCTTCGACGTCTTCATCCGACATGATCTCCAGAGGACCCTCTTCTCCTGCCTCTACCTCCAGACCCTGCTCGCCGCTCTCGGACAAAAGCGCCTGCAGATCCGCCTCGGTGATTTCATCTTCCGGCTTTTCCTGAATCTCGAGTCCTTCTTCCTTGAGGTCCAGCGTGATCCCTTCCTCCTCTTGAAGGAGTCCCTCCAGATCCTCCTCGGTAATTTCGTCTCCCGAGAACATGCGATCAGCCTTGACTGCCTCTGCTCCAGAATCCATTTCGAGGGAAATATCCGAAAGATCCAGTTCCGGTTCCTCCTCGGCCGCCATTTTTTCTGCGTCGTCAGGTCGGGCTTCCGTCTTGTTCTGCCCTTGCTTTTTCCCTCCTGCCGCAGACCACTCCCTGATCTTGAGATCCCGGGTTATGTCTTCCGATGGTCCCTTCTCTACGAGATCTACAAGTTCGATCATCTCCTCTTCGGTCCCAGGATCCTCTTCCGATTCCGAATCCTCCAAGAGAGACAAATCGTCCAAGTCAAAATTCAGCAGTTCTTCATCGCTGTCAATCTGATCGTCCAGATCCTGGTCTCTTGCCATTCCTTAACTCCATGATGAAACAGATTTATTTCTGCCGATCTAATCTATTTTTGCAATTATTAACATAAAGGCCTGTTTCTGTCAAGAATTTTTTATATTAAATTATATTACAATTAATTCTTTTATATTAAATTAATTCATCAATATCTATGTATTCTGAATCTCTTTAATCTTGATCTAATTACCGGCACTTCATGGTTGCTTTTGATCTTCGAACCTGCTACACATCAATATTATCTCAGGGCGATTAGCTCAGGTGGATAGAGCGTTGGTCTCCGGAACCAAAGGTCGCGCGTTCGAGTCGCGCATCGCCCACCATGATCGCATACCAGGCGCTCACCCGGCCGAGGGGAAGCGACTTGTGGTCTTGCGCTCCCGAAAGCCTCCCATCATCTTGACTCTTCATGGCTTCTCTGATATCCTTTGGTTGTTTTGCAGGAATTCCTTCATTCTTTCGCCTCCCCATCACGGAAGAAAGGCACTCCTGGAGCAGAGGATCAGTAGCCGGTTATGAAGAGCAAACTTAAAAAGACCGTTGTTTGGGGTGTTCTCGGCGCCATTTTCTATTTTCTTCTCAGTTACCACATCATCTTCATCGGATCGAGCGTCAGGCTTCTCGAGAAATCCCACCTCACCCTGGAATACACCCTATTCAGCACCCAGGGAAAGACCAACGAATCGATTCTCGGTGTTGAGGACTTGCGCGAAGACGGCATCGGCCGTCTCTTGGTCGACATGGGAAAGCTGTCCGAAGATGAACTGGATCTCCTGCTCCAAAAATATGAAGAGTAGGCCCGCTACACCTCAAAATCCACCTTGATTTTAAACATTCTCACTGCAGGCAGGCTGTAGACGTCTTTCACTTCTGTGAGATCCGAGATCTCTTTCAGCGAACGCTCAATGCTCATCGACTTCGGAGCAATGAAGGTAAACCACACATTGAATGCGTGATTTCTAAGGTAGTTGTGGGTCACCCCCGGGTAACGGTTCACGACTTCCACGAAGCGCTCAAGCTTTTCCTCCGGGACCTTTGCAGCACAAAGGGTGCTCGTGAAATCCAGTTTACCGGAGTGAAAGTTCCCTCCGATGCGCCTGATAATCCCCTCCTCCTTCAGTGTTTTCACTCGGTGCAAGACCTCTTGCTCTGAAAGGCCGAGGCGTATTCCAAGTTCCTCGTAGGGCCTTGCCGCGATGGGAAACTCCGACTGAATCGCATTCAGGATTTTTCGATCCGCTTCGTCCACGGTTTTAATTCCTCGCAGGTTGATAGGTGCAAAGCGGCTCTTCTTGCAAAAAATCCCCCGTACTTTCGTAGGCCCGGGCGCGGCACCCTCCGCAAAACCGCAGGTACTCGCAACGGCCGCATTTGCCCTTGTAAGCGGAAAAGTCCCTGAGCTTCCGGAATATCGCGGAGTCTTCCCAGACATCACGGAATGTCGCGTTCTTCAGGTCTCCGCAGTCGAGCTCAAGGTAGCCACAAGGCTGAACAATGCCGACATGGGAAATGAAGCAGAAGGAGGTTCCTCCCAGACAACCCCGCGTTACGGCATCCAGGCCATAGGTTGCGTAATCGACTTTCTCTCCCCTCTTGTGCGCTTCCTGACGGAGTACCCTGTAATAGTGAGGAGCACAGGTCGCCTTGAGGTGGATGGGGACCTCCCTTCTCATATCGTAGAACCAGTGAAGCAGCTTTTCGTATTCCTGGGCATCGATTTCCTGGTCGGTCATATCTTTTGCGCGGCCTGTGGGCACAAGCAAAAAGATGTGGTGGGCGGCGGCGCCCAGACGAACGGTCAAGCGGAGCATGGCTTCCGCCTGCTCGACGTTGTGCCTGGTGATGGTCGTGTTGATCTGAAACTCGATGCCTTCATTCTTCAGAATCTCGATGCCCTTGAGGGCTCCATCAAAGGCCCCCGCCACTTTTCGAAACCGGTCGTGCTGCTCCGCATCGGCACCGTCCAGGGAAACGCTCACGCGCTGGATGCCGGAGGACTTCATCCTTTCCGCAATTTCTTTTGTGATCAGGGTCCCGTTTGTGGCCATCACCATCCTCAGGCCCTTTTCGGTGCCGTGTCGGGCGAGTTCGAAAACATCCTGCCTCAGCAGGGGCTCACCGCCCGTGAGAATGATGATCGGCTTTCCCACCTCCTCAATCTGATCCAGAATCTGGAAGCATTTTGCCGTATCCGGTTCCCCTTCGTAGGGGCCCCTGCTGGCTGCAGCCCTGCAGTGAACGCAGTTCAAATTGCAATTCCGCGTCACCTCCCACGCGACGAGACGGGGCTGGTGCCTGATTTGCCCATGCTCCATCATCTTGGAATCAGCTTGCTTCAAATGACCACTCCATCCTTAAATCCGAAATTCGAATTTCGAAATCCGAAACAACCTCTAATGACCAAATTTCTAATTCTCCAAATCGGAGTCCTTGTGAGCGAGTTCTCGTTTTGGTCATTGGGCTTTTGTATTTTCGATTTGTTTCGGGTTTCGAATTTCGTGCTTCGGATTTCTCTATTCGAAAACGTTGCGATACGGGTCAGTCAATCCGTGACTCTCTTACATGCTCTTGCTGTTGAGGAGCACTGCGGCTTGTTTAGCGAAGTAGGTGAGAATCAGATCCGCGCCTGCTCTCTTGATGCTGGTCAAGATCTCCATCATGGTCCTTGTTCCGTCTATCCAGCCTCGCTCCTCGGCGGCCTTCACCATGGCATACTCACCGCTCACATTGTAGGCTGCCAGAGGCAACAGGCACTCCTCTCTCACTCTCCGGATGATGTCGAGATAGGCCAGTGCCGGTTTGACCATGATCATGTCCGCCCCTTCCTCCATGTCCAATATGGCTTCCTTCAGGGCTTCCAGAGCATTGGCCGGATCCATCTGGTAGCCCGCCCGATCTCCGAACTGGGGGGCCGAATCCGCAGCCTCCCGGAAGGGGCCGTAGAAGGCGGAGGCGTATTTCACCGCGTATGAAAGAATTCCTGTGTTCTGAAAATGGGCGGAGTCCAGCGCGGCCCTGATGGCTGCAACCCGGCCGTCCATCATGTCCGAAGGGCCGACGAAGTCCGCCCCCGCTCTTGCATGACTGACAGCCTGCTCGGCCAGCACTTCCAGCGTGGCGTCATTATCGACCCTGCCGTCTTTGATGATGCCGCAGTGACCGTGATCCGTGTACTCGCAGAGGCAGACATCGGTCATGACCACCATGTCGGGCACCCGAGACTTGATGGCGGAAACAGCCTGCTGCACGATCCCGTCGTCGGCGCAAGATCGGCTTCCCACCGCATCTTTGCGGTCAGGAAGCCCGAAAAGAATCACCGAAGGGATGCCGAGACCCCAGGCTTCCAGGGCCTCTTCGACAAGGGTGTCCACGGAAAAATGGTACTGTCCCGGCATGGAAGGAATTGCATCCCTGACATTGCGGCCGTGCTTGACAAAAAGGGGGTAAATAAACTCCCTCACGGAAAGACTCGTCTCTCTCACCATTTCCCGGAGGGTTTTAGTCTGCCTGAGTCGTCTGGGGCGGATGATCATGTCATGTCTCACTGGTCATTGGTCATTGCACATTGTTCATTGATCATTTATCATCGAGGATTGAGCATTGATCCGTTTCATGTTCCTCGTGGTCCGTGGTCAGTTGCACTTGGTCAGGTGTCAGTTGTCCATTGTCCGTGGTCAGTCGTGCGTTGCTCGTTGCTTGTCTCTGGTTGCCTGTGACCCGTTATCCATCGCTGGTGGCACGTTGCGTGTTGCCGGTTGTCCGTCGTCCGTCGCCTCACTCTGGGCTTTTATTCTGTCTACTGTCTTCTGTATTCTCTTTTCTGGTTTTCCAACTTTAGACACTTTAGCGCACTTTAGGCATTTTAGGCACTCTTCAACCCTATTTCCTCATCGCTCAGATAGCACGCCGGGTCAGGCGCCCACATGTCCCCGGAGACCGCCTCGGCCCGGACCCTGAAATTCCCGCCACAAATGTCAAGCCACGCGCAGGCGGCGCACCGCCCATTCACATGGCGCTTCTTTTGTTTCAGTTTGGCCATGATCGGGTTGGAAAGATCGGTCCAAATCTCACTGAAGGGCCTTTCGCGGATGTTGCCGAAGCTCGTCTGTCTCCAGAACTGGTCGGCATGCACGGCACCGTCCCAACTGATGCAGCCGATTCCGACCCCTGAGCTGTTGCCCTCATTCATTTTCAGGAGTTCCAGGACCTCGGCCGCTCTCGGGTCCCCTTCCCGCACCATCCGCAAATAGAGGTAAGGCCCGTCCGCGTGATTATCCACGGTGAGCACCTCTTTTTGAAGACCCCGCTCATGCAAGTCTTTGGTCCTGTCCATGATGAGATCAACGACAGCCCGGGTCTGGCGGTGATCCAGATCCTCCTCGATGAGCTCGGAGCCCCGACCGGCATAGACGAGGTGATAGAAACAGACCCTGGGGATCTCGGCCTGCTCCAGGAGATCAAAAATCCGCGGGACTTCCTCCACGTTCATCCGGTTGAGCGTAAACCGAAGGCCGACCTTGAGGCCCACTTCCTGGCAGTTCCTGATCCCTTCCATGGCCGCCTGAAAAGAGCCTTTTTTCCCTCTGAAGTGATCATTGACCTCTTCCATGCCGTCCAGGCTCACGCCGACATACGAGAGGCCCACATCCTTCAGTGCTCTTGCCCTGTCTTTGGTGATGAGGGTTCCATTGGTGGAAATAACGGCCCGCATCCCTTTGCTTACGGCATACCTGGCAAGCTCCACCAGATCTCCGCGAACCAGGGGCTCTCCCCCCGAAAAAAGGAGCACAGGCACGCCGAACTCGGCCAGATCATCGATCATGGCCCTGGCCTCTTGGCCGGTCAGCTCCTTTTCGTGAGTTGATTCCGAGGCCTTCGCATAACAATGAACGCATTTCAGGTTGCACGCCCTGGTCATGTTCCAGACCACGACGGGCTTCTTGTCGGATGAGAACTGAAGGAGGTGGGAAGGAAGATCCCTGGAACGCCGGCCGTAACGGAGGGCGTCGGAGGGTTCAACAGTCCCGCAATAAAGTTTGAATATGCCGATCATCGGATTTTAGGTTTCTCCTGCCTCAGGAGGGATTCAAACCCGTAAGGGCTCTGTATGAAATCGGCCGAGGCGGATTTCGTTTGGATTGCGACCATCAACCTGCATCGGGAACTATGACGTACACTCTTCTTGGCCGTAGTGGCGTTTGACGAGGTCGTTGATATATCTTTCCATGTCCGTCACCGCCTCTTTTGTAATGACAAAGTGCTCGGTTCCGGATCGGTCTTTCACAAGCTTGAGTCCGTACTCGAGCTTTTTCGCAAGCTGATAAGCCAGGATCCCTGCTTCCTGACCCGTATCCACCGCCATCCGGATCAGCGCCTCGATCGCATCCTCATCAAAGCTGACGCGGATGTCAACGTCGTTGAACAGGGATGATTCCTCTGCCTTGATTTGATCATAGATGGAAGAAAACTCGTCGATAGCCGTATTCAAATCCGAAATCTTCTTGAAGTAGATTCTTGCGATGAGACTCGCCCTCGTCTCGGTGATCTCAAGCCCTGAACGATGACGGAACTCTTTGGCCCTCGACTGAACGAAGGCCTCGACGTTTTGGATCTCCTTTTCTTCCGCCTTGATGAATCGCCTTAACCGCTCCGGCGAATCATAGTCTTCCTGGAGTTTCCTCAGTTCTCCCTCGGGATCATCGACCAGCTCCGGGGTGACCACAAGTCTCCTGATGGAGGTGGAAGGCAGGTGCTTTTCAAAAGGAATGAGAACTTTCTCGATGGCACTCACAAGCCCTCTCGCCCCTGTTCTTTCCCGGGCCGCCAGCTCCGCAATCTTAGCCAGCGCCTCGTCTTCGAACCGCACCTCCATATCGTAAGCCTTAAAATCCAGACGCTTGCTCAAGATGATCGGGTTGTTGGGATTCCTGAGAATCTCGATCAGGTCCTCTTTGCCCAGCTCATCAAAAACGACGATCACCGGGAGCCGGCCCACAAATTCCGACTCGAATCCAAATTCAACCAGATCCTGAGCCGTCACTTCCTTCAGGATTTCCCACGGTATTTCTGTGGGCCTCACATCAGCCTCGAATCCTATTCCCTGTTTCTGAAGCCTTTTCTTGATGATGCCTGCCAGTTCCCCAAAGGCTCCGCTCATGACGAAAAGGATGTTCTTCGTGTTGACGACGCGTTTCTCCTTTTTCCCGGTCCTTCTGAAGTGCTCGATGGCCTGAATCTGGGAAACGGCGTCATGAGGAACTTTCAGGTCGACCTCGGTCTCTTCCATGGGCTTCAGAAGCGCTCTTTGCACCCCGGTGCGAGAGACATCGTGGCCGATGATGTTTCTCGCTGAAGCAATCTTGTCGATCTCATCGACATAAATGATCCCGTTTTCGGCAAGGCCGATGTCATCGTTGGCCTCATAGACAAGATCCCTCACAAGGTCCTCAACGTCACCGCCCACGTAGCCGGTCTCGCTGAATTTCGTGGCATCCCCTTTCACAAAGGGGACCCCGATTTTTTGTGCAATCAGTTTGACGATGTAGGTCTTGCCCACACCCGTAGGGCCGATCATGAGGACGTTGTTTTTGATCATCCCCACACCGGTAGACTTCTTTTTCGTTGAATATTTCTGGTAGTGCTTGATCCTGTTGAAGTGCGTACAAATCTTTGTCGCCAGTACCGCCTTGGCCTGATTCTGCTTCACCACAAAGCTGTCCAGGTAATTTTCCAGCTCCTCGGGCAACAGATCGAACTTAACGGCCGGACCTTTTCCTTCGCCGGATCTCGCCTCATCGGTTTCCATATCCTGAGGTTTCGGAAAAATGAAGGGAGAAATGATCTTGATCCGGTTTCCGTATTTTTTCGAAAGGTAGTCGCTCAGTTCTTTTTCGAGCTCTTTCTGATTCGGGAGCTTTTCCGATCCCTCATTATCAAACATATCTTTTACTACCATCTTATCCTCTCGATTATTCAAACAGCCTTGGTGATGATGACTCATTTTTGATCAAACACACAAATACTATATCCATTTGCCCCAGCGATTTCAACCCCACAGGGCTTTCGGCGTATTCTGTTGACTCACTCGGGCATATGATTTAGAGTGCCTCCTATCTTAGCAAAATCTCCATAAAAAACAAGGAGTAATCAATGGTTGCCCGGTTGGAGATCGCCCTTAAAGAGACGCTGCCCGATGCCGAAGGAGCGGGCGTCGCCAGGAAGGCCCGCGACTACCTCGCACTGGACGTGGATCAAGTCCGCGTCATTCGGGTCCTGACCCTGGATGTGGCCCTGGAACAGCACCAGTTGGAGATGGTGCGCGCGCACATCTTTACCAACCCCGTTACCGAAGAATCCTCGTTCGCACCCATGGCAAGCGACTTTGATTGGCTCCTCTGGATCGGCTTTCGCCCGGGCGTCCGAGACACAGCAGGAAGCACGGCCGCGGAGGCGATCGAGGATCTTTTGAAGATCAAGTTTCAGCCCGGCGAAGCCGTCTACACGTCCAGGCTTTATGCCGTCACCGGAAGGCTCGGCCGATCTGCGGCCCAAACCCTGGCAAGCGAGATCCTCGCCAATGACATCATCCAACAGTGGAAGGTTTTCGGAAAAGATGACTGGGACCCTGTTTCAGGAATCGGTTATGCGGTCCCAAAGGTCATCCTCAACCATGAGCCCCGGGTCACGACCGTCGCCATCGGGAGCGACGGGGAGTTGAAAAGACTCTCCGAGGAACGCAACCTCGCCCTCCAGGAAAGTGACGTCCCTGTCATCAGGCGATATTTCCTCAGAAAGGATGTCCTCGCGGAGCGAATCAAACAAGGGTTATCCCTGCCCACCGACGTGGAGCTGGAGTACATTTCCCAGGCCAGGAGCGACCATTGCAACCACAACACCTTTCGCGGGCTGTTCCGGTACCACGACCTTTCAAGCGGGCACAGGGAAATGGTGAACAACCTTTTCAGAACCTGCATCGAGGCGCCGACTTTAAAAATCAAGGCTGAAAAGGAATGGGTCGTCTCGGTGCTCTGGGACAATGCGGGCGTCGCCCGGTTCGACGATCGACACGACTATGTGATCACCGGAGAGACCCACAACAGCCCCTCGAACATGGAAGCCTACGGAGGCTCCCTCACGGGGATCGTCGGGATCTATCGGGATCCCATGGGCACGGGAAAGGGTTCAAAACTGATTGCGGGAACCTACGGCTTCTGCGTGGGGCCGAGAGATTATCAGGGAGAACTGAGACCCCATCTTCACCCACGAAGGCTCCTGGACGGTGTGATCGAAGGGGTCAAGGACGGCGGAAACAAGAGCGGCATCCCTACACCCTTCGGTCAGGTTCTTTTCCACGAAGGCTACATGGGTAAATGTCTCGTCTTTGTCACCGCCCTTGGAATCATGCCTTCGATCATCCACGAGGAGTCCGCCCATGTCAAGCGAACAAGCCCCGGAGACCTCATCATCATGTCCGGAGGCCGGGTGGGAAAGGACGGTATTCACGGCGTCACCGCATCCTCCGAAACCTACACCGAGCACACCCCGGCAGGGCACGTTCAGATCGGTGATCCCTACACCCAGAAGAAGATGCACGACTTCCTCCTGGAAGCAAGAGACGAGGGTCTCATTGCCTTCATCACCGACAACGGAGGAGGCGGCCTATCCTCTTCCATCGGCGAATCCGCTCGTTTCAGCAACGGCGCCCGGGTTGATCTCGGCAAGGTCCCCCTGAAGTATGAAGGGCTCGATCAGTGGGAGATCTGGGTCTCTGAATCCCAGGAGCGGATGACGGTGGCCGTGAAGCCGGAAAACCTCCGGCGATTCATGGAACTCTCGGAGAAGCACGCGGTGGAGAGCACGGTGATCGGCGAGTTCAATGACTCGGGATATCTCCGGCTTGACTACAAGGGCAAGACCTGTGCCTTTATCAGGATGGATTTCCTGGAGGCCGACTTTCCCCAGTGGGAGTTCGATGCGGAATGGATCCCACCCCAGATCCGGGGGATTCACGAGCCGGTCTTGCGGGAGCCCAAGGACCACGGTCATCTTCTCAAAACCATGCTCTCCCGCCCGAATCTGTGCTCAAAGAATTGGATTGCGCGACAGTACGACCATGAAGTGCAGGGAGGAAGCGTGATCAAACCCCTCGGGGGCAAAGGCCGGGACATTCCAAGCGATGCGGTGGTTCTTCGCCCTGTCCTCGATTCCAGCCGCGGACTTGCCGTCAGCCAGGCCCTGAACCCCTTTTACTCGGTGATCGACACCTACCACATGACCGCGGTCACCATCGATGAAGCGGTCAGAAGAGTGCTCTGCGTTGGAGGGGATCCCGACCATCTGGGCGGCGTGGACAATTTCTGCTGGCCTACCATCCTCTTTCATCCGGAGCAAAACCCGGACGGCAAGTACAAAGCCGCGCAACTGGTGAGGTCGAACTGGGCTCTCAGAGACTACTGCCTGGCCTACCACATCCCTCTCCTCTCGGGAAAGGACAGCATGTACGTGGACGGCTTATTGGAAGGTCCCTACGGAGAACGCCGCAAGGTATCGGGCCTGCCCACATTGCTCTTCACCGTTTCGAGTGTCGTCCACGACATCCGGCAATGCGTCACCCTGGACGCCAAGTGTGAAGGCGATCTGGTTTACGTCCTCGGCGAGACGAAGAATGAACTGGGAGGCGGGGAATACTACCAGTTGATGGGTGGCGTGGGGATCCATGTGCCGAAGGTTGACCCCAAGCTCACCTGGCCGCTCTATCTCACCTTTCACGAAGCCATAAAGAAGGGGCTCATTGCCTCGGCCCACGCCCTATCCAGGGGCGGAATCGGGGTTCATGTGGCCCTGGTCGCCATGGCAGGCGAAATGGGCATGGATTTGGATCTCGACGGGGTTCCAGGCGGCGATGATCTCACGGATTCGCGGATTCTCTATTCAGAGTCGGCCGGTCGTTTCATTGTCACCGTGGACCCCGCGAAAAAGGAAGCTTTTGAAAAACACTTTTCAAGCATGGACATCGGCTGTATCGGGAAGACAACCGATGACGCCCTCTTGAGGGTCAAGGGCAGAAGCGGTGAGTCGATCATCGAAGAGCGTGTCCACGAATTGAAGGACTGGTGGAAGAAGCCTTTCGGCCATCTGGTGTGATTCACCGCAGAGAGCGCCGAGAACGCAGAGGATTTTTCATTTCAAGGCACTCGCCTGCGCGGGTCAAAATGTAGGGGCGCACTTTGCGTGCGCCCAAACACATTAAATTTCTCTCTGCGTGCTCCGCGGTCTCTGCGGTGAAATCGGTAAAAGTCTTTGGAGGTTTGGTATGAAGCCTGTCAAGGCCCTTGTTCTGACCGGTTACGGTCTCAATTGCGATTATGAGACGGACCACGCCCTGAAACTGGCGGGCGCAGAGTCTCATCGCGTGCACATCAATGACCTGATTCAGGGTAAAGCAACGCTCGATGACTACCACATCCTGGTGTTTGGCGGAGGCTTCAGTTGGGGGGATGATCACGGCGCAGGGGTGCTTTTCGCAACCAAGATCAAGTTCAACTTACAGCAACCCCTGGAACGCTTCATTCAATCAGGAAAACTGGTCATAGGAATCTGTAACGGCTTCCAGGCTCTGGTGAACCTGGGTCTCCTTCCCGGGTTCAACGGAACCTACCAGGAACGCCGGGTCGCCATCATCGCCAATGCATCAGGGAATTTCATCGATGCCTGGGTCAACCTGAAGATCCAGCCTCAGTCCCCTTGCGTGTTCACCAGGGGGATTTCGCAGATCGAACTGCCGGTCCGTCATGGCGAGGGGAAATTCTACGCGTCGGACGAGGATATGGCAACTCTCTTCGCGGGGCATCAGATCGTTGCCCGGTACGCGGACGAGAAGGGGAATGAGGCGAATGGGCGGTGGCCCCTCAACCCCAACGGCTCCCTCAACGATGTGGCAGGCATCTGTGACCCCTCCGGCCGCATTTTCGGGCTCATGCCCCACCCCGAGGCCTTTCACCACTTCACCAACCATCCCGACTGGACGCGAAAAAAGGAAATCCTGGCCCGGGAAGGGAAGAAGATCTCAGACGAAAGCGGGGACGGGCTCCAGATCTTCCGAAACGCCGTCGACTTCATCCGCAAAGAAATTTAGTTCACCGCAGAGAACGCGAAGAGCGCAGAGAATTTATTCTTCAAAGTCCAAAACCATCCGGCGTATCCCGTTCTTGAGCACTCTGACATTGAAATTGATGAGAAGACCAACCTTGCAACCCGACAACTTGAGGTAAGACAGAAGTTGAGCTTCATGAATCCTCTCAAGCCTTTCAACAGCCTTTAACTCAACCACTACCTTCCCTTCGACGAGTAAGTCGATACGGTAACCACAATCGAGAAATACCCCTCGATATTTCACTGGAAGAGCTTTTTGGCGTTCCACCTTAAAACCGAGGTCTGAGAGGTCATAGGCAAGACAAGCTTCATAGGCTGATTCCAGCAAACCCGGTCCCAGTACCCGATGGACAGAAATGGCTGCCCCAATCACGGCCCGGGTGATTTCATTTAGATTCCGTGCCTCTTCTCCACCCACTGCAATAGATCTCCTCGGTCTTTTGGTTATTTTATTTTATCACATTAAATGCTTTTCTCTGCGTTCTTTGCGGTCTCTGCGGTGAATCAGAACGGTCTCTGCGGTGAATATTTAGAATGGGAGGGTGAGCGAGTAGGCGTAGGCGCCCCGTTTCACCACCAGGTTCAAGGATGACAGGTGATGATAAAGGCTCACGGCTTCTTTGAACTCTTTTGTGCCGGTCATGGCCCTGTCGTTGATTTGAAGGATCACATCCCCCGGCCTCAGGCCGATTCTTCCCGCCTCGGAGTCCTTTCTGACTTCCTCTATGATGACTCCCGCCTGGCCTTTTGTTCCGCGTTCTTCGATTCTTATCCCCACGCGGCGGTAGAAGACATCCGAAGCGAGTTCCATGGGGAAAGAAGAGGCTTCAACAGTCAAATTGATTTGCTTGCCCTTGCGAAAGATCTTGAAAGACAGTCGCTCATTTGCCGTGTACTCCCCCAGTGTCTCATGGTATTCCTCGGGCGAGTCTACAGCGAACCCTTCCAGGCTGAGAATGACGTCTCCCCTCTTGATGCCTGCTTTCTCAGCAGGACTACCCAAATACACATCACTCACGAGAACCCCCCTCTTCTCTGCGGGCAGACCGAAATGTGATTTGAGATCTTTGGTCAGTTCCTGAAGGTCTAAACCGATCCAGGGGGGACGAACCTCGCCGGCCCTCAGCAACTCCCTGACGATCCGCTTTGCCTTGTTGATAGGGATGGCGAAACCGATGCCCTGGGCTTTCTGATAAATCGCGGTGTTAATCCCGATCAAGTCACCGTCGATATTGAGGAGGGGTCCCCCGCTGTTTCCCGGGTTGATGGAGGCATCCGTCTGGATGAAATGCCGATAGATGCGATCCTCGGCGCGAACGGACCTGTCCAAGGCGCTCACCACTCCCGTTGTCACCGTGTGGGTCAGCCCGAAAGGGTTGCCGATGGCGATCACGGTCTCCCCGATCATAAGATCGTCCGAATCCCCCAGCTTTGCTTCCGGCAGTTTCTCCTTGGCCTCGATCTTGATGACCGCCAGGTCGGAGCGGGGATCCGAACCTATCGTCTTGCCCACGTATTCCATCTGATCCGAAGTGATCACCTTGATCTCCGTAGCGCCCGCCACAACATGATGATTGGTCACGATGTATCCGTTTTTCCCGTCCATGATCACGCCGGAGCCCAGGCTCGTGTGCTGGTACTCCCTCGTGAAAAACTCCGGGAAGAAATCCTTAAAGAAATCATCCCTGCCAAAAGGGAAAAAGGGACTCGCCTTTTCCTTGACCACAATGCTGATATTCACCACGGCCGGGCTCACCTTCTCTACGGCCATCACCACCGGACTGCGCCGCTGGGAAGCTTCAACACCGGGGCATGCGATCAAAAAGCCGATCAAAACGAAAAGATATTTGAATTTCATAGATCGTCCTTGCATGGGGATGTCAACCGTCATTTGTCCATGGGCCGTTGCAGTCGAAGCAGTCAGCGCACAGCGATCAGCATTCAGCATTGGGCCATTTGAGTTTTGGAATTGGGATTTGGGGGATATTGACATTCGCCATTCTCTACTGACATTCTTTTGGCCGAGCATGTCGCTCGGCCAAAATGTCTGCGTGCGTCTGCGGTTAATTTCCCTTCCTCAGAAACTCCCCTAAAATATCGATCAACTCTTCCTCGTGTCCCGCATAGAAATGATCCGCCCCCTGAATCACCCGGAACAGAGCCTGGTCGTTCCACCTGGGCAACATCTTTTCGACCTTCTTGTATTCGGCGATCTCGTCCCTGGTGCCGCAAATGACCAGTTTGATCTTCGGGCTGTACTCCAGGAAGCTGAAATCAATGAAGCTCACAGGCGGCGAGACCATGACCAGCCTTTGAGCTTCCTCAAATTTGGCAAGACCCAGGGCATTCACCCAGGCCCCGAAGGAATAGCCTGCGAGATCCAGGTTCGTTTTCCCCAAGACTTTCAGGCCCGCTTTCACATCGTCCTGCTCCCCCACCCCGTTGCCGAAATCCCCCTCACTGTTCTCAACCCCCCTGAAATTGAACCTCAGGGTGCTGTAGCCCTCTTCCTGATAAGCATGGGCAACGGCCCGCACCACGTTGTTGTGCATGGTCCCGCCATACAGGGGATGGGGATGGGAAATCACGACACCCTTCTCGCCCTGGGATTCCGCCAGCATGCCTTCCAGCTTCACCCCGTCCGCCTCGAAATAAATCCGCTTTTCGGTCATTTGAATGGCTCCTTCGCGCCTCTCTTTGAAGATCTCTTATTTAGCCCTCGGCGGGTTTCCCTGTCAAGATCTGCTTCGAAGACAGATTAGGCTCTTTGCCCCCGTTCCACCCAAGCGAGTCTCCGGCCGCCAACCGGCTGGCCTCGGACGCACTCAACGGGATGCGATCGCCACATTCGGAATTTGTAGACGAACCGGTTATTAGGCTGGTAGAAAAGGATGCGGATGGATAAATTGACGTAGATCGCACGGAATGGGCCCCTGGGATAAGGGATGATCCACCAACCAAGAGGCCGGGAAAAAAGAGGACAATCAATTAATGCGAGGGGCGTTGCCTTGTGAGTGAATATTCCTTAACAGCGATTTTGCCACTGATCCTGCACATTCTCATCCAGATCGCGCTCATCGTCAGGGTGTTGCTGCGGCCTCACCGTGAGCCGGCTTCTCGCATCGCATGGGTATTGGTCATCGTCGCCTTCCCGGTTATCGGCCTCTTGGCCTACATCCTGTTGGGTGAAACGAGTGTCGGCCGACGCCGCGTGGAGCGGCTTCGGAAGGTGTTCTCCCGGCTGCCGGATGTGACCCATGCTCCAGGGGCGGAGGCGGAAAATCTGCAGGCCCATGTGCCGCAACGCTATGTGCATTTGTTTCAAGTGGGGAAATCGATCAACGGTTTCGACCCGGTCGGCGGCAATCGGGGGCACTTGCTGCAGGATTCGAACGCGACCATCGCGTCCATGGTGGCTGACATGGATGCGGCGAAAGATCACGTCCACCTGCTGTTTTACATCTGGCTACAGGACAACAACGGGCGAAAGGTGGTCGAGGCGCTGAAGCGCGCTTCTGCGCGCGGTGTCACCTGTAGAGCCATGGCGGACGGTCTGGGGTCGCGCGCCATGGTCAACTCGGAACACTGGCAAGCCATGGGTGAGGCGGGCGTCCGCCTGGCTGGAGCCTTGCTTATCGGCAACCCGCTGTTGCGGCCGTTGAAGGGCCGTATCGATCTTCGCAATCACCGCAAGATCGTTGTCATCGATAATCACATCACGTATTGCGGAAGCCAGAACTGTGCCGACCCGGAGTTTCTTGTCAAGGCAAAGTATGCCCCGTGGGTGGACGCCATGATGCGCTTCGAGGGACCGATCGCCCGCCAGATGCAATACCTGTTTGCAGGCGACTGGATGTCCGAAGTGAACGAAGATCTCAGTGATCTGTTGAGGCAACCCTTCCCTCCGGCTGAACCCGGGCTGCCGGCGCAGGTGATCGGGACCGGGCCTACGATTCGCTTCTCCGCCATGCCCGAGATGTTCGAGACGCTCATGTACACCGCCCGCCGCGAGTTGGTCATCTCGACCCCGTACTATGTTCCCGACGAGCCCATGCAGGCTGCCCTGTGCGCGAGCGCCCGCCGCGGGGTCGATACCATCCTCATTTTTCCTGCGAGGAACGACTCATGGGTTGTGGGTGCTGCAAGCCGAAGTTATTATGGCGATCTGCTGGCGGCCGGCGTCCGCATCTTCGAATACGAGGGAGGGCTGTTGCACACCAAATCCCTGACCCTTGATGGAGAGGTAACGCTGATCGGTTCCGCCAACATGGACCGCCAGAGCTTCGAACTCGATTACGAGAACAACATCCTTTTCTACGACCGGTCGCTGACCGAAGAAATGCGTCAACGCCAGGACAGCTACATCGCCAAATCCAAACCGATCACCGCTGAAATGGTGCAGCTCTGGTCCTGGCGCCGTCGGCTGTGGAATAATGCCATAGCCATACTCGGGCCCGTCTTGTGAATGAAGAAAGGAGAACATCATCCTCTGGAGGCAGTTCCCGGTATCCGGCTTGTTGGCAATCGGCATCCTCCTCGGCATCGAACTGTTCTTTCTCGGACTGATCATGGTCACCGGCGGTTCAGCGGTTCGCTCCATGGCAAAGGAGTAGGAGGAGTGGCGTTTCCGGCATCCTTTGCCGCCACCGCCGTGGACTTTATGAAGTAGGGGGCGCGCGATCCGTTCAGGGTCGCCGATTGAAACCAACCTAATGATGTCATGAAGCAATGTCCATGGATGGGACAGGATCGATCCATCCACAGGAAAGGATGCGACCAATGAGAATGAGCTGGACCTGGACATCCAGTGGAAGCCGAAGTCAGGGTTTTTTAAGGCTTTCTGGCCCCGATTCCGCTATGCCGTCGTGCACGAGCGCGAAGGACAGGGAAGATACATCCATGACCTCCGCATATCTTTAACTATGACTTTTCGCTTCTCTGACGAGCATGATCAGGACGAGGTCCCATGTCTTTTCCCAGGATGAGGTTGAGCGCCCTTTCACCGTTACCAAAAGTGATTAGTTTTAGGGCTGGATATAAAACGAGTGATCCTCCATTGAACCGCCCAACAGGTGCCATGATGCGGTTTGACCACCCCTCCAGGAGAATAGGATGACGCTACTCATACGAGTTGTTTCCATGGTGTTGATGATTACCGGATATCTTTTTCCGGGCTCGGCGCTTGGTAAGGAAACGGTTGTGCCGCAGAAGATTTTTGCAAGCGCAGAGAAGGCGGCTGAATCCCTGGCAACTGCCTACGAGAGCTCCAACCAGAAGGCTGTTGCCGAGATCCTCGGAGACAAGGGGCAACGGCTCGTTGCTTCGGGCGATCCGGTCATCGATCAATATGAGCGTCAATGGTTCCTCTCCCTTTACAAAGAGGGACACGAAATTTCATTTGAGGGTGACGACCGCGCCGTCTTACAGCTCGGGAGGGACGAATACCCTTATCCGATTCCGATCGTGAAGAAAAGCAAAGGATGGCGTTTTGATCCGAGCGAAGGACACGAAGACCTGCTCAGCCGGCGCATCAGCAAGGCTGAGTTGAGTGCCTTGGACGTGATGGTCGCCTATGTGGAAGCCCAGCAAGAGTACTTTCGTCAGGATCATGACGGTGACGGTGTTCTGGAGTATGCTCAGAAATTCAAAAGTTCGGCCGGGCAGCACGACGGACTTCACTGGGAAAGCAAGCCCGGCGATGAACCGAGCCCGATCGCACCCCTTGTCGACGCGGTTCAGAAAGAAGGCTACAAGCCTGCAAAAGAAGGGAAGATGACGGTCTACCGCGGCTACTTTTACAAGATTCTCCGGGCCCAGAGTGCACATGCCCCCAGTGGAGCCCGCGAATACGTGGTCGACGGCAAAATGACCGGCGGCTTTGCCTTGGCGGCCTTTCCTGTACGATACGGGGTGTCCGGGGTGCTGACTTTCATTGTGAACCAAGATGGTAAAGTCTACCAGAAGGACCTCGGCCCCAAGACGGTTGCAATCGGAACCGGGATGACGGTTTTCGACCCGGATGAAAGCTGGACCAAGGGCCAGTGAATTGGATTCACCACAGAGACACCGCGCGGCAAAGCCGCGAATTCCAAATGTCAAAACCCAAAATCCCAATAATCAAAACCGGATTGAATAGACCGCCACCAGACCGTCACAAAAAGGTTAATGGAATTCAAATAAATCGAGCGTTAGTAATACAGAAAGAAAAGGATAACTGAAGTGAAAAACGCAATAGTCGCCTTGATGTTGGTCTTCAGTCTTTTCCCGACTGGGCTTTCTTATGGTCAAACCCAGAACAAACCGGCCTCCCCGCCTGCTGAGAAAACCTATTCTCTGGCCGACGTCACCAAGCAAAAATTCACCGGGGATTTAGACGGGATGATCCAGCGGCGCCTCATCCGCGTCCTCGTGACTTACTCGAAGACCCACTACTTTGTCGACAGGGCAACCCAGCGGGGCCTCACCTATGAATTCGGCCGGATGTTCGAGGACGAGCTCAACAAGAAGCTCAAGAACAAGCATGTTCGCATCCACATTGTGTTCATCCCCGTGGCTCGCGACCAACTCATCCCGGCCCTGATCGAGGGACGAGGAGACATCGCTTCCGCCAACCTGACCATCACTCCTGAGCGCCTGACCCAGGTGGATTTCACCAAGCCATCATTCACGGACGTATCCGAGATCGTGGTCACGGGACCGGGGGCTGAGCCGATTTCCACCGTGGAGGACCTTTCCGGCAAGGAGGTGTATGTCCGCAAGTCTTCCAGCTACTATGAGAGCATCCAGAAACTCAATGCCGACTTATCAAAGGAACGAAAGGCGCCGGTCAAGGTGAGGCTTGCCCCGGAGGAACTTGAAACAGAGGACATCCTCGAGATGGTGAATGCCGGCCTCGTAAAGGTGACTGTTTCGGACAATCACATTGCCGAGTTCTGGAAACAGATTTTGAAAAAGATCGTCATTCATCCTGACGTGGCAGTCCGAACCGGAGGGCAAATCGGTACGATGATCCGGAAAAACAGCCCGCAGCTCAAGGCTGAACTCAATGAATTCCTTGCCCGCTACCCCGAGGGTTCCAAGACGCGCAACATATTGTTGCAGAAGTACTTGAAGAACACGAAATTTGCGAGGAGCGCCACTTCCAAAGAGGAGATCGCCAAGTTTGAAGCCATGGTCGATTTTTTCCGGAAGTACGGGGATAAATACGAGTTGGATTTCCTGCTCATGATCGCTCAAGGTTACCAGGAGTCGAGGCTCGACCAGAATGCGAAGAGCCCCGTGGGAGCCATCGGGATCATGCAGGTGATGCCTTCTACGGGCAAGGATATGAACGTGGGCGACATCACCAAGATCGAGCCCAACATCCACGCCGGGGTAAAGTACATCCGGTTCATGATGAACCAGTTCTATGCCGATGAACCGATGGACCCCTTGAACAAGGGCTTGATCACGTTTGCCTCCTACAATGCAGGGCCCGGACGGGTCTCTCAGCTCCGCAAGGAGGCAGCCAAGCGGGGCCTCGATCCCAACAAGTGGTTCAACAATGTAGAGGTTGTGGCTGCAGAAAAAGTCGGTCGCGAGACCGTGCAGTACGTGAGCAACATCTACAAGTATTACCTGGCCTACAAGATGATCATGGAGCAGCGCGAGGAGCGCGACAAGGCGAAGCAGGAGGTGAAGTAGGCATTTTTGTACCCTGTCCCTTGACAACGACGCAAAGCAACATTAGCTTTCGCCCAAAATTCCGACTCTTTCAGCAAATTAGCTCATTTTACCTATCTCATAGGCACCCCTTGAATCCGATTTCGAAGGAGGGTGGTTTACACTATACTTTTTCAGCGCCTTAAGCTTGAATCTTCCCTTTTGCACCCGTGGTGAGACAACACCATTCGCCTCGATCGACCCATTCGGAAGGTGCAGAAATAGTAAAAGCGACAATGCGCGGGATAGAAAGTCCTAAGGTGAAATTCTGGCTCGCTTCGAGGGAAGGAATCTCCATTAGGCTTCTCGCTCCACCACGTGCAGCGGCATTTACCTCTCTTTATTATAACGCTGCCCGGTGGTTCCAGTCACCTCAACTTATTTCAAAGGAGTCCGTTATGAAGAGAGCACGAGCACTCATGGTAGCCGCATTTTTGCTGGCTTTAGCCCTGCCGGGCCTGTCTGCAAAAGCGGCCGACCCAGCGTCCGCCAAGGCTACGACGGAGCTAGCCAAGAAACCCAACATCCTCGTCATCTGGGGGGATGACATCGGTCAATCCAACATCAGCGCTTACACCATGGGCATGATGGGGTATCGAACTCCCAATATCGACCGGATTGCCAGGGAGGGCGTCATCTTTACCGACTATTACGGCGAGCAGTCCTGCACGGCCGGACGCGCCTCCTTCATCACGGGGCAGAGCGTTTTCCGAACGGGTTTGTCCAAGGTCGGCCTTCCGGGCGCGGACCTGGGCATGCGCGAGGAAGACCCGACCATCGCCGGACTTCTCAAAGCGCAGGGATATGCTACCGGCCAGTTCGGGAAGAACCACCTCGGGGACAAGGATGAGCACCTGCCGACAAACCACGGGTTTGATGAGTTCTTCGGCAACCTCTACCACCTGAACGCGGAGGAAGAGCCGGAGAACATGGATTACCCGAAGAATCCCGAGTTTCGCAAGAAATTTGGACCCAGGGGCGTGATCCATTCCTGGGCCAATGCGGACGGCACCCAGAAGATCGAAGACACCGGCCCACTCACCAAGAAACGCATGGAGACCGTGGACGACGAGACGTCGGACCGGGCGATCGAGTTTATCCGGGAACAGCAGAAGGCGGGCAAACCCTGGTTCGTGTGGTGGAACGGCACCCGCATGCATTTCCGCACCCACGTCAAAGCCGAACACCGAGGCATCTCCGGACAGGACGAGTACAGCGATGGGATGGTAGAGCACGACATGCACGTGGGAAAGTTTCTGAAGCTGCTCGACGAGCTGGGCATCGCCAATGACACCATCGTATTTTACTCCACCGACAACGGCCCGCACTACAACACCTGGCCGGACGCTGCCGCCACTCCCTTCCGGGGCGAGAAGAACACCAACTGGGAGGGCGGCTGGCGCGTGCCGGCCATGGTGCGGTGGCCGGGAAAGATTTCGGCCGGTTGGGTCACGAACGGGATTGTGCATCACATGGACTGGCTGCCCACGTTCCTTGCAGCCGCCGGCGCTCCGAACATCAAGGAAGACCTGAAAAAGGGTGGCGTAGCCGCGATTGACCGGAGCTACAAAGTTCACTTGGACGGCTACAATATCCTCCCGCTATTGACCGGTCGGACTGACATGAGCCCGCGCAATGAAATCTTCTACTTTTCCGACGACGGCGATCTCACGGCTTTGCGGTACCAGGATTGGAAGATGATCTTCATGGAACAGAAAGCGGAGGGCACCCTCCGGGTCTGGATTGAGCCCTTTGTCCCGCTCCGGGTGCCGCTGATCTTCAACCTGCGCCGCGATCCCTACGAGCGCGCCAGCATCACCTCCAACACCTATTACGACTGGCTGCTCGACCGAGCCTTCCTGCTGGTACCGGCCCAGGCCTATGTGGGCGAGTTCCTGGCGACCTTCAAGGAATTTCCACCGCGCCAGAAGGCCGCGAGCTTCAGCCTGGACCAGGTGATGGAGACACTGCAGTCACCCGGCGGAGCTCGATAATCCTTGCACAAGACCTCCCCAGCGCAGGTCTTGTCAGCAGGTTGGGAAACTGAGGAGGGACAACCATGAAACGCGTTTTCCTGGCGCTGATCATCTCATTGGCCATGGTGCTGGCCATGACCTCTTTGGGGGTAGCCTCCGATGTCATGCCGGCTTGGAACGAAGGGCAGGCGAAGCAGTCCATCTTCGACTTCGTCCAAAGGGTCACAACAGCCGGAAGCCCGGATTTTGTGGCAGAAGCGGAGCGCATCGCGGTGTTTGACAATGACGGGACGCTCTGGTCTGAGCAGCCGGCTTATTTCCAGCTCTTTTTCGCCCTCGACCGGGTAAAGGCACTGGCACCCAACCATCCCGAGTGGAAGGAAACACAGCCTTTCAAGTCCGTACTCGAAGGTGACCTCAAGACGGCCTTATCCGGCGGCGAACACGCGCTGCTCGAACTGGTGATGGCCTCCCATGCCGGAAACACCACCGAGGACTTCGGGCGGATTGTCACAGACTGGATCAACACGGCCAAACACCCCCGGCTCAACCGACTCTATACCGAGTGTGTTTTTCAGCCCATGCTCGAATTGCTGTCCTACCTGCGCGAGAATGGTTTCAAAACCTGGATCGTCTCCGGGGGAGGCGTCGAGTTCATGCGGCCCTGGGCGGAGAGGGTGTACGGCGTCCCGCCCGAACAGGTCATCGGCAGCAGCATCAAGACAAAGTTTGAAATCCGGGACGGGAAACCCGTACTTGTCCGCCTGCCTGAGATTGATTTCATCGACGACAAGGCGGGAAAGCCGGTGGGGATCCACAAGTTCATCGGCCGCAGGCCTGTCGCGGCTTTCGGCAACTCTGACGGAGACCTGCAAATGCTCCAGTGGACGGCAGCGGGTCCGGGCGCGCGGCTCTGTCTCTATGTCCACCACACCGACGCGGAGCGCGAATGGGCATACGATCGCAAGTCGTCTGTGGGCCGCCTGGACAAGGGGCTTGACGAGGCACGGGCCAAGGGTTGGATCGTAGTGGACATGAAAAAGGACTGGAAGCAGGTGTTTCCTTGACATTGTGCGCGGTCATTCGACCCGCGTAGAGGTAATGATCGAGACCGTGAAACAGGTGTAAAAGAAGGAGGGAAGAGGATCGGAGGGTAACACGGGAACCGAAGTTTCATTGAAATGATTTATCGGGCTTTCACGGCTAGTTTCTTTGGGAGGTGCTTTATGAAAGGCAAAGGTATTGTCGTTTTTTTCGCAGTGCTTCTGGTTCTCCTGGCCGGTGCTCAGGCGGCGGCCGACGAGGTGTGGCTCAAGAACGGAGACCATCTTACGGGCAAAGTCAAGTCATTGGATGGCGGGACCCTGCTGTTCAACACGGCCTATGCAGGGGATTTGTCCATCAAGTGGGAAGAAGTCGTCAACCTGAAGACCGACGATCCAATCAAGGTGGTGTTGGGAGACGAGACCACGGCTCAGGGCCCCCTCTCGCCGGCCGACCCTGGAAAAGTGAAAGTCAAAGCCGAGCAGGTGGCCGAGCCGGTCACGGTGGACCTCGCGAACATCAAGACCATCAACCCCAAGCCGCCCTTGAGAATGAGCTTTAGGGCCAATGCCGGCTACAGCCGGTCGGACGGCAATACGGACACGGAAGACATCTATGCAGACGCGGAATTCGTGGCCCGAACCCTCCAAAATCGCTATACCATTGGAGGCCTCTACAAACGCTCCGAAAGCGAGGATGTTAAAACGGAAGACAGAGCCCTCGGCTACATGAAGTATGACCACTTTTTCACGAAAAAATGGTATGGGTATGCCAATGCTACGGGAGAGAAGGACGAGTTCAAGGATCTCGATCTGAGGACCAGCCTGGGCGTCGGAGCCGGCTACCAGTTTATCGAATCCGAACGAACCAACCTTTCCCTTGAAGGCGGTCTCAGCTACGTCAACGAGGATTACATTATCGCCGAGGACAACAGCTTCGCGGCCGCTCGCTGGGGATTGAAATTCGACCATTTCATCCTGCCCAAGTCGCTCCAATATTTCCTCCATCACACAGGGTTGCAGAGCGTGGAAAGTTCGGATGACCTGATCCTCTTCACCCAGACAGGATTCCGGATTCCCTTTTACAAGAGCCTGAACATCACGGCCCAATTCAACTGGGAGTATGACAAGAGCCCGTCTCCGGGCAAGAAGGAAAGTGATTACACCTACCTTCTCACTTTAGGGTATAACTGGTCGAACTGAGTATGGGATTTCAAGGAGTGTTCACCATGAAAAAGATGTTGCTTCTGGCTTTTTTGTTCAGTTTCGTACAGGTTTGTTCCGCTTTCGCGCAGGGTGGTGAAAAGCTCTCCACCATCGAGATCGCGGCCGGAGCCACCATCCAGGCTTCGCCGAACAAGGTCACGCTCTCCTTCGCCGTGGAAACAGACGGCCCCATGGCCAAGGATGCGGTCAGGGAAAATGCGGAGCGAACGGAAAAGGTTCTTGCCGCCCTCAGAAAACTTGCGGATAAGGACGGCAAGATTAAAACCTCGGGTTTCAGCCTCTCACCCGTCTATGAAAAGGGCGATCCAAGTAAACCCAGCGGTTTCCGGGTCAGAAACACGGTCATCCTGGAATCAAAAGCGCTGAACACGGTGGGTGCGTTTATTGATGAGGCGGCCGAGGCAGGCGCGAGCCGAATAAGCAACCTCCTGTTCACAAGTGACAAAGAGGAAGCACTCAGGCGAGAGGCGGCCATTGAGGCCTTAAAACAGGCAAGGATGGACGCAGAGGCGCTCGCCAAAGCTTCCGGTCTCGCGATCAAACGGATCATCAAGATCACCCATGATCAGAGAGAATACACTCCTTTGGGGGTGTTCCGCGAAGCAGCGGCTGCAGGGGTCCAGACTCCGATCGCGGTTGGAGAGATCTCCGTAACCGCCAATGTGCATGTAGTTTTCGAAGTGGAGTAAAACGACATTCACCGCAGAGACCGCAAAGCACGCAGAGCAGATGTCAAATTCCGCCTGACAAAAAATCCTAATACCCAAAAAGGGAGGATGATTTTCTTTGCGTTCTCGGCGGGCTCTGCGGTGAAACTATCCCGCCAGCCAGGGATTGTTGGCTTTCTCATGCCCGATGGTTGATGACGGTCTCATGCCGTAATCGTGTCCCGGCCAGACCACGGTCTCAGGAGGGAGGACCAGCAACTTCTCCCGGATGGAGCGTAGGAACTGCTGATGAGACGATCCCGGCAAATCCGTCCTCCCGATCCCGCCCACGAACAGGGTGTCGCCGGTGAAAACGTGGCCGTCACTGTGAAGACAGATGCCTCCAGGGCTGTGGCCGGGCGTATGGATCACCTTCAAAGACGTTTCTCCGATCACGATCAGGTCGCCGTCTTTGACGGTAATGTCCGCGGAAGGCGACGGCTCGAATCCCCACTGCCTGGCCATGATCTCCCCCTCAGGGGAGTTAAACGCCTGATCATCCAGTTCGTGCATCACGATCTTTGCGCCGGTGAGTTCCCTCACTTTCTTGTTCCCGCACGTATGATCCGCATGACCGTGCGTGTTCACAAGGTACTTGAGACTGAGCCCCTTTTTTCGAATCAGGTCCACCAGTTCTTCCTCATTTCCTGCGGGATCGATAAAGAGAGCCTCCTTTGTTTTCGCGCATGAGACGAGGTAGCAAAACACATCCATAAATCCTACTTTGATCTGTTCGATGTTCATCATCAAGATTCACTCCTCACATTCTTCATTCGTCTTCCCGGAACGTATTAAAAAGGGCGACCATGTCTTCCTTTAGACCCTCGGGCACCAATTCGAGTTTGTCTTTCGCAAGCTCCACGAATTCCCCTTTGGCCCTGGCAAGAAGCTGACCTCCTTCATCAAGGATTTCCGCAACGGCTCCGATCAAAGGCTCTCGATTTTCGTTGGTGAGTCGCCCCTTCACCGTCAAAGGCACCCCGACAAGCACAGGTCGGATGTACTTGATGTCCATGCGCCGTGTCACAAAGAAGATGCGCTTGAAATAGATGATCGTCCAGGACATGGTTTCGTCCAGGAGGGTCGAGATAATGCCGCCGTGGGCCATGTTCTGCCACCCCTCGTGGTTCCTGCCGAGGGTAATATCAGTGCATACCGCGTCGTTCATCTTGTAAAAAGTCAATTGGAGCCCTATGGGATTTGCCCTGCCGCAGGCAAAACAAAAATGCCCCTGGAGTCTGGGCAACTTGATTCGTTGTTCATTCATTACCATACACCTCTCTCAAGAAGAAGACAGGAGACAGGAGACAGGAGGCAGAATAAAAACGCCATACCGGTCGCGGGCTGTCCGTTGTCCGTCGCAGGTTGCTCGTCGCGCTTCGCTTGTTGCGCGTTGCACGGTGTTCATTGTCCGTTGGCCGTTGCATGGCCTTTGATATCACGCGACCCTCGCATGGCGCAAGGGTAAAACCCCATGCCCCAACGACCCCAAGCTTGCTCCAAAAAAAACTTGACACCGTGAGAATGCAGTGTTATGCGAATTTGTCTTCTTTTTTGTCTACAATGCTATCGTCAAAATAAAAAGCAGATTTTGCGGGTTTGAAGCAATGGCCAGGACCCCGGCAGACGGCTCCCGCCAAAAAAAGCGATCCAAGATCCTGAGCACCCTCAGGGACCGGATTGTGGACGGCTATTACCCGCAAGGAGGGAGGCTCGTCGAGAGCGAACTGGCCAAGGAATTCCAGGTGAGTCGTCCGTTGCTCCGAGAGCTGCTGGCTGAACTGGAAATCCAGGGGCTGGTGGAGAAAAAGCCAAATCGTGGAACCATGGTACGGCGGGTTGACACGGAAGCCCTGGTGGAAATCATGGAAATCCGGGAGGTTTTGGAAGGCCTTTGCGCGCGATTGGCCGCGCAGAAATCAAAGCCGGAAGACTGGCGGGACCTCAAGGAAGCCTTCGGCGATCGAGCCGATAAAATGGTCAAGAATCTCGAGTTTGAAAATTATCTCAATCTCGTGGCGGAGTTTCGCGATCGGATGGTGGAAGCATCCTGTAACAAGGAACTCTCAAAATTAATCCATTCCCTTTTTGCGAAAATCACGATCGTCCAACGGCGGATTGCGATTCTTCCCGGCCGCATGGGGGAAGCGATCAACGAACACAGAGAGGTGCTCAAGGCCATCATGTCCGGCGACCCCCAAAAAGCCGAGGCAGCAAAACGAAAGAACATGCGAACCGCCAGGAACTACCTGATCAAGTACAAAAGTTGGGTATTGTGATCAAAACCCATTCACAAGCCCGTTGAATCGAGCGGTTTCGACCGGCTCGGGGGATTCAAAAAATCTTTACCAGCCGGAGCAGCCAAGGGAGGCCAGTGAGATGAGTTGGGAGCCGGAAGTCAAAGCAATCCAGATGCGCCGCGTGAAAGCGATGGAGCTGGGCGGAAAAGACCGGGTCGAAAAACACCACGGTGAAGGAAAACTGACCATCCGAGAGCGAATCGACGGGTTGCTGGACAAGCATTCCTTTGTGGAGGTCGGCCAGTTGACAGGAGACGCCGAATGGGAAGGAGCAAAATTCAAGGACATCACCCCTTCTCCCTACGTGATGGGGCTGGGCAAGATTGACGGGAGATGGGTTGCTGTTGGGGGTGAAGATTTCACCGTCCGCGGAGGCTCCAGTGCCGGGCTCGTTCGACGCAAAGGGGGGCAAGGCGGGTTTGTAGAGGACATGGCGCGGGAGTATCGCATCCCCCTGGTCAATCTCATCGACGGCGTGGGGGCCAATGTGGGCTCCGCGCTGAAGTCGCAATTCAAGCGCTTGCCGGCAAAAGACGGCTACGAACGCTGTTTGCAGCTTCTCGGCATGGTTCCCGTGGCTTCCGCGGTTTTGGGATCCACAGCGGGCGGCCCAGCAGGTCGAGCTGTTCTTTCTCACTTTTCGGTGATGGTGCGCGGTTCTTCCCAGTTGTTCGCGGCCGGGCCTCCTGTTGTGGAACGGGCCCTTTCAAGAAAAATAGACAAAGAAGACCTCGGGGGCGCCCATATCGCCTGCGATAAAGCAGGATCCATTGACAATGCGGCAAAAACCGAGGACGAGGCATTCCGGCAAATCCGTCGTTTCCTGAGTTTCATGCCGACCAACGTTTGGGAAATGCCGCCTTATGTGAATACCGATGACCCCCCGGAGCGGTGGGACGAGGAGCTGCTGACGATTGTGCCCCGCAACCGCATGAAGCCCTACAACATGCGTCGCGTGATTGAACTCATTTTCGACAAAGCCAGTTTTTTCGAAATCCAACCCACCTTCGGCCTCGCCATGATTGTAGGCCTCGCAAGGCTCAATGGGTACCCCATAGGAGTCATCGCGAATAACCCCATGCACAACGCCGGAGCGCCTGACGCAAGAGACTCCAGGAAAATGGGGCATTTCACCGCGGTTTGCGATCAATTCCACATCCCTGTGTGTCACATGGTGGATGTGCCGGGGTTCATGATCGGCGTAGAGGCTGAAACCATGGGGACCCTGCGTGCCGGCATGTCGGCCATGTGCCAGGTGATGCAAGCCACGGTGCCCCGCTTCACGGTCATCATCCGCAAATGCTATGGCATGGCGGGGGCTTTGAACTATGTCAACAACACACTGGCTTATCGGATCGCCTGGCCTTCGGCTGAATTCGGGTCCATACCCATCGAGGGGGGAGTCGCAGCCGCATTCCGCCGCAAGATCGAATCGAGCCCGGACCCTGATAAAACCAGACGGGAAATCGAGGAAGAGATTCACTCCTACGAATCACCCTTCCGCACTGCGGAAAAGTTCGCCGTAGAAGACATCATTGATCCCCGGGAAACGCGCCGGCGCCTCTGTCATTTAATCGAGGCGGCCCAAAACTATCTGAAAACCGAGTTAGGCCCCAAGGCTCGTTACGGCGCTTTTCCCTAAGCGCTCCCGGCGGCCGGGGTGCATAAAAATGACTGGGGCGACTGCGCTGCCGCGCACACTGAACGGACTCCGGGAAAGGATGGGCGCCGATGTTTGACCTCCCTTATCTCTCGCTCTTTTGTTTCCTGGTCGGATTCGGCGCGTTTTCCCAAGGGTTCACAGGCATCGGGTTCGGCATCATCATCCTGGCCGGCATCGCTTTCACGCCGTGGGATTTTGAGCGAAGTGCGGTTGTGGTCAACCTTCTGGTTGTCTGTCTCAATCTGATTATCATCTTTGTGAGCCGAAAGGATGCTCGAATCAACTGGGCTTTGGTAGGATTCATCCTTTTGGGTTCAGCGGTGGGCGTTCCTTTGGGATACTGGTTTATCCTTGCTGTAGGGGACCGGCCTCTGTTCAGACTTGTCTTTGGAGCGACCTTGACGGCTTTTGCAGCAAATGAGCTGTTCAGGCCGAGGATCAGGACCCCGCTGCCGAAACCCGTTGGTCTCATTGCGGGCTTGCTGGGGGGATTCTCGAACGGAGCCTTCACAGCAGCCGGACCGCCCATCGCCCTCTACGTCTACTCCCAGCACAAGGAACCGGCCCTTTTGAAGGGAACCCTGCAGATCCTGTTTATGACGACCAGTGTCTGGCGAATCGCCAATGTGATGATGTTCGGCAAAGGGATTACGCTTCCGGTTGTCAAGCTTGCCGCTCTGGCGCTGCCCATTACGCTCGCGCTGGCTTATGCGGGCCACCTGGCAAGCCGGCGCGTTTCAAGCCGCACCTTTTTGATGGTTGTCTACACCTTGATTGCTTTCGCCGGGGTGATGCAGATCGCGAAAGGATTGAAAGGATTGGGTTGAGAGGTGTGATGATGAGGTTCAACCCCAGCGCATGGATTCGTCTCCCCGCAGAGTACTACCCTGCGCGTCCCTGCATCGTGTACCGCGAGAAACGGTTCACCTACGCCGAGATCAACGAAAGGGCCAACAGACTGGCATGGGCCCTCGCAGGGCTCGGACTGGGCAAGGGAAGCAGAGCGGCCACCCTCCAGTACAATTGCAACCAGAGTTTCGAGCTTTTCCTTGGTATGTGGAAAGCAGGGGTCGTCATGGTTCCCCTGAATACGAGGGATTCCGCCAAGCAGAACATCGATATCCTGAGGGATTCAGAGGCCGAGGCGCTCATTTTCGGTTCCGAATTCATGTCTCAGGCCGAACAGATCCAGTCCCAATTGCCCGGCGTGCGCCTCTTCATCTGCCACGGAGAGCACGGGGAATCTTACCTCGATTACGAAACGCTTCTCCGGAACGCGGAGGCGACGGAACCGGACATTGAGGTCGATGAAAACGACCTCTATAAAATCCACTACACCTCCGGTACCACGGGAATGCCCCGGGGCGTGATGATGACCTACCGGAACCGCATGCAACAGGCGGCCAATGTTTTCATGAACGCAGACCGCTTGATCAGCAAAGAAGATACCTTTCTGCACGTGGCCCCTCTCACCCATGCGGCAGGCTACTACTCCACCCCCTTTTACCTCAAAGGGGCCAAGCACGTGATCCTGGACAAGTTCGACAGCGGTAGGCTGCTGGAAACCATTGAGCAGGAAAAAGTCACGTGCACCCTGCTCGTCCCTACCATGATCGTCATGTTGCTGGAGCACCCCCATATCGAGCGCTACGACCTGCGCAGTCTTCAGCGGATCTTTTA